>Ga0326728_10020157_pt1 | contig 12782 bp, 11 predicted proteins | sample MB3enrmetagenome_FD_207602 | JGI IMG/M metagenome (GOLD analysis project Ga0326728, IMG submission 207602) | Lab enriched peat soil microbial communities from McLean, Ithaca, NY, United States - MB31MN | ecosystem: Environmental > Terrestrial > Soil > Wetlands > Peat | place: USA: New York...
CCGCGGGGCGCGTTCCGGTGTGGGGCGGTTGCACCCACAATTGCACCAAAACGCTGCTGCGGCAGGCCGCGCTGCTCACACGCGTGACCGGGCTCAGCGCCGTGCTTTCGGCGAATCCGTATTACAACAAGCCCACCCAGGAGGGCCAGTTCCAGCACTTTCTGGCGCTAGCCCATGCGGTCGATCCCATTCCGGTGTGCGTCTACAACGTTCCCGGCCGTACGGCGGTGAACCTGGAACCGGAGACCGTGGCCCGGCTGGCCGCGGCGGCAAGAAATATTCAGGCCATCAAGGAGGCCAGCGGCAAGCTGACGCAATTTGCCGAGCTGGCTCACATCCTTCCGCGCGGCTTCAAGATCTTTTCCGGCGACGACAACCTGACCCTGGCCGCCATTGGCGTGGGAGCGCACGGGCTCATCAGCGTGGCCTCCAACGAGGCTCCGAATGAGGTTGCTCGGATGGTGCGCGCCGCGCTCAGCGACAACTGGACCGAGGCGCGCGAGCTCGAGCGCCGCCTCGCGCCACTCTTCGAAGCCAATTTCTGGGAGTCCAATCCGGGCCCGGTGAAAACCGTGCTGAGCCTGATGGGCCGGTGCACCGACCATGTGCGCCTGCCTTTGGTTCCACCGGCTGCGGGAACGCGCGCGCGTCTGGAGCGGCTGGCCGGCGAGATGGGGCTGCTGAAGCACGCGCCTGTTCCGGAGGGCCTGCGTTCTGAAGTTTTTTGAGCGGACCGCCTGTCCGGAATCCATATCACACGAAAGTGTTATGAGCGCGGGCAAAGATTCTTGTGTCTATGTCCGCAACTTTTCTGAATCCTTTCGTGTCTATGGTGTTCGACGGCAGGTGACGACTCGAAAACGGGCACACCTGCCGTCGCACGCGAATTCCGGCGATGGCTCCGTACGCGAGCGCGCCCTGGAACGACTTTATCCCTTTCTCTGCCGAGGACGAGTAGAGCCCATCCGGGTTCGCGCCTTCGTGCGCTCCTGATTTGGCTTGCTGCCTCGGCGGCGAAACGGCATTCGTCGGTTTGGGTGAGAGGCAGGCAGGCCTGCCCACTCGGCGCTCGCTCTTCATAAGTTGCGGAGGCCCGCAGAAAGCGAAGTGTCCGATATGTCCCCCAAAACACTCAACACGCCTTTGAGGCTGGCTATCCTTTTACTGGCCGCTGCCGGAATTCTCGTAACCGGCTGCACCGGCGGCTCGATGGTTAACACCGCGACTCAGTCGAGCAGCACAACCGGTCCGGCTTTCGTAGTCGGCACTGACGCTCCCATGGCGAGCGTAACCTCGTTTGCCGTGCAAATCGTGAGCGTCGAATTGACCAACGGCACCGCAAACAGCGGAAACCTGATCAGCGGCACGCCCACCGTGGACTTCGCGCGCTACAACGGCCTGCAGTCGCTGCTGGATATGAACGATGTTCCGGCAGGTACCTACACCGGCGTGCAAATCACGCTGGGCACGGCGACCCTCGGCTATCTCAACACCAGCACTCCCCCGCCTGCCATCACCTCTGAGCCGGCCACGCTCACCTCCACGACAGTGACCGCCGTGCTGGATAAGTCTCTGACGATAACCACCGGCGGAGCGCCGGTCGGCCTGCGCGTCGACTTCGATCTGAAAGATTCCATCGAGGTGGACGGCAGCGGCAACATCACCGGCACGGTTAAGCCCACCTTCAATGTGAATACCGTGGCGCGCACTGATACCGGCGCTCACATCGACGAATTGATCGCGGCCGTTACCAGCGTGAATATGACCGGGCAATCGTTCATAGTCCAGGGTCCGCACGGCGAGCAGTTCACCATCGACGTGAACGGTCAGACGGAGTGGGACGGCGGCGCCAGCCTGAGCACGTTGAACTCCAGCAGCATCGTGGAGGTTTCGGGCCAGCTCGATCCGGCCGACCAGACCCTGGACGCCGACGAGGTTGCGCTTCTTTCCGACAAGGGCTTCTACGCCGCCGGTCAGGTCACCTATGTAACTCCGGCCACCGGCGCTGCCTCCAGCTTTGACCTCTATGTGCGCGGGCTGCTGCCCACCAACACCGGGATACAACTGGGCAATATTGCGCAGGTCAATCTGACCGGCAGCGAGATATTCTCCATCTACTGGATGCACAATCCGTTCACTGAATTCCTCTTCAACTCCAGCGCGCTGATAGCCGGCCAGGCGGTTGCCATCGGTGGTCCGGCCAGCGGCGCGGCCAATGAGAATGCGGTCACGGTCGACCGCGTGACGCTGCGCAACTGGGGCTTTAACGGCACCATCGTAAAGGGCAGCCAGAGCGCCTCCGCGGGCAGCTTCCAGATGCAGGTCAACGGCTTTGCCGGGGTGCTGATCCCGGAGACCATCACGGTCTATCTGGGCAGCGCTTGCGACTTCCGCTACGGTCTGGGCGCATTCACCGACCTTGCCGACGGCGCTAACATTCGCGTTGTGGGTTTGCTGCTGAAGAATCCAACCACAGGCCAGGTCGTGTTGCTGGCCCGTCACGTTGACGGCTTCAACCTCACCGACTTCACCACTGCGGCCTTTGAATAGAACCTGAAGTTTGCATGACATTTTTTGCGCTGGAGCCGGATGGGACGGTTCCGGCGCATTTTTTTGTTTTCTGCCGGTAGTACCACAGTTGTGAATCGAAGATTCCAGCCCTCAGAGAAGATCGGCGATAGGCGGAAATGTGAGCAGCAGGCTCAGGGCCAGGAGTACGAACGCGGCGGTGCTGACGCGGCCCAGAGAAACCGTGCGCCTGCGCCAGCGCAGTTCCAGAATCGCCCATGAGATAAGCCAGACCAGAATGGCGGACGTAGTAACTCCCGAGAGCGGGCCGGTGGGCTTGTAGAAAATCATCAGGCTCTTGATTGAGGCGGATTTGTCGGCCACGATGGCGAAGATGGCAACCATGAAACAGCCGATGCCGGCGGCGAGAATGGCGGCGGCGCCGGAGCCGTTGGGCGGGTCGGCGGAGTTAGCGGAGATAGAAGTTACTTTTGGAATCATAGTTACTCTCCATGAATAAGTTGAATCGTCTGGCCGCCTTCGACGGGCGCGTATTTATCCAGCATGGCGCCGAAGAAACCGGCGATGCCGGCGGCAAGGAAAGAAACCAGGACAAAACACAAGACCGCGGAGCGGAGCCGCGGATGGCGCCTCAGATTGCGGCCGTACCTGATGAATACGGCGGCCGCCATGGTGATGGAGATGGGCGCCAGCCAGGCCACGTGCTCCTTCCATTCCATGCCGATGGAGTGCCAGGCGATGGTGGACGGGTTCGACATGAGCAGCCGTTGTGGAAAGCCGGCCAGATTAGCGGTTCCCGGCGGCGCGACGGCGCGGTAGAAGGGATAAATGATGTAAGCGCCGCTAAGCACAGCCAGCCAGGCAAACGCGGCCATGACGACCAGATAAAGGCGGAGAAATGCTTCGTCTCGCGTGCTGATGGGCGTCTGGGCGTCGGGTGAGTAACGGCGATATAACTCGACGATTGCCCCGGAGCAGGCGAGCAGATAGAGCGCGCCGAATCCCATGCCGTGAATGAGCGTCAGGAGACTTCGTATAGTGATTTCCATTGACTTACCTCGTGTGCGCTTGAATTTGTCTCATCCACCCTTGAAGAGAAGAAGCTCACCGTCGAGTGTGCCAGCTGCATGCGAACTCCGCGAAGCGGAGCTAACTCGCGGCTGGTGACTTACAAGCCGTTCCTGTAACTCTGCGCCGGGAACAACGCGTTCCTGGCGTCCTTCTTCTCGTCTTTTCCCCAGGTCCAGTACATGCCGAGATAGGCGTAGTTTTCCGTTTGCCCGGCGACCGAATGTCCATAGCAAAACAGGAATTGCTCGCCGGGATGATTCTTGAAATGATAGTAGCCGCCCAGGTCGATCATCGCCGACCTTTCCGTTTGTGCCGCTGCAAAGCCTTCGCGTCCATGGGCAAAGAGCTCGGCCCCCAGCTCCAGTCTCTCGCTCAACTCCTTTTTCACCAGCCATCCGGTATAAGGAAAGTCGCGGTAATAGCCTTGCGGGACCACCTGGTAACCGCCCCCGCCGTCGAATGTCCATTTGCCTTCGTTCTTCTGCAGCCAGATGGGAAGTTTGTACCAGACTTTGCCTACGCCAAGTCCTTTTGTATTACTTCCGGTCGGCATTTCGAACATGGTAAAGCTGCCGATCTGTGGAAAGTGCCTGGTCTCCTTGATGAAGGCGATCTTCACGCCCAGTTCAATATCGGTGAGTCCAAAAGCGCTGGGGCCGGCGCCGCCGGGCAAATAAACGGGATTGTTGGTCGGGGCAATTTCTCCCCAGGGCAGAATGGCGTGAAGCTGCACCCTGGGAATGGCGCCCCAGTTGAACTCGAAGGCCGGGCCAGTGGAATCGTACTCGGCGGGAGTGCCGTCCATGCCGCCGAAGATATAAAACTCGTAGTGGTGCAGGTCGACGGGAACCGGATCATCGGTCTGGTAAGGCGGTCCCTGCGCCCACAGCCGGGGCGCGGCAAGGATGCAGAGCACGGCCAGAGCCAGCCTTGCGCAGTTGCCGGGGACTTTCATCGACGCTCCTTGATCAAGATCCAAAGAGAACAAAACCTGCCGGCAGAAGTGATGCTGGCGCCGTGGGTGCGGTGGTCGCGACAAAAGCTGCACGCCTTTGAACTGGCCAGGGAAGGAACGCAGCCGTCAATTCCTCTGGTTCAGGGTTCTCCTGGTTCGGCGGCCATCCCGAGCCGATTCAAAGGGCGGGCCGGGGTCGCTTCGTCATTCTATTGCAGATAGTAGAGATTTCCCGATTGGCCGTCTACTGGCTTTTAGCATATTCATCCGGTATTAACCTGCCAGTCGCTTCTTCACCAGCTCGCTCACAACGCGCCCCTCGGCGCGCAGGCCGCCGGCCTGCAGTTTGGCCTGCACAGCCTTCATCACCAGGCCCATCTCTTTTTGCGTAGGCTTTTGGCCGGTCGAGGCCGCGACTTCGGTGACGGCTTCAGCCACCAGTGCGGCCACGCCGGCTTCGTCCAGCGCCTTGGGCAGGAACTCCTCGATCACGACAATCTCCGCGGCCTCGATAGCGGCCAGCTCGGGACGGTTGCCCTTGGTGAACTGGTCGATCGAATCGCGGCGCTGCTTGATCATGGTGGCCAGCACCTGCTCGGACTCCGGCTGAGAGAGCGGCGTGCGCTTGGCAATGGATTGATTTTTGAGGGCGTTCTTGATCAGGCGCAGGGTACCGGTGCGCACGGCATCATGGGCCTTCATCGCGGTCACAATCTGTTGGCTGACAAGGGTTTCCAGTGCGCCTGCATCGGTCATGGGTGTTTCCGCCTTGCTCTTCAGGATTTCCAGGCGCCAACCAAGCCGCCCAAAGCTGAATTGTACCTATTTTGAGACAGCCGGACCGAAATTGGCCGGAATCGGAGATTTGCATGGAGAGCGGATTCTAGCGACCGTGACATGCCTTGTATTTCTTTCCGCTTCCGCAAGGACAGGGAGCATTTCTCGCAGCCGTGGGAGAAAATGTGGACACACTTTTCTGGATATTTTGGATTTCAGTCACGAAGTCGAGGTCTTTTCGGGAAGGATAGCAAAAAGAAAATGTGGTGTTTCCGTCTTTGTGCGTTACCGCGAAATCCCCCATGCCCAAAATATCCATTCCTATTAATGCGTCAATCCCGCCAAGCAGCGCCATTTTCGAGACAGGCACCATTCCAAACAGCACTTTGTTTGGCAGTCCAATGTTGACTAGATGGCTGGTGGTCACAAGACTCCCGCCGCCTACACCTACGGTCTTTGCACCGATTGAAGAAAGCTGGAGGTCCTTCACTACCTGCGGGGAGATAGCGCTGTTCGTCGCTCCAGTGTCATACAAAGCTGAATATTTCTTGCTCTGAGGCGGTGATGGGGTGCTTACGGGATCAAAGGCGGGAAAGATCTCAACCTCAGTGGTGAGCCTAAGGGATCTGCCGTTAAAGCGACTTGTGAAAGCTACAAAGGGGATAGGTTTGGGGACGCCGGTCACGCAAAAACGCCGTATGTTGGGGTGTAGAGCATAAGCGTATAGCTCTCAGGGTCCGGAGAGCATGGTTGCAGCGTGAACGTTCCAGCCGGATAGGACTTTGATGCTTCTGTGTAGGCTTCAGTCATGTCATTGAAGACTTTGACAAGACTCTGATCTATGATTAATAGAATCTTACCGTTGTACTTCTCTGCAAGCTCTTTCTGATTATCGATGTACCACTCAAGATTCCTCCTGAGGGAATCAGGGACGTCCATACCTTCCGATTTTGGGTTCATCACACTCATCTTGTCGTCCAATCATACTCTCAACTTTAGAATGTCTCTGCAAGTGCCGCTCCAACAACCCTATTGAAATCCTCAGAAGAAGGTAATAGCGCGTTGGTGGCGGCGAAAGTTTGGCGTAGTCAGTCAGCGATATTATTACCAGATTTGCACACAATAAAAGTCACAAAAACCACAAAAATGTGTATTCTGTGAATACTGCGTACTGCAGCCTTTTGGTTTAGCTCTGCGGGAGGAGAACAAAAATGATTCGCAAGACGCGCTTGTTTACACCCGGTCCGACGCCGCTGTTACCGGCAGCCCAGTTTGCCATGGCGGCTGCTGACGTCCATCACCGGACACCCGAGTTTCGCGCCCTGTTCCAGAAAGTTCTGGCCCAGTTGAAGGTCTTTATAGGCACCAAGAACGACGTGCTGTTGCTGTCGTGCTCAGGAACCGGGGCCATGGAGGCTTCGGTTTCCAATCTCACCTCGCCGGGCGACCGCGTGCTGGTGCTGACGGCCGGAAAATTCGGCGAGCGCTGGGTGGCGCTGGCGGAGGCCTTTGGCTGCCAGGTGGATGTGTTGAAGGCGCCCTACGGGGAGACCTTTGACCTTTCCGAGGTGGGCAAGGCTCTCAAGCCGGAGCATCGCGTGGTCTACATGCAGGCCACCGAGACCTCGACCGCGGTGCGCCACGATGTTGAAGCTATCGCGAAGCTGGTTACGGCCACCGACGCGCTGCTGGTGGTGGATGGAATCACCGGCCTCGGCACCACTCATTTCGACGTGGACGGCTGGGGAATCGATGTGCTCATTGGCGGGTCGCAGAAGGCGGTCATGATTCCGCCGGGGCTGGCCTATCTGAGCGTGAGCGAGCGCGCCTGGGCGGCGATGGAGAAGTCGAAGAATCCGCGCTACTACTTCGACCTGCGCAAGGAACGCAAGAACGCCGTGAAGGGCGAGAGCGCGTACACGCCCGCGGTGGCGCTGATTGCCGGCCTGGGCGCGGCGCTGGATTACATTGCCGGGCAGGCGGGTGGCGATCTGGAAAAAGGCCGTATCGCGCTCATCGACAATGCGCAGGTGAACGCGGCGGCCACGCGCGCCGGCCTGGTGGCTCTGGGGTTCAAGCTGTTTGCGCCCACCGCGCCGGCGGCCGCGGCCACCGCGGTTGCCGTGCCGGAGGGCATGGACTCGGGCAGTGTGGTCAAGGCACTGAAGACCAGGTTCGCTCTGGTCACCGCCAACGGCCAGGGAGAGATGCAGGGCAAGATCTTCCGCGTCGCGCACCTGGGCTTCTTCGACTACCTTGACACGGTAGCTTTTCTGGGCGCGATGGAGCACATCGCAAAAGACACTCTGGGGCTGCCGGTCGAGTATGGACAGGCGGTGGCTGCCGCGCAGCAGGTGTATGCAAAGGCAGCTTCCAGCCTCTAGCTTCTAGCTGCTAGCTTGTCCGTGGGTTGTCGAAGTTTCCGTGGGTCTTATGGTCTGCCAGGTCTCGGAAGCGAGACCTGGAGCACCGGGCTTCCAGCTAGAAGCTAGAAGCTAGCAGCTTGGAGCTTTACTTATGTCTGAACTATCTTTCGGAGAAAAGCTGCTGATCGCTCGCAAGCAGCTCGATCTCTATCAATACGAGATGGCGGAGCGGCTGGGCGTGCACGCCAACTCGATTACCAAGTACGAGCGGGGAGAAGGCAAGCCGCATGCCGCGGTGGTGCGGATGTTCGATCTGCTCTGCGAACAGCAGGGCATCCGTTTTGACGAGTATGAAACCACGCAAAAGGGCAAGGGAGACGCGATGAAGATCGTACTGGCTGAAAAGGTTTCTCCGGCAACGCTGGCCGTGTTTGCGGCCGAACCGGGATGGGATGTGCGCACCCACGATCAACTGCCGGAGGGCCTGGCGGCTGCTCTGGCCGACGCCGACGCGCTGGTGGTGCGCTCCGCGGTGCAGGTGGACGATGCGCTGATGGAGAAGGCGCCCAAACTGCGGGTAATCGGCCGCGCCGGCGTAGGCGTCGACAATATCGATGCCGAGGCAGCCACGCGGCGGGGCATTGTGGTGATGAATACGCCGGGCGCGAACGCGGTAGCAGTGGCGGAGCTCACCATCGGCCTGATGCTGGCGCTGGCGCGCAAGCTGCCCGCCGCCAATGCATCCATGCACGCCGGCAAGTGGGAGAAGAAAAATCTGCAAGGGGCGGAGCTGCGCGGCAAGACGCTGGGGATTCTGGGGCTGGGCCGGATCGGCATGGAAGTCGCCAGGCGGGCGCGGGGCTTTGGCCTGGAGATTTTGGGCAGCGACCCGTTTGTTTCGGCCGCGGTGGCGCGCGAAAACAACATCAAGCTGGTCACGCTGGATGAACTGATCGCCGCATCGGACTACCTCACGCTGCACGTCGGGCTCACGCCGCAAACCACGGGAGTGATCAACGCCAAGACCCTGGCCAGGATGAAGAAGGGCGTGCGCATCATCAACTGCGCGCGCGGCGAGCTGGTTGAGGACGAGGCGCTGGTTGCCGCGCTCAAGAGCGGGCAGGTGGCCGGAGCGGCGCTCGATGTGTTTGCCGTGGAACCGCCCAAGGAGTCGCCGTATTTTGAGCTGGACAACGTGATTCTCACTCCCCACGTGGCCGGCTCGACGGGCGAGGCGCAGGAGGCGGTGGGAGTTCAGATCGCCTGCCAGGTGCGCGATTATTTGAAACTCGGAGTGGTGCAGAATGCCGTGAATCTCCCCTCGCTCACTCACGAGGAGTACAAGGTGCTGGCGCCCTACATCGACATGGCGGGAAGGCTGGGCGCATTTCTTGCCCAGGCCGGCAAGTCCGGCATCGAGTCCATCGATCTGGTGTATGGCGGCACGCTGGCCGAGGCCAAAACGGAGCTGGTGCGCAATGCGGCCATCGCCGGACTGCTGCAGGGATCGGAGAACGTGAATCGCATCAACGCGGCGACGGTGGCCGGAGAGCGCGGAATTCGCATTCACGAGGAGAAGACTGAGAGCCATCGCGGCGGAGCGGCCAGTGTGCTCACCGTGGAACTGCACGCAGCGGGCGGCGGCAGCCGCGCCAGCGCCACGGTCATTCACGGCGAGCAGCCGCGCCTGCTGGAGTTCGACTCCATCGACATCGAAACTCCTCTCGAAGGCAACCTGCTGGTCTGCCGCAACTTCGACGTTCCGGGCGTGATCGGAAAAATCGGCACCATTCTCGGCCAGCACGGGGTCAACATTGCCAACTTCGCGCTGGGCCGCGAGCGCGCCGGCGCCAAGCCGGTAAAGGCGCTGGCGGTTGTACAGGTCGACGCGCCGGTCTCGGAGACGGTGCTCGAGGCGCTGGGAACCATCGAGGCTCTGCTCGAAGCACGGCTGGTGCAGTTGCCGGAGGCCGGGTTCTGAGAGTTTCGCGAAGGCGGCTGAAAAGTCGCAGCTCAAATGAAAAACCACCGCCAACCAGCGGTGGTTTTTCATTCTCAGGAGCGAAGCGTTTACGCCCTGCTCAGGTAAGCCCCTTCGCTGGTGTCGACGCGGATTTTTTCTCCTTCGTTGATGAACGCGGGAACCTGGACCACCAGCCCGGTTTCAGTCTTCGCCGGCTTGGTCACGCTGGAGGCGGTGGCCGACTTCAGGCCCGGCTCAGTCTCCACAACTGTGAGTTCAACCGCCGAAGGCAGTTCGATGCCGACCGCCTGCCCGTCGTGGTAGCTCACCTTGATCTGCAGGTTGGGCGTCAGGTATTCGACGGCATCGCCCAGCGTCGTTCCCTTCAGAACCGTCTGCTCGTAGTCCACCGGATTCATGAAGTAGTAGTCGTCGCCGTCGGCGTAGAGGAACTCCATGGAAACCTCGTCTACCACCACTTTTTCAATGGCGTCGGCAGAGCGGAAGCGATGCTCGAACATGGCGCCGGATTTGAGGTTGCGCAGCTTGGCCTGGATGAAGGCCCGCAGGTTGCCCGGAGTGCGGTGCTCGACCTTGAAAACCAGGTGTAGCTGGTCGTTGTGCTTGATGATCATGCCCGGACGCATTTGAGTGGCGGGAATCGCCATAAAAGTTGAAACTCCTTGCTTTATTTGCGCTCGCAGCGCACGGAATTGTGGTCTTGGTCCATCTTCAATTGTAGCCTACGGCAATCTGCGCACCCTCCCCCGATGTGTTCTGATCGAAAGCATGACAGGGCGACGGTCAACACCGGCACGAGGCGGAAGGATGGCGGTGGCAGGATTGCTGCTGCTCTGCCTGCTGTGGTCTCTGGATTCGCTTGCGCCCGACCTGTTTCCTCATCCTGCCGCGAGCCCCGTGCCGCAATTGGAAAGCGAGGCGATCAGTTTCGCCCTGCTGGCCGTGGCAGCGGGATTGTTTGCCGTCGTGCGTGCGGCGGGATGGCCGCGCGGAAGGCAATTGTGGGCCTGGGTTGCAATTGGGCTGGGAATGTTCGCGGCGCCCGCCGTGCTTGTGTCACTCTCCAATGCAGGGGTTTCCGAGACCACGCGCGTGGCGCTCTTCTCACTTGTACCGGTCTTTGCCGTTGTCCTTGAACCGCATCTGGGCGCCGGCGTCTTGCCCGCCGATTCCTTGCCCGGCGCGATCGCCCAGCCCGCCCGCGGTGGGCTCATGGCTGCGCTCGCGGCGGTGGCGGGGACACTCTGCGTGTTTCCGTTGCAGAGTCCGGGGTCGATTGCGGCCGGCGCGGCCATGGGCGCTCTGGTCCTGGCGGCGGCTTGCGTGGCAGCGGCCAATTGCGCGGCGGTGCGTCTCGCGCGCGCACGGCAGTCTGCCTCGATCGCTTCCATGGCGGCGATTGCCGGTGCTGCCGCGGCGGCTGCCCTGGCAGCCGCAAGTGCGCTCACGGAACGCTCGGCTTGGCGATGGGACGGCCTCCTGACAGGACCGGTCAAGGCGTCGCTCGGCCGTGCCGCACTATTGGAACTGCCGGGTCTCTTGCTGCTCTTCTGGCTGATGCGGCGAATGGCCGCCGCGCGCATGACCACCCGCTTTGTGCTGGCTCCGCTGGTGACGATCCTGATTGCGATGGCGCTGGAGCAGCCGGCTGTGGAACTGCGCACCTGGGCGGGGCTGCTGCTGGTGGCTGCCGGTGCGGGCTGGCTCTTGTTGGCGCCCGCGCAAGAGCCGGACGCGCACTCCTCACCACTGAGCCTGCGCCCTTAATTCTGCTCCTTGACTGAACCCTGAGTTCAGCCCCGGCCCATCTTCAATCGCAGCTTCGCGGCATATTGGATTCTGAACGTGGACAACACCTTCGCTTGAGTTCCGTGTCTCCCAGCCTGACGTGGGTTCTCTGAGTCGTATTGCAGGTCACTGCGGGCCTGTTGCGCAGGCGATAGATTGCTAAGCGCAACAAGAGCATCGATCCGGTATGCGCGTGGAGGGCGATCAATGGAGGTACAGACTCTGGCCGTTTCTCGCATTGAACTCGCCTACATAGCGCTGGGAACCATTTTTGTGTTTTTTGGATTCGTCTCCTGTGCGATTGCTGCCATCCGGCGGCGAAGCCAGGCGCGGGTCCTCATCTGGCTGGGGCTCTGGAGCGGAATGTATGGCGTCAGCCTGCTGCTCAGGCAGAACACCATCCTGGTGGCCTTGCCGCACTGGCTGCAAATATGCGCACCGTTCACCATCAATGCGATCAGCTTCCTCCTGATCGTGGTGGGTTTGCTCGCCTGGTCGGAGCTGACGCTGGGGAAGATACGGTGGTTGACGCGGGCGATAGCGATTGCGGGGCTGGTGATTGCGTTCGCAGGTATCGGAAACTTTATTTTGACGGGTTCCAGCAACACTCTTTTGCGTGCGAACAATCAGCTTGCCGCTTGCGCTCTGGTCGTTCTCACAGCAGTTGTTTCGGTGCCCACGCTATCCCGGAAGTACCTGGCATTCCCAAATCGCATTCTCACCGCGGCCACACTGGCTTTTACAGCGGATGCATTGTTCAGAAACGTGTGGGGCGGGCTGCGCCTGCCGCGTGTAGAGCTACCCTTGCTCGACGAAGGCGCATTTGCCCTGCTTCTGTTTTCGTTTGCCTACGTGGCCGGGCAAAAGGTGTTTGCCAACGAGCGCCGGCTGCTTGCCATCGAGAGCGAACTTGAAACCGCGCGGCAGATTCAGGCCTCGATTCTCCCCACCGCAACTCCTGAGGTTGAAGATCTTTGCATTGCCGCCTCTTACCTGCCGATGACTGCGGTGGGAGGGGATTTCTATGAGTTCCTGCGAGTGGACCGCCATCGGATTGGGTTCCTGGTTGCGGATGTCTCGGGTCACGGCATTCCGGCGGCTTTGATCTCGACCATGCTCAAGGTGGCAATGCAGACGGTTGCATTGTGCGCTCACCAGCCATCGGAGGTGCTGCGCGGATTGAATCGCGTTCTCAGCGGGCAATTGCGCGGGCAACTCATTTCAGCCGCTTATTTATGGATGGACACGGAGTTGCGGAAGGCGTGGTATTCCTCTGCCGGGCATCCGCCGCTGCTGCGATGGAGCGCGGGGA
>Ga0326728_10020160_pt1 | contig 12780 bp, 19 predicted proteins | sample MB3enrmetagenome_FD_207602 | JGI IMG/M metagenome (GOLD analysis project Ga0326728, IMG submission 207602) | Lab enriched peat soil microbial communities from McLean, Ithaca, NY, United States - MB31MN | ecosystem: Environmental > Terrestrial > Soil > Wetlands > Peat | place: USA: New York...
TCTGCCGCGAAATTCCGAGACGTACAGAATGCGGTAGCATGCATTACATATCACACTGAGGAACTTCTACGCAAGAGTAACGAAATTGACGCCAGAGCATCTTCCCAGCGTGACGGCTTTATTGAGTTGAAAAAATAGAGTGAACGTCTTCGCAGCCATTCAGTATAAGCCTCGTCTCGCCTCATGTAGAGCGGACGTAACGGACAACCTCCGTCACTGTGAGGGATTACTTCAAGTCGCTGGATCACAGGGGGCCAGCTTGATCGTTTTTCCGGAACTCTGTATGACCGGATATAGCTTCATGAATCCGGAAGAAGCTTTCAAGGTCGCAGAACCAGCTATTGATGGGGTAACGGCCAGGTTCATGCGTAGAACCGCAGTAGAACTCAAGGCCTACATGGTTTGGGGGTTCGTCGAACTTAAAGACGGTAGACTTTATAACTCGGTCTCGGTTGCAGCTCCAAATGGTTCGATTATTCTCACTTCGCAGAAGATCAACTTGTGGGGAAACGATTTCCTCTGGGCCAAACCGGGAATTGATCCTCCTCCCATCATTCAAACTGAATTTGGTCTTCTCTCAGCTATTATTTGCCGTGATGTGAGAGATAAGATCCCCGCTAACATTCCGAGAATCGCAGCTAAGGATCCACACTTCTTTGACGGACGGAAAGTCGATGTGGTCGCAATGTGCGTTAATTGGGGGAAAGGCGGTTTTCCTTCGACATCATGGATGGATTTCGTAGCTGACAATAAATGTACTGCCGTAATCGCCAACCGATGGGGTGATGAAAAGAATCAGACTTTCACCCAGGATTTCGGACATGGAGGTTCGGCGATTGTGGAGCCGGATTGGACGGTTCACACTGGCGGATTGCGATTTAATGAGGATTGTGTGGTGAGCGCTGCGATCGGCTAACAGGCAAGAGGTGGGTGATACATCTTTTTCGCCGGGACCTGACAGAAATGATCTGGACCGTCATTGATGATCATACACGTTAATCTACCACCGAAGACGCATCCAGTGTCGAGCCCCACGCAGATCCACTGATTTTCAGGCCCGCAAAGATCTTCGCGCGGTTGATCGAGGGAATGAACTGCGTGCCCGTAGACTACCGACTTCGGACCTTCCCACAATTCAGTCCAGTAAACAGTGCCTTCAGGCTGCTCGAGTGAGTCGTCCTTGTAAGGAACCATTTCACCGTTAGCATTCACATAACGGACTCGGATTACACGGTCCTTTTTCTGCTTTGCCAAAGTACGACCAGGTTCAAGCCCTCCATGGACTGCGATCCAGTGTTCATCTAAGTGGATCATAACTGGAAGTTTGGCGATCCAATCAAGATCTTCGACTGATAGAGCTTCCCATTCGGCTCGACGTTCAGGACGGGGCGGACGCATTGGATTCGGTTTTCCATGCAGTGCACGCTCCGCTTCATATCGACGCCAACGAAGAGCTTTCTCTTCGTGATTGCCGAGAACCATTTCAGCATGAAGTTCTCGAGCTCGCCGTACGCACCCGACGGGGTCGGGGCCTCGGTCAATGAGGTCGCCGAGAAAGACAAGACGATCGTCCTGTCGGTATTCAGCCAATTTTAGGAGAGAGTCCAGCTCTTCAATGCAACCGTGGACGTCGCCCACGAGGATAATTCTTTTGTTCATGCCGGATAATACGCTCGACGCCACAAAATTTGCAGCTAACTTTCTAGAATTTCTCTCACTGTGCATTCTTTACACAGCTGTCCTTCTTTACCATGAATGCGACATTTCAAATGTTCGTCACCATAATTATCTACCAATAGTAAATGCTGAATTTCGAGTTCGTCATCAGTCATAAATGCGGCAGTCCAAATTCTTCCTGAATCCACTTCAGCATCTAATTTTGGTTCGATTTCCAGTGTTGGGTTAATTTTTATTTCTCGAACCATTGCGTCGGTAGCTTCCACCTCAGCAAACATATCAGCGAGTTCTCGCAAAGAGAGTGAACTCATTACCGTGACGTTACTTTGAACTCCAGAATTTCAATAGTAACGTGAAGTATGAGTGATTCTGATCGCCCTGGACACCCTAATGCTATGTGTGAGCCTTGTAAGCAGGGCAAATTCGGAATTTGTCCCCCACTTCCAGATGTGGAACGAGAGCCCGAAGACCGGATTAACCAGAACTGGAATTGTTGCACGTTGTGTTCTGGCGATAAAACCAATAATATTTTCTACGTGAATGGTCAATGCCAGCTCGACTTGCTCTCTTGGGAGCAACTTTATGCTGTTCTCCGTAGGTACCCTAACGCGATTCGCGATCTTGAGCGTATTACTTCAGATCCGATTCTTCTCACGATGGCTCGTGAGGCTCGGTTGGAGGTAGATCCTCTGGATGATGATCGAATTGCTACTCAACGTATCAACAAAAATGACAAACAACCCTTTTACACAGTTTTTGGTGGAAACATGGACGGTTCTGTAGGAGGAACCCGTATCCGTTAGGTTTCCATCATTTCAAAGACGATGAGTTCACCGCAGTTATAGACTAGCTGCTTGGTCAATCTTCGAAGATCGCTCGGTCCATCCTTTGGGATGCGAGTAGCGGCATAATACCATGCCGATTTCTGTTTCTTTGCAGCCTTTTTTGCTTTTCTTGCAAGAAAATGATGGTATTTAGTTTGAAGTCTTCCGCGGACAGTTATGAGCAATCCACATTGTTTGCACGAGACTGCTGTGATTCCAATATTGAGTGGATGAAAGTCATGCCCTTCAAAGTGAAGCCATGCTTTAACCCAACGGCATAGCTCTTTCGATTTCACCCACCGCGACCCAGTAAAATCCACATTAACACAACTAGTCCAGATGCAATCAAGAGAAAGACGAGAGCGCGCGCATTATTGTTCTCGTCTCGTTTCCACCAATTCGAGACAGAGGTCAAATTAGATTTCTTTGCTTCTGGAAGCTTCACTACTGGTCTATCTACAATATCCGCAGGTCTAATTGCAGGTCTCTTTGCGCCAATATTCAGAGCGCCGCCGTAATATCCTGATTCGGCTCGAGTGATAACTACTTTGACTTTATCGTTGACGAGTTTGGTCAAATCAATATCAAGCACGTGTGCCAAGACGGCGCTGTAAATGATGACGTCTGGGAGTTCCGAGATTACAGCATTGCGGCAAGCATCTGGATCATCTCCATTACGGAGAGCTTTGACAATTTTATTCGCCATCTCCCCGCTCTCTCCACTGACTGCCATCGTGTAATAGACAGCGGGATCTTGTCCATATGCTGCCTTCTCGTCCATCTGCTTTACGGCACAGAGAACACGATGAGATTGAAGAACGGATGCGAAGAGGTCTTCTTCTGCCTTTGTGAGTTCCTGCTTCAGTTCAGAAATGCGAGCGTTGAATGCATCGCAGTCATCCCTGAGCGTCTTTGCATGCTCGAGTTCTTGAATTCTGGCCCTGATTTCGCTTTTGGTTTCTGACATTGTTCTAAAGGATACTTGTGGGGTCCGTGCGGAAACAAACGTGCTTGACTCGTTTAGCTTCCTCTAGCATCGCATTATACACATCAGCGGGCTTGAACGGATTCCCTTCTGTTTTCCCAAGTTGAATGATGTGTGCTTTGCCTTCCATCTCCACAGTAGTTTTTTCGAGATCTGTGATCATGCGACCGAAATAAGGATAAATCTCGAGGTTTCCTCTCATGGCCTCTCGTCGCATGAATTGTAAGAGGCTCAAAAAATCAGCTACTTTGACAATATCTTTGACATACTTCTGAACGGTGTGATCCGTTTGATTATTGAAGAAGTTGAAAAGTTGTCGAACTTCCGGAACCAGATTGGCGAATAAGATACCTTCAGCCCTATCGATCTCCTGTTTCAACTCCGGAGTCGTGTACTTGAAAACACGAACCACATCTCCAGTGACGCATTCAGCTGCATCATGGAGAATGGCATAGAGGGCAACGTACCCAAAGTGCTCTTGAAAGTTCTCCCTCGAAACTTCTTTATGGACCATCAACGCGTAAAGAGCAACCCAATATGAATGCTCGGCCGTGTTCTCATCAACCGAGATAGGGATGCTGCTATACCGCCAAACCGATGCTAGTCTTCGAATATCACTCGCAGTGGACCGAACGACTGTCTCCCAGTCTGGGGAATAGTGATTTGATTGGGTCATTCGATGAATTTACAATGGGGGAAGAAATCTGATGTGCCACGGCTCGAATTCCGAACTCGGCGAATTTCCCCATGATGGTGTCCATTTCCGCTTTCGTAGCGACACCGTTAGTGGTAATTAAGTCTCCGTCCATATCGGTATACTCAATGGACCAAAATTTGAGTTCTTCTTTCACAAAGTGTCCTTCTGTGACCCAAGCCATGCCACAAGTTCATTAAGCAAAACTACGGAAGACTGAACCAGATGCGGCCAAGATGCCGTGTCCCATAGTTCATCTTCCACAACTCCAAATTCATTTGGAAAGGCAACATGCACAAATCCGGTAGAAACTCTTTGTTTTTGCTGAGTGGTTGTTAGCCAATGCATTACTCCATATAGGATGGAATTACATACGTGCGTTCCAGCATGATAACTGGCTTTAGCTTCAATTCCGTGTGCTTTTAGTCTATCCACCAGGTGATATACCGGAAGAGTAGACTCGTAGGCTGAAGGCCCGCCGGGAACTACCGGTCTATCTTTAACTGGAATGCGCGTGTTATCACCCATGGGTGATCGTTCGCAATTAATAGCGAATCGTTCTAAACGAATCGGGTCATTCTTGGGAGTAGAACCGAACATAATAATACCGTTCGGTTGAAATGCGGCGATTTCGTTACAAATGATTTCAGTACACAACCCAAATTGCTGAGGAAGGATTACAGATTTTACCTCAGCACCATGGGAAACAGGCATATCCCCAGACTGCCAAAGTTTTGCCAGTTCTCCGCTTGGAGTTTTCTTAATACCCCAGATAGGTTCGAACCCGCTTACCAAAATCTTCATCTATTTGACCGATCCATAGGAGTTTGATAGTACCGCACAGACGTGACCCCCTGTGAAGCTGCCGAAGCCCTACATGGACTTCAAGCCTATCTGGCGTCCAGTGCACACCCTGATAAACAACGCGTTGCTTCCAATTTGCGACGAATTCGGGACGCGTTAATTGAACCACAACGCCGAGCTGCCCAACTCGGCACTTTCACTCGCACAGAATATGAGGCCGCCGTTAAGGGACTAGATTCCCTGGTCGGCAAGATTCACAAGGCTGCTCAAACGATGAATCCGCAAGACCCCGGTCGCGCGGATCTCGAAAGTGGAGCCCAAAACTTGTTGGGCCTCAAAAAGGAGCTTGTCAGCTCCTATCAAGCAGTAAGTCATCTGAACGTCTGAGAGGCTCCAATGAGCACGATCGCCCAAAGAGTGGCTCTTCGGTATATTACCGCCCAACAGCAAGATCCCCAAGCCCCGGAAGAAGATCAATCTGTTCCTACAGGGGAAGATGAGGTTGAACCCGAAGAAGGCGAGGGTTCTTTCGGTGGAGTTGGGCCTTTTTTCTTACCCGATGATCACATGGCTGGAACGAGAGTTCCTGCCGGAGGTGCCTGTTGCGCAAATTGCAAGTTCAGCTCGACTGATGAAGAAGGTCAAGCAAAGTGCACCGAGCCGAATTGGGTCGCTTGGAACGGCGGCAACCCGAATCTTCCGGCTCCTGCTGACGAATATTGCTCCGACTGGTGGCAAGAAGGTGAAGCGGAAGCTGAACCAACCGGTGAAACTGGACAAGAATAACTAGCGAAAGGGATCACTCACCATGGCATTGAAAGAAATCCTCGCGCCTCACATCGGGCGCCGAGTCAAGATGGGACGTCGACGGCCAGTCGCGCGATGCCCCCGCATGCATCTTCAGAACTATCTGCGAGCTGCGGTTCTACCAACGCCTCCCGCTAGCTGCGATTATAGTGCTGCCGGTGCGCCGGCTCTTCAGAACATCTATCTGAATGATCAGTATGGAGATTGCGTTATCGCAGGTGGCTATCACGTAGTCGGACTCGAGACAGGAAATGCCAATGGAGGCCATCCTTTCGTTGCTACGACTCAGCAAATCGTTGCTGATTACAGTGCCATCGGCGGATTCGATCCAAACAATCCACAAGCTACTGATAATGGATGTGATGAGCAGACCGCTCTAAATTACTGGACGCAGCACGGTTTTGCTGATGGGACAAAGCTCATCGGCTGGTTGGCTGTCGACGCGACGAACATGCAACAGGTCATGACGGCTATGTTCTTGTTCGAGAATCTCTTCTTCGGGATTGAACTTCCTGACGCTTGGATCAATCCTATGCCTTCGGCGTCGGGTTTTGTCTGGGATGTTGGGACTCCTGATCCAGATAACGGTCACTGCGTCATGGGAGTAGGCTACACTCCTCAAGGTGTTAAGATCGATACCTGGGGTATGTTCGGCACTTTGACTTGGGCTGCCATTGCGGCACTTTGCACACAGAGCGGTGGCGGAGAGCTCTATGTTATGCTGACTCCTGATCAGCTCGCAAAGGGTCAAGCTAAGGCTCCCAATGGGATCAACTGGACCAGCTTGCTCACGGATTTCAACACAATGGGAGGGAATGTCCCTGTCCCGGCACCGGCACCTGCTCCTCCGGCACCTGCTCCGACGCCTCCGCACCCCGCGCCTCCCGCACCCACGGGCGCTCCTACACTAGTCCAAGCTATCGCGTGGGCCACTCAAGGACTTCAGAAAAACTGGCCCGCAGGTCATTGATGGTTGCGGCGCTACTGTAAATTCTACGGTAGCGCCAGTAACCGCTCACATGCAAGAGATCCCCAGAATCGGTACCTGCCTTGGTTGCGGTCGCTGTGGCCGCTTGGTCAATGAGGGCTGTCCAGATTGCCGGAGGCAATTCGGACCCAAGGCAGGTCTGGTCCTAGATAGGATTCGCAAGGATCCTATCTTCGCAGCTATGTGCTACGAGCAATGCGATCCGGACAGAAAACGCCGGTTCGTAGAACTCTTTGGTTTGCCCGAGGGTTGTGAAACCGTCGATCGCCATCCTATTTTGACGGTGGTTTCCAATCCTTGAACCTCTTGAAGAGTTGCTCATAACGCTCTTCAGGAGTAGACCGGACTTGCTCTAGTCCTTCTAACAAGTCATCCAGTTTAACGCCAGCTGTTGCTGCCGCCGCTTTCAGTGTTTCAATTCGCTGATCGGGGGCTTCAGTTCTATATGCAGCATCCAAAACTTCTTGGGCTCTTTGCATCTTCCAATTATGGATGTCATTGGCCAGAATCCACTCATGGGTTAGATTCTGGAATACGAGCCAATGTCCGGACTTCCATTCCAGAGGTTCCGGCAAAAGACAAGCTCTACCATTTGCGAGTAGTGGATTAAGAGAGATCTCTGAATCCGGGGTTTGCTCAGGAATAGCTCTGAGTAAGAGTGACCCATCTCTAATGACTAGAAACTCGGGAACGTGTGGTCCCCCTTTGGCCGGAGGACCATATGCGACGACCTTCACGCCAGAACGTTACATCAGCTATCTAAAAGCCAACACGACGACTGCTGCGAAGAACAATAGGACGGATGCTGCTACGATCAGTCCTCCGTACCAACAAATATTGCATACCAAGAAGAAGAGTCGGCGCCTGAAACTAGGCTGAGAAGCAACTGGGGCCACCGGGGCATCGTCCGGATACCATTTCTCCAGCACTCGCAGGCTTCTCTTGCAATCGAACCCACTCGAGACGGACGGAACCTGAATTACATTTAACAGCCCGTTCGCCGTCCTCAGATCTCTCGTGTGACCACAAAAAGAACAAGGTCCAAGTTCAGTCTGATGACCGCACCCTGAGCATCTGAATGTGACGGATTGCATGTTGGTCATTACTCGTGTAGGATTCTTACTTACGCTGCGAGTTCCTTGAGCCCTTCTCGAATCAGGTCTTCGAGCTTGCTCGAGTAGAGCTTGGGGCCGAGATTATCAATGAACTTCTTCACATCGGGACGCTTAAATCCGAGGTGAAGAAGTCCGCCCATAAGTTGCTCGTAATTCGCATTCGGCGCTGTTTGAGGCATCGGAAGCGCTGGGGGCGTTTGGGCAGGAGAAACAGGCCCAGGAGAGGCCTTCGGGGCGGTCTCCTGGGCCTGCGGCGCTTGCTCTCGCCTAGTGTTGGCGTTCATAGCCGAGAGTTTGAGAGAAGCATATTGACGCTCTTCATCCGTGAGGGATTGGCGGAAGGATGTGGTGACCAGCGCATCAGCCAGAAGCCGATCAGGCGACACCACGTCTAGCATGAAGTCCACATAAGACACCTGCTCGACGATATCATCTCGAAGTCCAATCAGAGGGCAGTCCATGTGGACCATGAGCACTGAGCAATTCTCACTGACCTTGCCATCCGTCAAGAGAATCCTCTCAACCGTCTGAACAGCCCACGGACCCTTGGCCTCCACCAAAAGCATCTTGGAGATGCTCTGGTTGCGGAGGTCGCGAACTGCGAATAGGAAGTAGGCTTGCTCGAAGCCGAACGAGGGATGATTCTCGTCAATGACGCCGGGATTCCTCATGCCGACGCATACTCGTCGTATCCAGAGACTTATGGAATAACGCGAAGCGTCAAAAGATCGGGACTAAGTTGTATAGCTGTATGAGACCTTTGGGAATCCTCGTCCTCAGCCATGTACCATATTCCGTCAATCAGACGAAGGGGTACTTTCCCGAGACGCATACCATTTCTTAAAGACTGACCAATGAAGCCTCCTGTGGGAGTATAGGCCAAGGCATGAGTATCTCGATGATCAGCAATGAATACAGGGGAATGGATCGAAATTTCTTGAACAGTAAGTAATACCAAGCCCTTCACCGGTACGAACTTCCAGTCGAAATCTCGCATTGGCTGGACTATACCGCCAGACTCTTTATTTCTTGTCTGAACAACATGGAGAGCAGAGTAGGTCCTAGCCTCGTCCGAGAGGCCATCACACGTATTGCGAGCAAACTGGACCGAAGCACCAACCCTAGTCGAGTTGCTGTAGCGCACGACATTGGGCGAGTTCTATTGGCTCTTGAAGACACCCCGGCTCCTGTTGAAGCTAATCCTGAAGGTGATTATTCAGTGCCTCCTGGCCAGGTATTGGCCCATCTTCAGAAGTGGTTGACTGCTAAATATGCGATTGACGCGGCCTATCGCAGTTTCGCTGATCGTGTTCGGGGACCATGGCGAGATGCACTGGTTGATCATTGGTATGAGCATTCGAAGGAAGAGAGACAACATGCGTATGACATCGCCATGAGAATTGTGGGGATGGGTGGGGATCCGATGCAAACTGCTATCGCCGTTCCTGCCTGTACTGCTAGTCTCGAAGGATTCTTTCGAACTCTCGCTACCATGGAACTCGAAGCTATTAGCGTTGGGCGTGCAGCTATCAAAATGGCTGGTGAAAATACCAATCTTCAGGTGATGGCTGAAAATTTCGTTTTGGTGGATTCACAACACCTTGACGATCTTCGTCGCATGCAAGTTCAATTCGACATTCCTGTTTAAGAGGGTGCCATGAGGAAGTACCTCATTTTGCTCGTCGCCATTGCGACAATGTTTTTTGCTATTCCGTCTTTTGCGGATCCTCCGCAGTGTGAGGGTCCGCCTGATCTGTGTGCTCAAATTGCGGAGCTCCAGAAGAGCTTAGATACGCACAAAGCTGACAGCGAAAAGACCGCTAGTGATAAAGCGGCCTCCAACCGTAAGTCCCTTAGCGATCGCATGGGGAAGCTGGTTGGAGCAGCCGCTTCAATTTCAATCGTCTTGAAGATGCTTCTTTCCATGCTTAAAAGTTGGAAAGATGTTTTTACTGATGATAAAGGCAAAGCTTGGCTCAAAGCTATCACGATTGTTATCGGTTTGGCTTTGTTTTTCATCACCAATCTTGGCTTTGGGATGGCCTGGTGGGAAGCTTTGATTCTCGCTGGTGGTGGACCGGGAGCTATCGCCGTTCACGAACTCGGAAAATTGATTCCTGTAATGCTCGGAAAAGCTAAGGCCGAGCCTGAGAAGAAAGATGTTCCTAAGAACGAAGAGAAGCCTGTTTAACGATCTGTTGTAGCAAACGATCGCCGATTTTTACAACGGTCGAAATCCCAATCCCGATCGCTGCCTTCACTAATAATCCGTGTGACTCGTCTAGGAAATAAATAGCTAGGCCTGAAGCCATTGTCTCCCACCAGTATAGGTTCATTTGATGTTCGAAATCTTTCATGCCTTGGTATGACTAGACTTCGAATGTGAATGTTTTTTCGTCATTGGACGGCCACAAGCCGCACAACTCGGAATTTTTGCAAGTTCTTCTTTGACCTTCTTAAGGTCCTCATTAATTTGAGCAAGTTCAGCCTCAAGTTTGGCTTCTTCGGCGCGAGTGGAAGAGATAATTTTCCATAGGGCCTCTGCTTGAATTAGCCATTTCGGTGAAGGTGGACGCTGTGGAATAGTAATATTTCCAGATAACGCCTGAATATCTGCAGCCGCTTTTTGAATGCGTCGGTAATGAATCTCTGCAGCTCGAATTCTCTCCAGATCTTGCCCAGCATCCGTTTGAGGAATTTTAACTTTTCGGATATCTTTTAACACGTCGACAGTTCTAATGAGATCGAAGATTCGTGCGTGTTTGGCCACTTTGCGCAAATTCTCCATCTCTGTAAGGGGAGGATTCGGCAAAATTAATGATAAGACCGGCTTAAGAATCCGCACTCTCTTTGCCGCGGTCTCGCATCGGACCCAATGCGTATGGAGAGTATGAATTCGCTCGAGTAACGCTGGAGCTGGGGGCTGCGGGATTCTTACGACTCCAACACCACTTAGTACCTGAATTCTAGCTTGAGAACGCATGATGCGTCTAAGAAGATCCTCGATGAAAGCGATTTTCTTCTCGTATTCGTCGATGGACTTCGCTTGATCATCGAGCTCCTGGCCTAGTTTTAGGAGGTTATCAAGTCCTCCTACTGCTAGCTCTCGGACTTTGAGCTTTGCGAGACTTTCATCTCGCAATTTCACCCCGTCCAGTGATTTCTTCTTTCCTCGCAAGCTCAGGATGATGGCGTCTTGCAACACGCTGAGCCTGGAGACGTCCGAGATGAAATCCGTGACCGCAGGACCGGATTTGTTGAGCAGGAAGATCGGTTCCCATTGAGGAGCCAACCAGGGTTGGATTTCTTCATCACCGATTTCGATAGAGTGGAATCCCATGTTTGAGATATCGATGATTTGACCTTGGCCGATTTTATCCAAGATCTTTCCATCGTCGAGATAATATGTTCCCCCACCCTTTTCACCCTTCTCCCAGGTGAAACCCCACCCATCGGAACGGAGGGTCACGGAACAGAATTTTGACCCAACTCTAACGTCACCTCCTACAGGTGAATTTTGAAGGGCCCCTGCGATGGCGCGAACGAAGGCACTTTTGCCGATATTCGTCTTACCGGTGATGCATGTGAAGCCCTTGACCTCAACTTCAATATCCTCAATGGACTGGAAGTTTTTGATCCTCACATAGACGGGCGGGATGGTTTTCTGTTCGCCCTTTTCCATGGGTCAGATATCCCCTGCATCAATGGCCGGCTCTGCAGTAATTCCCTCCTCAGATTCCTCCGAGTTTTCAGTGTCGATATCAACATCAACTACCTTGGCGGGTTCGTTATCGTCATCTTCATAATCATCATCGTCACGCTTTGTCACTGCGTCATCGGCTAGAGCCGCCAATTGCTCGTCGTCCAACATCTGGTAACCACTGAGAACGGCTTCCGTGGCGAGATGAATCATCTCGTGCATGTAAGCCCCATCGTCGGTCTTCAACAAAGCCAGCCGGAATTTCTCGAGCCCGACTTGCTCAATTACATTGCCGGTTTTCGCAGAAGTAAACGTGTAGACTTCCTGCTTCTTCTTGTTCTTCGATTTCTTAACGATGTTGTAAGCCTCAGCGACATTGAGCATGGTTCGGAGTTCATCAATTCCCACTCCGTAGCGAATGGTGATGAGACCAGCATGTCCCTGTTTCGCATCGAGCTTATTTTTGATCATCTTAGCTTCAATGTCCGTCGAAATCTGGACATCTTGGAAAGCCTTGATGATCGGATTCCAAACCTTCGCTTTCGTAGACATACGGGGCTTGAGAAGCACGCGCAATGCAGCGTAGAATTTGAGTGCGTTACCACCCGTGGTGCTCTTGAGCGCTTCCTCAGTGAAACCCTTGGCTCCGATTTTATCGCGAGTCTGGTTCAGGAAAATGACACACGTTTTGGTGCGCGCAATGGTGTTTTGCAGTTTAGGCATCCAAGCGCTCATAAGACGCGGGATTTCTGCTACACCTTTTTTCTCATCTTCATTGTTTGCGTCACGTTTAGCATCTCGACGGGAAACAAATGCAGCTACTGAATCAATTACGATGAGATCGATTCCTTGTAGTGCCGCCATCGTCACCAGGGATTCTGTCTCCTCGAAAGTATGTGGCTGAACGCGAATGGCTTGACCACTACCGCCCATTCCCGGATCTCGAAAATCGACGCCGAGTTTAAGGGCGTAGGTGTCTTGAACTGCGCATTCGAGATCAACGTAAAGACCCGTTCCTCCAGTTGCCAGAACCTGACCCAATGCTGTCATAGCGACTGTCGATTTACCGGAGCTCTCACGCCCGAAAATTTCAACGATCTTTCCACGGGGCCAACCAGGGCAAATAAACTTGCCTGTATCGAGGATCCGGGATCCTCCAATTAACATGTTGAGTACGGTGCTACCG
>Ga0326728_10020162_pt1 | contig 12780 bp, 8 predicted proteins | sample MB3enrmetagenome_FD_207602 | JGI IMG/M metagenome (GOLD analysis project Ga0326728, IMG submission 207602) | Lab enriched peat soil microbial communities from McLean, Ithaca, NY, United States - MB31MN | ecosystem: Environmental > Terrestrial > Soil > Wetlands > Peat | place: USA: New York...
GCCGTGACCGCGGTGAAAGCGGCCGACGGCAGCCAGCTCTGGCGCAGCCCGGTGGGCGGCAAGGTGCACGACAATGCCGGCGCCTTCGGCGGCGGCCTGGCCTTCTTCGGCTGCCAGGACGGGCGGCTCTACGCCTTCCGGCCCAAGGACGGCAGCCTGGCCTGGAGCTTCAAGGCCGGCGACCTGGTCAACACCACCCCCTGCGCGGCAGGCGGCAAGGTCTGGTTCGGCAGCAAGGATGGCATCTTGTACTGCCTGGAGCAGGCCTCGGGCAGGGAGCTGTGGCGCTTCGCCACGGGCAAGGGCATCGCCAGCAGCCCGGCTCTGGACCCCCAGGGCCGCCTGGTCTTTGGCAGCGGTGACAGGGATGTGTACTGCCTGCAGGCCCAAAGCGGCAAGGAGCTGTGGCGCTTCAAGACCGGGGACTATGTGCTCAGCTCGCCGGCCATCGCGGGCTCCACCGCCTACGTGGCCAGCTTTGACGGCGTGCTGCACGCCCTGGACATGGCCAGCGGCAGGGAGCTGTGGCATTTTGAGATGCCGGGCGGGGTCTATGCCGCCCCGGCCATCAGCCAGGGCCGCCTGGTGCTGTGCGACCGCAAGGGCAGCCTCATCTGCTTCAAGGCCCCTTGATTTTTAAGGATGGCCCTGCCGCCCCGGAGGGAGTATAGTGGCCTCACATCCAAGCTCAGCCGCATCCGCTGGACTCGCGCCCGGTCATCCCTGATCGGGCTGTTTTATTTTTTGACCTTCCCAGGGAGCGCCTCAGCTCCCTCGCACCTGAGCCGGGTCTCCGCCAGGTTGGCGCACTTCGAGGCTGTTTCGCATGCCAAAGGAGGCGCCATGGCGGCCTTCGATACAACTCCCCACAGCTTCCACATCCCGGTGATGGGCACCGGCTTCACCATGGACACGCCATTGCGCGTGGCCCATCTCGGCATCAGCTCGGTGGTCTCGCTGGGCGATGACGGCCTGATGGAGAAGCTGCGGCGCTACCATTCGGAGCGCCTGGGCCTGGCCTTCGCCGCCATCGGCAAGCGCGAGCCCGAGGGCCGCGCCCGGCGCATCACAGCCTGGCTGGATTTCTTGGACGCCCAGGTGCAGATCAAGTCCGCGGCCCTGCGCGCCGCGCCCCTAGAGCCCGGATCGGAGCTCACCCGCTATTTTGAGCTGCTGCCCGAGGGGGCGCTGAAGGCGGCCTGGCGGGCCTGCCTGGCCCTGCCCGCCGGCCCTGCCCGCGAGGCGGCCGAGGCCGCCCTGCGCGCCGCCGCCCTGCCGGGGGCCATCAATGTCAACATCATGACCAAGGTGGACCGCAGCATCCTGCCCAGCGGCGAGGCGCTGGGGCCCGAGGGCACCGACGCCGTCACCGGCCTCAAGGGCTTCGCCCGCTCCACCCTGGCCAGCGCCGTGGTCTTCTCAGCCGGCATCAACCCCCGGCTCTACGGGGCCATGACCCCCTTTGTCGACTTCTTCCCCGACGCCCAGGGGGCCATCAAGAAGCACGTCATCCTCAAGGTCAGCGACTGGCGCAGCGCCGAGGTGCAGGGCCGCTTCTTGGCCAAGAAGGGCATCTGGGTGGATGAGTTCCGCGTGGAGAGCGGGCTCAACTGTGGGGGCCATGCCTTCGCCACCCAGGGCCAGCTGCTGGGCCCCATCCTGGCGGAGTTCAACGAGCGCATGCCGGTGCTGCACGCCGAGCTGAAGGCGCTGTGGGCCAAGGCCCTGGCGGCCCGCGGCCAGGCCGCTGGCCAGGTGCCGCCCCCCTTCCGCCTCACCGTGCAGGGCGGCGTGGGGACCGCGGCCGAGCATGCCCTGCTGATCAAGGCCTTCCACGCGCAGAGCGTGGGCTGGGGCTCGCCCTTTCTGCTGGTGGCCGAGGCCAGCCTGGTGGACGACCCCACCCGGGCTTTGCTGGCCGCGGCTGGCGAGGATGGGATCGTGCTCAGCGATGCCAGCCCCCTGGGCATCCCCTTCTGGTGCCTGGCCGGCTCCAGCAGCGAGGCCATGCGGCTCAAGCGCATCGCCGAGGGCAAGCCCGGCAGCCCCTGCCCGCAGGCGGCCCTGGCCTTCAACACCGAGTTCGGCCCCATCCCCAAGTGCACGGCCTCGCGCGACTACCAGTCGCGCAAGCTGGAGCAGGTGGGCCAGGCCGGCCTGCCCGCCCCGCTCTTGGAGGCCACCCGCCAATTGATCATGGCGCGGGCCTGCATCTGCGTGGAGCTGGGCGGCGGCGCCCTGCGCGGCCTGGGCCTGGACCAGACCACCTTGACCACCGTCTGCCCGGGGCCCAACCTGGCCTGGTTCAAGCGCCTGGCCAGCCTGGAGGAGATGGTGGGCCACATCTACGGACGCAGCAGCCTCTTCGGCCCCGAGGCCGCCAGCCGGCCGCACGTGCTGCTGGCCGAGCTGAAGATCACCGTGGACTACCTGCTGCGCGAGGCCAAGCGCCACGCCGAGGGCCTGGCCCCCCGCAGCGAGGAGTACTTCAGCGAGTACGCCGCCAACCTGCTCAAGGGCATCGAGTACTACTGCGCCCGCAGCGAGGAGATCTTCGGCCAGAAGCGGGCCCAGCTGGAGGCGGCCACCGCGGAGTTCCGCGCCAAGGCCGAGTCCTTCCTGCCGGGCCGGGCCCTGCCCGCGGTGGCCTAGGCCCTCCCGGTTTTGGCTTTACCGTTCCCGGCTCTTTGGGCCACAATGAAGGCGGCTGAAAAGCCGCCTTTTTTGCGCCCTCCTGGTGGTCCCATGGCCTTCGCGCCCCTCCATCTGCACAGCGAGTACTCCCTGCTCGACGGCGCCATCCGCTTCGAGCCCCTGGTGCGCCGCGCCAAGGAGCTGGGCCTGCCCGCGCTGGCGCTCACCGACCACGGCAACCTGCATGGCGCGGTGGAGTTCTGGCACGCCTGCCGCAAGGGGGGCATCCACCCGGTGCTGGGCTGCGAGCTGTATGTGGCGCCCGGCAGCCGCTTCGAGCGCGCGGGCCACGGCCTGCAGGACCACGCCCACCACCTGGTGGTGCTGGCCCGCGACCTCACGGGCTACAAGAACCTGCTCAAGCTCTCCACCCTGGGCTTCTTGCAGGGCTTCTACTACAAGCCGCGCGTGGACCGCGAGGCCTTGAAGGCCCACAGCCAGGGCCTGATCGCCCTCTCCGGCTGCCTGCAGGGGGAGATCCCCTCCGCCATCCGCAAGAGCGCGCTGCCCGCCGCCCGCCAGGCCGCGCTGGAGCACCTGGCGATATTCGGCGAGGGCAATTTCTTCCTCGAGCTGCAGGACCACGGCCTGGCCGAGCAGCAGGAGGTGAATCGCGCCCTGGCGGAGCTCGCGCGCGACACCGGCATCCCCACCCTGGCCACCAACGACAGCCACTACCTCGAGCGCGCCGATGCCGAGGCCCATGACGCCCTGCTCTGCGTGCAGACCGCCGCCTCCATGGACGACCCCAATCGCCTGCGCTTCCCCGGCAGCGAGTTCTACCTGAAGGGCGAGGAGGAGATGCGGCGCGTCTTCGCCTGGGACCCGGGCGCGGTGGCCCGCACCGCCGAGCTGGCCTTGAGCTGCCAGTGGGAGCTGCCCGGCGGCCGCCTGATGATGCCGGGCTTCACCCCGCCCGAGAGCTTCACCCCGCCCGCGGGCGCGGACCCGCTGGCCGCCTACCTGGAGAGCCTGTGCCAGCAGGGCCTGCTGCGCCGCTACCCCGAGCCCGGGCCGCGCGCCAAGGCCGCGCCCCGGCTGGAGCATGAGCTGAAGGTCATCACCCAGGCCGGCTTCGCCGGCTATTTCCTCATCGTGCAGGATTTCGTGGCCGAGGCCCGCAGGATGGGCGTGCGGGTGGGGCCGGGCCGCGGCTCAGCCGCCGGCAGCCTGGTCTCGTACCTGCTGGGCATCACGGCCCTGGACCCGCTGGCCCACGGGCTGCTCTTTGAGCGCTTCTTGAACCCCGAGCGCCTCTCGCCCCCGGACATCGATGTGGACCTGGCCGACACCGGGCGCGACCAGGTGATCGCCTATGTGATGGACCGCTATGGCCGGGAGAACGTGGCGCAGATCGCCACCTTCAACACCCTGGGCGCGCGGGCCGCGCTGCGCGACGTGGGCCGGGTGCTGGGGGTGCCGGTGGCCGAGGTGGAGGCCCTGCTCAAGGCCATGCCCGAGGACCCGGGCGCCGGCTTGGCTGAGGCCCGCGAGTCCTCGCGCGAGCTGCAGGCCCTGCTCTCGCGCGACGCGCGCCTTGAGCGGCTGTGGGGCCTGGCCCAGCGCCTGGAGGGCCTGTGCCGCAACACCTCGGTGCACGCGGCCGGCATCGTGATCTGCCCCGAGCCGCTGGTGGAGCATGTGCCGCTGGGCCTGGCCCGCGGGCTGAAGGGCGAGGCCGAGGGCGGCGAGGCGGCCATGGCCACCGTCACCCAGTACCCCATGGAATCGCTGGAGAAGCTGGGCCTCATCAAGATGGACCTGCTGGGCCTGCGCACGCTCTCGGTCATCGACCGCTGCCTGGCGCTGCTCAAGGACCCGCCCGATTTGGACCGCCTGCCGGACGGCGACAGCGCCACCTATGCCATGCTGGGCCGGGGCGAGGCCCATGGCGTGTTCCAGCTGGAGAGCTCGGGCATGCGCGACCTGCTCAAGCGCTTCAAGCCCAAGAGCCTCTCAGACCTCACCGCGCTGGGCGCCCTCTACCGCCCCGGGGCCATGGCCGGCATCGATGAGTTCCTGCGGCGGCGGGGCGGCGGCGGCGAGGCCAAGGCGCCCCTGCCGGCCATGGACGCGATCCTGGCCGAGACCCACGGCATCATCGTGTACCAGGAGCAGGTGATGCAGATCGCGGTGGCGGTGGGCGGGCTGAGCCTGGCCCAGGCCGACCTGCTGCGCCGCGCCATGAGCAAGAAGGACCCCGCGGCCATGGAGCGCCAGCGCGAGGCCTTCCTCAAGGGCGCCGCGGCCCGCCGCCTGGACGCCGCCAAGGCCGGGGAGGTCTTCGACCTGCTGGCCAAGTTCGGCGGCTACGGCTTCAACAAGTCGCACAGCGCGGCCTACGCCCTGCTCTCCTACCAGACCGCCTGGCTCAAGGCCCACCACCCCCTGGAATACCTGTGCGGGCTCTTGAGCTCTGAGCTGGGCTCGCCCCAGCGCCTGGTGGCCAGCATGGCCGAATGCCGGCGCATGGGCGTGCCGGTGCTGCCCCCGGATGTGAACCAGGGAGGCGAGGGCTTCATGCCGGACCCGGCGGGAGGCATCCGCTATTCGCTGGCCGCGGTCAAGCATGTGGGCCTGGGCCTGGCTCAGGCGGTGCTCAAGGCCCGCGCCGCGGCCGGGCCCTTCATCAGCCTGGACGACCTGCTGGACCGGATGGATTGCCGCAATGCCAGCCCGCGGGCCCTGGAGAGCATGGCCAAGGCCGGGGCTTTGGACAGCCTGCTGCCCGGCCTGGCCCCGGCCCTGGCCCGGCCCCGCCTGCTGGCGCGGCTGCCCCAGGCCCTGGAGGCCGCCGCCCGCCGGGCGCGCGAGCGCGAGAGCGGGCAGGCCAGCCTCTTCGGCGCGGAGCCGCTCGCCGGGCCGGTGGCAGCCGGCGAGGGGCCGCAGCCGCCGGCCTGGCATGAGTCAGCCCTGCTGGGATTTGAGAAGGAGGCGCTGGGCTCCTATGTCAGCGGCCATCCGCTCGCCCCCTTTGAGCAGGAGCTGAAGGCCCTGCGGCCGCGCAGCCTGGCGCGGCTGGATGGCCTGCGCGACGGCGAGCCGGTGCTGGTGGCGGGCCTGGTGCTGGGCCTGAAGCACCTCACCACCAAGCGCAAGGAGCCCATGGCGCGCGCCATGCTGGAGGATTTGGAGGGCATGGGCGAGGTGATCCTGTGGCCCAGCGTGCTGGCCAAGGCCGGCGGGCGGGTGGCCAAGGACGCGCTGGTGGTGGTCAAGGGCCGGGCCGACCTTTCGGGCGACTCGGCCAAGGTGTCCGCCGAGGAGGTCTGCCAGCTGGAGGAGGCCTTTGACCGGCTGGCCAGCGCCGTGCACCTGCGCCTGGACGGGCACGGCGCGGAGGGCGGCGGCCGGCTGGCCCAGCTCAGGGACCTGGCCCGCGCGCACCCGGGCAAGGTGGAGGTCTACCTGCACATGGATTCCGGTGGCCGCGAGGTGGTGCAAAAATTAGGGCCGGCCTGGCGCGTGCGCCTTGAGCCGGCCCTGGTGCTGGCCTTGCGGGGTCTTTGCGAGGACTGGTGGGTCACCAGCGCTGGGCGGCCTTGAGCCCCAGCGCCTGGGCGTTGCCCGGCTCCAGGGCCAGGGCCCGCGCCAGCGCGGCCTTGGCCTCTGCCGGGCGCTTGAGCATGAGCAGGGCGATGGCATGGGCGTAGGCGGCCTTGAAGAGGTCGGGGCGCATGCGCTCCGCTGACTCCAGCGCCGACTCGGCCAGGGCTGGGAAGCCCTTGAGCGCATCCATCTTCTGATGCCCCTCCTCAGCCTGGTGGTAGGCTTCGAGCAGGGTGGAGCCGGCCTCGGCGAAGAGATAGCCGGAGAGCCGGGCATCGCTGTGCTCCAGGTTGCCGGCCAGCCGCACGGCATCCTCCCCGCGGCCCGCCATCACATAGGCGGACATCAGGTTCTCATAGAAGAGCGGGGTCACCGGCGCCAGCGCCGTGGCCGTGATGTAGGCATCGGCGCAGGGCTGCAGGTATTCCATGCGGCCCTTGGCCACCTGCATGGCATACAGCCGCCCCAGGTTGCCGAAATAGTATCCGTTGTGCGGGTTGAGCTGCACGCCCCGCTTGTAGGCCGCCTCGGCCTTGGCGAACCAATAGGCCGCGGCATCCGCGTCCTGCGCCAGCTTGAGCAGCTCCTCGCAGGCCAGGCCGTAGTACACGTGGTACTTGACCTCCTGTGGGCAGATGCGGCGGGCCTCATCCATGCTGGCCGCGGACCACAGCAGCATCAGGCTCTCCGCGGTGGCGCGGTAGGCCGCCAGCAGGCGGGCAGGCGGGGTGCTGGGGCTGTCCAGCGCCGTCTCCAGCTCCTGCACATGGCCGGCCTGCTCGCCCACCTTGGCGCCGAGCCCGGGGTCCATGCCTGGGGCAAGCCCGCGCAGGCTGTCCAGGCAGAGCTGGGCCGTGCCGCGGCAGGTCTCCAGGCCCGCGCCCTTCAGCTCGGCTGATTCCGTGGTCAGCTGGCTGCCCAGGTTGTAGTCCAGGTCGGCGCGGAAGCTGCCAAAGGAGAGCGGCAGCAGGATCAGCAGGCAGCCCAGCGCGCAGGATGCGGCTGTCCAGCGCAAGGTCAGCAGCGGAGCGGTCATGCCGGGCAGGCGCTTCGGCTCAGCGCTGGGCACGGCCAGGGCAGCCATGAAGAGCCAGTAGGGCGCGCAGAGCGCGGTCACGCCAAAGCTGACCAGGTTCTGCGTGAGATAGGCCACCCAGATGAGAAGCAGGCCGGCCATCAGCAGGCGGATCTCCTCATCCTTCTCCGCGCTGTAGCGCTTGAGCCAGGCCCGGGCCCAGGCCGCAAGCATAGCCAGCCAGAGCAGCATGCCGATCAGCCCGGTGGTGGCCAGCACCTGCAGGGGCTCGCAGTGGGCGTTGCGGCTGCTCACATTGGCGCCATCGAAGTCGGCGAAGCGGCTGCTGCTGTACGAGGGGAACATGGTCTTGAAGGTGTCCACCCCGGTGCCGGTCCAGAAATGGCTGCTCCACATCTTCACTGCCGGGCGCCAGATCTCAAGCCGGCTCTGCTCAAAGGCCGCGGCCGGGTTGGCGAAGGAGGCGGCCATGCGCTGGGCCAGCTGATTGCCCAGCAAAAAGCTGAGCGCGCCGGTGGCCAGCAAGGCCAGCGGCACCAGCAGCAGGGCGCGCTTGAGCCAGTCTTTGCTCTTGCCCAGCCAGCCGCCCTGCAGGGCCAGCACCAAGAGCGCGGCCAGGGCCGCCAGCAGGCCGAGAAAAGCCCCGCGGGTGCCGGTGTTGAGCACGGCCTTGAAGCAGGCCAGGGCCACGGCGGCCATCAGCAGGCCGCGGGCCGCCGCATTCCGGCGCAGGGCCAGCAGCAGGGGCGCCAGGGCCAGGGCCAGAGCCACCAGGGCCAGGCAGGCCAGGTTGAAGGCCCAGGCCAAGGGCTGGCCGGGCCGCGCGGCCTGGTCCATGAGGCTGCGCAGGCCGTTGTTGAGGCCGGCGCTCAAGGCCAGCCAGGCCAGCAGGCCGGCGGCCTGGCTCAGCCAGAAGAGCCACAGGCTCTGGGGCGCCATCAGGCGCTGCTTGCTCGCCAGGGTGGTGGCGGCCAGGGGCAGGGCCATGATGAGCAGGGCGCCCAGGAAGTTGGGGTTGCCCAGGCTGGAGAAGTAGCGGTCTGAGATGACCGAGCTGGCCGACCAGCGGATGAAATCCACGCCCACGGACTGCAGCAGGCCATACATGGCCGTGATGCCCGCCAGGGCCAGAAAGCCCATCTGCAGGCGCGCCACCTCGGGCCAGCGCCGCAGATGCTGGGTGGCGATGAAATAGAGCGCGGCGTAGTTGAGCTGGGTGAGGCCGCCGTTGAAATTCTCGTATTCCCCGCGCCAGCTGATGGCCCAGCTTGGGGTCTGGCCGGGCAGGCATTTGAAGAGCTGCCAGGCGGCCCACAGCAGCACCGGGATGTCCAGGCTGGAGGGCCGCCATTCCCAGCGCTTGAGCAGGGCCAGCCGCGCCAGCCAGAGGGCCAGCATGAGGGCCGTGGCCGCCCGCAGCACCATCTGCTTGGGCAGCTCGAACTGGTCGTGGGTCTGCACCCAGAAGAAGAGGATGGTGCCTGCCAGGGTGGCGGCAAGCAGGATGAGCACGCCGAGGCGCAGGCGCTCGGCCCAGGCTTCCGCGCCCGAAGGGGCGGGGGTTGCCAGGGCCTGCTGCTTGCTCTTGCCGGGTCTTGCCATGCGCGCACCTCAAAAAGGCTGGTTTTGGGTGGCCCATCTTAACCGAGGCTAGGCCCCGGGTCAACGCGCCGCCTCAGCGCAAAAAGCAGTTTGCCGCCCTTATCGCCCCCCTGCTATACTGGGCCCATGAGCACAGAGAGCGACCTGACAGCCAAGACCGTGCTTTACTGCCTGGCCCAGGGCAAGCTGGACAAGGCCCGCGGCGAAGCCGTGCGCCTGCGCGCCATGGCCCCGGATGAGGCCCAGACCCTGGCCGTGCTGGGAGACCTGGAGCAGGCCGAGGGCCGGCCCCAGGCCGCCTTTGACCTGTGGATGCGCGCGGCCGACGGCTTCCACAAGCAGGCCCAGCCCGAGCGCGTGCTGGCCTGCCAGCAGCGGCTGGTGCGGCTGGATGCCGCTGGCTTGGATGCCGCCAGCCAGGCCCGCCACCGCCTCTTGAGCTACCTGGTGCCGGCCGAGGTGCGGCTGGCCTCGGGCGACCTGGAAGGGGCCCTGGAGGCTTACCGCCTGGCGGTCAAGGCCAACCCCAACCACACCGTGGGCTACCAGCGCCTGGCTGGCCTGCTGGCCCGCATGGGGCGCGTGGAAGAGGCCTGCGAGCAGCACTTGGTCGTGGGCCGAGCCTTCTTGGCCCACAACCTGCCGGCCAAGGCCAAGCCCTTCTACCAGAAGGTGCTGGAGCTGATGCCCCGGCATCATGAGGCCCTGGCCGCCCTGGCTGAGATCTTGCAGGGCGAGGGCGCGCTGGCCGAATCCGGCCACATGAAGATCTGCGCGGCTGAGGGCGCCCTGGAGCAGGGCGACCTGGCCCAGGCCTCGCTCTTGGTGCGCCAGCTGCAGGCTCTGGCCCCGGGCGCGGCGGCATCGCACTACCTCTCGGGCGTCTTGAGCCTCAAGCAGGGGCGGCGCGAGGAGGCCCGCGAGGCCTTTGGCCGCTACCTGGCCGCCTCGCCCCACCTGCGCAGCCTGCTCAAGCAGGCCGGCGCCCTGCCGCCGGTGCCCAAGGCCCCGGCCGGCCCCCTGGACAAGGTGGAGATGCCCAGCCCGCTGGCCGCGCTCTCCATGCAGCCCGGCCCGCTGTCCGAGGACGACCTGGTGGTGCTCTTGACCATGGGCGAGATGTGCCTGGCTGAGGAGATGTTCGACGAGGCCAAGCAGATCTACGAGCGCGTGCTGCGCAGCCGCCCGGGCAGCGAAGAGGCCTTCAACAACCTCAACCAGGCCCGCATCGGCCTGGGCTTGCCGGCCTTGCGCGTGCCCACGGGCGTGAGCCTGGCTCCCACCCGCGACGCGGCCTCGGCGCCGGGCGCGCCCATCAAGCCCAGCACCCTGCCGCGCGACCCCTTGGAATACCTGGCCCAGATGGAGGCCCAGGGCCTGGGCCTGCCCGCGGGCCCGCCCCCCTTGCCGCCCCTGCCTGCCAAGCCCGCGGAGGCCCAGCCGGTCTCGCCGCTGGGCAGCGTGCTGGCCGGCGAGCTCAAGGACCGGGTGGTCAAGGGCCGCATCACCCGCACCGCGTATCAATTGAGCGCCGGCGAGCTGCCGCCCTCGGGCCGCTACGCCCGCATGGATGAGGACATCATCGAATAGGAGGCCTTGTGGAGCAGGGAGCGCCCATGCCAGACCTGTACCTGCGCCGCAGCGACGGCACCGGGCTGGAGCTGGCCGACCTGAAGCGCGAGACCCACGGCCTGCTGGTGCTGGCCGACAGGCATCTGCCCGCGGTGAATGCCTTTGTGGGCCACTTTCAAGCCAATGCCCGCACCTTTGAATGGCTGCGCTTGAAGCTGCTGGTGGCGTACAAGCGGCAACATGACGTCCCCACGCCCTGGCCGGCCCCGGCCTTTCCCGCCCTGCTGGCCCCCCAGCAGATGCCCCACGGCCTGGAATGGGGAAAGGCCTATCTGTTCGGCCTGGCCGGCTACGTGGAGGAGGTCTACAATGACCTGGACCTGCTGGCCGTGAACCAGGTGGAGCGCGACCTGGGCTACTGGGAGACCAACAAATGCGGATGAGCCTGGGATGGGCGCTGGCTTTGGCCTGCGTGGCGCTGGCAGGCTGCGCGCGCGCGCCAGAATCGGTGATGGCCGGCGTGCATGGCCTGGACCTGCGCGCCCCGGCCCTGGCCGCCTACCAGGGCATCCAGTCCCCGGAGGCGCGCCATGTGACAGACACCGCGCGCGTGGAGCTGCTGCGCCAGTACCTGTTGAGCCTGGGCCGCAGCTTCCACCCTGCCCAGGCCACGCCCGCCCGGCCCGAGCTCTCCTGCGCGGGCTGGCCCAATTACCGCTTCTACCTGGCCCTGGATGGCACGCGGCTGTACCTGTCCTTTGACGGCGCCATCCAGCAGGCTGACATCAGCGATGCCCAGCGCGATGAGCTGCTGCGCATCACCGGCCAGCCCCGCGACCTGATGTCCCAGCCCACGCCAGAGGATTGACGGTCCTCTATTGAATAGGAAGATTGAGCATCTGGAGGGCCTATGAGAGCGAACAGGTGGATGCTGCTCCTGGCTGGCTGCTTGCTGCTTAGCTTGGCTGGCTGCCAAGGCTGCGAGAACCCTGCCGGCCCCAGCAGCAGCACCCAAGCGGTGATGTACCTGAAGCTGACAGTGGCGATGCCGGCAACGCCGGTCACTCTCACCAATGTGCATGTCTGGGTCACCACCACAGGCGGCGGGGATGAGGAGATCTACAATGGCGCGCTCACCATCAACAGCGCGAACGTGGTGCAAAGCGGCACGCTGGCCGGCTGCTACTACTGGCAGTCCAGCAATTCGAACAGCCACGCCGAGAAGAATGCGTCGGCAGTGTTCAATTTCAGCTTTACTGGTTCCACCCAATCCATCTATTACACAGTAAATGAGGTCGCCAATGGGTCCACGTCAATCGTTGATGCGGGCGGCGCCTCGACTTATGCAGGGACCTGCAACTATTAGCCCAGGCGAGCCTTAAAAATGGAAGAGCCCCTCTGTTTGAGGGGCTCTTCTGCATTTCAGGGCTTCTTCCTCACCGCGCCCCGCTTCTTCCTCAGCTCGGCCATGCGGGCCAGGTGGCGGAGGATGTCGGCCTCATGGCCGCGATTCGAGTCTTAGGCCATTGACAACAATATCAAGTGATGCTATCATTTGATAGGTAAAAAGGAGGATATATGAAATTTGGAAAAGTAATTTTTGAAGTAAGAGAAAGGCTTGATATCAGTCAGGCTAAATTGGCCGCGCAGTTAAAAGTCTCGGTGCCGACCATCAACCGCTGGGAAAACAATAAGTCAATACCAGACAACTTGGCAATGGCGCAGTTGGCGCAATTTGTATCCAACCAAGGCGAACTGTTGGCTGATCTTTACGCGGAATATTTTTCTAAAGCCGAAAACCGCGCGGCAAGGGAAGCATGGCCTTAGAAAGCGATGGCCCCATGGAAGTGAAGACCATGGAAGGGCTGCTTTGGAAAGCGGCCTGCTCCATCCGTGGAGAAAAAGACGCGCCAAAGTTTAAGGATTACCTCTTGCCGCTCATCTTTTTGAAACGTTTGTCGGATGTCTTTGAAGATGAGATGCAGGGTTTGGCTCAAAAATACAAGACTCGGGACATGGCTGAGAAGTTGGTGGGTGATGATCACAGCTTGGTCCGGTTTTATATGCCCATTGAAGCCCGCTGGGGCGTGCTTCGTGGGGAGACTCCGTACACTTGGCCGCGGGGCGTGAAAGCCTTGGGTGAAAAGGTCACCTTGGCCACCAAAGCCGTTGCCAAGGCCAACCCCGCCTTGGCCGGGGTGATTGACGCGGTGGATTTTAATGCCGTAATCCACGGGGTCAGGGACCTGGCCGATGAAAGCCTGGAGAAGCTCATTGAGATTTTTTCGCAGCCCCGGGCGCGCATGGGCCTTAAGGATGTGGAGCCG
>Ga0326728_10020163_pt1 | contig 12780 bp, 10 predicted proteins | sample MB3enrmetagenome_FD_207602 | JGI IMG/M metagenome (GOLD analysis project Ga0326728, IMG submission 207602) | Lab enriched peat soil microbial communities from McLean, Ithaca, NY, United States - MB31MN | ecosystem: Environmental > Terrestrial > Soil > Wetlands > Peat | place: USA: New York...
CGGTGATTGATGGCATTATCGGCAACCAGAATGCCGCCCGGAACCATGCGCGGCACCACCAGCTCGTAACAGCGCTCGTAGATTTCTTTTTCGGCGTCGAGAAAACAAAACGCGATGGCCTGGTATTTCGGCAGATGTTCCAGGGCATCGCCGTGAACCAGCTCGACGGCGTCGCCAACCCCGGCGAAGTCAAACGTCGAGCGTGCCAGCTTGGCCTTTTCATCCAGAATCTCGAAAGTGGTGATCTTCCGGCGGGTGGCCCGGCACGCTAAAGCGAGCCATAGGGTGGAATATCCCGCGCTCGTCCCGATCTCAAGGCAATCGCCGGCCGGGGCGTTCGCGGCCAGGAGGGCGATGAACCTGCCCACCTCGGAGGAAATCTGGCGGAGCCGCTTCAGGCGCGGCGTCCCATTGCTGCGGTCGCGCAAGTCGATCTGCTCCAACTCGCGCATCCGCGTCAGAATGTGTTGCGGGATGTCGTGGAACATAGCCTTCCCCGCTTTCTGGACGGCAAGACTGCCACGAAATCCCAGTCTACTAGACGCGCGCGTTCCCCTGGGCGGAGCGGTCTTGCCCGGCATAAGCCGGGTTCGCCTCATTCCGCGCCCGGTTTCTTCGCGCTCCACTGCGCCGGGCCGTTGGGTGCGACGGCGATTCGCTGCTGGTTTCGTCTCCCACTTTGAACCTGGAGATCAAGGCCTGGAGGTCCAGCGCCAGATTGCTGAGTTCCTCGCACGCCTGCGCCGATTGTTGTGCGCCGGTTGCCGATTCCTGGGTGATCTTCGCGATCTTCTCCACGTTCGCCGTAATTTCGCCGGCGGTACTGGTCTGCTGGGTAGCCGCGGTGGCGATTTGCGAGATCATGTCGCCGACCTGCTGGGCCGCGCTGATGATCTCATTCAGGGAAGCTCCTGCCTTGGTGGTGGTGGCCACACCGGCTTCCACCTGCTTGGTGCCCGACTGCATCTGCCCGACCGCCGTGTTGGTTTCTTGCTGTACGGTTTCGATCATCTGCGCGATTTCTTTGGTGGCTTTGGTGGTGCGTTCCGCCAGTTTGCGAACCTCATCGGCCACCACGGCGAAACCGCGGCCTTGTTCGCCGGCGCGCGCCGCTTCGATGGCGGCATTGAGCGCCAGCAGATTGGTCTGATCGGCGATCTCGTCAATGACGGCCACGATCTTGCCGATCTGATCGGAGCTCTTGCCCAGTTCCTCGATTCTTTGGGCCACGGCGGCCACCGAATCGGCGATGGAACGCATATTGGCCAGAGCTTCATTGAAGATTTTGCCGCCCTGCTCGGCGACCTCGGCGGCCTTGTGCGCGGAATCCGCCGCCCGGGTTGAATTGCTGGAAACGTCCTCCACCGAGGACGACATTTCCTGTATCGCCGTGGCTACCTGGGCCGTCTGGTTCTGCTGGGTATCGGCGCCCTGCGCCATCTGCGTGGCGGAGGCGGCAATCTCCTCGCTTGCGCTGGCCAGTTGCTGGGCGCTTTCTTTCACGCGCTTCATAACCTCCTGCAGCTTGTCCACGAAAGTATTGAACCAATGGCTCACCTGCCCGATCTCATCGCGCGAGTTCACGGTGAGCCGCTTGGTTAAGTCGCCCTCCCCTTCGGCAATATCGCGGAGCATAGCCACCAAGTTGTTCAACGGGGCGCTGATCTGCCGGATGACGGAAAACATCACGATGCCGGTAAAGGTGGCCAGGGTGAGCAGCAGCAGGGTGATCCAGCGGGTGGCGGCTTCGCGCTGCTCGACTTCCTGCCGATGTTGGTCAAACATCTGCCGGATGATTTTGTCGAGTTCGGGAGCGATCTGCGAAGCCCGGATGCCGGGGGCGACCGAATGCGCATCGCTATAGGCCAGCGCCTCCTCGATCTTGCCCTCCGCGAAAAGCTTGGTTGCTCCGGCGTAAGCGACATTGTATTGCTCGATATTCTGTTTGGCTTCCAGGGCTAGAGCTTTCCCTTTTTCCGTCGTCAGCAGCGGGCGTAGCTCTTCCAGGGCAGCATGGGCCTCGGCATAGCCCTTTTCATAGCCTTGTTTGGCCTTCGTGAGCTTTGCCGGCTGATTCGTACTGTAATAGAGCAACACCCCGCGATAGTCGGCCCGCATGTTCCAGACCGCTGAGTTGAACTGGCTGCTGAGTTCGAGCTTGGCCAGCTCCCGGGTGGTGATGTCGTCAACGTGCCCCCGCAGCGCGCGAAACCCCGTCAGGGTCGCAACTGCCAGCGTAATGAGCAGGGCAATCGTTAAACCGTAGCTGCCAAAGAGTTTTTTGCTGACCGACACAGATTTCAAACCTACCATTGTCTTGCTCCTTGAGAAGGCCAAGCATTCTCGACCACTGACCACTTAGCCTTTTTGCCGGCGAAAACTTGCGGAGCGGAGCGGATTGTCCCGCTTCTGGCCGGGCGGCGAAACGTGCCCTCGTGCCTTCTTTCCTGGCACTGACGAGCCCAAGCCGTCCTATTAGTGCCATCGGCGAATCGGGAGTCTTGCTTTAGGATCTATAGCCGGCGAGCTGAAACACAGGTCATAGGAGCGCGGTTTATTAGAAAGGACTAAGAAATATAGACGAAAGCCTTTTCATGGCAGAGGACGCAAAGGAGATTTGGGAATTAGGAATTCGGATTTGAAAAGCAATTGGCCGCATGGCGTCTGGCCGCCTGTAGTGACGAACAAAATCCCAAATCCGAAATCCAGAATCCTAAATTTCCTCTGCGTCCTCCCCCTACTTTCTCCGCCCGCACTGCCCACCGCAGCGGATATGCGCGCAGCCGGGACAGATCGGTTCCTCTTCAATGGCGGCGAAACACTCCAGCGGTGGCAGCGCCCGTCCATATCTCTCCGCCGCCCGGGATTCGAACAGCCACAGCGCTTCCCGCAGATGCTGAATCACCGGCTGATTCCGCGGGTCGGGGGCCTGGCGGTTGAGGAACTTCACCCGGTCGATCAGCGCCCGCATCACCTCCTGGCAGTTGGTGCCGGGGTGAGGGCTGACATTGCCCGGATAGCGCGCCCCTTCGCGCTTCACAAATACCAGCATTTCCGTGCTCTGCGGCTCATCGACGGCGATGTCCAGCATATCCAGCGCATAGATATGCCCGGGATCTATGGTTTTCACAGCTCTGCTCCTCTTCCTGCCAACCGATTTTATCCTCCAATGTTATCTTTGTGGGGATTGGTCGTAGCAAGGAAAGGCAACGTTTCCCGTTTCCGGTTTCCAGTTTCCAGCGGGCCGCACTAGAAGCAAATCTCTTACGAGCTGGAAACCGGAAACTGGAAACGGGAAACTAGAAACATGGACGTTCTCAACGAGCTTTTTGAGCGGCATTTCCACCAGCCCATCGAGCAGGCCCAGCCCCTGCAAGGCCAGCTCGGTGGTTCGGGCCGCAAGATTATGCGGCTCAGGAGTGGCCGGCTGAGCGCCATTGGCGTGCTCTATGACGTGCGGGAAGAAAACCTCGCCTTCCTGGAATTTTCCCGGCACTTCCGCCGGCACGGCCTACCCGTGCCGGAGATCTATGCGGAAGATCTGGGCCGCGCCGCTTACCTGGAAGAAGACCTGGGAGACACCACGCTATTTGAGTTTCTTTCCCAGAATCGCACCGGCGAGAAGATTGCTCCCTCCGTAGTGGAAGCCTACCGGCAAGTCGTGGCCCTGTTGCCGCGGTTTCAAGTCGAAGCCGGCCGCGATTTGAATTACAAAGTCTGCTATCCCCGCGCCAGTTTCGATCGCCAGTCGATCGCCTGGGATCTGAACTATTTCAAGTACTACTTTCTCCGCCTCAGCGGCGTTCCTTTTAATGAACAGGCGCTGGAAGATGATTTCGGCCGTCTGACCAAGTTCCTGTTGAGCGCCGGCCGCGATTACTTTCTCTATCGCGACTTCCAGTCCCGCAATGTCATGTTGCGCGACGGCCGGCCGTTCTTCCTGGACTATCAAGGCGGCCGCAAAGGCGCGCTGCAATATGACATCGCTTCTCTTCTGTACGACGCCAAAGCCGATCTGCCCCCGGCGCTGCGCCAGGACCTGCTGGATCATTATCTGGACCGGCTGTCGGAATTTGTCGCCTTGTCCCGGGAATCGTTCCTGCAGCACTATTACGCCTACGTTTATGTCCGCATCATGCAGGCGCTGGGGGCCTACGGGTTTCGTGGATTTTATGAGCGCAAGCCCCATTTCCTCCAGAGCGTGCCCTACGCCCTGAAGAACCTCCGCTGGCTGCTGGAACACGCCGCCCTGCCTATCGCCTTACCGACGCTAATGGAGACCTTCCAGAATCTGAGTGCCGCGGAAAAACTTCAGGGCCTGGATTCCTCCGGGGAAACTCTCGTGGTGCGGATTGGCAGTTTTTCCTTCCACCGCGGCCTGCCCAAGGATGAGACGGGACATGGCGGCGGTTTTGTCTTCGATTGCCGCAGCCTTCCCAATCCGGGCCGCGAAGAGCGCTTCCGGCACTTGACCGGCAAAGACGCGCCGGTGATCGAATTCCTGAATCAGCAGGAGAGTGTGCATCAGTTTCTCGCCAACGTGTTGTCGCTGGTGGAGGCCAGCGTGAGCAATTATCAGCGCCGCGGCTTCAACAGCTTGAGCGTTTCCTTTGGTTGCACCGGCGGACAGCATCGCTCGGTATTCATGGCGGAGCAGTTGGCGGAACGTTTGCGGGGCCGGAGCGGGGTAGAAGTGGTCGTGCGCCATTGGCAACAGGAGAATTGGGGCAAATGAAAGCGATGATCCTGGCCGCCGGCCTCGGTACGCGCTTGCGGCCGCTTACCGACCATCGTCCCAAAGCTCTGGCGGAAGTGGCCGGCCGCACGCTGCTGGAAATTGCCCTGGCCCGCCTGCGTTCGGTAGGAATCGGTGAGGTGATCATTAACGTGCATCACTTCGCCGATATGATGGTGGAGTACCTGCAACGGAACCACAACTTCGGCATGCAGATTGCCATCTCGCGGGAAGAGGTCCTGCTGGACACCGGCGGTGGGCTGAAGAACGCCGCTTACTTTTTCTGTCCGGGCCCGAACTCTCCGGACGAACCCTTCCTGCTGCACAATGTGGATGTCGTCAGCACCGTCGATCTCCACCGCATGGTGCGCTTTCACACCGACCACCAGGCGCTCGCCACCCTGGCAGTGCAGGAACGAAAGACCTCCCGCTATCTGCTCTTCGACCCGCAGCTCCAACTTTGCGGCCAGCGGTCCGGCGCCGAGGGCCAGACCGAAGTCGTCCGGGGGGCGCAGGCGGAGTTGCAGCCGCTGGCCTTTTGCGGGATCCATGTAATTTCCCCTCGCCTGCTTGCCAAGATGGGGGAAGAAGGCGTGTTCTCCATCATCACCTCTTATCTGGACTTGGCCGCCCGTGGAGAAAAAATCCTCGCCTTCCGCGCCGATGAATATTATTGGCGCGACCTCGGCCGCCCGGAAGACCTGCTCCAGGCCGCTAAGGATTTGCAATTGTCAGATGCCACAAGTCCATCCTCCCAAAAACACCTGTCATTCTGAGTCCCGCGCCCGACATAATCCGGACAGGAGCAACCCCGCCAAGGCGCGGGGCGAAGAACCTATGTATTGCGGCTCTATGTACTAGTGCTATTCGTGCACGAGCAGCAGATCGAAGGCGCGCTATTAAAACCAGTATGACTGGGTGTGGCCTGCGCTTTGGGTTCGACTTCCCTGCTACTTTCCTTTTCCCTGTATCATCTCGTAAGTGCCGTATTAACCGACAGGAGGAATCGTGAAATTTCGCAAGCTGGGGAATAGCGGGCTGGAGACTGCGCCGGTGGTGCTGGGCGGGAATGTGTTTGGCTGGACAATTGATGCGGCAACTTCGTTTCGCATCCTGGACGCCGCGGTGGACGCCGGGCTGAACGCGATCGATACCGCCGACATGTATTCCCGCTGGGTGCCGGGCAACCAGGGCGGCGAGTCGGAGACCATCATCGGGCAGTGGCTGAAGCAGTCGGGCAAGCGCCAGCGGGTGCTGATCCTCACCAAGGTTGGCAACGACTTCGGCCCCGGCAAGAAGGGATTAAGCAAGGCGTACATCGCACGTGCCGTCGAGGATTCGTTGCGCCGCCTGCAAACCGATGTCATCGACCTCTATCATTCCCACACCGACGACCCGGAAGTCCCCATCGAAGAGCCCCTCGAGGCCTACGCCCAACTGATCGCGCAGGGCAAGGTACGGGCGATTGGCGCTTCCAATTTCAGTGGCCGGCGTTTGGCCGAAGCGCTCAGCATCAGCGAGCGGAACAAGCTACCCCGCTACGAGGTGCTGCAGCCCAAGTACAACCTGGTGGAACGCGCCGAGTACGAACGGGATCTGGAACCGCTGGTGCTGGAGAAGAAGCTCGGCGTCATCCCGTATTATGGGCTGGCCGCCGGTTTTCTGAGCGGCAAATATCGCAGCCGGGCCGATCTGAAGCAGAGCCCGCGGGGCGCCAGAGTCGAACAGTACCTGAACGAGCGCGGCGAGCGGGTGCTGGAAGCGCTGGATGAGGTCGCGCGCGAGAAGAACTCCAAGCCCGCGCGGGTTGCGCTGGCATGGCTGATGGCGCGGCCTTCGATTACCGCACCCATCGCCAGCGCCACCCGGCTGGAACAACTCTCGGACCTGGTGGAGTCAATCAAGCTCACCCTCGATCCGGCCTCAATCGATAAGCTGAACCGCGCCAGCGAGACCGAACCGGCACTGCGCTAGTTCTCAGTTCCCGGTTCTCAGTTCCCAGTAAGACTCAGGCGCCGCCAACTGAGAACTGAGAACTGGGAACTAGCGGAGCACGGCGTGGCACTCTTGTTCGAGCAGGGCCAGAAGTTGATCCATGTGCTCGGTGCGCGTCCGGAAGTTTACGGGATTGACCCGGAACCAGGTTTTGCCCTTCAGCTCGGTGGTCGAAATCCAGAACTTTCCGCTTCGTTCCACCCGGCCCGCGACTTCGGCATGCAGCTCCTTGGATCTGGCTTCGTCCGGGCCGGCTCCCAGATAGCGAATACAGATCGCGGACATCGGCGGATCGCTGGCTGCTTCGAACTCCGCATGCTTCGTAACCAGCGCGTAAAGGTGCTTGGCCTGGCGCAGATTACCGTCGATCCACTCCCCAATCTGGCGCGCGCCGTAGCGTTTGAAGCTCATCCACACCTTCAGGCCGCGAAAGCGCCGCGACTGCTCGAAGCCGTGGACGTAGTACTGATATCGCTCGTTCGCATGATCCAGTTCGTCGGTAAGGTACGAGGGTTTGAGCCCGAAAGAAGCCGTCAGCCGCCGTTCGTCCTTGGCCAGGATCGCGCCGGCATCCAGCGGCGCGTAGAACCATTTGTGGGGATCGATGGTGATGGAGTCCGCCAGCTCCAAACCGCGATCCCGCAGGCACGACTGGTGCGAGAGCAACATGCCGCCGCCATAGGCGGCATCGACGTGCAGCCACATCCCCTCTCGATCGGCAATCTTCCGCAACTCGCGGATCGGATCGACAGCGCCGGTGGTGGTGGTTCCGAAAATGCCCACGATGCACATGGGCCGGATCCCGCGCTTGTGGTCCTCGGCGATAGCCGCCTCCAGAGCATCCAGCCGTACCTGAAATTCCGCATCCGTCGGCAGTGCGCGCAGCGCCGAGCGGCCCAGGCCCACGGCGTCGACCGCCTTGTCCACGGAAACATGCCGCTCTTCCGACGCGTAGACGGCCCAGCGTTCCTGAACCCCGTCCTGCTGGATGCGGTCGCGCGAAGCCCAGTCGCGCGCCAGCTTGAGTCCGGTAAAATTGGCCATCATCCCGCCGCTGGTTAGATTGCCGCCTGCCTGCTCGCCGTAACCGGCAAGGTCGGGTGAGCCACCGGATGACCCTTCGCTCCATGGCGACGGCCGCAGGGCCGATGCTGTACGCTCCCAGATTCTGGTTGAGGGCGGAGCAGAGGAAGTCCCCAATGACGCCGACCGGACTCGGCGAGGGCGTAATCAGCCCCATATAACCCGGATGCCCCACATGCGTGCAATACGGAAGCAGCTTCTCTTCCAGCTCGCGTAAAACCTCGTCCGGTGGACTGGGCTCCTGAGGCAGCCGCTCGGCAAACAACTCGGTCAAGGTTCGCGGTTCCACGTTCGGGAACACCGGCTTCTCTTCGATCTTCTCCAGGTATTCGGCAAGCAGATCCACCACCCGGTGCCCGAGTTCGCGAAACTCCTTTGCGTCCATGCCTTCCTCCTCCGCGGCCAGTCTAATTTTTTCTGCTTCCCACAGCCGGTTTCCCGATGAATAATGCTCAGCGTCATTACCTTCACTCCCTAAAAGTCCAGGAGGCAGCATGAAGACTGGGTTGGCATTGCAGATGGCCCTCTTCGCTATCATTCTCTGCGCGGGATGGACGGACCAGGTCTTGGCGCAGAGCTTTGAGGTGAAACCGCAATACTACAGCGTAAAGAACTTCCGCCTGAAATCGGGAGCCGTACTCCCCGAGATGAAAATTGAGTACGGCACCCTGGGCACGCCGCAGAAAGATGCCGCCGGCAATATTATCAACGCTGTCGTCTGGTGCCATGGCTGGAGCGGCAACTACCTCCAGGGAACCACCATGTACAAGAAGGTATTTGGGCCGGGCCATCCCATGGATCCCGCCAAATATTTCATTATTTTCCCCTCCGCTCTGGGATCGCCGGGTTCTTCCTCGCCTTCGACCTCCGGGCTGGGCGCCAGGTTCCCCAAGTACACCATGGCGGACATGATCCAGGCGCAATACCTGCTGGTCACCGAACATCTCGGCATCAAGCATCTGGCCGGCGTAGCCGGAGGGAGCATGGGCGGCTCGCAGACTCTGCAATGGATCACCCAATACCCGGACTTCATGGACTGGGCGATTGCCATCGCCACCGGACCTTCCACCACCGGCCGTAACGTGGGCATATGGGGCTTAATGTCGGAGACCATCAAGGCCGACCCCGCCTACCGGAACGGCAACTACTACAAGGAGCAACCGAAAGACGGATTGCGCCGCGCTTTTATGGGAACTTATCTGTGGTACTTCTCTCCCGCTTACTATCAAACCCAATTCCGGACTCCTGCGGAAGTAATGAAGGGCATCGAGAATGCGGGCATGGGCAGCGAGAAAATGGACGCCAACGATATCATCTGGCGCAACGATGCCATGATCTCTTTCAACGTGGCCGCCGATTTGCCCAAAGTCAAAGCCAGGACCCTGGTCGTGGGCGTGAACAGCGACGAACTGTTCCCGCCGGCAGAGGAGTTCATCCCGATCGTCATGGGCATCCCCGGGGCGAAATTGTTCGCCTACGATTCCATTCTGGGTCACTTGGGTAATATTCACGACATCGACAAGGCCAACCCGGCAATGCTCGAGTTCTTGAAGAAGAAGTGATCAGTGATCAGTGGCCAGCGGCCAGCGGTTAGTGCGAGTAGTGCGAGTAGCACGTAAGAATTGTCATCCCGAGCGCAGCGCTTTTAATTACCCACAAGTTGGCCTTTGCTGACAGGCATTTGCGAATTAGGTTCGGCCTCAAGCTTTGTACTTACGGGGGGACAGCGGCAGATGTGAACTGTCGCTATGAAGCAAGAACAGCTGCGGCAGCGATCTATAGCTGAGGAGAATGGCTCCGGGGGCAACCGGGGCGAGAACTGGATGAGCCGGGAGACCATGACGGGCCGGTTTGGCGATGAGCGACTGGAGCGGCGCTTCCGAGCGGTGCTGAAGAAGCTGGCTAAGGGAATTGGAAAAAGCATTCCCTGGGCCTGTCAGGACTGGGCCAATACCAAAGCGGCCTATCGCTTCTTTTCCAATGCGCGGGTCAGCGAACACAAGATTTTGAGCGGGCACCGGCAGGCGACGCGCGAGCGGGTGCCGAGCGGGAGCGAGCCCATCCTGGTGGTGCATGACACAACGGAGTTTATCTTCCATCCGGAGGATGCCACCGCCATTGGGGTTGTCAGTAAAGGGGCGAGCCGCAAGGAGGCACAGGGGCGGCCGGTGTTGTTTACCACCTGCGGAATTTGCCTCCACTCTAGCTTGGTCGTGACTACCGCGGGAGTGCCGCTGGGGTTGGCCGCGGCCAAGTTCTGGCGACGCGAGGAGTTTAAAGGCTGCCACGCACCCCAAAACAAAGCGAAAAGCTATCGCCGACCGATTGAGGAGAAGGAGAGCCGCCGCTGGCTGGACAACTTGCAGGAATCGACCCGGCTGTTAGGGCAACCACAACGCTGTGTGCATATGGGCGACCGGGAGGGTGATATTTACGAACTGTTCTGTGCCGCGCAGCAGGCCGACACGCATTTTCTGATCCGCACCCGTGCGGACCGATTGGTCGAGGGTGGCCCCGATACGATGGAGCAAGCCATCGAACAAACTCCTCGCCGGGGAACCTACCGCATCTCGGTGCGGGACAAGAAGGGCAGGGTTTCCCTAGTGGTCCTGGAGATTCGTTACCAGCAGTTCCGGATTTTCCCGCCCCGGGGAAGGAAGAGGCGTTTCCCCGCCCTGGTGATTACCGTGATTGAGGCACGGGAACGAGATACCCCGCGGGGGCGGGAACGAATCGACTGGAAACTGGTCACCGACTTGCCGGTGCGCTCGCGTGCGGAGGTGATCGAAAAGGTGCAATGGTACACGCTGCGCTGGCGCATCGAGACCTTTCACAAGGTGCTGAAGTCCGGCTGCCACGCCGAGCAGGCCAAGCTGCGAACCGCAGCCCGGTTGATCAACTTGCTCGCCCTCCTGTGCATTCTCAGCTGGAGAATCTTTTGGTTGACGATGATTAATCGCTCTGCTCCCGAGGCCCGTCCAGATCTGGTGTTCACGACTTTGGAGCTGCGGGTGTTGGATGCGGTGATCAAAAACCCGCCGAAAACCGCGCGACAACCGCGCACCATCTCTCGTTATCTGACCAAACTTGCGCGTCTGGGTGGTTATCTTGCCCGCGCCAGTGATCCTCCACCCGGCAACACGGTCATATGGCGAGGCCTGACCAGTCTTATCGATATTGAATTCGGAGTCATGATCGGAGCTCAACTTGTGGGTAATTAAAAGCGCTGTGCTCGGGATGACAATCTCATTTGAGGTGCCCGATTTTCAATCGAAATTCAAAATTCCTCTGCTTCCTCTGCGGTGAAAGCCTCCTCCTCATTTGAGGTACTCAATCGGCGCGCGGCAGATATCGGAAATATGCTGGTGCGCGATGAGCAGCCGGCCCTCGGAATCGAGAACGAAGACGTGGGTCCCGCGGCCGTCCTGCACCGCCCGGTTGAAGCGCTTGCCCAGGGTTGGTTCTTCCAGGTTGGTGCCGTAGGAGCGCATGGTATGGGCCGCCACCGCGACATTGTCGGCGAGAATTTGCACTTCGATGGGCCCGACAATCTCGGCCCGGTAATTGGATTGGGGTTTGAAGTATTCCCGCTCCTGGCGGGTTGCCGACACCCGTCCCGGCTCGCCGCGTGGAGTAAACGGATTGAATACGACTGAGTCGTAGGTGTACATCTTTTCCAATTCGCCCGGCGTCTTCGCGCTCATCACCGCAAAATAGCGCCGTACCGCCGCCTGTACCTGCTCGACTGTGATCTTTGCCGCCACATCCACCTCCGCTGGTTTCTCCCGCAGCACTATTTTGAAACCCAATATGAAACCGGGCAATGGGAAAACGCAACCCCGGTTACCCAGCGGTCGATTCTCGTCACCGCCCCCGGCCTCGGGAATCATTTCACATATTCGATCGCGGCGCGGCAGATGTCGGACATGTGTTGGTGCGCGATGAGCAGCCGGCCCTCGGAGTCCAGAATGAAAACATGGGTCCCGCGGCCGTCCTGCACTGTCCGGTTGAAGCGCTTACCGAGGGTTGGTTCTTCCCGGTTGGTCCCGAACGAGCGCATGGTGTGAGCCGCCACCGCCACCTCCACGTTCATTCCCCGTTTCCCGAGGTTCCTATAGTATCGGCACTCCGGGTTGAGCCGGGCAATAGGAACGGGAAACTCTGGTAACCGCGCAAATTACGGCGTGATGAACGGCAGCAGGGCGCGATAGAACTGGTCCGGCGCCGTGATGTGGGCGATGTGACCGGTATTCGGCACCACTGCAAGCTGAGAATTCTTGATCAGCGCCTGGGTCTTGCGGCCCAGTTCGGGATAATTCCCCGCTACGTTCTTCAACTCCGGCGGCAGCCGGTTTTTTCCGACCACCGTCCGGTCCAGTTGCCCGACGATTAGCAGGGTGGGCACCGCGATGTGAGAAAACTCATAGCAGACCGGCTGCGTGTAGATCATCTCGTAGGTCAGCGCCGAAGACATTGCGTCGCGAGGGTATTCTCCAGTGCCCAGCACCCATGCCTGGTCCTGCACGTACCGTTCGTATTCCGGCTTCCAGCCATCCGGGTAGTAAGTCTTTTGGTAGTTCAGCATGCTTTGGTAGGTGGCATGTAACTCCGTTCGGTAAAGTTCCTCGACCGAGGCGTACGGCACCAGCACGCGATAGTCTTCCAATCCGATGGGCGACTCCAGCACCAGCTTCTTCACCCGGTCCGGATACATCAGCGTGAAACGCGTCGCCAGCATGCCGCCCATCGAATGCCCGACCACCACCACGCGGTCAATGCCGAGCTTGTCCAGCAGCGCCCTGGTGTTCGCCGCCATCTGCTGGAAGCTGTAATAAATGTTGGGACGCGAGGAAAGCCCAAACCCCAACTGGTCCGGCGCCACCACGCGAAACCCCTTGGCCGCCAGCGTCTGCATCACTCCTTCCCAGTAATACCCGGAAAAATTCTTGCCGTGCAGCAGCAGCACC
>Ga0326728_10020164_pt1 | contig 12780 bp, 10 predicted proteins | sample MB3enrmetagenome_FD_207602 | JGI IMG/M metagenome (GOLD analysis project Ga0326728, IMG submission 207602) | Lab enriched peat soil microbial communities from McLean, Ithaca, NY, United States - MB31MN | ecosystem: Environmental > Terrestrial > Soil > Wetlands > Peat | place: USA: New York...
AGGTTAGCGCTTTCGCGGGAATAGGTTCCTACCACACCGACCGCGAGCGGGTGGCAGCCTGGAATCGTTTCCTTGCCATTGGGCGAGGTGGCGACCGGGATGCCCAAAGCTTCCGCCAGCGCTACCACTTCCGCCTGGGCGCCGGAGGCGCGTACCCCGCCGCCAGCGATGATGAGCGGCCGGTCCGCCTGCTGCAATAATTCCAGTGCGGCAAGGATGCTGCGCAGCTCCGGTTCAGGACGGAAGGGAGCCACCCGGGAATAGAGCGGTTCGCACAGCGGCTGCATCTCTGCCGTCTCGGAATCGATCTGTCCCTCATTGCCGCGAAACTGCAGGTGCACTGGGCCCGGCGTTCCCGAAACGGCAACCCGGAAGGCTTGGCGCAGCATATCGGGAAAGCGCTCGACGGCATCCACCGTGGCGTTGAATTTGGTAACCGGCTCGAAGGCGGGAATATCGTCGACTTCCTGATAGACCTTCTTGAAATTGGTCTTGGGATCACGCCCGCCGGTAAAGGCGATGACCGGAGAATGCGCCAGCCAGGCGTCGCGCAGGCCGGCGGCAATATTGAGAGCGCCAATGATCTGCGCGGCGCAGAGGCCAGGCCGGCCCGAAGCGCGGGCGAAGCCGTCGGCCATATAGGCGGCGGATTTCTCGCCATGCGTGCGGACCACCTGGATCTTCGTCCGGTTTCCGATTTCGACCAGGGTGCGGCGCAGAATGGCCGGCACCAGGAACATGTGAGTAACGCCATACTCTTGCAGCATCTCCGCAAGGACCTGTGCACCCGTCATCTCAGTCATCTCCTAACGGTTCCTCTCTTATCGTTTCCCGTTCTCCGTTTCCCGTTCCTAGCAGATAACGGGTAACGGGAAACGGGAAACGTTACTTAATTGCCAGCGGGTTGGTAGGGGAACCTACCGCCCCGGTGATAGGCAATGCCGGAGCCAAGAACAGGAATTCGTAGCACTGGTCCGCAGCGCAATCCTTAGCCAGCTCGACCAAATAGAAAATCTCGCCAACGGTCAAACCCATAATCGGGATCGAAATCCAGTGAAAAGGCTGCACGGCCTCGTCCGTTTCGTTGGGCCGGACTTCCGCGCCCCAGGTATCGGTAGCAATCCCCGCCACCTGCTTCTGGTGCAGCCAGTCCAGGGTCTCGAAGGCGAGCCCCGGCGCGTCTCCGCCGGAGTAACCATCCCACGATTTGGCGGCCATCTTGGCATCGATATCCCCCGTCCGTACCAGGAGAAAATCACCGCGCCGCACCTGAACTCCAAAATGCCGCTCGGCACGGTCCAACAGTTCATTGGAGATCGCGAAAGCCTCGGGCAGATAGTCCATCCCCAGCATTTTGGGAAAATCGAACAGCACCCCGCGCCCCACCATTTTTTCTTTGGTTTTTTCGATGCCGCACTTTTGCGCGCCCGACGTGGTCACGTTGCGGCAGTCATAGCCGTTCCACATGTTATCGCCATAGAAAATGTGGCCGAGGCCGTCCCACTGCGTGCCGGCCTGGCAAGGCATGATAATCAGGTCGTCGGCGCCGCGAATCTTGCGGTGATCCAAGACTCCCGAATAGGCATCGGTACCGGTGCGCAGCATGACATGAATAGGATTGAAGCGTCCCAAAGCGGGATACTTGGTCTTGCCGCCCTGGGGGCCGTGGACGTCATAAGGCAGTGCCAGCGACATGACCTTGCCCTTGCGCACCAGGCGCGCCGCCGCGACAATGTCCTCCGGCTGGGTGTAGTTGAGTGTCCCGATTTCGTCCTCTGCGCCCCAGCGTCCCCAATTCTTTAGACGTTCGGCCGCGGCACGAATGTCATTCATGGTTAGCCTGCGAGTGGATGGCCCTGTTACGCCCATGTGTTCTTCCTCCTCCCGGATCGAGTAAAGCCTGCGTCCAATAGTGCTCGGAGCGCTCTGTGCATCGAAAAAGTCGCCTGTGAGCCGGATATGGCCTGTTTTGCTGCGGCCACTACGATAGCCTGCCCACGGATAGCAGGCAACCGAAAATAAATACCAAACTTTTCCACCACGAAGGGCACAATGGACACAAAGATAACAATCAACTACCTAACTTCTTTCGAATGTTTTCCTTTGTGTCCTTCGTGTCCTTGGTGGTGGAGAGGTTTGCTATCAATCCTTCAGAGCAAGTTTGAGTTTCGCGATCGAGCTCACGACCTCATTCATGGTGGATTTCACGCCCTTCATCATCTCCGCGTTGTCGCGGAACATGGTGGAAGATTGTTCGACCGCGGCACTGACGCTGGCAAGGACTTCCCGCATTTCGGTGATAGTCTTCTGAACGGCGCGCAGCGCCTGACTGGTATTGTGGGAGAGATTGCCCATTTGCTGCGCGATGGCGCTAAATACGCGGCCCTGCTCCCCCAGCCGGGACGCTTCAATATTGCCGTTGATGCTCAGGATCTGGCTCTGCTCGGCGATTTTTTCCAGGCCGCGAATAACCTCATCAGCCGAATTGGCGCTGGCCGTAGCCGTTTTCGCGGCCGCTGACATAGAGTTCCAGACTTGGTCGTATTCTGCGGCCGCGCCTTCCACCTTTGCCGTGAGTGTCTGCAGATTGGAAGCTACGGTATTGGCGGTCTCGTCGAGTAATTCCTGCTCCCGGAGCTGTTTGATCCAGGAGGCCATCAATAGCGAGGCGGTCTTGGCCACGGGCCGGGTAATCTCAAGGGCACCGGCGAGGCCAAAGGTAGCCACCTTCGCCCCATCCACCATAATGGCGCAGTTGTAACCTTCCTTTACCAGTGGATTGGCTGCTGCTTCCGCCGCGGTGACCTCATAGTCGTTCCGCGTCCCGGTGAGTATCTGCTTGGATCCGGCGTGAAGGTCGCCAATACGGCTCTTGACGTAGGCCTTACGGATAATTCCCTCTCCATCGCAGACGATGGCCGGGAATCCGGTATCCGCGTGTATGCGTCCCACGAATCGTTCGGCGAGATCCCAAAAGCTCGCAGAGAGTGCCATCTTGGACTCCTGATTTGGCCGTCGTACTGGCTGCGGAGCAGCCGGCACCGCTTTGGATTTCGTGAATGTGTAACTACTATCCCAGAGTCCCCGGTTACAGCATATAGTAACGGCCAGCCATATGAGCGCGCATCCTGGATGTGTAACTGAACCATCTTGGTGACCACATCCAGTTTCGTATTGAGAGACTCGTTTCCTGTAGCACAATCATGCGATGAGTAACAGTCTGCAGTGGCCCCTCCATATCGGCTTTCTTGTTCTACGCGTTGCGCGCGCAAAACGGCGCGATTGCCACTTTTCCAGAAGGCTCATAATCCGCGAAAACGCGTTATGGGCGGCCTTCTATGGGCGTAAAACCATTAGGTTATTGCAAGTTTGGGGATGGGGATTAAAATGCAAATCCACGGCTCAGCAAGATCACTCAGTCCAGTACCTCGGCCCCGCAACATAAGTCTCACGCGAGCCAGACCAATATGCGTGCAGTTTGCAGGTATAGGGGAGCGCGATTCATGTCTGAACCCATCGTTGATCAGGACCTTAACTATTTCCACCACGAAATGGCCAATGTGCTTATGGTGGTGCGCGGCTATGCCGAGTTGATGCTGTTGCGCGGGCGCCTCGATCCCGAAATGCGACGGTATCCGGAACAACTCATTCTGGCAGTCGACCATGCCACTCGCGAGCTGGAGCGCCTGCATTCCAGCGGCAACAAAGCCTTGCAGGCAACACCCGCCTCCAAGAGCTCGGAGAGGGAGAACCGGGCTGAACTGGCTGTGCGCCAGGCTCGTGCCATGCGTATCGCACCTGATGCGGAATATCGGCCGCCGCGTGACCCGCGCGATGGTCATGGAGCACGTCTGGAATCTGGCCTTTGACACCATGACCAACGTGGTGGACGTTTACATTAACTACCTTCGCAAGAAAATAGACGCTGCTTCCGAACAACCCTTGATCCATACCGTTCGCGGCGTGGGTTATCAGGTGGGAGCGTCCGGCTCTTAAATTCCATTCTGCGCCCTGCTCGCCATTCCTGCGGCGTTTGCCCAATCGCCCTCTAGCCCCAGTTCATTTGGTCGCGGCACGGAAATAGCGCCCTGCCGTTGCTCAGGGCAAGAATAACGGGAGCTATTGGGGTTTGCCCCTATCACATCCTTGACAATTCAGCGGATCAGAACCAAAGTTATTCCCATGCAGAAGTTTCTTGCCGAAGCGTGATGGGACGTCAAGCGAGGAGAGCTTTGACAGGTTTAAGACTGCGCCCGCGGCTCGTAGATTACGTCCTGGTGGTGGCGGTGTGTACGCTGGCGTTGGCACTTACCCTGGTTCTGGGAGGGCGCGGCCGGTCTTTCTTCGTTTTCTATGGGGCGGCAATCATCGTTAGTGCATGGCGGGGGGGATGGCGATGTGCCGTCCTGGCGGCTGTACTGGTGTTGCTGGACCAGGCGTACATGGGCTTCCCGCCACTCGTCACAGTTCTCAGTTCGAGTGTATTTGTCGTCCGCCTTGGGGCCCTGACGGCACTGGTCGCATGCACGACCATCATTTCCTCCTGTTTGAGCGAGTCCATACGCCGCAACCGGCAATTGCTGGCGCAAGAACGTGAGGCACGCGCGGCCGCGGAACTGGCGACGACAACGGCCCAGGAGGGTGAGGCCAAATTCCGCTCGCTTTTCGAGAACTCCCTGGACGCTATTTTCTTAACTATTTCCGACGGCACGATCGCCGCCGCCAATTCCGCCGCTTGTGCTCTTTTTCGGATGACCGAAGAGGAGCTGCGCGCCACCGGCGATGGACTGTTCCAGCGGGACGACCCGCACCATGCCAGCCTTTTGGAGCAACGCGCGCGCACCGGCAAGATGACGGGAGAACTATCCTGGACTCGCCGGGATGGCAGCAAGTTCACCGCCGAGGTCAGTTCGGTGACTCTCGGCGGAGAGCCGCCTCGATCCTTTGTCGTCCTGCGCGACATTACCCAGCGGAAAGCGGCGGAGGAGGCGCTGCGCTCCAATGAAGAGAGAATGCACGCCATCGTCAGTTCAGCTATGGATGCGATTATCTCCATAAACGAGCAGCAGCGCATTATCGTGTTTAACCGGGCGGCGGAGAAAATCTTTCGCTGTGCGGCGTCGGAAGCCTTGGGGTCGCCGCTTGACCGTTTTATTCCGGGGGAGTATCGCGCGGTGCATCGAGAACATATCCGGAAGTTTGCGGAGAATGGCCTTACCACCTGCTCCGTGCAAGCGCCGCGCATGCTAAAGGCGATCCGCTCGAATGGGGAAGAATTTCCGGTTGAAATCGCGGTCTCCCGGGTTCAGGCAGGCAAAGAAAGAATCTACACGGCCATCCTACGCGACATTACCAGGCGCAACCGGGCCGAAGAAGGATTGCGCACCAGCCAGGAACAGATGCGAGCCCTGGCGGCGCGTGTGCAATCGGTGGCGGAGGAAGAGCGGCTGCGCATCTCTCGCGAATTGCACGACCAGCTTGGCCAGGCGCTGACCGCGATCAAGATGGATCTCGATTGGCTGGCCCGTAAACATCAACCGGGAGAGGCCGCATGGACGGAACAGATCCAGGACACGCTGCAACTGGTGGATTCCACCATCGGATTGGTGCGGAAACTCTCGACGGAGTTGCGCCCAGCCATCCTGGATACCTGCGGCCTTTCGGCGGCGCTGGAGTTACAGGCGGAGGAATTTCGGCGCCGCACCGGGATCGCGTGTTGCGTGCAAGCTCCGCAGGACAGAATTGGCCTTTCCCCCGAACAGCGCATCACGGTCTTTCGCATCTGTCAGGAAGTGCTCACCAATATCGCGCGTCACGCCCGCGCCTCCCAGGTGGATGTGACCTTTGAGGTAACAGGAGCTCATGCCGTCTTCACCGTCAAAGACGATGGCAAGGGGTTCAGCCTCGATAAACTGGACCCCAGACGTTCCCTCGGGATCCTCGGCATGCGCGAGCGCGCGCTTATGGCTGGCGGTATGCTCGACATCCGCAGCGCTCCCGGTGCGGGTACGCAAATCACATTGCGGATACCCTTGAACTCTGGCACAATCGGGGCCGAACAAAATTGAAAATCCTCATTACTGACGATCACGCGGTGGTTCGCCACGGGCTGAAGAGGATTCTCGGCGAAGAGTTCAAAGACACCACCTTTGGCGAGGCGTGCAACGCACAAGAGGCGCTAGAGCTGGCCGGACGGCAGAAATGGGATGTCGCCATCCTGGATCTCAGCTTGCCGGGTCGAGGCGGACTGGAAGCGCTTAGAGAGATCCGTACTCAGCATCCGGATCTTCCCGTTATTGTCTTCAGCATGTATCCGGAAGAGCAATTTGCGACCCGGGCGCTCAAGGCCGGCGCTTCCGGCTATCTCACGAAAGAGAGCGCCCCCGAGCAGATGGCGGCGGCGGTGCTGAAGGTGCTTTCCGGCGGACATTATGTGAGCCCGGCGCTGGCGGAAAAATTGGCTGCCGATGTGGGGCGTGGCTGGTCGCGCGACCCCCACGAGACGCTTTCCGACCGCGAATTCGAAATTATGCAAATGATCGGCCGGGGAAAAACGGTGACCGGCATTGCCCAGGAACTTTCCCTGAGTATCAAGACCGTGAGTACCTATCGCGCACGGATTCTGGAAAAGATGCAATTGAAGACCACGGCCGAGCTTATTCGCTATGTAGTCGAGCGCGGCCTGGCCAGCTAGTTTGGCCCTGCCTTGTAGGAGAAACACCGACATTTTGCTGCGGCATTATCCTACACGATTTTCAGAATCTCCCCGATACCTATAGAACGAATTAGGCCCTATGGTGCCCGCTTAAGTGGTATTCCCGGGATGTGTCCTGAGGTTGCAAGTTATGGGAACGATTCTGGTTGTGGAGGACTTGGCGCCACTACGCAGGATGACGGTGGAAGCTTTGCAAGGCGATGGCTACCAGGTATTGGAGGCGGCCGAAGGAAGGGAAGCCCTGCTGCTGGCCAAGAGTTGTCCGGGTCCGATCCATCTGATCCTGACCGACGTGGTCATGCCGCACATGACCGGCAGGGAATTGGCGGATTGGCTCAAACGGTCGCATCCTGAAATCAGGGTGCTGTACATGTCGGGCTACGCGCCGGAGGTGATTTCCAGCCGGGGTCTGCTGGGCCCGGGTGAATGGTATATTGCCAAGCCCTTTTCCCTGGACTCTCTACTGGCAAAGGTACACGAAATTCTTGGCCCTACCGGCGTCGAGTCAGCATCGTAAGTGCTTTCTTGAATTAGGTATTTCTGAGCAAACGGTTAAGATCCACCGTGGGCGGCTCATGAAGAAGTTAAAGGCGCAATCCGTCCGCGGAATTGGTGCAGTTGGCAGTCAAAGTGGGGCTCCCGTTGCCCGCGGCAACATGGCGCCAGCTTCCTGATGTTCCCGCCTGATGCCGCGGGCCCCGGAAAGAACCTTGCAATTACACAAAAACCGGCATTTTTGGAGATAACAAACCCGAACAGCCTCAGTTGGCGGGCTCGGGCGGCCCCAGCATCCCGCGTATTTCGTTCAGTAGGGAATCCGGGGAGAAAGGCTTAGCAAGATATTGTTCCCCGGGCTTCAGCAGGCCCCGGCCCGAAACTACATCTGCCGGATAACCTGACATATAGAGTATCTTCCACGTTTCAATATTGTGGGCCATTTAATCAGTAGTACTTTGGTTGTATGTTTACGGACCTTAGGAACATAGAAACATAGCAAGACCGGCGGCGCCCGGAGGTACGGGAGGTAGCTGGCTTGAGTGCCGCATTGGCGATATTCAGAGACGCCGGTTCAGCAACTGCCGGATGGTTTGGAGTAACTCTTGGGAGGTAACTGGCTTAGCCAAGGTCGCATCAGCACCCAAAGCTTCCGCAACCTCCAGGAACTTGCCGTCAAAAGCTCCGGAAATGGCAATAATTTTCCACCCCAGTTTTTCGCGGCGAATGTTCATGATCGCCTCGATCCCTTCCACTTCGGGCATGACCAGATCCATCAGAACGACATCGGGATGGTGGACCCGTAACATATTGATTGCGGTTTTGCCATTGTTCGCCAGCAGTACCTTGTATCCGGCATCTGTGAGTACCTGTTGGAAGTACTTCCGAACACCTTCCTCATCATCCACGACCAGAATGGTTGCGGGTGACGCCTCCTCCGCCGGAGTGAACTTAGCCGGAGATAGGGTAAGCATCGGGCGCGAGTCGCTCACGGGAATACCCTCCTTCGCGGTCTGGACCTGCCGGACGCGGAAATTGGCGCGGTTTGACACCGGCAGCTCCGCCCAACCTGGGCAGAATCAAAACCCGTCAATTGTTTCATCGGCACTGGCAAGCCGCGGTTTACGGTACTTTAGTTTTACCGTCCTGTTCTGTAGCCTTAAAGCCGGCTGCTCATTGCACCCGGGCGGTCTCGTCCCGGTTGTAGCCGTACGTCATGCCATGTCCGTTGCTCTTCCCGGTGTTGGAGAATGAAGGACGAGGGCGATAAGAAGTCCTTCGGCCTGCCATGGCGGGGCGGGCAACCACGTTGCCAGCACCCTGGTTCTCCAATTGGAAGCGAGCCATGAGTTGCTGGAGATCCAATGCCAGATTGGACAACTCTTCACAAGCCTGGGCCGACTGCTGCGCCCCGGCGACGGACTCCTGGGAAATCTTGGCGATCTGGTCGACGTTGGCGTTGATTTGCTCGGCGGTGCTGGTCTGCTGGGCCGCGGCGGTGGCGATCTGGGCGATCATGTTGCCGACCTGTTCGGCCGTCGTGATGATCTCTTCCAGCGAAGCGCCCGCCTTTTCGGTAGTCGTGACCCCGGCCTCTACCTGCTTGGTCCCGGCCTGTATCTGGCCGACGGCCACGCTGGTTTCCTTCTGCACGTTCTCGATCATCTGGGCGATTTCCTTGGTCGCCTTGGTAGTGCGCTCGGCAAGTTTGCGAACTTCGTCGGCCACCACGGCGAAACCGCGGCCTTGCTCACCGGCACGTGCCGCTTCGATGGCCGCATTGAGCGCCAGCAAGTTGGTCTGATCGGCGATGTCGTCGATTACGGCGATGATTTTGCCGATCTGGGAACCTGGGTACAAAGGGCAGTATTTGTGGGTAATTGATTATGATGGAGGGGGCAGGGGAAGCTCCGCTTTGAGGGCCAATTGCACGAGTTCCGCCAGGGACCGAACTTGCAATTTCTTCGTGATCCGGCCGCGGTGGATCTTGACGGTTTGCTCGGCGATGCCTAATTCGGCGGCAATCTGCTTGTTTAACCGGCCAGCCACGATATAAGGAAGCACTTCGGCTTCGCGAGCCGTCAAGGTAGCGAGAAGCTTCTGTATTTTGAGGCGTTCCTTTTTGACTGCACCTTCCTTGCGGCTGCGATCCAGCGCGTGCCGAACGGCGCTCAAGAGGGCTTCCTCGGTAAACGGTTTAGCCAAAAAGTCAACGGCGCCGGCTTTCATAGCCTTAACACTGGTTGGGATATCCCCATAGCCGGTGATGAAAACGATAGGCAACAGCCTTCCTGCCTGGGAGAGCGCCTGCTGTAGTTCCAGGCCGTTCAGACCTGGCAAACGGAGATCAATGACGAGACATCCCACTCCGGAACTGAAATCCGCATTCAGAAGCTCCTCTGCTGAGACAAACCCCTGCACGCAATATCCGGAAGATTCCAGCATCCGCCTGATTAGTCTTTGCACCGCTACATCGTCATCCACCACAAAGACAACGGGGTTGGAAGGTTCCTGCGCCATATCCGCTCTATGCTGAACATTCCTCCACAGGGATCATGGAGCGCTGCCTAATTAATCTGAGCAAAGTTATAGTGTGACTCTCCTCTAGAGTCGAGAAAAACCACCAAAGGTCCTTCACTGAGCCATGAAGTTGTTTCGATTTGGATCGCCTGTCCCCCACCCACTCCGGCGACAGATTGACGGCACTGTGTACGTTTGCTTTACGCCATCACTATAGCCTAGGATCAACAAAAGATTTGTAAAATATTTGCGTCCCCAGGCCCCCGGCGGATTTCGCGCGCGTGACTCAGCGCATGAGATTGAGGGCTGCAGGATCCAGAATCTCGCGCACCTTTACCAGCAGGGATTCCAGGGAAAAAGGTTTGGCGATATATTGCTCGCTGGAGCCGAGTAAACCCCGGCTGGAGATCACGTCCGCCGCATAGCCTGACATGTACAGCACTTTGATCTCGGGGCGCAATCCTCTCAGCCGTTCCGCCAGTTCCTTGCCGGTCATGTGCGGCATGATCACATCGGTCAGCAGCAAATGGATGGCGCCGCCGTGGCGCTCGACCACCTGCAGGGCCTCTCTCCCGTCCGCGGCTTCCAAAATCTGGTAACCGCTGGCCTGTAGAGCGTCCACGGCCAACCTGCGGACCTCCAGTCTATCCTCCACCACCAGCACTGTTTCCGTGCCGTGCAACAATGCGGGCGACTTGGTTTCTCCAGGGGCATCTATGGCCTGAATTTCTACGCGGGGCAAGTAAAGCTGGAACGTGGCGCCCTGCCCGGGTTCGCTGTGGACCGAGATCGCGCCGCCGCTTTGCCGCACTATTCCATAAACCGTGGCCAAGCCTAGCCCGGTGCCCTTACCGTGCTCCTTGGTGGTGAAAAAAGGATCGAAGATACGCTCTTGGATTTCTTTCGCAATACCAGTTCCGGTATCGCTGACCTGGAGGAGGGCGAAGGGTCCGGGTTTTAACCCCAGGCTTCTAGCGGCCCCGGCTTCGCGCGTATCGACATTCGCGGTCTTGATGGTGAAACCGCCGCCATGAGGCATGGCATCGCGAGAGTTGGCGGCCAGATTCAGCAGCACCTGGTGGAGCTGCACAGGATCGGCCATAACCATCCCCAACGCCGGGTCGAGGAGGACTTCGATTTGTATATCCTCCCCTAACAGTTGCTGGAGCATAACCTGACTTTCTTGGACCAAACGATTCAGGTTCAGCGGCTTCATTTCGAGCATCTGGGCGCGGCTGAAAGCCAGCAATTGCCGGGTTAGCGCGGCGCCTTGCGCGCCTGCCCGATGGATCTCGGCCGCCTGCTCGCGCAAGGGGTCGCCCTTGTTCAGTTTGCTGAGGAGTAACTCGCTGTAACCGCTGATGACCGTCAGCAGATTATTGAAGTCATGCGCAACTCCGCCGGCCAGGCGGCCTACCGTCTCCATTTTCTGGGACAGTAACAACTGATTCTTGAGCTCAGCCTTTTCCTCCTCCGCCCGCTTGCGCTCGGTGATGTCGCGCGCCAGCACAAGAAAAGCGGGCTGTCCGTGGAGCACGATCTTGGCGACGCTTAGCTCTATGGGAACCTCAACCCCGTCGGCCCGAACGTGGAGGCTTTCGTAAGTGCCGGAAGGAAACCCCTCCTTCAGACGCCTACCGACTCGTTCCGCGACTTGGGGGGAAACAATGTCAAAAATCTTGAGCTGGAGCAGTTGGTCGCGGGTGTATCCGAGCTGGTTGCAGGCGGCCTTGTTCACCGCCAGGATTTGGCCTTGTTCGCTGAAAACCAGGATTCCGTCCGGGGCCAGTTCGACAATCATGCGCAGCCGGTCTTCGCTTTCGGCAAGCGCCCGCTGCGCCCGCTTCTGCTCAGTCGCATCGACGGCTACCCCGATAAGCGCCGCTTGGCCGGTTGTTGAATTTACGAACGGTACTTTGACGGTCTGATGAACCCGAGTCTGCCCGGAAGGGAGGCGGAATTCCTCTTCGGCGATAAATTGCGCCGTGCCGCTATCAAGAACTTGCCGGTCTGCTTTCATGAACTGTTCTGCTTGCATCGGGTCAGCGGCAAACTCTCGCGTACTGCGGCCTATCATCTGATCCGGCGAAGCTCCGCAAGCCTCAGCACAGGCGCGATTCACCAGCAAGTAGCGGCTTTCCCGATCCTTGGCAAAAATGAAGTGAGGTACCAGATCGATTACCGCCCGAAGAAAACGCTCGCTGTTCGCCAAGGCCCCAATGGCGGCAAACTGCCGCTTCCAGGCGTAGTAGATTTGTCCCCAGGCCAGAAACGTGAAGAACAGGAACAATCCCACCAGCACCCACATCCGGGCGGCCTCATGCCGCCATTCGGTCAGATAATCTTGAGTGGCCAGGGCCACGACGACGATGAACGGATACCCGGAGATTCTGCGAAAGGAAAAGGTGCGCTCCACCGGGTCCAGGCTGGAGAGGGTGGTATAGGTCCCCTCGACCCGGCCACTTTCGAATAATTGCCGGAACTGTCGGGTCACAACTTTTTGGCCGAGTTGGACATCGTTCACGGCGGAGACCGGATAGCGGGCCAACAGAGCCATATCGGTGCTCCGCAAGACAACCAGCCCGTGCTTGCCGGTATCCACCAGAGTCAGCGCCTGGGTAAGATGCTCCAGGGTAACCGTGGCCAAGGCGATGCCGCCGAAGGAACCGTCCGGCCGATTGATACGCCGCGCAATAATGATCGCCCACTTGCCGGTATAGCGTCCGACGAGCGGTTCGGAGGTTACCAGTTCGGCGTGGGCATCATCGCGCAACTGCCGGAAATAGTCTCGATCAGCCAAGCTGACCTTGACCTCCGGGTCCAAGCCCGTTCCGTAAACTCCTTCGCCCTGCGCATTGGTGATCCGAAGGTTGTAAATCGCGGGGACGTACCCGGACTGCTGCGCAATAAAAGCGTCGAGAGCTTCCCGGTGGATTCCACCGGCGGCAATCTCCCGTTGGGCTTCGCCTTTTGCCGCCAGCAGGGCCAGATTGATCTGGTTGATTGTGCCCACCAGGTTTTGCTCGAGCACTTGGCATAGATTCCGGGCG
>Ga0326728_10020167_pt1 | contig 12779 bp, 6 predicted proteins | sample MB3enrmetagenome_FD_207602 | JGI IMG/M metagenome (GOLD analysis project Ga0326728, IMG submission 207602) | Lab enriched peat soil microbial communities from McLean, Ithaca, NY, United States - MB31MN | ecosystem: Environmental > Terrestrial > Soil > Wetlands > Peat | place: USA: New York...
GTCGATGCCATCGAAGAGGCGCTGCATGTCTTCGATGGAGTCGATGGCGACGCCGACTTTGCCAACTTCGCCCACGGCCAGCGGGTTGTCGGAATCGAGACCAATCTGGGTGGGCAAATCGAATGCGACGGAAAGTCCCGTCGTGCCGTTGGCGAGCAGATACTTGTAGCGCTTGTTCGACTCCTCGGCATCGCCCATGCCGGCGTACTGGCGCATGGTCCAGAGGCGGCCGCGGTACATGGTGGCCTGGACGCCGCGGGTGAAGGGGAATTGACCGGGATAGCCTGTATCGCGGTCGTAATCCCACGCCGCAAGATCGGCGGGCGTGTAGAGGGGTTTCACTTCGATATGAGAAGAGGTCTCTTGGATTGGGAGGGGTGCTGCTTTCTTGGCTGTCTTGATTTCCGTCATAATTCCTGCCTTCTTCGCTCTTGGCCTTTCGCTGTTCGCTATTAGCTCTTCGCTCTTCGTTTTACGCGCCAGAATGAACTCAGGCCGAACCAGGTGAATGAGGCCGTGAAGCAGATCGCGAGCAGCAACCGAGCCAGTCCGGCCGCGTGGTCCGCCTGGTACTTACCATAAGCGCGCAGGCCGGCCAGGGCCCCGACGGCAGCCATCGCCAAAAACGTGAATCCGGCCACTTCCAGCCAGAGTTGGTGCAGCACGCGCCCGAAGGAAAGCGCGGCCGCGCGGATCCCCGCCAGAACTGCCGCGCCCGTCCGGCTGCGCTCCATCATGAGGAGGGCCGCGCGAAGAATCAGCTTGATTTTTTCCATGGCTGGGACGCCGGCCGTTATTCGGCCACTCAATTTGGCCATTCGATACGGCCACTCGATACGGCCACTCTACTCGACCACTACCGTCGATTTTAACAGTGGCCGGGCGTACAATGACCATGGGCGGCATCACAGTTGTTTGTGATGTTTTCCATCAACGGCGTCCAACTCGAGGGGGAGTTGTGGACCAGCAACTGAAGCAGCTCATGAAGGAACTCGGAGAAGCGATCAACGAATCTCTGTCGGATTCCGAATCGATCGCGGAAGTAATAGCCCGCATCAAGGAAGGCGGCTACGACATTTTTTTGGTCCTCGAAGCCACCATCGGGGTCAGCAAACAAGGTGAAAACGCCACCGACAAGACATCCCTGGTATCCACCCTCAGCACGAATTCCGAACTCAAGATCAGCGATCAGGACCTAAAATTTCTGAAATCGCTGCGCATCAAGATCGACGACAAAGAGGACTAGAGCGGTTCGCGCGATGGTGTAGAGTGCGCGCCCCCAGCGGCTAAAGCCGCTATCCGTTATGGTACTATGCGGCACGAGTCAACTCGTACCCTTTCCGTTCGTGCCTTCCCTCTACGGCAAAGCGAGAAATGCTCTGACAACCCTCCGGGGCGAAAGCGATTCGGACCGCTCCAGGCACTGCCCCGTATCCAGGCGCGCGGCGTATGTTTCAACCGGCATGCGATGACCTATCGCCCGGCGGTCCCGACTGCGGATTGATCCCAAAATGCTTCAGCTTCGATTGCAGGGTTGTCCGCTTCAATCCCAAGCGCATGGCTGCGCCTCTCAGTCCGCCAATTTGGCCGTGGCTTTCCCGCAAAGCGCGGAGGATGTGCTCGCGTTCCATCGTCTCCAGAGTTTCATCCACTTTTTTCTCCTCCGCAATCGCGCTCACCGGCTTCAGTTCGCTTAACGGAGACACCAGCACCGAACCTTGCGTTAGAATCACCGAGCGCTCGATGAAATTCTCCAACTCCCGCACATTCCCCGGCCACTCCCACCCTATCAGCGCGTCCATGGTCTTCTTGGGAATGCTGGTGATCGACCGGTTCATCCGCCGGGAGAACTTTTTCACGAAATGTTCCACCAGCAACTGAATGTCCTCGCGCCGCTCCCGCAAGGGTGGCACGCGGATGGGAAACACATTGATCCGATAATACAAATCGCTGCGAAACTCCTTTTCCCGCACGCGATCCGCAATATCGCGGTTGGTGGCTGCGATCAAACGAAAATCCACCTTCAAGGTATGAGTTCCGCCCAGCCGTTCGAACTCCTGGTCTTGCAAAACCCGGAGCAGCTTAGGCTGCAAGGCCAGCGAAATCTCCCCGATCTCGTCGAGAAAGAGCGTGCCTTTGTCCGCCAGTTCGATGCGGCCGATTTTCTTGCTGACCGCACCGGTGAAGGCGCCCTTCTCATTGCCGAACAATTCGCTTTCCAGCAGCCCCGTGGGAATCGCCGCGCAATTCATCTTGATGAAACTGTTGTTGGAGCGCTGGCTCAAGCGGTGGATGGCGCGCGACACCAGTTCCTTGCCGGTCCCGGTTTCGCCGAGCAGCAGCACGGTGGCATCGCTGGCCGCCACTTTGCCCACTTGCTCCATCACATCCTGCAAGGCTTTGCTATGCCCTATGATTTCCCCGAACCCCAGTTCCGTATCGATTTCCTTTTCGAGATAAAGCTTTTCTTCGGTGAGTTTTTTCTTGGCATCGCGCAGCGCCTCGGTGGCCTCGCGCAGTGCGGTGACGTCAGTGCTGGCGCCGGTGAGACCAATGACCGCGCCCGACGGGTCGAAAATCGGTTCGACGGTCGCATCGAAGTAGCGCTTTCGACCGTTTACCACGATCTGCGTTTCATGACGCGTTCCCACCCCGGTCTCCAGCACGCGTCGCCGGATTTCCGCGATGCGCTCCTCATCCTCAGGGCCGTAGAACTCTCCCTGCGTCCTTCCCAGAGGATCGCTCACGCGCCCCAGAGATTGAGGATTGTACATCCAGGTGTAACGCAAATCCCGGTCCTGGTTGAACACCGTAGTCGGAGAATTCTTCAGCGCCACGCGGAAGCGTTCCTCGCTTTGCCGCAAGGCCTCCTCGGCACGCTTGCGCTCGATCTCCGCCGCCGTGCGCGTCGAGAACAGTTGCAGGATCGATTCTGCGAATCGTAGGTTCGTCAGCGGTCGAGTATGTGCGGCCAACATGATGCCAATCGCACGCCCTTGCGAATTGCGCAAAGGCGCCCCGATACAACCCTCCACTTTCATCTTTTTAAGCAAACGGTCCCTTGGGAAAATCTCCTTAACGGCGCAATCATGGGGGCATTCGCCTTGCCCGGTAATTCTTGCACACTGAGCACAAGCGAGATCGTAGGTGAAGTTGTCCACGATCGCGCCGTGGATGCAGACGCCGATCGATTGCACCTTGTTTTCCTGGCCTTCGATGAGTTCCCCAATCAGCGTACAGTCGGTCTCCAGGCACTTGGCGAGCTGAACGGCCATCGAGGTGAAAAAGTTTTTGCTGCTGTCGGCCCGCACCTGCACCAGCGTGGCGATCGCCTCCTCTTCCTGCTTCTGTTCGGTAATGTCCGTAAAGGAGGTCACCACAGCATGAGGCTTGCTCTCCCCGCTACGGAAGATCGGCTGGGCATTGATCGAAATCCAGGTCAAGCCTTCGTCCGGTCTGCGGAAACCCATACGGATATTGGACTGCGGTCTCCCGGTGCGCAACGCCATGATCGCAGGATGGTCCTTGCCCGGGAACGGCGATCCATCCTCGCGAATGGTCCTGTGCTCCCAGTCGGCCGCCGTTGTGCCCACCATCTGCTCGCTGGTTACGCCCAATATTTCCTCGAAACTCCGGTTGCAAGCCAGAATCCTTCCATCCTCGTCCCGCAACAGGACACCCTCGGCCATTGCCGAGACGATCGAACGGTAGCGCACCTCGCTCTCCCGCAGCGCTTCCTCCGCCTGCTTCTGCTCGGTGATGTCCCGCAATATGGTAATTCTGATTTGGCGCTTATCTTCTTCACCCCACAGCGGCACAACCAGGACCCTCCCCCAGCGCACCGATCCATCCGGGCGAAGATATCTTTTTTCCAGCCCGTAATTTGGCGATTTTCCCTGAATTACACTCCGCGTATACTCTTTGCTGATCTCAATATCGTCGGGGTGGGTAATGCTCGCCATGTCGAGTTGCAACAGTTCTTCCTCACTTCGCCCTGTGATTTCGCAGAACTTCGGATTGGCTTGCAGAAATCGCCTGGTTTGCGTGTCCACGAGCGCAATGCCAACCGGAGATTTCTCGTACACCGCCCGGAATCGCCGTTCGCTTTCCCGTAACGATTTCTCCGCCTGTTTCAATTCTGTCAGGTCGATCGACGACCCCACTACTCCCCGCACCATGCCTTTCTCGTCCAGCAATGGGACGGCGTTCACCACCGTGTTCCGCTCGCTGCCGTCCTTAAATACCATCGTCAGCGCCCGCCCATATACCGGCTTGCCCGTGGCCGCTGCCTGTTGCATGGGCAGTAAATCCGCCGGAATTTCCACTCCGTCTTCCATCATCCGGTACGCGGGCCGCTCGTCAGGAGGCGCGCTCTGCGAGAGGTTCTTGCCCGCCTCGACCCACCTTTGTACGTAGGCCGCCATGTTGCCAGTAATCCGCCGGCACGCGGAGTCATGCGCGATCATGACCGGCACCGGCACCACCTCCAGCATTGTTTCCAACTCCTTCGCTCTTGCCCGCTCCCGCGCTTCGCTCTCGCGCACCGTCTCTTCCGCCCGTTTGTGCTCTGTCAGGTCGGTAAAGGTAACGAAATTGAGACCGCCGATGACTTTACCGGTAACGCGGACGAATTTCTTGGTCCCATCATGGCAGGCGATCGTGACCTCCATAGGCTCGATCTTGCCTTGAGTACTGGCCGCCTCGGACACACGCCGGTTCCACTCCGTTGCAACCCACTCCCGATATTCAGGATCGGGATACGCCAAGGGCCACCATTCCGATCCATTCGTGAACTGCTCGAAGGAGTATCCAAAGAGTTCGAGAAATTTTGGATTGTGATAAACGACTTTCTGCTCATCCACCGATGCGAGGATGACGCCCACGGGAAGATGGTCGAGGACCAGCCTTTGATTTTCCTCCCGTTGCCGTAGCGCCTCATCCGCCCGCTTGCGCTCGCTGATGTCCAGGGCCACGCCGCGGAGGCCCGTAATTGCGCCATCCACTCCTCGTACCGGTTCGCCGCGGACGTCGACCCATCCGTGGCTTCCGTCAATACGCACCGTCTCTAGTTCCAGATCGTAAGGCACCCCGGTGCGTATCGTTTTGTCAACTTCGGCGGTGAGCAGCGCCCAGCTCTTTGGCGTGTAGAGTTGCGCATGTTCCGAGAACGGGAGGACTACGCTGGAGGAATCCAGACCCAGTATGGAGCACAGTTCGTCGGACCAAATGACCTTTCCCGTTTTTAGATCGAGCGTCCAGCTGCCGAGGTGGGCAACGCGCTGTGCTTCTTTCAATTCTGTCTCGCTTTGACGCCGCGCCTCTTCCGCCCGCTTGCGCTCCGTGATGTCGCGCACCACCGCGACCCTGTACTCCCGATCCAGTTGTACCCTACGCAAACTCACTTCCACCGGGAATGTCGTTCCATCTTTCCGCCGTAGCACCCTTTCCATGGTTGCGAATCCCGATTCCCGCAACCGCTGCTCGACCAGTCCACTAAAACTTTCGTCAAAGTCCAGATCGATATCGAAGATCGTCATCGACAACAGCTCTTCCCGGCTGTAGCCCAGCTCCAGGCACGCCTTCTCGTTCACATCGAGAAAACGCCTGGTCACTGGATCGATGACCTCAATGGCATCGTTCGATTGGTCCAGCAGCGTCCGGAACAGAGTCAGTTCGCGCACCGTCCGCTCTTGTTCGCGTGCCGCGCTCAACAGCTTTTCGTTGCTTGCGCGCAGCGCGTCTTCCGCCAGAACACGTTCCGTGACGTCGTGCGCGATCCCCCGCACCACCGGCGCCGTCACGCCCTCGGTCCGCAGCGTGTTGTGATACTCCCAGAAGCGGCGCTCTCCCGCTCGCGTCATCACGGACATCAGGCCGCGAGATTCCCCGGCGCGCGCGATCTCGCGCAGATAGGCATCGCACTTGCCGCGGAATTGCGGATCGACAATATCCTGCAGCCGCATACGCAGCATTTCATCGACGCTGTAACCCAGCAGGCGCGCTGGGACGGGATTGACCGACAGGATACGGCCTTCAAGGTCGTGGACGCACAGCAGGACTTGGCTGTGCTCAATTAAATCGCGATACCAGTCTTCGTTTTTTTCCAGGCCCCGCCGGATCGGAACCACTGCGACTGGCGCTTCCTCCGGCCAATGGCGCTTACGTCCCCCAGGGTATAATGCCATGGCTCGCCCCTAATTGGGGCGCTTGGAATCGTAGGAATTACTGTTTGGCCAGAGCGATTCCAGCGGCCGCCCCAATTCTTATTGTGAGAGGCGCTTCGAGAAAATCCTCAAAGGTATGCCTCCGACTGCGGTATGTTTTCTTGAGTTGTCCGAGTCGGGGATCCGCCCCCGAAATCTCGCGAAAAGTCTAGCAGAATATCGTCGATATAGCATCTTGCATCTCAAATCCGGCTTCCAGCCTGAGTCGCGCTGCCATCCATCGAACTTGCCGGTGGAGAACCGGACGTCTCCGCCGGGCTGGACACTTCGGCTTCCCCCACGGCTTTCCCCACCCCATCGCGCCAAAGCGGGCGCGCTGGGGGCCCCGGTTCGCTCGGGGTTTCGGCGGCAGGTGGGTGAGGCGTCCGTCCCTCTATCTCTTCATTTTGCCGGCGGAGCGGCCGGCGTTGTCGTTGTTGTTGTTGCCGCCGGCTTCGGCTTCGCCGCTTTCTTTTTGACCGGCGGCTTCGGAGGCTCGGTGTCATCCACCACGATTTTTTTCGGCGGCGGCGGAGGCGGCGCCGCGGTCAGCGTTTTGACCTGGGCGCGCAAATGCGCCAGCTCATCTTCCTTGCCGGCCGCCAGTTTCTGCATGCGCTCGCCAAACGCTCGCCGCGCTTTCTCGAGTCCATTCATGTCGTTGCCCAGATCCTGAAATTCATCTTTCGATCCAAACGCTCCCGCCGATTCCACGACCGAGCCAAAAACGTCGTACAGGGCATCGAGGTTGCGGTAGAGTTTGAAACTCGCCGCCAGATTTTCCGGCGAGTAATTGAGCTGCGCGATGATTTCGGGCAGGGCCGACTGCAAGTTGCGCTGAATGGACTCTATGTTGGCGAGCGTCTGCCGCTTGGTCGCGCCGTCGGTCTTCCACCTTTCGATGCGCGTCTTACCCAAATCGGACTGAATGTCTTGCGCCGTCCTCTGCAACTGGGTCAGGATGTCGTTCAATTCGCCGACCGAAGCATAAGCGAACGGCGGCTGCGCCCCTGGTGGCGCGCTCGCCGCATCTTGCGCGCCTGCCGTGGCCGGCGCAAACCCAACCGCAAGCACAGCGATGAGACCGAAAAAAGACCTAAAATGAATGTTCCGCGAGTTCAACATAGGGCTCCGATTGTGTCCTGGTTTCTTGCCATCCCTATCCTAGTGGAGGCTGGCGGCCCGAGTCGAGTTTGACGCGGAGACGAAGCTAGGCGAGAATTGAAGAGCGGCAAGTGCCCTTCAGAGGCAAGTGGGCCTGTGGCGCAGCTGGGAGCGCGCTTCCATGGCATGGAAGAGGTCGTCGGTTCGATCCCGACCAGGTCCACCAAATTTTCCAATTCTTAATTCTCCCAGCTCTTTTGGAAGCTCCCACTGCACGAGAACCTTCCTCAGCGCATTGAAAATGAACCCTAAATTTGGTGGCGGCGGTAGGACTCGAACCTACGACCTACGGATTATGAGACCGTCGCTCTAACCACCTGAGCTACACCGCCACGGCGTAAACACAATACTTACACGATTGCAGCTTTCGCGGATCGGCTTTTCATCTGCTATTTGGTATACTGAGACCTGTCGGAGGTCCCCAGATGAGTCGCTACCAGCGTGGTCACGTGTACGAAGCATACAACGCCTTCCACGTTCAATACTATCAAACCGAGATGCACGACGGACAGCAGATCCGTGTCCGGCGTTCGCACCGGTTGTGCGGCAAGGATCGAGTCCACTACTCGGCCACGTCGAAGGCCGTCAAGAAGCTCTGTGCTGATTTCATGAGCGGCGTCAATGAGGATGTGGTCGTCGGCGAGGACATGACGATCGCAGACTTCTGGACGAAATACCTCCAGTACTGTGAGCATGAATACAAAGGCCGCGGCATGAGGCCTTCCACCGTCCGAGGCTTCAAACAGATCTGGAATCAGTTCTTAGAGGGACACTTCGGCAAACGCACGCTCCAGGAGTACCAAGCGGGTCACGCTCGCGCCTTCCTTGCTTCACTGAAGACCACACAATGTAGCTCTACGTTGAAGCACATACGTGGTCTTGCTGGTGCGATGTTTAGTGAAGCGATCGAGCGCGGACTGAGGAAGGACGCAAACCCTTGGCGCGTGAAGATTCCGAAGGATTGTAAGGAGTCAGAACAAACGCAGCACTATACGCTCGAAGAAGTCGAGGACATCATCTCGGCGCTGGTCGATCACGTGGATGCCCAGCTCGTGATGGCTCTTTCCTGTTTCCTTGGCCTACGTCCTGGTGAAATCGCGGCTCTCCGCTGGGAGGACTTCGACAAGGATAGCGTTCACGTCCGTAGATCGGTTGTTCGCGGAAACGTCGGCACGCCGAAGACGCCGGAGTCAATCGCGACGCTTCCCATCATCGACCAGGTGAGGATTCCGCTGAAGCTGTGGCACAAGCGATCACAGGATCCGAAGGAAGGCTGGGTTTTCCCGTCGAGGAACGACACGCCGGTCGATCTCCATAACCTGATCGCGCGCGTGATACGGCCGCACGTCGAAGGTGTGGGGCGGTGCGCGGAGTGCAATCGCATCCCGAAGAAATCCGGCGCCTGCTGGAAGTCGCTATACGCTGGCAGGAGATGTGCGGCGACTGCGGTCATCGAAGCGACGGGCGGAAACTACGCGGTCGCGCAAGCATTGCTTCGTCACAAGTCGATGACGACGACTCTGAACGTCTATAAGAAGGCCATCACGCCGGAGGCGTTCCGGACTGGCATGAAGTTGCTTCAGGAGGCCGCTACAACGAAGAAATGACCAGATAGGACGGAAATCCGACGATTGCCTCTCGATGCGAGATCCTCACCTCGTCCGTGTACAACCGGCCTTCGAAGTCGTAACCGTTGTAGATAGTCGGTTAACTATCGTCGCTGGCGTTCTCCGTGTTCTTCTAGCGGAGGTCATCCAACATCGATAGTTCCCCTTACCGCACAGACAAATGAAGTGGGCTTGCTCAGAAGGCGAGCTTGATAAAGCAAGACAATTGCCCAGTACTAATGAACGCGCTCGCGGGTGATTTCTGTCCCACCTGCCTCCATCGGGCCCGAAATAGGATAATCTTGTATCACGCTCGGTCCTTGCTCGGAGATACCCTGTAACCGGTAAGCTCGAAATTTCACGTGTCCATCATAGTTCATACAGCGCAGTTTCAATAAAAGAAGGCGATACAAATCTAAATCGCATGTTGAAATAATGAATTGCCTGTCAAGTCCGGCTAAAGATCTTAAACAGTCGACAAACCCATTCGCGTTAAAGTCGTCCATGGTTTGTACTGGATCGTCAAGAAACAATGGGACAAACGAAGACCATCTTTGTTGGAAGCTGTGGCTGAGGAATATGCTCAGAGCCGCAACGTTTATTTGAGCCTCACTAAGGTAACGAACAGGTGCGAGTCCATCTTGACCGTCTGTCCCCGTCAATAATGGCGGTGGGGGTAAATGAATTCGCACGGATTGACTCGACGCATCTACCAAAACCCTTAGTTGCGTAAAAAGAGGATGTGTATTAAGCCGTTGATATAACACATTAATCGTCGGCCCATATTTCTCAAGCTGCAGCATTTCCACTTCAGCTTTAATACTCACAAGTGCCACGTATAAAGTGGACAAATGAGAGTGCCAACGCCTCAAAGCAAGCTCCTCCGATTTGAGCGCCTCGTTGTCGCCGGTGATAGAATCCGCCCTTACCTTTAGATCACTCATCTCACGGCGTGCGATGAGCCAGCTACTTATCTCGTTGAGCCTCTTCACAGTTAAGCGTGCATCATCTAGTGCTGCCGTCCGAGCGTCTAAAGCCAACCTCTTAGCACGAATCATATCTGGATCAGCGTCGTCCTCAAGATCGGCATCGCGCAATGTTTGGCCAACACGTTTCAACGCATCTCTAAGTGCGGATGTACTCCTCTCATTCTCAATCGCGCTTCGCTCTGCGACTGCAACTGTAATCTTGTATTCTTCGACGCTTGCTTCTGCATTCGTCAACCTACCCAGTGCGTCGCTCCGAGATTGTTCCGCGACCTCTATTTCGTGAGAAGTACCGTCAATTTGCTGCTCGACGAGTTTTGCATCTGGTTCGACTCGCAGCCCTAGCGATTCCAGCTGCCTTTTGAGCTCGTTTAGTCTTCGTAGTGTGTCTGCCAAACGAGCTGCCATCCGTTGGCGAACCTCTTCTTTTCGAACTGACTCTGACTCCAACTGGCTTAGCTCATCACGGAGTCTTGCAAGAGCGCCCTCTGCATTGACAACAGTCTCATTTGCTCGGGTGTATTCAACGGTTTTGGAGCCTTTTAATGAAGCTATAGTGGACACGTCGACATTAGGAGGTACACCACCGCGCATCAGCATTTCACGGAGTTGAATGCCGGCTCTGTGGATGTCTGACGATCTACTCACTGCCGCATCACGACGAGCTGAGATTTGAACCACCAACGCTTCGGCCTGAGCAAGTATGGTTTGGGATCCCGAGAGCCTCTGCTGCATTTGCATCAGCTGCTCGTCAAGCTGCTTGACCCTAGGTGAAAGCCAAGTGGTACGCTCATCGACCGCTCGCCTCAATTCCTCTTGAGAATGCCATTCGTGCCCGCACAACGGGCATTCGGAACCAGCGACGTATTGCTGAATGTCTGCCAAAAGAGACCTAATTTTCTCGACAGACCCCATCTGCCGAGCTCTTTCAAGGGTCAAGACTGCAATCTCGCCTTGAATGGAGGTCGTCCGGGCTCGTAGTTCAGTCACGATTCCTTGCTGGTGTGTAAATTCAGTTTCTGCATCTCGCGCGGTCTGTTCGAGCGAAGGCAATTCCGATGCGAGCTGATGATATGTTGTCGCCTTCGACTGCGCATCATCCAGTGCACTGATCTGTTCACGCAGTTGCTTCGATTCCACCACATTGCGCTGATGCGCTGTGGTTGAACGAGTCAATTCCTCTACTCGCTGCTGCTTCACTGCTACGCAATCCTTGAGCTCTAGTTCAATCATGCTAAGTTGTTGTTGCTGTTCATCAGTTAATCTTGTGAGACCGCTCATCTGGTTCATTATGACGAGCGCCTCCCGCTGTTTACTCTGCGTGTCCTTGAGGCGGTTGAGCGCGGCTGTCTGTGATGACAGTTCCGACGCGGCGCGAGACTTTGCATCCTCGGCGAGAGAGAGGCGCCCCTTTTCTTGCTGCATCTCCGAATCCAGATCTGTTCTTCTACTTAAGAGTTCCTGAAGCGTAGCTGAGATCTCTACGCGCCGAGTTGCAGCGTCTCGAAGGCGTATTGGACGCGCGCCGCTGTGTGGACCAGGTTGGCGACGGTAATCATCACCGGCGGTGTTTGAGCGTTGCCTTCTTCTCGCCACTTCTTCGCTGTTTCCAGCCAGTCTTTTCCGAGGAAGTAATAGCCGATGCCGACAAGGTCGGGAAGGGGGATATGCGGTTGCACTTTTCGATTCAGGTCCGGCTTCACTTCCGGGTCGGTGTAGATATGGTAGAACTTCGACTTGTACTTGCTGGTTTGTTCGCCATCGTCCCGCACGACTACACGTGGAGTTTTTACCAGCCCCGATTCAATGGCATCGTTCAATCCGAAGTCGCTGACAATCCATCCAAACAGCGTTTCTTCGCCGCTCTTGCGTCCGGTGGGGGCGAACGGTGTCGCGGTCAGGTCGTAGCACATCAGAATTCCGCGGGCGCGGTGAATGCGGTCAAGACCGCCAACCCACTTGGTGGCCTCTTTCAATTCATCTTTTGAGATTCCCGCGATCTTTACCTTCGGTGGCACGCGCCAGGCATGGTGGGCTTCGTCGTTGATGACCAGGATGTTCTCGGCGGAATGCATCTCGCCGAGCACTTCGCGGACGTACGCTTCATCGCTCAGAGCGCCACGTTTATCCACGCTGCGTCGTTTGCTGAGTTGCTCTTCGCTCTCCCAGTCCAGCTTGTGCCAGTTGCGTACTTGCACGCGGCAGGTCTGTCCTTGCCGTAGCTTGTCTTCCAGACCCGGCGGAATGATCTGGAATTCCTGGTAGTAATTTCCCGCGCTGCCCGGAACTAACACTTCCAGACGGTTCCTAACTGTGAGGCCGGGCGCGATCACCAAAATGTTTTTGGAGAAGCGTTTGTCTTGCGGGTAGGTGACCTTGTTCAAAACCTGCCATGCTATGAGCATGGACATCAAAATCGTTTTGCCCGAGCCGGTGGCCATTTTCGAGCACAGGCGGGTAAACTCGCCGCCGTCTCCGGGAACTTTGATCCCAACCCGTTCTGACTCGGGAGCCTCCGCGAGCCATATCAGCGTTTCAATTGCTTCAAGCTGGCAGAAAAAGAAGCGCTTGCCCTCGCGCTGTTCCGTGTCTCGCCAGTGCTTTAGCAAACGCCGGGTAATGCCGCTTGCGCCGGGATAATCGGCGGTTCGCCAAGCGTCCACTCGCGGACGAATCTTGTTTACCAGTGGCAGCTCGACGAACTCGCCAGGATCGTCAAATGATTTGGAGGCGTCCGAAGCACGCACGTATCCTGCCGGGCGGCGGCCCGGTTCTCGGGTAAAGCGGCGCGTCTCACGGTCGTATTTCCAATGCTCTTT
>Ga0326728_10020169_pt1 | contig 12778 bp, 9 predicted proteins | sample MB3enrmetagenome_FD_207602 | JGI IMG/M metagenome (GOLD analysis project Ga0326728, IMG submission 207602) | Lab enriched peat soil microbial communities from McLean, Ithaca, NY, United States - MB31MN | ecosystem: Environmental > Terrestrial > Soil > Wetlands > Peat | place: USA: New York...
GGCGGCGGAAAATTTCTGGGGCAGCATTGCTACGCAGCTGGGCGGGACCCACGTTAACGTCATCAGTATCGTCACGGACCCCAACGCCGACCCGCACGAATTTGAAACAAATACCGCCGATGCGCTGGACTTCGCCCATGCCAATTATGTTATTTTAAACGGCGCCGGCTACGATACCTGGGGACAAAAGCTGGTGGCGGCCAACCCGTCAAACGGACGAAAACTCTTAAACGTGGCGGATTTACTGGGTAAGACGGTGGGCGATAACCCGCATTTCTGGTATGACCCGGACGATGTGCAGCAGGTGATAAATCAGATTACGAGCGATTTTCAATTACTGGACCCGGCGGATGCGGTGTATTTCAGCGCCCAACAGATGGCATTGGAGAATGCGCTTACGCCTTACCGGCAATTAATCCAATCCATTAAGCAGACTTATGGCGGAACCGAAATCGGGGGGACGGAGAGCATTGTAGTGTACCTGGCTGATGCAATGGGACTGGATTTAATTTCGCCGCCTGATTTTATGAACGCGGTTTCGGAGGGCAACGACCCCCCGACACAATCGGTGGCGGCGTTCGAACAGCAGATAAACCAGAGACAAATCTCCGTCTTAATCTATAACAACCAGACCGCCACCGCGGTAACCACGAATCTGGAACAACTGGTAACTGCGCAAGGTATTCCGGTGGTGGGCATTTCGGAAACAATGGAGCCGCCGGATACCACATTCCAGGACTGGCAATATGCGCAATTAACAGCCTTGCAAAGAGCTTTGAGTGCCGGTGCTGTGAGCAAATGATAAAAGGTAAAAATGATTGATAATCAGTTAGCAAAGAAGGTAAATACGGGAATACCGGAGAAACAACCGCGGGAAATAATAGTGAGCCTGCAGGATGCAGCCGTGCAACTGGAAAACCATCCGATTTGGGATAATGCCAACATCAATGTGGAGCAGGGTGAATTCATCGCAGTGGTTGGGCCGAACGGTTCCGGGAAAAGCACGCTTTTCCGTGTCCTGCTAGGGATGCAAACTTTGAGTAAGGGGCAGGTCCGGGTTTTGGAGGAAACCCCGCAGCGGGGAAACCAGGCAATCGGTTATGTGCCGCAAAGGAGGTCATTCGACCCGGATATGCCGATTCGCGGGCGCGACCTGGTGATAATGGGGCTGGAGGGATTAAATTGGGGGTTCGCTTTACCGGGGCCGGCACAACACCGCCGCCAGCAGCTGGTGGCGGAGACGCTGAACGCCGTCGAGGCGACAGCCTATGCGGACAGACCCATCGGCAGGCTTTCGGGTGGGGAACAGCAGCGGCTGGTACTCGCCCAGGCGCTGGTCAGTAAACCCCGCCTGCTGCTTTTAGATGAACCGCTGGCAAATCTCGACCTACGGAACCAGATTGCCATCACGCAGCTGGTCGCCAGGGTGGCGCGAGCCAATGCCGCGACCGTACTACTGGTGACGCATGACATCAATCCATTGCTGCCGGTGGTAGACCGAGTGGTATATATTGCCAAAGGTAAAATGGTAATTGGCAAACCGGAAGAGGTTATTACTACCAAGACACTCAGCCGTCTTTACGACGCGCCGGTGCAGGTAGTGAAAGATATTAACGGGCGCCTCTTTGTGGTAGGACTGGAGCAGGAAACGGCGCATCCGCACGAACATGATGAGCATTAACCGGGATATCAGTAAAAAAAGTTACCAGACGGGAGACTTTTAGAGAATATGGGCGCACATTATTTAGCAACCGGCTTCGGCTGGAATTTAATCAAGGATATTCAGGCACAATTCCAGTACGCTTTTATGCAGCATGCTTACATCGCGGGAGCGATTGTCGCGATTGTGGCAGGCGTAGTTGGTTATTTTGTGGTGCTGCGCAGCCTGTCTTTTGCCGGTCATGCTCTTTCCCACATCGGGTTTGCCGGGGCAACCGGAGCGGTGGCGCTCGGCGTCAATCCCATCTACGGACTGCTCGTTTTTACGGTGGGAGGAGCCGTAGGGATGGGCGCGCTGGGGAAGCGGATATACGGACGGGATGTGGTAATCGGGATTGTGCTGGCCTGGATGCTGGGGCTGGGGGTGCTGTTCCTATCGCTTTATTCCGGATACGCAACGGAAGCTTATGCCCTGCTTTTCGGGGAAATCCTGGGTATCAGTCAGACGGATGTGGTGGTCACGCTGGTTGCCGGGGTGGTGACGCTGGCGGCCATCGCGATTATGTTCCGCCCGTTATTGTTTGCCTCAGTGGACAGCGACGTGGCCGAAGCAAGAGGGGTGCCGGTGCGGCTCCTCTCCATCCTCTTCATGGTAGTGCTGGCAATTTCGGTTTCGGAAGCGGTGCAGGTGGTGGGGGTATTACTGATTTTTGCCCTGCTGGTCACACCGCCGGCAATTGCCGAACGGCTTACGGCGCGTCCGGGCATGGCCATCGGTCTCTCCGTATTGCTCGCCATGCTTTTTACCTGGGTGGGACTTTTTGTATCGTTTTATCTGCCGTATCCGGTCAGTTTTTTCATCACGACACTGGCTTTTATCACCTATCTCGCGGTGCGATCATGGATATATCTGCGGCAGCGTTTTACCAAATTGTCCCCCGCGTAACATAAAAATGGATAAACAAACAAAAAGCCGGGTTGTAACGATCCTGCTGATAATCGCGATAATCATGCTGTTCGTACTTTTTATTCTCTGGTTTAAAGACGACTAGTCGCGTTTAGGTTTTTCTCTAGCATCACCGCCAGTCTTTGGACTGGAGGGTTTTGTCCAGGGCGTTAAACGGCTGCACTTCGTTGACGACCACGTTGCAGGTGCCTTCCCGCCGGGCCATGGTGCCTTTGATGATGAGGAACGGGGATTTGAATTTATTCTCCTGACTCTCGTAGACCTGGGGAAAAACCATCAGCGGGATATGCCCGAACTCATCCTCCAGGGTAATAAAGACGACTTTGCCGCGGGGCCGCTGGCGGCGGATGACCAAACCGGCAATGGTTACTTCCGCGCCATCCCGGATGTGGGGGATATCTTTGCTGCAGGTCATCTTTTCCCGGAAGCGGGGGCGGATTATTGACATAATGTGTCCGGCAGGGAAAAGACTGAGCACATTATACTCACCCTGCATCTTCTCCCAATCGCTGGGGTTCTGCAGCGCGGCCATGTCCTGCTGCACCGGCAGCGGCAAGGACAGTTGAGAATTAACGGGGCGATATCTAAGGCCGATTTCCCATTTCACATTGCGGCGGTTCGGTTTAATACTGTCGAAGGCGCCGGCGTCGGCCAGATTGTCCGCGACTTCTTCCAGCACGCCGGTGCTTTCCAGAAACTGGGCTATACTGTAGAAAGTGCCATGTTTCGACCGGCCAGATTCAATCTCTTTGACGGCGGCGCTGCCCAATCCCAGCACATTCAGGAAACCGAGACGGACGGCATTATTTTCGATGACGCAAACGGCCTGACTTTTGTTGACGTCCGGATTCAACACCCGGATGCCGTGGCGGCGGGCGTCTTCTTTTAATGTTTCCAGACTGTAGAAACCCATCGGCTGCTGGTTGAAAATGCCGATAAAAAACTCCAGCGGGTAATGGTATTTCAGCCAGGAGGCCTGATAGGCGGTGACTCCGAAAGCGAAGGCGTGGGATTCGGGGAACATGTACTGGCCGTTGAATTTATTGAAGATATTTTCCGCGGCAGCGTCATCAACACCATTGCGGCGGGCACCGTCCATGAATTTTTGATGGAACTGTTTGATGAGTTCGTCGTTGTGGCGGCGGCCGAAAGCCCGCCGCAGCTGGTCGGCCTGGCTGGGGTTGAAACCGGCGACATCAATGGCCAGCTGGTTGACTTGGTCCTGAAACAGAATGATGCCCAGGGTACGTTCCAGTGCGCGTTTTTCCAGCGGATGGTCGTAAGTCACCGGCTTCTTTTTGGTGCGCCGCAGCAGGTACTCCTGAACGCCGCCATTGACCCCGACGCCGGGCCGGACGGCGGCCACTTCATGCGCCATGTCCAGCAGGTTCCGCGGCCGCAGCCAGGTAATAGTCTGCATCTGGGCCGCCGATTCGACCTGGAAGATGCCGATGGTATCGCCGCGGCAAAGCATATCGTAGACGGCCTTATCCTCGAAATCAATCCGCGACATATCGATTCTTTTACCCGTGCGTTTTTTAATCAATTCGATTGCTTCCTGCAGCTGGGAAAGCGCGCCCAGGGCCAGAAAATCAATTTTAACGAAACCGGCATCGTCGATGCTGTCTTTATCCCACTGGCAGACATAGCGGCCGTCAATGGCGCCTCGGACGACGGGCACGATATCAATTAACGGCCGGGAGGAGATAATCATGCCGCCGGGATGCTGCCCCATGTATTTCGGAAAGTCGTCCAGTTCTGAGGCTAAACGGATTAAATCCCGCCATACCGGGGCGTTGATTTTCTCCTGGAAATGCTCGGATTTTTGCATCTGCGACTGCAGGTGGTGGGCGTGACGGTAATCCGACTGCTTAGCCAGCTGGTCAACTTCCTCCGGCGGCAAACTCAAGGCTTTGCCCAAATCCCGGACGGCGCCCCGGATCATGTAGGTGGCGATGGTGCCGGTCAGCGCAGCATGCTGCCAGCTCCATTTCCGATGGGTCTGCAGAATCAAATCTTCGCGGATACTGCGCGGAAAATCGAGGTCGATATCCGGGACGTTGGTCATCATATCGTCCTGCAGGAAACGCTCCAGCGACAGCTTGTACTGCAGCGGGTCAATGTGGGAAAGCCCGATGAGATAACCGATGAGTAAAGAGACCGAGGAGCCGCGCCCCCGCCCCGGCGGATTTTCCTCCAGGGTCAGGGAAGGGTCGCTCAGCCCTTGCTGAATCATCACGTCCCGCCCCAGTTTGATAACTTCGTGGTAGAGCAGTAAAAAACCGGCCAGATTGTATTTTCTGATGAGAAGGAACTCTTCGTCCAGCCGTTCTTGAACTTCTGGAGTAATTGAACCGTAACGGCGGACGGCGGCCTCATAACACAATTTCTCCAGGTAAGCATCCTGTGTCAGACCGTCCGGAGCGGGATAATCGGGGAAGTTGTAGCTGAGGTCTTTGGTCAGGTCCAGCGTGCAGCGTTCGGCGATTTTCAGGATATTGGCTAAGGCTTCGGGACAGGCCTGGAAAAGCGTCTCCAGTTCCGGCACCGGACGAAGGTAAAACTCGGAATTCGGGCGGCGCTCGCGGTGGGTTTCCTCCAGACTCTTGCAATTCTGGATGGCGACCAGGCAGTCCTGCAACTGGTGCCGTTCGCGGATATGGTAATGGACGTTACCGGTCGCGGCGACTTTAACCCCGCACGCGGCGGCCAGTTCCATCAGTCTTTTATTGCGTTCGGATTCGCCGAAAACCAGGTTGCGCTGCAGTTCCAGGTAATAATTATCCGTGCCGAACCATTCCATGTAGCGGCGGATGAGGTTTTGGGCTTCAGGAAAGTGCTCACCCGCGACCAACTGCGCTAATTCGCTGTTGGGGCAGCCGGACAGGCAAATCAAACCGGCGGCATGTTCGGGGATAAGCTCCGGCGACAATTCCGGGGCGTTACGCTCGCCGTTTTGATGCGCGTTGGTAATCAGGCGGCAGAGGTTGCGGTAGCCGGTGCTGTCTTTGGCCAGTAATGTCAGGTGATAACCGCCTTTTAAGGTCACTTCCGCACCGGTGATGCCGTGCATGTCCAGCGAGCGGGTGAGTTGGGCAAAACTCATCGCGCCGCACAGGTTATTATGGTCGGTTAAGGCCATGGCCTGATAACCCAGCTCTTTGGCGCGCAGCAGCAGTTCCTCCAGCGAAGAGGCGCCGTCGTGGAAGGAGTAATAGCTGTGGCAGTGCAGTTCAGAATACATAGAGACCATTTAAAAATTCCAAAACCAAATACCAATAACCAAATAAATTCGAAATACTAATATCGAAATCCTAAATAAATTCCAAATCCGAAATCATAAATCCTGATTCATTTCATTTTCCCCAGTGTTAATGCAGTCACAACGACCTGAGGTTTACCCCTTTTCCTTTCCACCCTAATAAGTGGTTTTCAGGAGTGTACATTTCGGCACTCGCCTAATCAGATTACTGAAAAAGTATCAGGCCTGTTCTACTAAAAACTCTCCCTTTCGAAAAAGGGAGATACAGAGGGATTTATTTTTAAACCCTCCATCTAATTTCATGCGGGAAACATATTTTTTTGTTTTTCCTAATAAGATTGGCGGTACCAGCTGTTAGCGATGAGGTTTTTGGCAAGCACCAGCCGCTGTCTGGAGGCCAGGATGACGGCATAATAGAGGCGTGAGACCGGCTCGCTACGCCACCATTCGTCATCAATGCGCCAGCAGTCTTCGACGACGGTAATTTTCTGGCGCCGTTTGAGTTTAACAAACTCCGGCAAACCGGCAGAATTTTCCTCGACCGCCAGCGGTTCTGGCAGGTTTACCGGCTTAGCGGTATCAGTGCGTAGCGTCTTTCCGGTATCCGCGACCACGGTTCCACCTCCTTAATCCGGTATAACTGGGGCCCGCCCAGGCGGAATTCCAGCTGTTTGACGTCTTCCAGCAGGTTATCCCGCGCCCGGACACTGGTAAACAGGCTTTTCTGGTGCCCGTTGGGACGGCCCAAACCGGTAATTTTCATGCCGATTTGCTCGATGAGACCGAGCTGCGGCGAATTTTCCAGAATCAGTTTGATGCGGGAAAGCGCCGTCCGTGTATTCATCGCCGGCTCTTTGAACTGAATGGTTTTCTCCCAGTGCTCACCCATCCAGCTGCGCGTCCAGAGGCTGATGCTGCGGATGCCCATGCCATTCGGCTCAAATTTAGTAAAGGCGTGTGAGAGCATCCCTTCGACGGCCACCAGCATCACCTCCAGCAGGACGGTGACCGAGGGCAGGGTGGTGTTTTCCTCGATGGTTTCTTCGATGAGGCGCGGATATAACGGGGTAGCATCGTGGCCGTTGGCCAGTTCCCGGATTCTGAGACCTTCCGGCCCGAATTGCGCCTGTAAAGGCCCGGGCGCCAGCGCCGCCGCTTGCCCCAGCGTATGCAGTCCGAACTGATGCAGTTTCTCCTTACTTTTCAGGGACACGGGCAGCAGGTCGCAGTTTAAATCCTTGAGGAAAACTGCCGTATCACCGGCGAGTATTTTGCAGCTGCCGGGGGTGCTGAAAGAAGCGGACAGATATGACATGAATTTATTTTCGCCGATACCGAGGCGGGCCTCGAAAATCCGGGGAACGGCTGCAGAGACGGCGCTGACCAGCGCATCATCCGAGCCGTAAAGCAGCTGCAGCCCATCCAGCCCGATGTAGATATCGCCCAGGTCAGCGCCTTCCACCAGCGGGCTGCGCTCATCCAGCGCGTCCAGAATCTTGTTGAAGACCGAAACATAATAAGGGATATCGGCGTGAATCAACCCGGCGGCGCCGTGCAAAGACAACGCCTGCTGGAGGGGCATTTCACGCTGCAAGCCTTGCAGTTCCGGGGAGTAGTCCATTACCATTTTCTGCGAACCGACGGCGGCGGTAATGATGACCGGGCGGGATGCCAGGTCATGGTGCTTCATTTTTTCGCAGTTGATCGGGAAATGGGGGAGTAAAACGCATAAGATTCTCATCAGTTTGACCTCAAAAGTCCGGTATGTATATAATAGTAGAACAAGTGTACTATTGTCAAGCGCAATAGTTGTTACCTTTTTTATACTGAAACTGGAACGAATAATGTTTAGAGCCCACGAATTAAGCATTATGCCTTGGTTAATGCAGCCACAATACCCCATCCCTGATGTTTCCCCTTTTCCCCTCTCCCCATGCCGGACATCATGCCACAAGAGTGTACATTGACTTCGCGCAGTACCTGCGACCGAAGGTCTCCGGCCTGAGAGGGAGGGAGAGTAATAGGTACAAACCGGGTGGAATGGTAACAGAGTAGACCGGGCGGATAGATAACACATAGTAAAGCTCAAGCTAAATTAGCAACCATATTTAGTAAGGCCTGAGTTAGAGGGGCGCACTATAATATTTATTACAATTTCATCGTAATTAAGGAGGAGAAAGTGTGAACAATGTCCGCAGTTTAAAAGGTTAACCATGTGCCAATTTGCACAACTTTTTATTTTGGGCAGTGTTCCTCTATTGAAACCCTCGCAATGGTAAGAATTATGGCTATTGACTGATGTCGTATAATAATCGGGAGAAGAAAAATGGCGCAAATTTACATCGGGACATCCGGCTGGTCGTATCCCACCGGGGAAGGGACATGGAAAGGCTTTTTCTACCCGCCGGGGACAAAGAACGAGCTGGAGTTTTACAGCCAGTTTTTCAATACGGTGGAAATCAACAGTTCTTTTTACCGCCCGCCGAACCCGGCTTATGTCGCGAATTGGGTAAAACGGACACCGCCGGGTTTTCTTTTCACGGTGAAGCTGTGGCAGAAATTCACCCATCCTGAAATGTACCGCGCCGCGGCCGGCGAGGAAGCGGTGATTTCCTACGACGACGTGGAAATGTTCCGGCAGAGCCTGGAGCCGATTGTACAGGCCGGCAAGATGGGCGCGCTGCTAGCGCAATTTCCCCCGAGTTTCCTGAACAACAGCCGCGAGCAGCAATTAATCGAGGTATTGGCCCGGCATTTCGGACAGTACCGGTTGGCGGTGGAACTGCGGCATAAAAGCTGGAGCGACGACTCGAAAACCGCGGATTTACTGAGGCAAAACAGTATTACCTGGGTGCAGATTGACGAACCGAAATTTTCATCTTCAATCGCGGCGAAGATACCTTTGACCGCGGATACGGCTTATTTCCGTTTTCACGGGCGGAACGCCGAGATGTGGTGGAAAGGGGACGTCGAATCGCGGTACTGCTACCACTATTCGACAGAGGAAATCCGGGAGCTGGCGGAAAAAGTGAAAGCGGCCGCGGAGAAAACCTCACTGCTGTTTGCCTTTTTCAATAATCACTGGCAGGGCTATGCGCCGAAAAATGCCACCGATATGAAAAAGGCGCTGCAGTTGACCCTGAGCGATTAAAGGACGGCGAAGGGAAGACTGCCGTTCTACAAACATTCTGTCACATTGACCCCAACGTATCGGGCTTAAGTTACGGTTTCAAATAGTATTGAAATTTATTGCTTGTAATCACATGCTGCATGATATATAATGCGAAACTGTAAGAAAATATTTAGAGGAGAGAGTATATATGAAATTCGAGCAGCATAACCGGAAAATAATCGCGGTTGCCATGGCGTTGATGTTATTTTCCATAATCATACTCCAGCTGGTGGGCTGCGGCGGAAAATCCGCCAAGACAACAGCGGCGGCGGTCACTACCAGTCAAGGTCCTCTTGAGAACCAAACTTCCACCGTAACAACGACAACAGCTGAAGCTAAGACAACCACGGCAACGGCTAATGCTGCCGTCTCCAATTCTGACGGGACCGTATCAATCTCTGCGCCGTCCGGATGGAATTTAAACGATTTGGGTTTGTATCCGAACGCGGTGATTGGTGTGGCAAACGATGCCAATTCCGAATATTTAATCGTCACCAAAAAAGCGAAAACGGATGTCGGCGCCAACAGCACTGTCAATGATTATTTGAACATGGTCAAGAGTGTGTTCGGCCTGGTGGTAACCAACGGGGTCTGGGGTCAGACTTCTAATATTACCATCGGCGGCTGCTCCGGAATATCCGTCCAATTAACCGGAACCAGAAATTCGAACGGCGTCAGCACGGTGTATTACATCAATGTAGTCGCCAGCAAAGATTATTATTATAATATTTGCGGTTATACGGACGCCAGTTTGGCAGCCGCCAATCAGGCGCAGCTTGAGACGATTATCAAGAGCTTCAAAGAAACAAATTAGTCCGGTAATTAAAAATACTAAAAGAAGACGCCCGCCGTATTATTACGGCGGGCGTCTTTTGTTTTGAGTTTGGATAAAATATCTGCCGGTCAATCGATTAGTTTGTTTCTATTCTATGATATTGGTATAATCGTGCCAATATGTTAATTTATGCAATTGCGCTGACAATAAAAGGCGAGGCTAAAAAAGAGCTCACGGAGTTACACACCCGATTTGGCACCAACATGAACTACAGTATCGAGCCGCACGTGACGATTATCTATCCCTTTATGCTTAAGACGGATATCCGCAATATCCAGAAGAAGTTGAGAGCAGTAGCCACCCAAACCCAACCTTTCACGCTAGTGCTCAACGGTATCCGTTACTGGGAAGGACGCAACAATACAGTCTATATTGCGGTACAAAATCAACTTCCAGTCTACAACCTGCATGCAACGTTAAAGTATACACTGGAAGGGTTAATTTCAGGAGATACTACCTTTGATTTGCAGAAGTTTACTGCGCACCTGACGATTAATGAAAATGTGCCATATGAATCTCTGCCCACCTTGAAAAAGGAACTTTCAGCATATCATCTTGAATACCAGGTGAACATAAACTCTTTTACGATGTTTGCCGCCGAAACCAACGAAAAACCTGAAATATGGGAACCTGTCCGGATATTCCGTTTTCCGAAGATGGAATAATCTTAATCATGGTTTGAGTTATACATTTGTCCCTTTTTCATGTTTGTTCAATTCTATTTTTATCTCCAGATTTAATTTTGCCCCCTCACTCTAGATCTCTCCCTCGTAAACTCGGGACTTCGCCACGCTGGTGCGGGAGGACTAACCGGTTGGGGAATTCGCCGGTTTATTTCAACAAATTAAACAAAATGCTTTGCGCAGCGTATTTGCGGTTATCCGCCTGCTGCAGGATGGTTTTCAGGTGAGTTTCAACGACATCGCGGCTGATTTCGGAACCGGCATGGATGGGCATGTCATGCATCACCACGGCTTTACTGCCCTGCAGGAGTTCACTATTAATCTGGAACGGCAGCATCTTTTTAGCGCGCCCTTGTTTCAATCCTTCACAGGTTTTGTCGCTGATGAATTCCATGTCCACCCAGGTATCGGTGTAGACCACATCTACTTCCCGGATGAGTTTCCTGACGCCGGTTAATGAGGGGTGCCCGTTGCCGATTTCATGATATTTACCGGTTTTGAAGGCGGCTGCGTCAAGTTCTTTGTCCACGGACGGCTCGTTCACCACCGGCATGACGGCAAAAACTTCGCCACCGAGCCGGGGCAGCGAGTCGGCTAATGAATTTAAAACATTGTTTTTCACACCGATATAGAGCAGTTTAATTTTTAACGTGCCGAATATCTCTTTGATAGTGACCAAATCCGCGATGGCCTGCGAGGGATAATACATATTGTAGCAGCCGTTAATCACCGGCACGAAAGAATATTGCGCCATCAGGTTGATATCTTCGTTGGTTTTCAGCCGAGCCATGATGACGTCAGCCTGGCGCGAAACGTAGCGGACCTCGTCCTGGATTTCGGCAATCGAGAAATTGCTGTCTGTCCAGTTCTGGATAAGATACCGGCCGCCCAGCCCGGTCACGCCGAAAGCGAATGCCAGCGCGGTGCGGGTGGATGTTTTCTGGAAAAGCATGGAGAGGTTTTTACCGTGCAACACCTGGGCGTATTGATTTGGATAATGTTTCATTTCCAGCGGCTGGTCAATGATATTTTCTAGACAGTCCGGGGTGAAATCTTTAAAGTTAATAAAATGATTCATTTTTGATTTCCTTTTTAATATATTTTTTAATTTGATGATGTGAATTAAATTGTTAAATTAATAATCAAGGTGAATACGAGTTGAATTATTTTTACTAATTATTTGAAATAATTGCACAGCGACCCACCCTTTTATCCCAGCCCTGTACATTTTGCTTAAGAGCAAAAGTATTTCGGCTTCGAGCCTCAAGGCGAGGAAGATGCACGAGAAGGATGGGCTGTCGCCCTCTTCCTCAAGAAAATCGGGACTATAGCTTCTTCTGGAGTTTGTACCTAGCCCCATCCCGATACTTTCCTAAGTATCTATACGCTAGCCGCAGCGGAAATTATTATTTATTTTGGGCTGCGTCTGAATCTTGTTTGCATCGTTCTCCTTATTGATGAAAATAAAAAAGCCCGGGAGATATTTCTCGCGGGCTTCGCATTGTGCTTGAATCTTGAAACTTGATTATTGGTATTGTTGAAAATAGTAACGCCAAGCCCGCCCCGGTGTTAACGGGTTGTCTGGAGCTGATGGAATTACGGGCATTGCAAATGGGTGAGGACATAGCGTTATTTCTTTCCTTTTAACCTAGAATTTGATTATTGTAAGCTATTTAGAGCTTGTCTGTCAAACAAAGAGTCATTATCGGCGTATTTGCACAGCCCATTACACCACAAATATCCCGCGGTATTTTGATTTATTTATTTTAAAAGTCGTTTCGGTGAAACCGGCGCCTGCGAGGAGGGAGCGCAGTTCTTTGGCTGGGATGCCGTGGGATGCTTGCAGCCTCTCGCCGAGATACAGCCGCCCGTCTTTCTTCAATAAACGAGAAAGAACCTTCAATACCGCCGGCCTTTCTTCCCGGGCGATATGGTGCAGCACGCTGAGCATAATTATTAAATCAAAAGAATGTTCCGGCAAGTTCATCTTCCTGATATCGCCGGTTTTAAACTGCACATTGGGATATTTCGCCAGCCGCTGCCGGGCAATATTTATCCAATAACCGGAAGTGTCAACGCCCAGTATGTGTCCTTTTTCACTGAGGTGCTTTGTCAAGGCACGCACCGCGGCGGCGCCGCCGCAGCCGAAATCCAGGATGTTTTTGCTGCCTTTCAAGTCCAGGCTTTTAATGTCCGCCCG
>Ga0326728_10020170_pt1 | contig 12777 bp, 11 predicted proteins | sample MB3enrmetagenome_FD_207602 | JGI IMG/M metagenome (GOLD analysis project Ga0326728, IMG submission 207602) | Lab enriched peat soil microbial communities from McLean, Ithaca, NY, United States - MB31MN | ecosystem: Environmental > Terrestrial > Soil > Wetlands > Peat | place: USA: New York...
GGGCCAAAAGAGGCTTCGGAATTCGGTTCAGGATGAAGGGAAGGACATCGGCGCCGAACGAGTAGCCGATCACGACGACTTTGTCTTTTTTCCAGAGGGGAAGGTAACGGTTCAGCACGCGCTGGAAGTCGATGGCCGCCTCTTCCGGCGTGCGCCGGGTCCAGAAATAGCGCAGGGTATTCAATCCGACGACGGGGATCCCGTTGTCGGCGAGGATGCTTGCCACTCCGCGGTCTGCGGTTCTCCACCCGCCATCGCCGGTATACAGAACCGACATTCGGTTTCCGCCCACCCGGGCGGCGGGCACTTCGACGAGCCCCGGGATTTTGGGCTCGGTGACCCAGAGCAGCGCCGAAAGGACTAGGACCCATCGCGCCATAGCGTCTCCCAGAACAAAGATAGAGCTTTGCCCCCGCTCTTTCAACCGCCGTCGGCGGTGGGATTTCAGTTCGAACCGGCTATAAAGTGGGTTGACTTTTTTGTCCCTTGCCCACACGCTTAGCACATGCTTGAAGCATTGATTGTGGGCGGCGGCATATCCGGCCTGACGGTTGCGCATGCCTCGGGATTGGCCGGACAGCCCGGGAAATGTGAACTCTGGGAATCGACCGGACGCCTGGGGGGCACGGTGGGAACGGACCACATCGACGGGTATTCCGTTGACTGGGGCCCGAACGGCTTCCTGGATCGCGAGCCACTGACGCTGCAACTCGTGGATGAGCTAGGCCTGAAGGATCGCCTCGAGCCCGCCAACCCGAAAAGTGAGAAGCGTTTTATCGTGAAGCACGGGCGGCTTCACCCTGTCCCTTTTTCTCCCGTCAAAGTGCTGTCGACCGGGCTTCTGAGCCCACTCGAAAAGGCTCGCGTGTTCTGCGAGCCGTTCATCCCGGCGCGCAGGGACGATGGCGACGAATCCGTGTTTGATTTTGCCGCGCGCAGGATCGGCCGTGCGGCTGCCGAAACTTTCGTGGATCCCATGGTGTCGGGGGTCTACGGCGGACTCGCCCGCGAGCTGTCTCTGCCCGCCTGCTTCCCGATCATGAGAGAAATGGAGCTCCGCTACGGCGGACTCGTCAAAGCACTGATTGCGAGGCGAAGGGAAAAGCGCCGTTCGCAGGACGGGGATTCCGGAGTCAAACCGAGATCGGGCGGTCCCGCCGGGCCCGGAGGGCGCCTGACTTCATTTAAGACGGGGTTCGATCTCATCATCCGCGTCCTCGGGGAACGGCTTGAAAACGTGATCAGGAAAAACCGGCAGATTTCATGGATCCGCCGGAAAGAGGAGTGCTGGGAAGTTGCCGATCAGACGGGGATCGCGGTTCAGGCCCGCAAGGTGGTGGTGGCGTGCCCAACCTATGCCGCGGCCCCTTTGCTCAGGGACTTCGACCGGGAACTGGCGGAAGCTTTTGATGCAATCCCCTATGCGCCCATCATTGTCGTTGCGACCGGACACCGCAAGGAGGATATCCGGCATTCCCTGGATGGGTTCGGGTTCCTCATCCCGCGCACGCAAGGGCTGAGGACTTTGGGTTCGATCTGGACGTCCTCGATCTTCTCCGAGCGCGCCCCGGAGGGATACGTTCAGTTCCGGTCCATGCTGGGCGGCGCCGGCGATCCATCCGTCCTGGAGCTTTCCGACGAACAGCTGTGGGACACGCTCCGGCGCGAGTTGGACCCACTCGTCGGGTTCCGCAGTGACCCGACGCTCCTGCGCATTTATCGATGGCAGCGGGGAATCCCGCAATTCAAACTGGGGCACCGGGAGCGCCGCGCCAGGCTCGAGCAGCTGGTGTCGCGCTATCCGGGCCTGTTCATGACCGGCAACGCCTATTACGGTATCAGCCTGAACGATTGCGTGAAGATGGCCTACCGTGTCGCCCGGCAAATGACGAATGAGTAAAAACGAGAGAACGGGCAGTGCAAAGCGCCGCTTGTCAAGGCAACGTGCCGCCCCACAGGAAATCAGGCCGAAACCGTTTTCAGTCCTCTTGCACTCTCAGGCAGATTTCCTATAATAGTTATGCAGCTTTAGCAAATAATAGATTGTATGCACACTTCCGAAGGCGAGAAAGGGCGCATTATGAAAAGTCCAAATCTGCTTTTCATGGGTATCCTGTCGCTTGCAGCCATAGCGATGGTTCCCGTGGGAAGCGCGGCAGCTACATGCGTGGAATGCCACAAAAGCACGACTCCCAACATTGTGACCGATTGGCAGCTCAGCAAACACGGGCAGGCCGGTTTTGACTGCTCCACATGTCACGGCGACAAGCACACCTCGGCTACAGACGTAGCCAAGGCCGAGATACCAACGCCGGAAACCTGCGCGACCTGCCATGACGAAAAGGTCAAGCAATACAAGGCCGGAAAGCATGCGCTGGCCTGGACCACGATGAAGGCGATGCCCACCATGCATTTTCAGCCCTCGATTCTCATTGACGGGATGAAGGGCTGTGGTGGCTGTCACAAAATTGGTGTTAAAACCGCTTCAGAAATCAAGGAATTGAAAAAGACCAGTCCGGGATTCGGCACGGCGTCCTGCGATGCCTGCCATACCCGGCACCTGTTTTCCGTCGAAGAAGCGCGGCAGCCTCAGGCCTGCGAGACGTGCCATACGGGCTTCGATCACCCGCAGTGGGAAATGTACTCCGGCTCTAAACACGGGGTCCGGTACCTCCTGAAACAGAACAAGGTGCTGCCGGCCAGCGCGTCCGCGCCGACATGCCAGACCTGTCATATGCAGAACGGGCAACATGAAGTCCGCACGGCCTGGGGATTTCTCGCGGTCCGGCTGCCCATGCCTGAAAACATAGTCTGGAAGGAAGACCGCACGGCGATCCTCCAGGCGCTTGGAGTTCTGGACCCGACCGGAAATCCCACGAGCCGCCTGAACGTGGTCAAAGGGGTGCAGTTGGCGCGTCTGACTCAGGAAGACTGGCAGAAGGAGCGGGACAAAATGGTCGCGACCTGCACTCAATGCCATTCCGCCACTTTTGCCAAATCGGAACTCGAGAAGGGGGACCAGATGATCGCGGACATCGATCACCTGATGGCGGAGGCTATTCGCACCGTTGCCGGCTTGTACAAAGATGGCCTATTGGCGAAACCGGCAAACTACTCCTACGCCTTTCCGGACATCCTGACCTTTCACGATGCGCCGACGCCTATCGAAGAGCAGCTGTTCGTGATGTTGCTCGAGCACAGGAACAGAGCTTTCCAGGGCCTATTCCATGCCAGTCCTGACTATGCCTGGTGGTATGGCTGGAGCGAGATGCGAAGGGACCTGACCGATATCAAGGCGATGGCGGAACAGATGCGGCGCCAAGGCAAGAGCACAGCGAAAGTCTCCCTGCCTGCAGCCAAGAAACCCGCACCCAAATGAGACCGTTCCGGAGTTTACGGGTTCATGCGTGAAGGCGTGAACCCCCGAACTCCGATGGCCAGGGGGACGTCCTCACTTCTTCTTCAAGGGGGTGACGTACAGCGAAAGCGTGTGACTGGCGTTGTCTTCGTTGGAGATCACCGTGACCGTTTTCTCCGCTTCGATCCCTGCCAGATCGTAATTGTGGCACACGATCCGTGAACCCGGCTTGACCTTGTCGAATTGCGGCAGGAGTTTTTGGTTCATGTCAGGCAGCAGGTAAATCGGGAAGACCGTCGCTTGGCTGAGATCGAGCGTGAAGATGTCGGCCTGGACGATCTCGACCAGTTTTTCGACATGGTTCCTCTCCACGTTCTCCCTTGCCGCCTTGACCCGCTCCGGGTCGATATCGTAACCGACCCCCCGGCAGCCGTATTTTTGGGCGGCCAGGATCAGCATTCGGCCATCACCGCAGCCGAGGTCGTAAACCACGTCTCCTTTTTTGATGTTCGCCATCTGGAGCATTCTTGAAACCAGATCGTAGGCGGTCCCCACATAGACCACATCGGGGCTGCGCATCCACTTGGTTTCTTCCTTGGGCTTTCCCTTGGCTTTTTCGCCTGCCAGGCCGATCCCCATGAACAGGATTGCGAACAATGCCAGGAGTGCTTTGAAGAGCTTTCTTCTGTTCATTTTTAATCCTATGGCTGCAGGGGCGAGCCGCCGCTTGCCCCCAAGTTATGTGCCCATCAACGGAAAATGGCCAACAGCGGAAATCTTCCGACGACGCTCTGAACCGCCATGTCGCTGAGGTGGCACCCGGCTGCATAGACGATTCGAAGATTGGGCATGGACAAAAAGGATTCAAGGTCGCTGTCGGCGATGTTGCAGTTCGTCAGGTTCAGTTCATTGAGGCGGGCCATCCCCTCGAGTTTTGCGATCCCCTGCCCGGTGACTCCGGTATCCGCCAGGCCGAGGACCTCAATCCCCTTATTCTCTGCGATCTCGTCCATGTCGCCGTTGGTGATCTTGTCCCCGCTTAAGTTCAGAACCACCAGCGCGGGAGCCTTCAGGTTTTTGAGCGGCGTGCCGTTGATCCCGGTTCGTTGCAGGGAGAGAGCTTCAAGCTTTGTGAGATTCGAAAGCCATACAAGGGAATCGCCGGCGAGATCGATATCGTGCAGGTAGAGCCGCCGCAGGGCGGGGCAGTTCTTCAGGTTGGCAAGTCCGGCAGCCGTCACGCTGCCTCCGCCGATTTCCAGCCATTCCAGCCCGGAAAGAGCGGGAAGGCGGCGCATGGCCTCGTCGTTGATTTCTCCCGCAGTGGCTTCGATCCACCGGACAACGCCGCGGGTGTCATGCTGCAGCGGGACATGCAGCCGCGTCAGTGCGGCGGCCGCATCCAATTCGGCTTTCAGGGGGGCGCGGTTTCCGTACTGCAGCGCGTAACCGATGCCGAGTCCAAAGATCGTGAAGACCGACGCGAGCATTAGCTTCTGCAACAATGACCTCATGACTGCCTCCTGTGGAGGGTTCATCATAGCCGAAAAAACCTGGCCACGAAACACGCGAAAGATTTTTATTTCCGGGACGGCGCGATGTTCGGCTGTTTCGTGGTTCAATCCAGCTTTTTGTGGAAGCGCAGGGCGCTCACGGCCAAGATTGCGATGCCGAAGGCGGCGAGCGCGACCATCTCCTGCCAAAGGGATTCTATCCCGACCCCTTTCAGAAACAGGTCCCGAACGATCTGCATGAAATAGCGCAATGGGTTCAGGTAGGTCAGGTACTGAACCGCTACCGGCATGTTGCGGATCGGGAAGGCGAATCCGCTGAGCAGCATGGCCGGCATAAAGAAGAAAAACGAGGACATCATCGCCTGTTGCTGGGTTTGGGATATGGTCGAGATAAAAAGGCCGACCCCGAGGGTTGAGAGCAAAAACAGCACCGCGCATCCGAACAAAAGGGGGATGCTGCCTCGAAGGGGAATCCGGAACACCAGGAGGGCCGCGACCACTACGAGCGCCACCTCGATGATCCCGACGATTGCGAAAGGGAGGAGCTTGCCCATGATCAGTTCCAGCGGCCGGACCGGCGTCACCATCAACTGCTCCATGGTGCCGATTTCCTTCTCCCGCACGACGCTCATTGCCGTCAGCATGATCGTGACCAGCGCGATAATGTTCACGATGACTCCGGGAACAAAGTACACGCGGCTCCTGAGATCGGGATTGAACCACACGCGGTATTGAGCGGTGAGGACGGGGACGACCATCGGAACCGCTCCGCCGCGCAGGGTGGTGCCCGGCACGAGGCGCGCATTTTCCTGGCCGGAGAGCGTTTTCCCGGCAAATCCGGTGATGATCTGGGTCGCGTAACTGGAAACAATGGAAGCGGTATTTGAATTGGTCCCGTCCACGAGTATCTGAACCGGGGCGGTGTTGCCGCGCGTGACATCACGCGCAAATCCGGGCAGGACACGGATGACGGCCTCGACCGCCCCGTGGTCCATGAGGGCCTGGACCTCGCTGTCGTCACGCGGGGCTGCCGTGATCTCGAAATAGCGCGAACTCTGGAAGACCGCAAGCAGATCCCGGCTTTCAGGCGTGTGGTCCATGTCCATCCAGGCCGTGCGGGCGTGTTCCACATCCAGATTCACCGCGTATCCGAAAAGAATGAGCTGCATAATCGGGGGCCCAATCAGCAGCACGCGCATGCGTGGATCCCGCAGGGTTTGAAAAAATTCCTTTCGCATTATTTCCTTGATCCGGTTCCACATGCGCTAGGCCACCTTCTGTCTGAGTCTTTTGACGGCGACCATGAAAACGATCGCGGCATAAAGCGCCAGCAACAGCACTTCCGCATAGAGCGCCTCGATCCCGACTCCACGCAGAAAGACCCCCTTGAGCATCGCGACGAAATAACGGGTCGGGAATAGATAGGTCACCACTTGAACCGGGACCGGCATGGTCTCAATGGCGAAGACGAAGCCCGACAACAGAAAGGCGGGAAGAAAGGAGGTGAGCATCGCCAGCTGATAGGCGATCAGTTGCGTCCGGGAGAGAGCTGAAATGAGGATGCCCCAGAAAAGCGCCCCGATGAGAAAGAGGCATCCGGAAAAGACCAGAAAGACATAGCTCCCGCGCTGAGGAACCTGAAACAGGCCCACGCCGACAATGATCGTCAAAAGCATGTCGACGACCCCGAGCGTGAAATAAGCGCTCATTTTGCCGAGAGCGATCTCGACAGGCCGCAAGGGCGTGGACAGAATCTGTTCCATGGTTCCCATCTCCCACTCGCGCGCCAGAGTCAATGAGGTGAGCAGCGCGCCGATGATCATCAGTATGATCGCGATCAGCCCGGGCACGATGTAGTTCTTCGATTTCAGCTGGCTGTTGTACCAGACGCGCAGACGCGGCTCGACCGGAGACGTGGGAGCGCTTTTCCCCATCAGGTTCTGCGCGCGCTCCCGGATTTCGGCGGCGAAGCTCTGGACGATGCCATTCGCGTACCCGAGACCGATGGAGGCTGTATTCGAGTCGCTTCCGTCGAACAGGATCTGGACTTGGGGTGCGTGGCCGGAGAGGAGGTCCCTGGAATAGTCCTGAGGGATCACAATTCCCAGCATGCATTCGTCACGGTTGATCTTTTGCTCGATCGAACGGTAACCCCGTACGGCTCCAAGGATGTGGAAGTAGCGGGAGCCCTCGAAACGGGAAATCAGCTCGCGGCTTTCGGGGCTCCGGTCGGAGTCGAAGACCATCGTCGGGATCCTGTCGACGTCCAGGGTCAGAGCGTAGCCGAACAGAAGGATCATCAGAAGCGGCAGCGCGAGCGCCATCACGAGACTGCGCGCGTCCCGCAATATATGCAGGAATTCCTTGCGAGCCACCGCCCGAGTGCGTCTAAAGTTCATGAGCCTATGCTTGATGCGTTGGTCCGGCGCTGTCAACTGCAAAGTTGACACCGGCAGGGTGCGCTCGTGTTGGCCCTGATCATCGACCTTCCCCACACGCCCTAAATGGTATCCTTTCACAAGGGAGGGTCCATGGACACAGCGAAGACTCGGCAGTTTGTCGGGAAAATGTGGCGGGAGTCGGTGGTGCCGGAGCTCGTGGAGTACATCCGGATAGCAAACAAATCGCCGCTTTACGACGCTCAGTGGCAGGAGCACGGCCATATGGATAAGGCGGTTTCTCTTATCGAACGGTGGTGCCGGAGGCAACGCGCCGGCGCCATGACCTTTGACGTGGCGAAGCTCGAGGGACGGACGCCGCTTCTCTTCCTCGATATCCCCGGGGATTCGGCCGAATGCATTCTGCTTTACGGACACCTGGACAAGCAACCGGAAATGACCGGCTGGCGGGAAGGGCTCGGTCCCTGGAATCCGGTGATTGAAGGGGATAAGCTGTACGGGCGCGGCGGCGCCGACGACGGCTATGCTGTGTTTTCGGCGCTGACCGCTCTGCTGGCCTTGAAAAACCAGAAAGCGCTCCACGCGCGCTGTGTCGTCATCATCGAAGCGTGCGAGGAAAGCGGCAGTTACGATCTTCCTTTTTATATCGACGCCCTTTCAGCCCGCATCGGGATCCCCAGCCTCATCGTCTGCCTGGATTCCGGCTGCGGGAACTACGATCAGCTCTGGTGCACCAACTCTCTGCGAGGCCTGGTTGTGGGAGACCTCAGCGTGCAGCTATTGAAAGAAGGCGTCCATTCCGGAGAGGGCAGCGGGGTGGTCGCCTCAAGTTTCCGGGTCATGAGACAACTCCTGAGCCGTCTGGAGGATGAGAAGACCGGGGAAATCGTGATCCGCGATTTTCATGTCGCTGTCCCGCGCCAGACCGTGGAGCAGGCCGCTTATACGGCCCAAATCCTGGGCGAGGAGGTCTATTCGAAGCTTCCGGTGCTTCCGGGCGTTGCCCCGGTGGATACAAACCCCACGGAATTGATTTTAAACCGCACCTGGAGGCCAGCCCTTGCCATCACTGGCGCTGCGGGCCTTCCGGCCCTCCAGGATGCCGGGAACGTGCTTCGCCCGAGTACTGCCGTAAGGGTGTCGCTGCGCATTCCCCCCGGGTGCGATCCGGTTGGCGCCAGCGCGCGTTTGAAGCGATTGTTCGAGACCGATCCGCCCTATGGCGCCCATGTGAATTTCGAAATCGGACAGTCTGCCGCCGGGTGGAGCGCGCCCAAGATGAAGCCGTGGCTTTCCGAATCGGTGGACCGCGCGTCCGAAGCCTTTTTCGGGAAGAAGGCGGCCTACATGGGTGAAGGAGGGTCCATTCCCTTCATGGACATGCTGGGGAAAAAATTCCCCGAGGCGCAGTTCCTGATTACCGGAGTTCTGGGCCCAAATTCAAATGCGCACGGTCCGAATGAGTTTCTGCACATCCCGACCGGCGAGAAGGTGACCTGCTGCGTGGCCCAGGTGATTGCGGATCATTTCCGGAGGAAGTGAACGGGTTTGCTTCGGGTTTTTGGGGCTTCGCGTTAAAATCGAGGCCTCAAAAACTTAAAGACTGGGGGAGGATGATGAATATTCTGGGGCTTTCGTTCAGTCCGCGGGAACAGGGGAATACCGAGCTGCTGCTCGGGAAGGTATGCGCAGGCGCAACAGAGCTGGGGGCAACGACGGAGCTTTACCGCGTCGCCGATAAAAGGATCGCACCCTGCGACGGCTGCGGATCCTGCTTCAAGACCGGAGAATGCCATATCCAGGACGACATGCAAGAGCTTTATAAGAAAATGCTGGATGCGGAAGGCATCGTCTTCGGGACTCCCGTGTATTTCTACAACATGACGGCGCAGGGCAAAGCCGCGATCGACCGCACCATCGCCCTGGGGCACGCCGGCAAAAGCCTGGCGAACAAGGTTGGCGGCATTGTTGTTGTCGGGGGAAGCCTCGGCCTGGTGGATGCGGTCAAGGATTTGTACTTCTTCATGGTGACACGGCAGATGCTGCCGGCCAGCTTTATCGCTGCTTATGCTTCCAACAAAGGGGACATCAAGAAATTGGGAAAGTGCCAGCAGGCGGCGGAGGATCTCGGGAGGCAGATGGTGAGGATCGCGGAGAAGAAATTCACCTATCCCGAGGAGTTCAAGGCAAACCACTTCGGCTATGGGACCCACACCTGGTAGATTTCCCTAAGGCGGCGCGGCGCGCAGACGCGCCCAGGAGCGGCCTCGGTAGTCTTTCCAGCGCTTGGGCAGGTCGGCGATGGAGTCGAGCACGGAATCGGGAATAATCGCGCCTCCCAGGTCCGATTCCCGGAACTTGCCCGTCCGGACCAGGACTCCCTTCAACCCGGCTTTTTGCGCCCCGTCAATATCGGTCTCGATCCCGTCTCCGACCATCAGGACTTCACGCGGCGGAAGGCCCAGTCGACGGGCCGCCGCGAGGAAAAACGCTTTCTCGGGTTTGCCGAAAACCAGCGCCTTGCGTCTGGCAGCGTGCTCGAGGGCCGCGACGAAGGGCGCCACATCCAGCCGAAGCCCGTCGTGGGCATGCCAGAATGGCGTCATCCCAAGCGCGATGAGCACGGCTTCGGGATTGGAGTGCAGCAAACGAAACGCCCGGTTCAGCGTGCGAAAGTCCCAAGTCTCGCCGAGGTCGCCGATCACCACGTAGAGTGCGCCGGATTCAGCCTCTTCCTGCAGAATTTCAATCCCGCCGAATTCGCGGCGGGCTTTCCCGGTGACGAACAATGCGGTTTTGCCGCGGCCATGCTGCCGCAGCCATTCGGCGGCTGCAAGGCAGGGGGTCAGGATTCTGTCCTGGCCCGTGCGGATCCCGAAGCGGGACAGCTTTCGAAGCAAAGCATCGCGTCCTCGAGAAGTCGTGTTGGTGACGAAAAGATGCGGGATGTTTCTGGCCTGAACCCAGGCAACCGCTTCGGCCGCTCCCGCAATGGGCTCCTCGGCGTTGTACAACACCCCGTCCATATCGAACAAAATTCCGCGCATCGGGCCTCCGTTCGACAAGCTTACCCCACAAAAGCACGCCCGGGCTTACTAAAGTTTTGTATAATTCCCCGGAGGAATTGATGGAACCTCAGCATCGGAAGCTAAATAATACAGGAGTGTCCTATGTCCAATGCAAACAACGTTCGAGATACGCTTGCCAGAATCAAAGAGCTGCTGGGGGATCGTTCCCGGTATTATCTAGACCACCAGAGCAAAACCCTGAGCAAGGATCAGCTGCACCTTCCGGGTCCCGACTTCGTTGAAAGAGTCTGGCTCCAGAGCGACCGGCCGGCTCCGGTGCTGCGCAGCCTCCAGGCGCTGTTCGACCACGGAAGATTACAGGGCAGCGGGTATGTTTCGATCCTCCCGGTCGACCAGGGGATCGAGCATTCCGCCGGAGCCTCTTTTGCCCCGAACCCGATCTACTTCGATGGCGAAAACATCGTGAAGCTCGCGATCGAAGGGGGATGCAATGCCGTCGCTTCGACTCTCGGTGTCCTTGGGTCCGTTTGCCGCAAGTACGCGCACAAGATCCCGTTCATCCTCAAAATCAATCACAATGAGTTCCTCTCGTATCCTAATTCGTACGATCAGATCCTCTTCGCCAATGTCCAGCAGGCATACGAGATGGGGGCCGTTGCGGTCGGCGCCACGGTCTATTTCGGATCCGAGGAATCCAAGCGGCAGATCCAGGAAATCTCCGCCGCCTTCCACGAAGCCCATCAGCTTGGGATGGCGACCATCCTTTGGTGCTACCTGCGGAACTCCGCTTTCAACAAAACCAAGGAAGGCGGGCCCGATTATCATTTGGCCGCGGACCTGTCGGGCCAGGCAAACCACCTGGGCGTGACCATCGAGGCGGATATCATCAAGCAGAAGCTTCCCGAGTGCAACGGCGGTTACGAGGCCCTGAAATTCGGGAAGACGAACAAGAAAGTCTATTCTGAATTGACGTCGGATCACCCGATTGACTTGACGCGCTACCAGGTCATTAACTGCTATCTGGGCCGTGCCGGTTTGATCAATTCGGGCGGTGCCAGTTCGGGAGAAGGGGACATGGCCGAAGCGGTGAAGACCGCCGTGATCAACAAGCGTGCCGGCGGCATGGGATTGATCTCCGGCCGGAAAGCCTTCCAGAGGCCCATGAAGGAAGGCGTCGCTTTGCTGAATGCGATTCAAGATGTCTATTTGTGCAAGGATGTCACGGTCGCCTAACGGGATGGGCCCTTTGGAAGGGCGGCAGGAAGCTGGCGCGCTTCAAAGCGCCTTGGGGGTGGCGTTACCACATGAAGCCCGACCAGTCGGTTATCAAGCTCTCGGTAGTCATTCCAGCCTACAACGAGGAGTCTCGGCTCCCGAAGACTTTGAGACAGTCGCTGGAGTACCTGAAAGCCCAGCCCTACCGCTCGGAGATCATCATCGTCAACGACGGTTCCACCGATGCGACCGAAAGGGTCGTTCGCGAGGCTAGCCTGGATTCCGTCTCCCTGAAATTGCTCAACCACCCCGACCGCGCCAACCACGGGAAGGGGGCTTCTGTCCGCCTGGGAATGATCAAGGCCTGCGGCGAATATCGCCTCTTCATGGACGCCGACAATTCGACAACCCTGGAGCAGGTTGAGCGTTTTTGGCCGTGGTTCCAAAACGGATACAACATGGTGATCGGTTCCCGCGCGCTGCGGGGTTCCGTGATCGGAACCCATCAAAGCAGGCTCAAAGAAATTGCGGGCAGGGTTGGGAACTGGATCATACGCACGCTTGCCGCCCCGGGCGTTGCCGATACTCAGGCCGGATTCAAAATGGTTACGGCCGAGAAAGCGGCCATCATCTTCCCGCGGCTGACGATCGATCGCTGGGGCTACGACATCGAGATGTTGGTCATTGCCCGGAATCACGGCTGCAGAATTGCCGAAGTCCCGATTACCTGGATCAATGCCGAAGGAAGCAAGGTCAACATGGGATCGTACTTCCAAGTCTTGGGCGAAGTCTGGACGATTCGGAAAAATCTCAAAGCCGGTCTCTACAGATAAGCGGCAACAAACGCTACGGATTTCCCGGTTTCTCAAATCAGCAGAACTGCGGAATCCGTGGCGCTTTTATTCGAGGTCGTATTTCTTCACTTTGTAGCGGAGGGTGTCTCGGGTGATGCGCAACAAACTCGCTGCAGTCGTTTTGTTTCCCCGCGCCTGTTCAAGCGCCTGGCGGATCAACTCTTTTTCCACGCTGTAGAGGGACATCCCGCCGGAAGGGAGCCTGATTTCTCCATTTGGACTCCCTTCGGCCAAGGGCACGGGCATGACGCCCCCTTCGGAGATTCGAATCGGCAGATACTTGGCGGCAATGCGGTTTCCTTCGGCTAGAATCATGACCCGCTCGATCGCATTCTTCAATTCCCGGATATTACCGGGCCAGTCGTAATTCATCAGCAGATCATCAGTCTCTTTCGTCAACCCCTGGAT
>Ga0326728_10020173_pt1 | contig 12774 bp, 20 predicted proteins | sample MB3enrmetagenome_FD_207602 | JGI IMG/M metagenome (GOLD analysis project Ga0326728, IMG submission 207602) | Lab enriched peat soil microbial communities from McLean, Ithaca, NY, United States - MB31MN | ecosystem: Environmental > Terrestrial > Soil > Wetlands > Peat | place: USA: New York...
AAGAAATTGGCGACGACCAGCCGCTCTTCGGGCCGGGCAGTCTCGGTTTGGACTCCGTGGACGCCCTCCAATTGGTCGTCGCGCTGGACAAACATTACGGCATTAAGATTCCCGATGCCGCCGTCGCGCGAAAAACAATGCATACCGTCACGACCATCGCGGCAGCCGTCCAAGCCCATCAGGCCGGCGCACACTAGCCATCCCCGCCTCACACACTCATTTTGAGCCGGCTTGGTGAATGATTCCCCGTTTCATCACAATCATGTTTTGGTCGCTGCTTATTCCCTACGCAATTCTGAGGCGATTGAACACGGGTACTTTGGCAAAATCCAACAGAAATCCAAAAACCACTGCCGCCGCGAATATCCCTCCCACAACGAAAACAGGCAGGGGAGTCATGGCGATACCGCAGATCGCCAGCGTTGAGGCGATAAGCAGATCAACTACAGACGACCCGAGGAGCCAAAAGCTGGGACGAACGGACCCCAGGCGACGGCGTTCACGATTCGTATAGGTCGTTGCTTGATTGCCAAACACTATGACTACGAAGGCCAGAGTTCTTAGCGTTTGGATTCCAAGACCCAGGCGGAATTTGCCGATGGCCAGAATGGCGGTGCAAAAGACCAACTCGGAGATCCCCATGAAGACACCCGCAATGGTCAATTGGCCGATTCGCCAGGCGTTGGGCTTTGGGGACGGTCGCACATTGTCCGTGGTCAACGACATGCCAAGGAGATCGCCGGTGAGCATTACAATAACCATCAACATGGGGGTCAGGATCGCCTGTCTGGTCATGAACAGACCCACCGCCAGGAAGAGCACTTGAACAGTTTTTTTGGTGACAGAATTCAGCGCATAAGTTTGGATGCGCTGGAACGTGGCGCGGCCTTCTTTTACCGAAGCGACGATACCGCCGAGTCCCGATGTGGTCAGCACAATGCCAGCCGCTGACTTGGCAACATCGGTCGCGGTTGACACCGCGATCCCCATTTGCGCCTGGCGCAACGCTGGCGCGTCGTTGGCGCCGTCGCCGCACATGGCAACAGTGTGGCCGCTCTTCTGGAATGCTTTTACGAGGTCGTACTTTCCCTCCGGAAGGACTCCTGCGAATACAGCGAAATCCCCGGTGCGAACACCATTGGGAATGGGGCCGGGCGGACAGACAGCTCCGTCGAGACCCACCGCGCGAGCCACGATCTCTGCCGTGGCAGGGGCGTCGCCCGTCACCATGACGGTGTGGACGCCCAACGAGCGCAACTCCTTGATGAGCGCCGCCGAATCGGTTCGAGGCGGATCACTCAAAGCGATAATGCCTGCGAGTTTCATCGCCCCCGGCGGACCCACCGCAATCGCCAGCACCCGGAAGCCCTGTGCCTCCAGTTGGTCTGCTGTCGTGGACGCCTCAGGCGATGCTTGCGTGAGGCCCATGACTGCGGCAAAGGCTCCCTTCACGGCGCGGATCATGACGCCTTTCGAATCCACAGCCGTAGCCTCGGACATCTTCGTGGCGGAATCGAAAGGAACAAATTTACTCAGCTTTGGCAAATCGGTGGCGACGGATTGATTGGCAGCGGAGCCAATGGCCGCGTCCACAGGATCCCGGCCGCCATCCGAGCTGGCAAGGGCGGCCATTCCCAGAACGTGTGATTCGTCAAAACCAGGCATGGGGTGTACGGCAGTCACTTTCAATTCGTTGCGCGTCAGTGTGCCGGTCTTATCCACGCACAGCACTTCGACGCTTGCCGCTTCATCCACAGCGGAGAGCCGCGTTGGAAGGACGCCCAGATGGGCCAGATCTCGCGCGCCGAGCGCCGCCGCAAGGGTAAAAGTGGCAGGCAGTGCTACAGGGATGGACGCCAGAACCGCCGTAAGCACCAAAGGAATGATCTCCCCCAGCGGCAGCTTGAGAGCACAGGCATAGCCCACCAGCACCACAATGATAACGCCATTGAACATCGCGAGATTGCGCACCGTGCGTAGAACGGCCTTCTGTTGGGAACTTTCGACATGCGCGGTGCGAACCAGCTCCGCGGTGCGTCCAAACTTGGTGCGCGCTCCGGTCGCCGTAACCTCCGCAACGGCTTCGCCGCGCCGCACCAGCGCCCCTGCATAGGTTTGCACGCCGGGCCCGGCTTCGATGGGCATGGATTCGCCGGTGAGCATGGACTGGTCCAGCAAGATCTCGCCTTCGGTCAGACGCACGTCTGCGGCAACCACAGCGCCGACCGATAGCTTAACCAGATCGCCAAGCACCAGTCCGGCCGCAGGCATGGTCGCCCACACATTATCGCGACAAACTGATGCGTTCAGCGCGAGCCGGGACTTCAGCGCGGCCAGAGTCGCCTGGGCGCGCCCTTCCTGGAAGTATCCAAGAGCCGCGTTGAAGGCCAGGAGAACCGCGATGATCACAGCCTCGACGTACTTGCCGAGGGCCAACTCGAGCACGATCGCAGCCTCGAGCATCCATGGTACCGGTGCCCAGAACTTGGTCAGCGCCCGGCGTAATGGATGCAGAGCCGTGTCGGGCACCGCGTTTGGGCCGAACCGCTCAAGCCGGCGGCGGGCTTCGTCGCTGGTGAGGCCGGTCGAAACCGGGAGAATCTTGACGGGAGCCTGCGGAGCAATCGGGTCGGCCATAATGTTCGAAACTTTGAAACTGAAATCACTTAAACGCCTTGTCTTGGCGCTTCATGGCAAAAGTGATGGCGGACATGTGCCACAATCTGCGGATCAGTCATTTTGTCGGCCGTTTCCATGGTAATGAGTTGCGCGGCGGTTTTACCCGTCTCCAATCGCTTTTTCAGTTGGCCCTTGGCCTCGCCGGGACCAAAGATCAAGACCGCTCCGGCATCACGAAGATGGGAAATAATCTCGTCGTAGTAGCGCGCCAGATGCCCGGTGTACTCTCTCTGTCGCGAATCATCGGCGGGAACTGCCTGGTATTCGAATCGGCCTGTGGAAGGCTCGCCGGCGCGCCGGGACTGCTTTTCCACGCTGGATTGTATCCGCTTTGTGACTTCCCCGGTCTTCGACAGAACGACAATAAAGGCCTCTCGATGGTCAATCCAAAGACCCGCTTCAGCTTTCAAATTTCCACCGTTGTTTATCGTATTTGTGTTGTTCATCAAAGACATGATAGTTGCAGAACAGTCTGTCTCACATGGGGTGAAACCCTACCCCGGATCTTTGCCGTCATGAAGCCATCCTGTGATGACTCCAATGGTTTCTCCACTTCCGCCAAGGGCAGAGATTTCAGATCGCCCTTCGTATCGGGAGCCTCAGGCTGGCCGGTATTGGATTTCATAGTGCTGCGTTATGTGCCTGGTCAACCGTTCTTTCTGCAAATTCCAACACCTCATTCAGCGTGTCCATGAACTCTTTAACTTTAATGAATTTGCTAAGATAACGGTAAAACCCCAACTCCAAGCCCGTGGCGATGTCGCGTGGCATGGCATTGGCGCTGAGGGCAACGACGGGGATGTGGACCGTGGCCGGGTCTTCGCGCAGGATCTTCAAAGCCTCGATGCCGCTGATGCCGGGCAGGTTCACGTCCATCAGGATCACCTGCGGCAGAGCGGCGCGGGCGATCTCGATGCCGAGAGTTCCGTTGACTGCGGTCAGAAGCTCAATGTCCGGGCAACGGGCGATGAGTTGCTCGACCCGCCTTAAGTTCGCCGGGTTATCCTCAGGATGCCGGAGATCATGCTGAGCATCGTGGTCTTGCCACTGCCGGAGGGACCAACGATGAAGAGCATCTCGCCAAAGTGAGCAACCAGCCAGACACGATTCACTGCCGTCATTTTGGTTGCGCCTTCGCCAAACCATTTTGTCAGATCGGTGGCGACGATCGCCTGATTTTCTGTTGGTTTTGCGCTGTCGGAACTCATAGGTCTGGCCGACATCATCTTTCGGACACCGCGCTCCACCGTTAGTTCTCAAAAACGCCCTGGTCTTGCACCAGCGTCCATTCGCTGCCCGGATTGTATTCTTTGATCCCCTTTACAATCTGCGCCGTCTTTTCGCTAAGATTGCGCTGATAGATTTTGCCGTCCTGATTGACAATAAAAGTCATGATGCCCGATTGGTCCCAATGCTCGGGCCAAGCCACCAAGGCGAAGCCCTTGGTTAAGTTGCCATGTCGCACATAATTCATTTTGCCGCCGGGCGCGTCGTTGCCTTGCCGGGTCAGAATTCTGAAAAAGTAACCGTGAAACGGATGGGGGCCTGACCCTTCCTTGTTGTGGCCATAACCTTCGACATGAGCTTCGGCCACAAGCGGCCCGAATGGGCTGGCTGCTTCGCCTTCGGCGGCTTTCCAGTAAAGGCCGTCCTTTTTGCCCGGCGCGCTCTTGAATTTCAGGGCGTACTTCACTGTTCCGCTCCCGTCGGCGTTCAGAGTGGCATACTGGCGTTGGGCATCGGCGTAGGCGCCGCAGACGCCAATGGCGTTGAGTTCGTCCCTTCCGATGTGCCGGTTGATAATCTCCTCCTTGCCCGCATCGGTGTCGAAGCGCCATTGCGAGTTCGTTTTCACCAGTGGAATCGGGTATGGCCAGTTGTTCGTGCCAACCTCAAGAGTGATTTTGTCAGCGCCGTCCGGCACTTGCTGGCAGCCCTCCGCCATCGCCTTGGCAAACTTCGCGGCATTGTTGGCGTCCTGCACTTCGTCGCCAGTCAGGAGCAAATTGGCGTCCGGGCCGAAAATCTGGTTCAGCGCGGCTTTGTCTTTGGCTTGAGTGGCTGCGAGCAATGCCTTGATGGCCTCCTCCGGCGCTGCGAAGGAGCGTTGCGCGACGGCGGCTTTCTGGTCCGCGGCGTGGAGTGTCGCGGGCAAAACGCCGCAGGCCGCGCCCACAATCGCCATCGTCAAAATGGCGCTAAAACGTGTCAATGGATTCAAAAGTTTCATAGGTTTGACTGGTCAGATTTTGTGCAATGTGCCGTCGGCACTCACCGCCTGCCTCCGCCGCCGCCGTGACCGCCTCCGCCGCCTGAGTGGGCAACTCCCCGGCTTGCCGCTCCGCGGCTACTGTAACCATGGGCGACATTGCGCCCTACAAAACCGGCGTCCCACACCCCGCCCACCACCACCGGCCCCCCCACCACCACATCCCCGCCATAGCCCCCGTCCACATATCCGACGCATCCCGTCAACGCCACCAACAGCGCAACGCCCAACCCCAATTTGATCCGGTCGATCAGACCGTTGGCCTTATTCATGCGGTTCTCCTTCTCCTGTGGAAATTAAAAATTGTTCATGCCCTTGAAATACCACCAGGCGCGCTTTGACGGCCAGTCGCAACACCTCTCCGGCCCTGGCCGTTCCCCAAACATGATAAGCGGCCTCGATCAAGTCGCCCAACGTCAAGTTCTTCTTCCGTTTATTTTTCATACACAGGAGAATAACTCGAAAAGACCCGTCGCCGCTATGGGGTGTTCACCCCATAGGAGAATTAGTCTTTGAATTCAACGGGCATGGTGGGCTTGCTTGGAATGCGTCAGGTCATTAACCACCACTTTGGCCGGTCGAATGACCTTCTCGCCTCTCCGGTATTAGGACTTCTTTCCTCCGTCCGCACCGGGGCGGGGATCCCTCGGCGGACCAGGAGCAGCACATGCTGATACTTGGAAATTAGCCATCGGACCGAACCGAAGCAAAAAAGAAGGAGACCCAGGCCGACAAGAAAGAGCAGGTAGAACAGTGTGCGCATAGTCGTCTTTCAGCTTCTTGCCGTTGGATTTAGCCAGTTGAAGCTCAAGGCCCTGATTTATCCTTTTTCACGGCTTCTCTGCTGGCTTCACGCATTTGGTCATGCTCCGCTCCTGCGATGCCTTCATCGACGAGCCTCTCATTATCACTTCGCCCCTCGTCATCCTCATCCGCACTGGGAGCCACCGGCGCTTTGTGTCCGGTTGAGCCAGGCACCGGATCCCAGCGTTCGGATTCGGGCGCTGATTTAAGTACTGCCTCTTCCGGGGCCATGTCCGGTTCACCCGTTAATTCCCGTCTGGCCTGTTCCGATTCGGATTTCGAGGGGCCTTTTGTGGAACGGCCGTCGATCAAGGCCAGTTCAGCCGCCCGCTCCCGCACCATCTTGCGGGTCACCGTGCCGATGCCAGCGGAATGTTCGGTCAAGATACCTTCCTTCAGTGGATTGGTTTTCATCGGCTGGAATTACCGCAATCGCGGAAGAATGTTTGTGAGTTATGCGTTGTCTTCATCTGACGCAAGCCACGATCCTCGCGCGTATCGCGGGATTTGGGAAAAATGTTGTCTCGCTTTTGAGACTTTGAATTGGGGGTGGCTTCCTTGGGATTAGCCCGCAGTCCGTGAAGTGTTTGCGGGAAGACAGCAGTTTGGGGAGTTGCCGCGGTTTTGGAGATGGATTTTTCCATTAACTTCTTTTTCCGTTGGTTGTCTGTGATTTTTATATTACGTCCGGTTGTGAAACCCATGAATACGCGTGAGGTTGCGCTCCGCGAGCAATTGCGCCTCGGCCTCAAGCCAGTGCTGTACGTCGCGCCCAGGACGCGATCCCTCGTTCACATAACTGAAGTATGCCTTCCTGGCGACTTCGTCCGGCGACGGCGCAAAATCAATTCCGCCTCGGTTTAAGTCCGCAGCCGCGATGGGCTGTGATGCGCCGGCCGATTTGTGGTTTTGGTCTTGAAAGAGATTATTCTGTTTCATAAAGGGAGAATGGGCTGGGAGAGGTCAATCTGCCGCACCGACCGGAGCCAACTGGTGCGCGGGACTCTGCTTGATGGCTTCCCCGGTCAAATTCACGAACACCGTGGATTCCTCGTAACTGACCCGGTCAACTTCGGTCGTCGGAATCTGCACCTCACCGCCCGAAAGCCGGTGACCGGTTTTGACGACCAGTGGACGAATCGCCCAACTCCGGGCATCCATCATGAAATCGCAGACGTGGCCGATCATTCCATCGCTCGCCTTGATATGGCAACCATTCACGGCTTGCGTGCTTCGCAAATGCGCATCGGCTCGATCGGGTTGCGCGCCGCTCGCAGTGGCAGATTTGTTCGGGAGAAGTTTTGCCGGCAGATCCACAATCGGAAGGCCGCTCAAGCCCAACAACCCGTCACCCTGCCAGTAGGAAGGCCAGCCGTAATATCGGTAATACTCCTCTTCGTAAAGTCGAGACACCGGTTTGTGCTCCGCAATCGGAGGGCAGCCCTCAATCTGTTTCCGGGTTGGATTCACGGGCAGGAGTTTTCCGGATTGATGGAGACCGCCGAAGGCATGGGGCGAAATGAGGACCTGGCGCCCCGTCAGCCACGAGCCTGTGTCTGCGACCACATAACGAACCGCCCAGTTCTGATCGTCAAAATAAGAATCCTTCACATGGCCGATTTCGCCATCGGAGGCACCGAGTTTGTCACCGTACAACTGTTTAATGCTTCGCAACATAAATTTGTCTTTCGTTCAAATTGCGCGGGCCGCCTCCCGAGAAAACAGTTTTCCCGGCATTCGAATTCGACCCCCAACCCGTGGCGCCGACGGAGCACCACCCCATCCCATTCAAATTCTGCCCAGCAAAAGCAGGACAACCAGAACAACCAAAAGCAAGCCCACCCCGCCGCTCGGGTAATACCCCCAACTGCGGCTGTGCGGCCACGCAGGGAATGCGCCGATCAACATAAGAATGAGTACCACCAATAGAATAGTTCCTAACATAATTTGCCTTTCAATGTGCGAATGCCATTCGCCTGTTTATCTTCCGTTATTTTTCCCCGTGCTCGTCGCGCTTTTCGGCCTTCGGAGTTGCTTTCTTGACTTGAGCCCTTGCGATTTGAGCTTTCGCGACTTGAGCCTTCCGGACTGGAGCTTTCTCCACTTGAGCTTTCTCCACTTGATGCGCGCCGGACGGCGTCCAATTTTTCGGATATTGCCGGGCCATCTCTGCGTGGTGATTTGCCGGGGAGTCGTGGAAATCCATCCGCACGGAGGGCGAAGCCAGCAGCACGTCGATCGAGACACCGCGCGGCTCTGGCCGCGAAACCCAGGTGCCGCCGTCCATGTAAGCATATAGGTGCAGGTTGCTGTTGTAATAGACATCGTAGCCGGGGTAATAAATGTAGTCGGCTGGCGCAGCCACTTCCACCACGGGAGACGCCACATACACGCCGGCGCGCGGCCCATCAACATAACCCGCGCATCCGGTCAGCGTTGCCAGGAGCACAGCCCCGCATACGAATCCGGCTGGGCCGGCCATGAAGAAAACTTGTTTGTTAATCACGGAATGAGAGTAATCCAAAAAAAAAGCGGGCGCTATGGGGTGTTACCCTACCAGAAGATTTTACCAGACGAATCCTGGCACAGCGTCGATACGTTTGCGCCGAGGACTTTTCAACAATCCACCCCTTCAACTCTTCTTCCGTGCCAGACTCGCTTCTCCAACCTGAAGCCAAGGTTTCTCCCAGTGGCGGCAAGGAACGCCCTAGTTGCGGACCGCTCTGGCGGACGCATGTTGCCACATGCAAAACTTTCAAAAGCTAAGAATGGATTGGACGGAAACACCCGAATCGAAAATCGATGTTTTGCCTGGCTGGTTTCCCCGTTCGTTTTGCGGACGGCGCAATCATGGCAGACAAAAGGTGCATCACAGCCAGGATGATCCGGGATGTCCTCGCAGAACGATGAGACTGATGAGGCTCACGACAGGGATATTGACCCTCGTTGCTTTCGCCGCACCGGTTCGGGCGGCCGCCGCGCTCCCTGGCACCCATATCCGGCTGAACTGGCCCTCACAATAGGGGATGGCCGCGCTGGCTTGGAGCGGGCCTCTGGTAAGTGCGATGAGGGAGCATAGCCTTCAGTTGCTCTATGGAACCGAGGAGCAACGCCGCCAGAGGTCCTCTCCAAGCCAGCCCGAACGGTCCGGGCTGCGGCTTGCGTTGCTGGTCAGTCAAAGCGCGCCTTGCCGCAGCCCCAAATCCCGGCAACGCGCCCGTCCCCTGTTTATGAGATGAATTGATGAGTTCCAACCTCAGCTTCCCGGGAGAATCAATCCCTCGCGCAGCGCGAACCGCACCAGGCCAGGGACATCATGAATGTTCAAGCAGTTCATAAACTTCATACGATGATATTCGACGGTCTTTGGGCTGATCTTCAGGATCGCGGCGATTTGCTTGGTGTTCTGGCCTTGGGCGATCAGTTGGAGGATTTCGCGCTGCCGGCTGGTCAACTGTTCGACCGGGCTTTTCTGGTCGGCGATCCTTTTCAAAGGAACCCCGTTGAGGAGTCGCGTGGGGATTTCCTGAGGCAGTTCAATTTCTTTGTGAACCACACGCTGCAGGATCGTTAGGGCTTGTTCGGTTTGCGTCTCGGCCTGCTCCGTTCGAATTTCAGCTTGTTCTGCGCGTGTCTTGGCCAATTCTGTCCGGGTTTCGGCCTGCTCCGTGCGTGTCTCCGCCTGCTCAGTCCTGGTCTTGGCCTGCTCCGTGCGCGTTTCCGCTCGCTCGGTCCGGGCTTCCGCCTGCTCAATCCGCGTCTTGTTGCCGACTACAGCCGCATGTTGATGATTCCTTTTCATTTAGATTCAGGTGGGGAAGACTTTAAGCCCGCCAGCGCTCCCAAAATGGTTTTTTGCACCACTGGATTGAAAAGATTTCCCAAGTGGCCGCCCTGCTTGAAAATCGTGAAATTTTCCGCTTTTATTGTGGCGCGGAGCCAGGCGAGGTCCTCGTCCGCCAGGAGAAAATCATTTTGATTGACAATGACGCGGATGTTGGGATTGGCGCGCAGACCGGCGCCATACGTCCGTAAATCGCCGGTTTTTCCCAACACTTCCGCCGGCGAGGCCATGCCCCGGGCCCGATAATACGGAATGGCAAACTTCGCCAAATAATCCTGGTAGGAATATTGAAGAATTTCCTGATACACCGGCTCCCGCCTGAAATTCCGGATGGGGTGTTGCAGGACTTCCTGATTATTGCGCCGCTGGCTGCTGAAAATAATGTCCCGCAGCATGAATCGCAAGGTCAGTCCGATGAGAAACTTGGACTCGATGGCATTGAAGGGCAGCGAGGTTTGCGGCGTCAGTTTGAGTTTGCTCAGCGCGGCTACTTTCAAAAAGGTGTTTTCAATGTCGCCTTTTCGTTCCGCGGCTGGCCAGGTCAGTGGCGCCCGGTAAAATTCGTCCAGCTTTGAAATTCCACGGAGCAACCGGACCGGGGTGTTGATGGCAACGTAGCGATCGAATTTGAGCAACGGCAACTGATTTGTCGATTCGGTGGATGCGATGTATAATGACTCGAATGCTCCCATGGAATAGCCCATCAACGCTTTGCCGCCCAGCCGGCCTGGATACGACGCGCTCAAGCGGTGATCGATCTCGGTGAGAGCGACGTGCAAGTCGTGGCCGTCCACTGGCAGATAAGCTGGCATCGCCGCGGTCGAAGCGTGTTCCATGAACTCGGAGTTGAAAGGGCTGCTGACGCACACGGCGGAAAAGCCGCTTTTGTAAACCAACTCGGCCAGGGCCAGGGAGGTTTCGGCCAGCCGATGAGAGCCCAGGCCAGGCACGATATAAACCACCGGCGCTCTTCCCGGTTGCAACCAAAAGGTGAACTTTAGTCTGCGGCCTGTGGCCGGAATCAGAACCGAGCGGGTTTTGTCCCGGTCCGGGAATTCAGGGTCTTTGTAGGTGAAGAAGACAGATTCGAGGGTTTCCAGCGAGGCTTCGTCCTGTTTTCCCTTTACTTGGAAATCCGCCACCCGGTTCTCACGCGCGAACGTCCAGGCATACTGAATCTCGGAATACGGGTCCATTTCGGCCTGGCTGAAGCGCACGTTTTCGACCACGGTATCGGAGAAATCGTTATACATGACTGCGGAGGTGAAATAGGTGTAAGGGCCGAAATAGGTCAGAGGATTGTTCGCGTCGAGTTTGTAGGGATCAATATAGATTAACGGATTGGCGGCTTCGTCGGCGGCCCAGCCAACGGTGTCCCGTTCGTTGCTCGGGCCAAGGATCGGCAGCATCAGGTAACAATTCGGCTTCCAGCCCCACTTGCCGAACGTCTGCCCAAAATCCGCGTCTGATTTCAGAATCTTCCATTTGGCCGCCACGTCCCAGAACCCGGCCACCCCGACGGTGGAATTGCAAAAAAACCGGTAAGTTTCATCGCGTGCTCCGCTCCACTTTCCCTGGAGCAGATTGTTGATCAATCGTCCCGGATAAGTGAGGTTCTTGCCAAAATTTCCAATTCCACTTCGGACCGGCTTCACGACAATAAACCGATAAACCCTGCTGGTCGGCTTGATGACACCGGTCAGCAGTTCCTTGTTGAAGGCCCACATCACTCGATTCACCGGTTCGATGGGGTCGGGGACGGATTTGGGAAGGATAACGGACTGCGCCATTGGTGGTTTCATGAAGCCAGCGGCTGGCTGCTGCCCTTGGGCGAACTGAGAGAAGCACAATAAAATGAGCGCCAGCGCCAAGCTAAGAATGCTACGGCCTGGTTTGATATTCAAGTCGCCCGTCTTTCTGGCCTTGAGGCGAAAATCTTTTGGTCTTCGGCAATCAACGCCCACTCCGCGACCACTCCGATTTGACGATGCCCAATTTTAATTATTTGGACTCTGTCTTCCGTCCAATGGATTAGGATGCCTGTTCGGCCTGGGTCCGATGGCGGCGTTTTCAAGCAATCACGATGCGTTGTTGTCCGCGAAATTCAATCAGGTGCGACCTGACGGCCAGCCGAATGATTCCCATGGCACGGCGTTTGCCCCAGGCGCGGTGACCGTCCGCTACGAAATCACCGAAGGTCAATGGCTTTTTTGTGGGATTTGTTTTCATAGGAAAGTAAGCAGACATAACTGTAACATGGTTATGAGGACAGTCCCGCAAAGTACGCTTCTGACCGTCCCCAAAAACTCGGCGACGGTATAGGGTTTGAGCAGCGTAGCGGCGGGTTGGAGCCAGGGCTGCCGGATGAATTCCTGGTGCGGCGATCCTCCCGTCGCCATGATGACCGGCAGGACGATGCGGGCGGCATGCAGCTTCGTGATCAACTCAACGCCTGACATCTTCGGCATGTTGTTGTCAGTGACCAGAAGGTCATAGCGGTTAACTTGAAGAGCGTCCCAGGCGACTGCCCCATCTTCGACGGCATCCACATGGTAGCCGGAGTCGATCAACATTCTAGTGTTGAGGTTGCGGACGAGCGGCTCGTCATCCACCACGAGAATGCGATGGGGTGGACTCGCCTGGCATAGAAGTCCTGCGCCCTCTGGCTCGCCCATTTGATGTATTCCGGCATCTTTCATGGCATGACAATAGCTTGCAAAGCCTTGCGGGCGCTATGGGGTGTTTTCCCCATGCCAAGCGGGTTGAACCCGTCCCGGCAATTCCCGGTCAAATTGCGGGCCGCTTGGCGAACCAAAGCCTCTTCTTCCTGGATGCAGGAGGAGTGGGGTTTGAATTTTCCTTGACCACCGCGATCATTTCTTCCATCCCTTCCTTAATCTCGTTGACTTGGGGATGCACTTCTTTGATGAGATCATGCTCGATCCTGGACAGCTTTTCGATTCGTTTGCCCTGGTCACGAAGCTGGTCCAAAAGAGAATTCTGTTTGATTGAAAGCCGGCGCATCCACCAAAAACAAACACCCCAGCAAACGGTCCCGGCCAAAGTCATCCAGAAGGAAAGGCTGGTTTTATTCATCAACAAGGTTTTCAGCGTCAGACGATGGTCAACTGGACGCTGCTCTCGATGATGCCCGCGCTGATGGCGTAGCGGGTCAGCC
>Ga0326728_10020174_pt1 | contig 12774 bp, 6 predicted proteins | sample MB3enrmetagenome_FD_207602 | JGI IMG/M metagenome (GOLD analysis project Ga0326728, IMG submission 207602) | Lab enriched peat soil microbial communities from McLean, Ithaca, NY, United States - MB31MN | ecosystem: Environmental > Terrestrial > Soil > Wetlands > Peat | place: USA: New York...
CAGCATTGTTGTGGTAGAGATCGATGGAATCATTCACAAAATTGGTTTTCACAATGTCCAGCCAACCGTCGCAGTCATAGTCGCCCACGCCCACGCCCATACCTGACTGCTCGACTCCATCCTCGCTCAAAGCACAACCCGCCATGACGGCTTGATCGGTAAAAGTCCCATTGTGGTTGTTGCGAAACAAAAGGCTTGCCTGGCTGTCGACGGCCACGTAGATGTCCGGCCAACCATCATTATCGAAATCGTAGGAAACCGCCGTAATGGAATACCGGGGTCCAGGTTTCAGGATCCCGGATTTTTCGCTAACATCTTTGAAGGTGCCATCGCCGTTATTGTGATAGAGAATGTTCATGCCGGCAGGCAGCCCTTTCGGACCACAAAGCACGGGAACTCCGTGCCATTGGCAAGCGCCTCTATGACCGAGCATGGCGGGGAGCTTTTCGAGGTCCAGGTCGATGTAGTTGGGCACGAATAAGTCCAGGAAACCATCACGGTCGTAGTCCAACCAGGTGCACCCTGTCCCCCAGCGCACGCGGTCTTCGTAAAGGCCGGCCTTATGAGTCACGTCCGTAAAGGTTCCGTCGCCGTTATTATGGAAGAGGATATTATGACCCCAAAAACAACAAAACAGGTCATCCCACCCGTCGTTGTCGTAGTCTCCGACGCACACACCGGTTTGCCAGCCCGTGCGCGCCAAACCGGACCGCTCGGTTACATCCGTAAAGGTGCCATCCCGGTTGTTCTTGTAGAGATGTGACGTGGGCGCTTTTCCCGGTTCGTAGGTCTCTCCTAACCTCACGCCGTTGGTGAGATAAATGTCCAGCCAGCCGTCGTTGTCGTAGTCGAAAAAGGCAATACCGCTGCCCTTGGTCTCGATGATGTACTTTTTCTCCCGAACTCCGCCCCAAACGTTAGGAATGACCAGCCCGGCTTGCTCCGCAACATCGATGAACGTCACCGGCACGCCTCCCACAGAAGCCGTTGAGGATTGCGCTTGCAAGAGCGGATTGCCGGTCAAATTCGCGGCGTGAGCTGTGAGGATGTCGGTGAGGTTTGCCCCGAATAAGAGCGAAGAGGACTTGAGCAAGCTCCGGCGTGAGCAACTCATTTCTGTGCTAGATCCTTTTCCCGCGCTCGGCTCGTCTTAGCGTGGTGTCGTTGGGTCTGGCCCCCGCGCTTTCCCCGGGATCAAATCGCCCGACCGGATTATACCTCGAACCAGGTCGGAGCGCGGGCATCCTGCCCGCTGTGAAGTCATGGCCAAGATGGCCATGCCACGAGTTGTGGCGCGCAGGATGCCTGCACGTTCCTGTCATCAACCCCGGATTCGTATCATGCCCTTCCAAGTCCCGGGGTTTGCTGTACGGCGGGAGCGGGACGCTCCCCCTACAGCGGGCAGGATGCCCGCGCTCCCTCCCCGCGCTCCCACCGCTCGCGCAAAAAAAACCGGGAGTGCGCAACCCGGTGGGATACACACTCCCGTGTCAATCCACAATCAATACCCACAGAACATCAGAAAACCAGCTTCAAGGCGAGCTGGATGTTCCGGTTCGCAGCCTCGCCATTCACAATTCCGAACGTGCTGTCCGTCACCGTCGTGTCGATCGAGTTAAATGACGGGTGGTTGAGGATGTTGAAGAACTCCGCGCGGAACTGATACTTAATCCGCTCGGTGATTGGCCCGTTCTTCAACAGAGCCAGGTCGAAGTTATCAATACCCGGTCCTTCAATCGCGTTAGGAGCCACGGTTCCGTACAGAGTATTGTACCCGCCTATTCCCGGCGCCCCGGTCCCCGGCTGGTAGAAGCACGCGGTGTTGAAGAATTGAGAAACGGAGCGGCTGCCGCGATAGTGGCAATTCGGCATAACGCCGGCAAACTCGTTCTGACCGACGTCGGTTGCGCCGTTGCCAAGCACGTCGCCGTTGGCCCAGACGCTATCCTGGAATCCGCTCAACAGCGCGACGTCGCCGGAGAGTTCCCATCCTCCAACCGCCTTGCCGTACCACGTCGTGGCGTTCCGGTAGAACGGCAACGTGTAGACAAAGGAGGTCGTCAGATTGTGGGTTTGGTTAAACCCGGCGGGCTGCCAGTTGTATTTGGGGTTGTAGGTATCATCCACCACTGAGTAGATGTTGTCCGCCATATCAAAGGCTTTGGAATAGGCATAGGACACGTTGTACTGCAAGCTCTTGGTAAGGCGCCTTTGTACGCTTACCTGTAAAGCGTCGTATTTGGAATTGCCCTCCTGTTCAGTGGTCAGGTCGCCGCCGATGCCAGGATACGGCCGCAACGCATCGTCATTGATGCCGGCATTGGCGGGGTTGTTGAACGTCCCGAGTGCCGGCTGGTTCAGGTCGGCATTGATGACCATGTGACGGGCGCGATTGCCCACATAGCCGACATCCACCATGGTGTTATTCCAGAACATGTGCTCGACGGAGAAGTTCCAGGAGTAAACCACCGGGGTATCGTTCTTCAAGTCGTTGCCGGTCATGGGAATGGGCAAGTTAGGGGCTGTCGCGCTGCCGACGGCACAGGTTCGGGAGGCAGTCACCGCCGAACCGGGGCAATCGGCCAAGCCGTTGGCCACCTGCTCAGCCAACTGGTAGGGGGTAACTCCGCCTTCCAGAGTTACGTCGCTCAGGGTGTTGTGGTTGTAAAAGATGCCCGCGCCGCCACGCACCGAGGTCTTGCCGGAACCCGGTGCCCAGGCAAACCCAAGGCGCGGCTGGAAATCGTGCCACTGGGTTCCAATGATCGAATTCGACAGCCCTTTTGCCATGCCGTAATACTGCAACTCCTGGTTGATGGAGGCAATATTCGAGGTGGTCAAATGCTGGCCTAAAACCGCGAAGTGCCCGGCGGCATCGTTGGGAACTCCGGTGCCAGGAACCACAATACCGTTGTAAGGGTCGCCTCCCGTAATGAACCCGGTGGTGGGATCGACGACCTGCGCAACACCGGGTAAGAAGGAGTAGGCAAACGGCTGGAACATGGCGAAGTTGTTCCACTTACTATTGTAAGGCTGGAAAACATCCCACCGCAGACCACCCTGGAGGGTGAAGTGCGGCGTAATCTTCCAACTATCCTGACCAAAGAAACCGATCTGGTGGGCCCTCCAGGGAGTCTGGTTGCGCCAGCCCAATTCGGAGTAATCGTCAAAGTTCCCGAGCAGGGCGTCAGCCAGAGGCGAACCCGTGGTATTGGGGTTGGTGGGTGAAGCGGCAAACTCGAACGTCCCGTTCAGGTTATTCCCCACGCCGCCACCGGGTGAGACGCGCACTTGGTCGTGGTCATTCTCGCCGTCGTGCTCAAACCAGAACCCGGCCTTAAAGGTGTGATTGCCGCTGATTTTCGTGATCACGTCCTGAAGGGTATAGACGTGGCCGATGCTGCCGGAGGGATATGCCTGCCCGTTGACCGTTTCAAATCCACTCAATTCCAACGTGGGAATCTTGCCGGCTATATCCTTGCTTGCGTCTCCACCTGGAATAATGTAAGGGAAGTCGACGCCCAGGGAGTTCCGGTCAAGACCGTTCTTGCCGAATACGCCCGGAGTCAGGACGATATGGTTGATGTCTTCATTGGCGCCCACCGAGAAGTCATTGAGCAGCGTGGGGCTGAATGTCGTCGTGTAGTCCACCGACGCACCGCGGCTGGGCCAGTGGTAACCTTGATCGATCAGTGCCGAAGCAGCGCCCGTGCCGTTCTGTGTACTACTCGTGTTTCCAAAGTAGTGGCGAATTGACGCGGACAGGTGGTTCTTGTTGTTAATGACGTAGTCGCCCTTGATGCTGTACATGTGCGTGCTATTCGGGCCGTTGTACAGCACGTTGTAATTCAGGCCGCCTTCATAAGGATCAGAAGCCGGGGCGACGGGGTTGATGGTGGTGGGGTTCAAGTAGAAGTTGCCCACCATCGAGCTGCCGTTAGCGCTGTTCAAGGGGATAATGTCACCGGGGAAGGGTTTGCCTGCCACCAGCGTGGCGCCCGTAGGACCTGTCACGCCGTTCATATAGGCGGGAACAACCGGGCACTCTCCGGTGAACACGGCGCAGTAGCCAGCAAGATTGCCTTGCCGATCCTGCACTGTGGGTACGGTGGTGTTATCCGTATTCCCGCTCACTTCGTAGTTCCATTCCTCAGATAAGAAGAAGTAGAGCTTGTGGTGGTTGGGGATAACCGGACCGCCGATGGTGAAACCGAAATCATTAAAGTCAAGTACCGGAACCGTTGCGGAGAAGAAGTTGCGAGAGTCCATCGCGCTGTTGCGGACAAACTCGTAAACCGTCCCATGGTACTTGTCGCCGCCGGACTTTAAATTCACGGCAAACTGTCCGCCCGCCGCACGGGAGTATTCGGGCATGTAGCCGGTGGTAACGATGTTGACTTCGGAGATTGAATCCATGCTGGGCATGGCAACGGTGGCGCCGTTGGCACGGGTGCGCGTCGAGGGCGTACCGTCAATCAACAGGTTGTTGGATTCTCCCGTCAAACCATTCACCTGCGTGCATTGCGAAGCAAAAAGGCTCATGGCCTGGAAGCTGTTGAAGGAAAAGCTTTGGACAACCCCAGGCTGAAGGCCAAGGAGGCTGACGAAATTGCGTCCGTTGACCGGCAATTCCGTCATCTGAGTGGAGTCAACCGTGCGGGTTACCTTGGAGTCAGTCTCTTCGACTTGTACCGATTGGGCTTGAACCTCCACCGTTTGCGTGACCTGTCCTAATTGCATCGCGCAGTTGACCTGTACGGAAGCGGCTGGGTCGAGGTGCACACCCAGGCTCTCGCATGCTTGGAACCCCTCCTTCTCGGCCCTAACCTTGTAGTCGCCGGACGGGAGGTTGGGAAGCACGAAGTTTCCAGATGGGTTCGTGCTCGTCTTAGCAGTCTGTTGAGTTCCTGTGTTCGTTGCCGTGATTGAAACCCCGGCAACCACAGCGCCTGAGGGGTCGGTAATGACCCCGGTCATGGTGGCTAGAACCGACGTCTGCGCCCACGCAGATAGCGGTGCCAGAAGGAGCATCCCAGAAACAAAGAGCCAATAGCCTGCACGCCGAAGGTGCAATCTATTCATTGTGTCCCCCCCTTTGGGATTGTATCGCCACTGTGATTATCCAATTTGGTTGGCCAAGAGATAGTTGGCTATTTGCAACTAGTGCAAATATACTACCAAACCTATTGCTTTCAATTATAAGATTAACATATTTTTTTTCTTTAGCTTAGCGATATACCCTGAACCTCAGTGGAAGGCAAATATGACATTTCATTTATTATTTCTGAAATCCTACAATTCTTGGAATTGGTGATTGTTGCAATAAGTCGTTTTTATGACCTTGAGGCTTGAAAATGCCCAGTCATCTGGATTTGCTGTGTCGAGTCTTAGTTTTCCGGCAGCACTCAATGTTTGATTCACCCCCTGGTTGGGGCGAAGGAGCTATCAGTCAATTTGTCGATTTTGAGATTTATTGGATATTAATGGGCATTCGTACTTTATCCACTATCAATGTTGAGGAACTGATGGCGAGGGGGAAGTACCTAAGGCATTCTTGATGGCCGGAGGCAGGGCCGCCCGGAGTTCGGGGTTGAGACGAATCCCCTCCTCGATTTCAGCGCGCGCCTCGGCTGGCAGGGTCGATTTACCGGAGGCAAGCAGCAAGCCTAGTTCGAAGTGCGCAACAGCCAGATCGGGAGCGAGAATGAGTGCATCGCGCAATTCCTTCTCCGCCTGGACGTTCCGGCCTGTTTGAGCCAACGCTAAGCCCAGACTGAAGTGGCCCATGGCAAACCCCGGCTCAAGAGAAACGGCAGTCTGGAAATGCTCAAGCGCTCCCTGAAGATTCCCGGCAACCATGAGGGCGTTGCCGAGGTTGTTATGGGCCTTGGCGAATTTTGGATCGGCGCGGATCGCAAGACTGAACTCCTCCGTCGCCTCCTTCACCTTCTTTTGTTGCCAAAGCACTCCGCCCAGATTGTTGTGAGCCTCGGCGTAAGCCATATGGGCGGCGATGGAAGTTCGGAAAGCCTCCTCGGCGCCTGCCAAGTCGCCCGCATTCCACAACCTAACCCCGTTGTTGTCTTGGCCTTGCGCTCGCGCCAACGCTTGGACCATTTGCAACATATCCTTGGCCTTCGCATACTCTGCGGCCGCCAGGTCCGTTTCGCCCAAGTGTCGAAGCACCGTGCCCAATCCGTAGACCGCCGGAATAGCATCGGGTTCGTCCTTGAGAGCATCTTCAAAGGCCTGGCGTGCCCCTGGCCAGTCCCGGAGGCGCATGAGGGCGTTTCCCAGGTTCTGCTTGGCCTCGGGGAAGTGAGGTTTCGCAGCGATGGCCTTGCGAAAGCTCGCGACAGCAGCGTCAAGCTCACCCTGCTGCAACTGAATGAAACCTAACCCCCCAAGGGCACCAGCATTCATGGCATCCAAGCGCAGGACGGCTTCGACTTGCTCTTGCGCGCCTTTAAAGTCACCAGCCCTGAAGAGCATCGACGAGAACTCCAGTCGCGCGGCGACGCTTTGCGGATCGGCTTCGACCGCATTCCGGAAATAAACGAGTGCGGCCTTCAAGGTTCCGCCATCGATTGAAATCAGGCCTTTTTGCAACCACGCTCCGGGGAGATGGGGATTGAGCGCCAACGCCCGGTCAATGGCCTCCAGAGCTCCCTGGTGGTCGTCCCCGGATCGAAGCGCGACGGCGAGTTGCAGGTAACCCTCTGCCGAATCAGGTCGTTGTTGGACAGCTTTTCGGGCCTCTGCAACCGCATGCACGATCTGATCGGGCGGGACTGTGACCAAGTCAATGTCACCCGTCGGGCTCACATCCTCCGAGGCCATTCCTTGTCCGAAGGCAGACTCCACTGAAAAGACGAAGGCCGCTAGACCTACGGTCGCAAGCCACAGACTGTGCCTAAGTCTTGGCATTTTTGTCCCCCTGCCGGAGCACGTATTCGCGGTTCACGGCCAATCGTTCGTACGTCTCTTCCTGACGGTCGGGCCAGCGAATCTCCACCCGGTCAATTGATGTGGCTTCCCCCACGCCGAAATGGAGACGCATGTCGTTCGTCGAGAAATAACTGTCTCCACTCCGGACTTGGTCGGTTTGGGTAATGCCTCCGGCTGTGACGCGGACACGGGCGCCAATGGCGTCGCGATTGCACTTCGTGCCCGTCAGTTTGAATCGGACCCAGGAACCGGAAGGCCCTCCGGGTTTGTAAAGATAGGGTGGCTCGTCGATATTATTGACAACGGCCCAGATCCGCCCGCTGTTGTCGAGGTCACCGAAGGCAGCTCCCCGGCTGCTGCGCACATCCAGGAGTCCGCTTTGGTGATTATCCACCAAGGCGAAGCGGCCGTTTCGCAGGTTGCGGAATAACATGTCGGGCTGATTCCACTTGTTGCCGGCTTTATCCGCCTGCGGGTAGATATGCCCTTGGGCGATAAAAATGTCCTTCCACCCGTCGTTATCATAATCGATAAAGCCAACGCCCCATCCCAGATCGGTGAAGGTGACCGTTCCGAGACCTGCCTCGAAGGTGACATCGTCAAACTGCCCTTTGGTATTTCTATACAGAGCGTCGTAGTCCTCGGAAAAGTGAGTCACTAAAAGGTCCATCCACCCGTCGTTGTCGAAATCACCGACGGCAATTCCCATGTTGGATTGCGGTCGCCCATCAGCACTCACCGCACACCCCGCCTCCATGGCGACTTCCTCGAAGGTGCCGTTGCCCTTGTTGCGCCATAGGTAGTTCGGCATGGAATCGTTGGCAACGAAAATGTCCAGAAAGCCGTCGTTATCGAAATCAAACGCGGCCACCCCGAGTCCGAAAGCCTTGTCGCTGTCTCGAATGCCAACATCCATCGAGACCTCGCGAAACCTCCCGTTGCCTTCATTGTGATAATAGAGATCGGCAAGGCCGACCAAGCCCTGCGGGCCACACGCCACCGGGACACCTCGATAGAGGCAATATTTTGCCGCTCCGGGGGTGGGAATCTTGGCGCGGTCGAAATCGACATAGCGCGCTACGTAAAGATCAAGCCGGCCGTCGCCATCAAAGTCACCCCAGGAGCAGCCGCTGCTCCAGTTGCCGCCTTCCAGTCCGGCGTCGTGCGTGATGTTGGTGAACGTTCCATTCCCATTGTTATGGAACAGTGCGTTGGAGCCGAAGTTGGTGATGAAAACATCCGTATACCCGTCATTGTCAAAATCTGCCGCCGCGACCGCCATTCCCCAGCTCTCGTTGATCAGGCCGCTTTGGCGCGTTACATCCGTAAATGTCCCATCCCCGTTGTTCCGAAACAGGCGGCTGGAGGTCCGTGGCAAGCTGGGATTCCCGAGCAACTCGAAAGTGGAGCCGTTGACCAGGAAAATGTCGAGCAGGCCGTCGTTGTTGTAATCGAACAGCGCCACGCCGTTACCCATTTCTTCCACCAGGTAATCCTTCACCAGGGTGCCACAGATGTTGCGAAACGCGCTCAAACCTGCTTCTTTGGCCACATCGGTGAACCACGGGCCAGGGGCCAGAATCGGTTGTCCCAGCTTGCCATTGGCAAGGACGGGAACAAGGAAGAACATACCCGACATACTTCGGCGCAACCAATCGCGCCGGGTGAGGAGGTTGGGTTTGCTTATGGGCATGTAAGTTCTACTCAGTGCTCGATTTGGTCCAGGGCTTGGCGCTCCTTCTCCATAGTTTGCAGTACCTCCTGGCCGTGTTGCAATGAGGCTTGGCGAAGCTGGTTGGAAGTCGTGAAGGCCGCCTCAGCCTTGGCGGAGTCACCCAGCTTGCGATACAGGAGGGCCAAGCGATAATGGATCTCGCCATCCGGATCCTGGCCTGCCAGCCGCAGAAGATAATCAATGGCTTTCTGGGTGTATCCTAGGCCCGCCTCGGCCTTGGAAAGATCCAAGCACGCTTGGTAATTAAGCGTCTGATCCCCCTCGGCGGAATGGAGGTAGCGGATGGCCGATTTCCATTGTCTTTTCTGAACATAGACATCGCCAAGCTCGTAGCTCGCGGCGAGCAAACTTGGCGACAAGTCCAACGCTCTGCGAAGCGGTGCCTCGGCTTGATCCCAGTCCCCAGCTTCCCAGTAAACCGTGCCGAGACCCAGATGTAGGTCTGGCAATTCCGGAGACAGCTTAATCGCCGCTTCATATTCCGTTACGGCGTGGGAAGTTTCGTGCTTGTCAGTGTAGTATTTGGCCATTATCTGATGCAAACGCGCGGAGTTGGGACTCAACCGGGATACTTGGCGAAATGCCGCATACCCCAGCGCCTCATAAGACCGCACGAGCCAATACATTGCCCGGCCATCTGAAGGCCTTGATTCCAGCGCCCGCCGGGCTGCGGCCTCAGCATCCTCGAGGGATCCCTGGCGGAGCTCGGCCTCCGCGAGCTTGTCACGGTCAGACTGCAAACTTCCCTTTTGCTTGCGCAACTTGTCCGCGACTTGCCGATAACAAGTTTCAGGGAGCCAGGTTCCGGGCTCGAGTTGCGGAGGGCCGAGTACTTCAGAACATGTCTTTTCGGGGCCCGTTTTCGCCCATGATAGGTCCACGTCAGACTCCTGAAGCCAATTGCTCCACGCTGCTCCCGCCGGTGTTCGCGCGAAGTGAACGGGAATCATCATCTGCTTTTGCTGTGAGGCTTGCCGGAGGACGATGGGGGGAGACGACTCAAAAAGCCGGGTCAATTCCTGAGGATTTGATTCCGCGAGGGTTCGAACTTGCTCCGTAACGCCGTCCCAGTCTCCGTGTAGCGCCATGACCACTGACAAACCAAAAAGGGCATCCGGCGAGTGGGGATCCCGCTTCAGTTCCTTCTGGAACTGGGGCTCTGCGGTTTGAGGGAAACCCAGGTCAAGTAGTGCCGTCCCTAGGTCGGCGTAAAGTCCAGCCGGGGAAGTGTCCTCCTTCAATAACGCGAACAAGGTCCGCAAAGCTTCCGTATAGCTCCCACGGGAAATGCTTCCCTCTGCTTTGAGTTGTTGGCCAAGGGGATCCTCTGGGTATCGCTCCCAGAAATTCTTGGATGCTTCCTTGCTTAAGAAGGCGTAAGAGAGCCCCAGCTTATACCATGCTTCGACTTCGTCAGGAGTGCGACGCAATTGCTCCTTAAATTGATCGATGGCCCCAGCAAGGTTACCGTCGCGAGCCAATGCATCCCCCAGCGCCAGCCGGGCTGTGCCACTGGCCGCATTCAACTTAAGGGCTTCGCGCAAGGCAGGGATCGCCTCGGACACCTGGTTAATTTCGAGCTCGTCTAAACCCTGCACCAGCCATGCCTGCTGGGGGACCGGGACTGATGAACCTTTGGCGCTGGTGAGGGGAGTGACCGTGCGAAGGGATTCACGGTATTCATGAAGCAGAAAATAGAGCGTCGCAAGCCGGGTGCGAACCTCAGTAATGGCTTGCGGCTTCACTTGGGCCGGTTCAACCTTATCCAGGAAATTCTGAAAATGTCTCGCGGCGGTCGCATAATCCCCGGCTTTGTCTGCCGATGTCGCGGCTTTCAACTCCTCCGCAGGTGTGGGAGATTCGCCTGACTGTGGACTTCTGGCCACTAGTGCCGTACGGTGAAAGAGCAGCAAACATAGCCAGAAGGCCATCATTTGCCCTCGTTTGCCGCAAAAACCACTACCCCAATTCCGAGGGTGAATCATCACCTTTGGTAGCTCCAGAACCGACCCGACACTGAGTCTACTGATAACATAAGCCACGCGGGGATGGCAAGCATCGGGCAATTCAACATTTAGGCGGTAGAACTTAACCTTCGGGCCGGCCACAATCCCAGATTATGCCTTGCGGCGAAAGCGCGCAGGCGGCTACAATGCTTCCCATGAAGCACCAAGTCGTGGCGTGCCTGTCCTCCATGGCCTTTCTGGCCACCGTGACACTTTGTCAACAAATCTCGCCGATGATCGGGACGGAGCTCCAACAGGGGCTTACGGCGCTGAAGAGCGGCGATTTTACCGCCGCCGAGCAGCACTTTTCTGCCGCCTTGAGACTCGATCCGAACCTTGCGGAGGCCCATGCCGACCTCGGAGTGGCATATTACAGCGATCATCAGTATGACAAAGCTATTGCAGAGTTTAAGGAAGCCCAAAGGCTCAATCCGTCCCTCGTGACCGCAAAACCCTTTCTGCCCCTCAGCCAGGCAGCCATAGGAGATTGTCCTGACGCCATGACCGGTTTGGTGCGGGAGTTTACCTCTAATTCCGATCCCAAGTTGCGGCGAATCATCGGTCTCAGTTTGGAGAGGTGCGCGGATCAACAAGGAAACGAAATGGAATCGTTGCAAGTGACCCAAAAGCTTTTGGCCGCTTACCCTAATGATCCTGACGTTCTTTATGCCGCGGGGCAACTCTATGGAAGGTTGTCTTCCGAGATCTATTTGAAGCTTATGAAGGTGGCGCCGAAGTCCGCGCGGAGCTTTCAGGTCATGGGATCCTTTGCTGCCACCGATGGGAACTGGAAAGCGGCGGTGGATGCTTACCGCCAAGCGGTTAAGCTGGATCCCACTCTGGTGGGCGTTCACCTGCAAATTGCCATCCTGCTCCTAACGAATTCCCCCGATGCCGATGCCTGGCAGCAAGCCCTGCCAGAACTTCAACAAGAACTGAGGTTGGATCCGAGGAGCGCGCAGGCTGAATATGAAATCGGTGAAATCTACCGCAAGCATGGTCAACTGAACGAGGCTGTTGCTGCCTTCCGGCAGGCCCTGGAATTCAATCCTTCCGCCACTCCTGTTCGCCTAGGCTTGGCGAAGGCACTCCTTCAGTTGGGACAGAAAACGGCAGCTCTCTCAGCCTTGGAGCCGGCCGCAAAGACCGATCCTGACGATCCTTCCGTCCACTTCCTGCTCGCTCAGATTTACCGCGACCTCGGCCGAACGTCTGAGGCTGCGCAGGAAGAGGCTGAATTCAAGAGGCTAAAGCCGACCGAGTGATGACCGCTGCTCCAGCAGGATTAATTCCCAATTTCTTGCTGTTCCAGCGCGTTAACTTCCCGGATATTCCCTGCCGCCGCCAGGGGCACGCGCAGAGTCTTGATCTCCAGCGGGTGAAACTCGCCGGTCCAGTGGCGGTGCACCAGCCCCAAATCCAGTGATGCCTTGGTGGCTCGCCCCGCCGTCTCGTAGCACCGGATGATGAGGTCATTTCCATCTTCGGCTTGCTTGACGTCCGACACGACGACGTCCGGCACATCCACGGAGAGAAAGGATGCAGCCTGCGCACGTGTGCCCTTATGAATTCCCTGGTAGAGAACCGGCACGGGCGCAGTCAGTTCCTCTGCCATGCGGACGATCCCGGCGTCCTGCCAGGTCCCCGTGTGGGGAACCAGCACCATGCGGAAAGTCTGAATGCCCTGGTCTTGCCAAATGTACTCACCGTTCGCGTCAAGCTGGCGGGGCCGGTGCTGCGCGTACGCGGCGCCTCGCACGATGGAAACCCGCAGGTCGTTGTCCTGCACGCTGTAACCGTATTTGGCGTCGTTCAAGACCGTGAGGCCGTACGCTTTGCCCTCCCGCTCACCGGAAAGGTCAATCCACCTCTGGCCCGGGTCTTCGGCGCCATTCGCCTTGCGGACTTTGAAGCCGTAAGCTATTTCATAAGTGGGCACAGGATTCTCCACGTCCACTGGGAACGAGAATTTCAGGATCTTCTGGTGCTCGTGCCAATCCAGAGAAACGCCCGCTCCGAGGGTGTGTGCACCCGCGTAAAGGGTCCAGTCCGTGGTCATGAAGGAAGCGCCATAGCTCGTCCGCA
>Ga0326728_10020175_pt1 | contig 12771 bp, 11 predicted proteins | sample MB3enrmetagenome_FD_207602 | JGI IMG/M metagenome (GOLD analysis project Ga0326728, IMG submission 207602) | Lab enriched peat soil microbial communities from McLean, Ithaca, NY, United States - MB31MN | ecosystem: Environmental > Terrestrial > Soil > Wetlands > Peat | place: USA: New York...
GGGCCTCCCATGCCGTTCCCGATACGAGATTCCAGTCGCCCTGTCCATACGATCGCGCGACATCTCTGCTGCTCCCGCCGGAGTATTGTGCCGCCAGCGGACAACCTGCCCATGTTCTTACGACCTAGGCCGATACGTTGGCGGGGGATTGGTGCGCCGCTGAACCGTGATAGGGTTGCCAACGATGCGCGCCAGCCCTGAGCTGAGCCGCAAGCGGTGTACATCGATGGGGTCAATGCGATTGGGTGACTCGCTGGAGGGTAGAGGTCCTCGTGCGCCTGGGCGCCGCGCGACCGCGCTGAAGGGCGAAGCCGGCTCACAGAGGTCCCCAGGCTGGGATGGCAAGCTCTTCCTGTGGGGTGGGTGCGGGCTGTATGCCGGGCCCGCGTTCGCCACGACGTTGCACGCACACCATGCGCTGCAGGTGTGTATCGGCGTCAGCGGGCGCTTCCGCCTGCGCTCCGGCGCGGCCGCGTCGTGGCAGGCCTATCGGGGCGCCGCCGTTCTCTCCGACCAGCCGCATCAACTCGACGGTCGGGGCAACACCGTTGCGTTGCTGTATCTGGATCCGGAAAGCATGCTTGCGCGGCGCGTCGCGCGACTTCATACCGCGCGTGGCATCTTCCCGGTTCCGCCGACAACGCTCAACGCGCTGCTATCGCGCCTGAGCAGCTTGGGCGAAGCCGAACCGACCGAGTGCCTTTGCGAGGAGCTGGTTGAAGCCTTGGTCCCCGAGGGCAACATACCAGTTCCACTCGACGGCCGTGTGGCGAGCGCTCTCGAACTCCTCCGCTGCGCCCCTGAGCGCCGGATGCCGCTCGCCGAGTTGGCTGCTGCCGTGGGCTTGTCACCGAGCCGGCTCGCCCATCTCTTTCGCGCACACACGGGCCTTCCTGTGCGCCGCTATCTACTGTGGCTGCGCTTGGGGGACGCGCTGCAGCAGCTCGCGCGCGGCGTGTCACTGACCACCGCCGCTCACGCGGCCGGGTTTGCCGACTCGGCGCATTTCAGCCGCACCTTCCGCGCCATGCTCGGCATCACCCCGTCGGCACTCGGATAGCGAAGCAAGCCTCAAGCCCCTAGCCCCAAAGGACCGCCCGAGGTGGCAGACACCCTTCGAGACGGCCGCTGAGAAGATGCGGCCTCCTCAGAGTGAGCGGTAACTTGTTTCGCTGCAATGCTTCCCGCTCAGCCTGAGGAGGCGCCAGCTTTTCAGGCGCCCTCTCGACGGATGCGAGCTTGGCAAGACTGTTACTGGCATTGGGGCTAGGGCAGCAAGTTCGTTCAAGACGCGCTCCACCGCCTGTTGTAGAGAGCGATCCGGGCATCGCGCAGAGACCGCGCGTGGCCCGGAGAAAGGAGACAGACGATGTCACTGGATCCAACCCAATTCACCGACAGCCGTTTCGCCCAGCTCCTCGGAGACGCTGGCGCCGCGAAGCTGGCGACCAACGCCCTACCGTTCTTCACTCGCCAGCGCGGTCCTGAGGAGACGGCGCGCCTGTTCGCTGTCTTTCGCGTCGGCGAACACCACGCCGTTATCACGATTGGTGATTGGCTCAAGAACACCAACCAGCTCGAGGTCAAGGACGGCTACGCCCGCCTCATCTGGGACGAAGCCCGTCACACCCGCATCTGGACCCAACGCATGATCGAGCTGGTCGGCGAGCGACAGGTGGAAACGCACTACCCGGACCCGCGGTGCCTCGAGGTGGACCACCCGGAGTATTTCCGCCTATGGGATGAGTACGCCAAGGCCGACTCGCTGCCTAAGCAACTCGCGTACATTTATGTAGTGGACGCCTGGGCGGGCTTCGCTTACACCGCGTACCTGAACTTCATCGACCCAGTCACCAAATGGCACTTGCAGACCATCCTCGCTGACGAAGCCTTCCACGTGGCGTTCGGGCAGCAGATGGCAGCGAAACACGTGACCACGCCGGGCGACAAGGCCATCCTCGCACGCGAGGAGGAGAAGATCGTCGGCATCCTTGCCAACATTACAGATGGCTTTCTGACCAGCAACGTGTGAGCAGGCCCGGGGAGGGTGCCATGAAGCTCAACCGCATCGAGAAGGCATTTATGAACAATCCCCTTCGGGCGCTGATCCAGCGACGTTACGAAGCCGCGTGGCTGGAGCGCCTCGGAGGGCGCGCTGACGGGTTGCGCGTGCTGGAGGTCGGCTGCGGGCGCGGCGTCGGGACGCAGATCATCTTCGAGCACTTCGGCGCGCGCGAGGTGCACGCCCTCGACTTCGACCCGGACATGGTCAGACTGGCGCGCCGCCGGCTCGCCAACTACGCGCAGGAGCGGTTGCAGCTGACGGTTGGCGACGTCGCCGCCATCAACGAAGCCGACGCATCGTTTGACGCCGTGTTCGACTTCGGCATCATCCATCACGTTCCGAACTGGCCCGCCGCCGTCGCTGAGGTGCGTCGCGTGCTCAGGCCCGGGGGCCGGTTCTTCTTCGAAGAAGTGACTCGTCACGCGCTCGAGCGCTGGAGCTATCGGGCGTTTACAGTGCACCCCACTACCAATCGCTTCAGCGCCCAGGAGTTCGTTGCCGAGCTGGAGCGCCACGGCATCGCAGTGGGGCACAACTTCATCGAGATCTTCTTCGGCGATTTCGTCATCGGCGTCGGCCGCCTCAGCTGACCTGCAAGACGCAGGGCGGCGCATGGTGTAACCGCCAGCCCCCCAGCGCGGGCGGAGATCGCTGACGAAGATTCTTTCTCACTCCCATTCAATCGTCGCTGGGGGCTTGTTTGTAATGTCCAGAAACACCGCGTCTACCCCCGAAATGTTGACGATCTTCCCGGCAACTTGCTTGAGGAATCGAAACGGGAGGCGGGCGAAATTCGCGGTCATGCCATCTTCTGAATTGACCGGCCGCAGCACGACGGTCTCACCACTGCCAAAGGAAATCGGAGCGAGGACCACCGGGAACTGCCAGACAGCATCGGTCAGGCCCTTCTCCTCCATGGCCATGCGGACGACGAAGTCGGCCTTCCTCAAAACCTCGACGCGCTCCGGTGTGATCGCTTCCTTGCGGATCCGTGTACCCTCGAGCCGCAGCCCCGAGATGCCCGCAATCAAGACGATCACGCGGTTCGTTTCTGTGTGCACGTTGCACAAAGTGGTGCTCAACTCCTGCATGCGGCCGTAATCAAATCGACGTCGCTCGTTTCGCAACGCCACGACCTTTCGATACGTCCGCGCATCTCCCTGCACGCCAACGCTTTGCACCGGCAAGAGCACGCCACCGAAGCCGGCGGCCCGGACGGTGCGTGCAGACGCGTCAGACAGCGGCTCCGCGTTCCCAGAGGTTGCACTACAAATGCAACGGATCGCCAGCCCGGGCCCGGGGAACGGCCACCGGTTTGTCAACCGATGAGCAAGCCCGAGGGCCCTCCCGACCTGGCGCACCTCGTCTTTGTAGAACTCCGCCAGCGGCTCGACCACTCTTCCTTGCCGCATCAGCTCCCTGATCTCCTCACACCGATTGTGGTGCGTCTTGATCAGTGCCGCCCTTCCAGCTGCTCCCCCCGACTCGATGGTATCAGGGTAGATCGTTCCCTGGCCGAGAAGCCAGTGCTCGGGATCGATACCGTACTCACGCATCGCAGCCGACTGAGTCTCCACGAACAGCCGGCCGATGATGTGGCGTTTCCTCTCGGGCTCCGTGACGCCGCGCAGCTTCTCCAGGAAGAGGGCCGATGCGTCCCGAACGACGAGCCGATCAGCCAGTCCGAGGGTGGCGAGGTTTGCTCGCAACTCCTCTGTTTCTCGCTCGCGCATGAGGCCGGTGTCAACGTAGAGTCCAAGAATCCTTTCCTTCGGCAGGGCCCTGGCGCACAGTACGAACGCAACCGTCGAATCGCCCCCCCCACTCACCAGGAAGAACACTGACCTGTCTCCAACTGTCCTCCGGATCTGGTCGACCAACGGCTGAATGCGATCGCTAGGAGTACTCCGCTTGCGAATCCTGCACACGGAGCGAACGAAATTTCTTAGGATGTCGTCACCGTGTTCCGTGTGAACAACCTCTGGATGAAATTGGACACCAAAGATGCGCCGCTTGAAGTCAGCAAATGCCGCGTTCTCGCACCGTTCAGTTGATGCGATGGTCGCGGCTCCCTTCGGAAGACGGGTCACGGCGTCAGAGTGGCTCATCCACACCTGCTGAGAGGGTGGCGTTCCGTGAAACAATGTGTCGGTCACCTGCACCTCGAGCCGCGCGTGGCCATACTCTCCGTCGCGTTTCGTCACGTGGCCGCCCAGCATCTTTGCGAGCAGCTGATGGCCGTAACAGATGCCCAGCACCGGCACGCCAAGGTCGAGAACGCTCCTCCTGATCTTTGGGGCCCCCATCTCGTAAACGCTCTGCGGACCACCGGAGAGAATCACTCCCGCGCAGCCACGGAGCTGCTTGGCGGCAGCGTCGGGTCCGTAGATCGTCGGCTCGATCCCGATGTCACGCAGTCTGCGCGCGATCAGGTGACAGTACTGTCCGCCCAGGTCGATGATGGCAATGCTGTTCTTGCGTGCGCTGATACTGTTCACCTTACGGGTGCAGCACGACAGCGCACGCGCCTTCGCGCCCCTCGCACGGCCTTGCCGATGAGATCCCGGGCCGTCGCGGTATCCGTTACGAGCGTGTTGCATAGCTTGGCCTCCAAAGCGAGCCGAATGGCTCCCACTTTCTGACGTCCCCCCGCCACCAAGACCACCCGCCCATCCGGACGTCTGGACAGCATGGACAGGCAGCTTGCCGACAGGACCGATTGGTCACCGGGTATGGCCACGGGCACCAATCGACCGTGCTTGTCGAAAAAATTGCACGCAAAGTCGCATGTGACGCCTCTCCCCAGGAGCATGGAGCTGACCTCTTCGCCCAGCAATCTTGCCAGCGGACAGCCCGCCGAGAACGGCGCGCACGAAGCGACAACGAAGTATTTCGGTTCCGGCTGCACTGGAAGTGAGGCATTCAGGATCTCTTCCGGATCGCCCCCAATGAGGCGGGCCTCCGCGCGCGGGCTGAACAACAGCCACAGCAAGGTGGTGAGCGTGTTGGCATGTGCATGCAGCACGTGCGGATCGTTTTGCCGGTAGCCGAGGGCGACGATGCTGATCTCCAGCGGCCGCGGACCTAGGTGCTGCACGATACACCACGATTGTCGCCCACCAGCGATGGCGAGAACGGCGCCCGCGCCCAACTTTTGGTTCAGGTATTCCGCTCCCACAGACCCCAGAGATTCGCGCAAGCGACGTTCATCTTCAGCCTCGTCACTACTGATCCGCACGTCCACGAGCCCGTACCGTTGCACCAATTGCCGCTCCAGCGCGCTGGCGGGCCGATGTATCTTGGCGAGGAGCGCGGCAGCGCTCCGGTGCGACTCCACTGCCGTGAGCTCATGGCGCAGCGCCTGTGCGCAGATCTCTGACAGGTTGATCTTCCTGCGCCACTTGGAAACCAGCGGCGTGAGGTCATCTGGAAGCGAGACGTTCAATCGGCCCATGCGGCATCGAATAGCACGGGCGAATGCGCATTGTCAATATTAATGCGCATTCGAATACGAAAATGACTGCCTGTGCACCTCGCCGTGGGGTCCCCGGCACCCCTCTAGGCGCAGGAACGCCCGCGGCCTACAATCGATCTCGCTTCTGTGAGAAGGGAGTCGCGTTGGATGTTCGCTGTCGCACGCCGCCAGTTGTGCCTCACAGCTCTGCTGCTGGTGATCACGGTTCCTGCCGCCCGCAGTGAACCACAGGCCTTGGCCACTTTCGCCGGCGGGTGCTTCTGGTGCATGCAGCCGCCCTTCGATCAACTCGACGGCGTGATCTCGACCACGGTGGGCTACACCGGGGGCCATACGAAGAACCCGACGTACGAGGAGGTCGAATCCGGTGATACCGGCCACGCTGAGGCCATCCAGGTCACCTACGATCCCAAGAAGATCAGCTATGCCAAGCTGCTGGACGTGTTCTGGCACAACATCGATCCGCTGACGCCAAACGGGCAGTTCTGCGACCTCGGTACGCAATATCGCAGTGCGATCTTTTATCACAACGACGAGCAGAAGCGTCTGGCTGAGGAATCGAAGAAGGCTCTGGAAGCGTCGGGCCGATTTCACAAGCCGATCGTGACCGAAATCGTGCCGGCGTCGGAGTTCTACCCCGCCGAGGACGACCACCAGGAATACTACCGTAAGAACCCCGTCCGTTATCACTATTACCGCTACCGCTGCGGTCGCGATCAGCGCCTCGAGGAACTCTGGGGCAAAGCAACGCCCAGCCCTCAACACGCCCACTGACGAAACCCCCGGGGGCGTACCGTTGGCGGTCGAGTTCTGCCCTGCTGTATGATAGGCGGGGTAAGGACGAGACCTGACCGCGATGGACCGCTACTCCGAGTTCCTTGATGTCCGCCAGCACGGCTTCGCCCGCGTCGCCGTGTGTGTGCCCGAGGTGCGCGTGGCCGACCCGGCCTTCAATGCGGCCGCGCATCTGAAGGTGCTGGAAAGCGTGCATCAGGCCGGGGCGCATTACGCCCTTTGTCCCGAGCTGGGTCTGAGCGCCTATTCCTGCGGGGATCTGTTCTTCCAGGACGCGCTGCTGCACGCCGCCAACGCAGCGTTGCACACCGTCGCCGCTGCCAGTGCGGCCTGGAACATGATCATTTCCGTCGGTCTGCCGCTGGTGGTGAACGGGTTGCTGTTCAACTGTGCCGTCACGCTCTACCGCGGGCGACCGCTCGCGGTGGCCCCGAAGGCGTACCCGCCCAACTATCGCGAGTTCTATGAGCTGCGTTGGTTCCAACCGGCCGATGCCGCGCGTGCGACGACAATCCGGTTGCTCGGGCAGGATGTCCCGTTTGGGACCGATGTCCTGCTGCGCGCACGACACCTGCCGGGTTTCGTGCTGCACGTCGACATCTGTGAGGACCTGTGGGTGCCCGTGCCGCCGAGCACCCTGGCGGCGCTCGCCGGCGCGACCGTGCTCGGCAACCTATCGGCGTCGAACATCACGGTGGCGAAATGGGAGTACCGGCAGGAACTGGTGTGCGCCTCGTCCGCGCGGAACCTCGCCGCGCAGCTGTACAGCGCGGCGGGGTTCGGCGAATCGACATCGGATCTGGCATGGGACGGGCAGGGACTGGTCGCCGAGCGCGGCATCCTGATCGGTGAGACCGAGCGCTTCGTCCTGCACGGCAGCTCAGTGGTGGTCGATGTGGACCTCAGCGCCATCGTGCAGGACCGCATGCGCCAGACATCGTTCGGCAACAACGTTCGCACACACGCCCAGCCTCCGTTGCGCGCCATCGAGTTCGGCGACGGCGACGAGACGCGGCCGGCAACCGTGTACCACACGCTGCGGCGCCGGGCCGATCCGCACCCGTTCGTGCCGGCCGATCCGGCCAAGCGTGATCTGCGCTGCCACGAGGTCTTCATGATCCAGGCGACCTCGCTGGCGCGGCGGCTGACTGCGTTGGCAGCGGAAGCGCGGCGCGTGGTGGTCGGCGTGTCGGGCGGGCAGGACTCGACGCATGCCTTGCTGGTCGCCGCGCACGCTGTCGATCTGCTCGGGTTGGAGCGCAGCCGCATCGTCGCCCTCACTATGCCGGGCTTCGGCACCACCGAACGCACGCGCAACAACGCGCTGCGGCTCATCGCCGCCATCAAAGCGACGGCGCGCGAGGTGCCGGTGACGCAGCTCAGCGAAGCGGTGTTCCAGGCCGTCGGCCATCCGCCGGAGCTCGAGGACGCTACCTTCGAGAACGTGCAGGCATGGTTGCGCAAGCTGCTCCTGTTCGCCACCGCCTCACAGGAGAAGGGGATCGACATCGGCACCGGCGATTTGTCGGAGATCGCGCTCGGGTTTGCGACCTACGGCGGCGACCACATGTCGCACTACGGCGTCAACGCCGGCGTGCCGAAGACGTTGATCTCGTACCTCATTGCCTGGGCGGCGGACGCGATCTTCCGCAACGAGCCCGAGGTGCAGCAGGTGCTGCACGACATCCTCGGGACGCCGATCAGTCCCGAGCTGTTGCGGCCCTCACCGCAGGGCGAGATCGTGCAGTGCACGGAAGAGATCGTCGGGCCGTACGAGCTGCACGATTTCTTCCTCTATCATTTCTTGCGTTTCGGTTCCGGGCCGCGGCGCATGGCGCGGCTCTGCCTCCACAGCTTCGGGACGAGGTACACGCTGGCACAAATCCGGAAGTGGCTGCGGGTGTTCATCTCACGCTTCTTCCTCAACCAGTTCAAGCGCGACTGCATGCCCGACGGCCCGAAGGTCGGCTCCGGCGGCGCCCTGTCGCCGCGGAGCGAATGGCGCATGCCCGCGGACGCCTCCGCGGCTGCTTGGCTCGCCGAAGTCGACGGCGTTCCCGAGTCGTCAGAGGAGTAGGCCACGCTCTGCCCGGTTGGGGTGGATGTCCAGCCGTTCAGAATCTCGGCGACCTTGCTTGCTCCAGGTTCCCTCGCCTCTGCCGAGGGCTTGCATGGGCCGTTTCAACATGGCAGAGCGTACTCCAGTCTTGACGGACACTGTTGTTCACTGGGGCATTAGGTGGCATCATCCGGTTGAAGAATAAAAGAGGGGGAAGGAGAAAAAACCCATGCGATCAGAACTGCGCATCGCTGACCTCAAACGTCGCGTGCCGACTACAACGCGACTCATCAACGTAAAGATCCCGGCGCACCTCGGCACCGCCATTGACAGGCTGGCAAACGAACTCGGCGCATCCAAGACGGAAATCGTGATCGCGCTGCTCAACGCGGGGCTGGACAAGGCGACGACGAAACTGAGCGGTCTTTCTGCGCCAAAACGCGGTTGATCTCTGGGGGCCACCGCTCAGAGGCAGCGGGAGGGTGTCAAGTCAGGCTTCGCGCAGGACCTCGCGCGCGATGGTCAGGATCTGCATTTCGGTGGTGCCGCCGCCCAGCTCGATGAGCTTGGCGTCGCGTGCCAGCCGCTCGACCACGTACTCCTCCATGTAGCCGTTGCCGGCGAGGATGTGGATCGCTTCGAAGGCAACGAAGGTGCCCATCTCGGCGCAGTAGAGCTTGCCGGCGCACACGTCGGCGACCGACTCGCGCAGCGTGCGCCCAGCCAGATAGTCGGCGTAGACGATGCGGCGGCAGTTGGACAGGGCCACGTACATGCGTGCCAGCCGGTGCTGCACCAGCTGGTAGTTGGCGATGGGCTGCCCGAATTGGTGCCGTTGGCGGGCGTAGTCGCGGGCGATCTCGAAGCAGCGCTCGGCGATGCCGTACGACATCACCGAGAGACCGCCCCGCTCCGTAGCGAGACTCGCCTTGACGTGGTCGCGCTGGCGCACGCCGCCGCCGAGTAGCTGATCGGCAGGGATGCGCACGTCGTCGAGAAACACTTCGCCCGTCGGCGAGCCGCGCATGCCCATCTTCTTCATCGCGGGCCCGGTCGACAGGCCCGCGACACCACGCTCGACGATAAAGGGCTGAATCGACCCGTCGAGCTCACCCCCCTGGACGCGCGCGTAGATCAGGAAGATGTCTGCATACGGTGCGTTGGTGATGAAGGTTTTGGAGCCGTTGAGCACGTACGCGTCACCGTCGCGCCGCGCTGTGGTTTTCATCCCGCGCAGGGCGTCACTACCGGCGCCAGGTTCGGTGAGCGCCCACGCGCCGACGCGCTCGCAACGCATGACCGGCAGCGCGAAACGCTCGATCTGCGCCGGCGTGCCCTTGCCGACGACATTGCCGGCGAAGAGACCGATGCTGGCGCCGTAGCTGAGGGTGAACGACGGACTGACCCGCGACATCTCCACCATGAAGGTGGTGCGCGCATAGCGCGCGGCGTTGGCTTCCAGGCCCACCCCGGTGCTGCCGCTGCGGTCGGCGTCCGTGGCGTCGTGCATGGGGGGCCGCGGCACCATCGCTTCGAGCCCTAATGCCTGATGCATGTCCCGCATGAGGCCGTAGGGAAGCATCTCGCCGTTCTCCATCTTCGGCACGTGCGGCTCGATCTCGCGCGTGAAGTAGCCGCGGAAGGTATCGCGCAGCATGCGTTCGGTGTCGGTCAATTCGAATTCCATTGTTCTCCTCGGTGATAGGCCCAGTTGGTCGCCATGGGTATTCAGGGAATCCGACTATGGACCCGGGCGGGCCGGATGTGAAGTCTCTTGGTCCTCTGCCACACCAGATTGCCGCCCGAACCATGGATTTCTGAGCCTTCGATGCAGTGACGGACCGCGGCACCAGAGTGAAACGAAGGCCACTTTACGGCAAAGGCCGTTACAAATACGGCTCGCAGCGACGACGGAACCAACCACCTCTACGAAGGTATGTCACTTCCTTTTTCCTTGGTCGGGCTGGAGAGAACGATTGGACAGGTATATTTGTTGCTGGCGGCAGCGTGGAGACTCTTCGACCGACCCATGGACAAGCGCGGCTTCACGCTCCTGGAATTGCTGACCGTGGTCGCGATTCTCGGGATCCTCGCCGCTCTTGCCGTAGCAGCCTACTACCAGTCCCGGTCCCGGGGCTATGAGGCGGTGGCCATCTGCTATATGAATTCCTGGGTCCCAGCCCAGGAACTCTACCTGCAAAAATATGGCCATTACGCTGATGCCCAGGACCAACTTGCCGAGGGTGGGCTTGGCGTCCTTTACATACCGAGAAGCAATATGCCCCCCTACGACTTCTCCATTAATTCAACCGGTCAGGCAAACAGCACATCATGGTCGGGACGGGGAACGCCCAAAGGTCCAGGCCTCAAGTATTTCTACATCGACCAGACCGGCTACCTCCTCTCGTCCATGACGGGCCCGCCCCAACCGTAACCGAGCCCCCGCTCCGGTTCGCTCTGAATACCCTATTGATCGGCTGAGTTCGACCTGCACGTTTCCTTTCAGGAGCGTGCCGCGCGGGCAGGCTTACTACGCCGTGAGCGTAATTGGAAGCGGAGATAGCATGGCTGTTCGTCAGCTCAACGCTATACTGGCTGGCGGAATGCGGCATCATCCCTCTTGCTTGCGCCGGGGCCAACATCATAGGCTACAGGCTATGCCCGACGCGATCGTTCGAAGAGAAGGGGAAGCCCCTCCTCCGGCGGCGGTGACAGCCACCGGCCGCCAGCGCACACTGGAAGGGATCCGACGCCATCCATGACCGCTCCGCTCGTCTGTGCGCTGCTCAGCGCTCTGAGCGCGCCCATGCTGTCTCTCGATAGCATGGACCGGTGTTCGCGTCCGGCCGATCCGATTGAGTTTGCGGCGCGGCGCAGTCAAGCGCCGCCGCCGACTCGACCTGCGAAGGGGCGCCTTTTGGTCGCGCAGCGCAGCGTCAACGACCCGCGGTTCGCCGAGACGGTGATTCTGCTTGTTGCTTACAGCGATCAGGGCGCGATGGGGCTCATCATCAACCGGCCCACAGACGTGCGCCTGGCTTCAGCCTTGCCGAAGATGAAAGAGCTGCGTGATCGTCCGGACCATCTGTTTGTTGGCGGGCCGGTGTCGCCCAGTGCCATGCTCCTGCTCATCCGCTCGGCCACCGTGCCGGAGGGTGCGCAGCCTGTATTCGGCGATGTCTACGTGAGTGGCAAACTGGAGACGTTGCGGAAAGCCCTGGGGAAGAGCGGAAAGACGCATCGCTTGCGCGCCTACGCAGGGTACGCCGGCTGGGGCCCGGGCCAACTCGATCGCGAGATCGCCCGCGGCGACTGGGCCATCGGACCCGGCGATGCCGGTACCATCTTCGACATGCCGTCTGGCGACATGTGGCAGAAGCTCATCTACCGCTTCTCCGTGGAATGGGCACGAAAGGGCGCGGGCGGTTCTGTCGTGGCTGAAAGGGAAATCGAGAGCATTGAACCGGGAATCAGGAATGCAGAATGATTCCCGAGGATGATTTCGTATTCGCCGGTTCCCTGATCGCTCGTTGCGGCGGGCACATTCCAGCTCATCCTGACGCTGGGAGTTGCGGATGAACTGTGGGCGCTGCGGTGGCTTGCGATCAGAACGGATGGTTGGGCTTCGCTGGCATATCGTTGCCGGCATCTACGCCGCTGGTTTGCTGCTCGCGTACACGCTCACCGGCAGCCTATTGCACGACCTGGTCGAGGGCGGGCAGCGCAGTCTGCTGCCGCTATGGAAGGCGTGGGTTCCGCTGGCAGTCCTGATGGTCGCCGTCGGTGCCAGCTTCGTGCGCCGGCGCCGGCCGGTGTGCGATGCGTGCGAGACGGCTGAGCCGCGCTGGCTGCTGGCGCCCCTGAGTCGGGAGAAGTCAGCCCAGGTCACCGGGGGATCAACACGCCGGATGTTCCTGCGCACCCTGGGTGCTGGTGGAGTGGCGATGATCGCTGCGCTGGGCGGTCTTGCCACCGCGGTCGGTCGCAACTGGGCCTGGCTGCGGACCTTCAACGACTTCTTTCGCACGCCGGTGGAGAAAACCGCGCCTGTTGTTCGTCCCGAGTGGCGGGGCGCCCACATCAAGAGTTATCGCCGGCTGGGGCGGACCAACGTGATGGTGTCGGACATCTCGCTGGGCTCGGGTCAGATCAACGACGTCGAGGTCGCCCGGCTCGCGCTCAATCGCGGCATCAACTACTTCGACACGGCGCCCGATTACTCCGATACTGCCTCCGAACGCGTGCTCGGCGAGGCTATGAAGGGGTGGCGTGACGAGGTCTTTCTGGCGACCAAGTTCTGCGTCGCCGACGGGCATCTCCCGAATGACACGCCGGTGCCCAGAGTCATCGAGGCTGTCGAAGGCAGTCTCAAACGGT
>Ga0326728_10020177_pt1 | contig 12770 bp, 10 predicted proteins | sample MB3enrmetagenome_FD_207602 | JGI IMG/M metagenome (GOLD analysis project Ga0326728, IMG submission 207602) | Lab enriched peat soil microbial communities from McLean, Ithaca, NY, United States - MB31MN | ecosystem: Environmental > Terrestrial > Soil > Wetlands > Peat | place: USA: New York...
TACCTTGCGCATCGAGCAGGATATCCTGCGAGACAATGACCAGCGTGCAGCGGCGAATCGCAACGCGTTCGCTCGTCGCGGCCTGTTTGCCCTGAATCTGGTGTCCAGCCCCGGGTCGGGCAAAACGACCTTGCTGGTCGAGACCATCCGTGCCTGGGCGGGGCGCACCCCCGTGGCGGTGATCGAGGGTGATCAGCAGACCGCCAACGATGCGGAACGCATTCGTGCCACGGGCGCGCCCGCGGTGCAGATCAATACCGGAAAGGGCTGCCATCTGGATGCGCGCATGGTCGCCGGCGCCATGGATACGCTCGCCGGGGACCACGCGCTGGGCGATGACGGCCTGTTGCTGATCGAAAACGTCGGCAATCTGGTGTGTCCGGCCGCGTTCGATCTCGGCGAACATCACAAGGTGGCGATTTTGTCGGTGACGGAGGGGGAGGATAAGCCGCTCAAATATCCCGACATGTTCCGTGCCGCCGACCTGATGCTGTTAAGCAAGACCGATTTGCTGCCCTATGTCGATTTCAATGTCGAAGCGGCGATAGAAATGGCCCGGCGGGTGCGACCGGGCTTGCCTGTGATCCTCGTGTCGGTGAAAACCGGAGAGGGAATCGAAGAATGGCTGGGCTGGCTGGAAGCCGGTTGCGCGAAGGCCAGGAAAAGTCGGGTCGGGGAGCGCTGAGCATGGCGCAACAACGTCAGCGTCTGGTGGTGCGCGGTATTGTGCAGGGCGTGGGATTCCGGCCGTTTGTGTACCGGCTTGCACGTGAACTGGCGCTGACGGGCTGGGTGCGCAATGACGGGCACGGGGTGACGCTTGAGGTGCAGGGCCGCCCTGAGGTGCTGGCCGGGTTGCCGCACCGCCTGCGCGCGGAGGCGCCGCCGCTGGCACGTATCGAGCAGGTTTCCTGCGAGTCGATTCCATTGAGTGCCGAGCCGGAGGCGGGGTTTTCCATTCTGGAAAGCCGCAAGGGGGGATGCGAGGCGGCCATCGGTCCGGATACCTGTGTATGTCAGTCTTGCCTGACCGAACTTTTTACCCCTGCGGACCGGCGATATCGCTACGCCTTTATCAACTGCACGGATTGTGGTCCGCGCTACACGCTGGTAAGACGCCTGCCTTACGATCGGGCGCAAACCAGCATGGCGAAGTTCGTGCAATGCCCGCAATGCCAGGAAGAGTACACCGATCCGGGGCACCGTCGATTTCATGCGGAACCCAATGCCTGTCCGGAGTGCGGTCCACGGCTCGATGTGCGCGACGCATCCGGGCGGCCGGTTGCCGGCGATGCCGTCGTCGAAACGCTTGCGCGCTTGTTGCGCGGTGAAATTGTGGCGATCAAGGGGATCGGCGGCTTCCATCTGGCGTGCGATGCGCGCAATGCCGACGCCGTCGCCACGCTGCGGGAACGTAAGAACCGCGAGGGCAAGCCCTTGGCTGTCATGGTGGCGGGCCCTGCTTCGTTGCAGGGGCTGGCCGAGGCCGGAGAGGACGAACTGGCCCTGCTGTCCACGCCCGAACGCCCGATCGTACTGCTCCCCAAGGCGGCCGGCGCCGACGCCCGGTTGACGGGCGTCGCGCCGGGGGTGATGCAACTGGGGGTCTTGCTGCCCTACACCCCGCTGCATTATCTGCTGTTTCATGAGGCGGCCGGCCGGCCCGAAGGGATCGACTGGCTGGGCGCGCCGCAAGACCTGGTGCTGGTCATGACCAGTGCCAATCCGCATGGCGAACCGCTGGTCATCGATAATGCGGAGGCGCTTGACGGCCTGCGGGGTATTGCGGACGCTTATTTGCTGCATGACCGTGAAATCGTCACGCGCTGCGACGACAGCGTGCTGCGCCCCCTGCCTGGCGCCGAGGCGCAGTTCATCCGCCGTTCGCGCGGATTCACCCCGCGAGCGGTCTGGCTGGCGCAAGATGGACCCGCCGTGCTGTCTCTGGGGGCGTATCTCAAAAATACGTTCTGTGTGATGCGGGGGAGGCAGGCTTTCCTGTCTCAGCATATCGGCGACCTCGACCGGCCTTCGGTATGTGTCGCGCTCCAGGAGGCAACGTCGCACCTTCTCCGGCTGCTTGAGGTGTCTCCTGCGTTGATCGCACACGATCTGCATCCCGATTTCTTCAGTAGCCGGCTGGCCAACGACCTGTCGGTGCGCTGGCAGATTCCTGCGGTTGCCGTACAGCATCATCATGCCCATATCGCCGCGGTGCTGGCCGAATGTCAGATCGATGAGCCGGTACTTGGACTGGCCCTCGACGGGGTGGGACTGGGCGATGACGGGGGCGCGTGGGGGGGCGAGTTATTGCAAGTCGACGGTGCGCATTTCCAGCGTCTGGGGCATCTGCGCATGATTGGCATGCCCGGCGGCGATCGCGCGGCGCAAGAGCCGTGGCGCATGGCCGCCGCCGCCTTGGGCTTGCTGGGCCGCGCGAGTGAGATTCCTGATCGATTTGCTTCCGAAACGGGTGCGCCGGTGGTGATGCAGATGGTCGGGCAAGGTGTGCGGCTGCCGATGACCTCCAGTATGGGGCGCTGGTTCGATGCCGCGGCCGGTCTGCTGGGCGTATCCACGCGCATGAATTACGAAGGGCAGGCGGCGATGCTGCTCGAAGGGCTGGCGGGGCTGAATGGTCCGGTGCCGCCGGAGCGCGCTTATGCTATCCATCGTACACAAGACGGGCTGGAGCTTGATCTGTCCCTGCTGATCGAATGCATGGCGGATATCGGCGACGCGCAGCGTGGCGCCGCCTTGTTTCATGCGGTGCTGATCGACGCATTGGCCGAGTGGGTTCACCAGGCGGCGGAGTCGACCGGACTGAAACGGGTGGCCTGTGGCGGTGGCTGCCTGATGAACGGCATCCTGTCGCAAGGGTTGCGCCAGGCGCTGGGCGGGCGGGGGCTTCGCATGCTGGAAGCCAGGGCCGTGCCGCCAGGCGACGGCGGGTTGTCGCTGGGGCAGGCATGGGTGGCGCGCAAGACCCGGTGACCGGTCAGCGAAGGCATTGCCTGATCTCCTTGTCCGAGGGGATGACGGGCTGTAACGAATGATGTTGTTTATGTTTTTGTGAAGGAATAACCATGTGTCTGGCAATTCCCGCGCGCGTGATCGAGGTGCTTGATAACGATCAGGTGCGCATCGAACTGGGCGGTGTGCACAAGGCGATTTCGACCGCGCTGGTCGAGAATGTCGCCGTTGGTGACTATCTGATCGTGCATGTCGGCTATGCCATTGGCAAACTTGACCCGCAAGAGGCCGAAGAAACCCTGGCGGTGTTCGCCGCGATGGGCAAATCTGCCGACCCCGCCGAACCTTCTGCCTATATCTGAGATTCGTCCGATGAAATATGTTGATGAGTTCCGCGACGGAGAACTGGCGCGCGGTATCGCGCGTGCCATCGCAGCCGAAGTCGTGCCAGGCCGGAATTACCGGTTGATGGAGTTCTGCGGTGGGCATACCCATGCGATCTCGCGTTATGGTCTGCTCGATCTGTTGCCGCCGGCGGTGCGCATGATTCACGGGCCGGGCTGTCCTGTCTGCGTGCTGCCGATCGGGCGCATCGACAGTGCCATCGATCTGGCGCGCGAGCATGGCGTGATCTTGTGCACCTATGCCGACACGATGCGCGTGCCGGCATCCGGCGGCCTATCGATGTTGAAGGCCAAGGCGCAGGGGGCCGACATCCGCATGGTGTACTCTTGCGAAGATGCGTTGCGCATCGCGCGCGAGAACCCTGCGCGCGAGGTGGTGTTCTTTGCCATCGGATTCGAAACAACCACACCGCCCACGGCCGCGATCATCCGGCAGGCCGCCTCGCTCGGGCTGACCAATTTCAGTGTGTTTTGCAACCATGTGCTGACGCCGGCGGCAATGGTGCACATCATGGAGTCCGAAAGCGATCCCGATGCGGTTTCGCTGGACGGTTTTGTCGGCCCCGCGCATGTCAGTACCGTGATCGGTTATCAGCCCTATGAAGCATTCGCGGCGCATTACCGTCGCCCGGTGGTGATTGCCGGCTTCGAGCCGCTGGACGTGATGCAGTCGATTCTGATGCTGGTGCGTCAGATCAATGCGGGGCGAGCGGTCGTGGAGAACGAATTTACGCGGGCCGTGACGCGCGAAGGCAATCGCAAGGCGCAGGCGCTGACAGACGCGGTGCTGGAGCCGCGAGACAGTTTCGACTGGCGCGGCCTGGGCGAAGTGCCTAAGAGCGCCTTGAAGATCCGTGCGGAATACGGGCTTTACGATGCGGAGCAACGGTACGGCATCGCGTATCGTCAGGTGCCGGATCACAAGGCCTGCGAATGTGCCGCCATTCTGCGCGGTCACAAACAACCGGCCGACTGCAAGGTGTTCGGCACCGTGTGTACGCCGGATCATCCGATCGGCGCGTGCATGGTGTCGTCGGAGGGCGCGTGTGCCGCGCACTATACCTATGGCCGTTTCAGAACAAAATAATCAGACAGGCACCCGAACATGGCTTATTCCCGCCCAATCGATTTCAAACATGGCCGTGTGGATCTGACGCACGGCAGTGGCGGCCGCGCGATGGCGCAGCTGATTCACGAATTGTTCGTCAAGTGTTTCGACAACGAATTTCTGAACGCGCAGAACGACGGGGCGTGTTTCCCTTTGCCGCCATCGAGCGGCCGCATGGTGATGGCAACCGATAGCCATGTGGTTTCCCCCCTGTTTTTTCCGGGAGGCGATATCGGCTGTCTTTCGGTGCATGGCACCATCAACGACGTTGCCATGTCCGGTGGTCGGCCGTTGTATCTTGCCGCCAGCTTCATCCTGGAAGAGGGTTACCCGCTGGCGGATCTGAAGCGCATCGTTGAGTCGATGGCTCACGCTGCACGCGAGGCCGGGGTCCCCATCGTCACCGGCGACACCAAGGTGGTGGAGGAGGGCAAGGGCGACGGTGTCTTTATCACCACGACCGGGGTTGGCGTCGTGGCGGACGGAATCAATGTGTCGGGGAGTCGGGCGCGTCCCGGCGACTGTATCCTGGTGTCCGGCTTCATGGGCGATCACGGCGTGGCCATCATGTCCGAGCGTGAAAACCTCTCGTTCGAAACCACGATCCAGTCCGATACCGCGGCCTTGCACGGCCTGGTGGCCGCCATGCTCGATGCGGTTCCTGATCTGCATTGTCTGCGCGATCCGACCCGTGGCGGGCTGGCGGCGGTTCTCAACGAATTCGCGGGGCAATCGGGGTGCGGAATGCGGCTGCGTGAAGCCGCCATCCCGGTTCGCGGTGAAGTTGCCGCCGCATGCGAATTGCTGGGGCTGGACCCGCTTTATGTGGCCAACGAGGGCAAACTGGTGGCGATCTGCGCTGCGGACGACGCTCAGCGATTGCTGTGTGCGATGCGCAATCATCCTCTGGGCCGCGATGCGGCGATCATCGGTGAAGTCATCGAGGATGCGAACGAATTTGTGCAGATGGAAACCGTTTTCGGCGGACGTCGCATGGTTGACTGGCTGACGGGAGAGCAGTTGCCGCGGATATGCTGATCCCGGGTTGAGAGAAATCCGATGAACTTCAATCCCCTGTGTGGGTCAATTTCCGGGTTTCGGCGCATTGAACACTGTGCCGGAAGAAAGAAACGGCACACAGGGGGATGAAGGCGAATGCGCTGGACAACAATTGAACCACTGGTTTTTCTCTGGTGGAATACAAGCCTGTCACCACCGGTTTCAAAAAACAGAACGTCAGCCGAAGACCTCGCGTTCGTCGTGTCGCTGGTTGGAGAACTCAGGGCCGAATACGGGTTTGCGGCCTTCGGGCTGGGGGAGGTCTGCAGTGAAGATCTGCGGGCCATCCAGGCGGGGGTGGGCGACGCGGCCCTGAGCGTCTTCGATGCGACCGATCGCTGCGGGCGGCGCAAGTACGATACGGCAATACTCTACGATCGCACCAAGCTGGTCTTTTCCGAGCCCCGTTCCTTCGAAGAAAAATTCGGCAAGACAACGTTGAAACTGGGGGAAATGGCTCGATTCGTCACGACCGGCTCGGGTGAGGTCGTCGATGTGGTCGTCTCCCATTGGCCTGGCAGGCGGACCTCCCCCGAACTGGATGTTGCGCGCGACGAGCTCGGAACGCTGCTGCGCAGATCGCTGGAGTACGTGCGCAACGCAGAAGCAAGAGAGCGACCCTATGTCATCCTGATGGGCGACTTCAACGATGATCCCTATTCCCGCGCCCTGACCGGGCACCTTCTTGCCACGCGCGACAGGGAGCTTGCACGACGCAGGGCAGAATTCTTCTATAACCCGTTCTGGCGTTGTCTCGGCGAATCCCTGCCTTCGGTGATGGCCACTGCCGAACAGGGGGTGTGCGGGACGCACTACTATCCGAGCGGGGCCTCATCCCATTGGTTTACCTTTGATCAGATCATTTTTTCCTCCGCCTTTCTGGGTGATGGCCCCATCGTGCTCGACGATGCCCACAGCCGTATTCTGTCCACGCCCGAGTTGAAGCGTCGGCTACTGGACAAAAAACAGATATTCGACCACTTTCCGGTACTCAGTGCCGTGACGCTAAGGAGCCCATCATGTCTGTAGATTTTGTGGCGGCATTTCACCGTGGTCAGCAGGCCGCTTTGCAAGCACGGGAAGACAGAGAAGAGATTGACGATATCGTACAGGCGCTGTCCGACGATCTTTTTGGTGTGACGGACGGCAAGCTGAGAATTTCCATCAGAAAATTCCCCAAACGGTTTCCGGTGCTGCCTGATGGCGCGGTGAGCGCGGGCGATGACGAATGGCTGTGTGCCTGCAACGAAAAAATCCGCGATGCGGGTGAGGTCAGAGTCGCAAAATGGATGCGTCCCTATCGGGGCTTCCCGTGTACGCTGATTTTTGGCGGTCGCGAAGTCCGCTGCCATGACGGGGATGCGTTGGGCGAAGCGCTGGCAGAGCTGCTGCAGGATGCCTGGGTGGCCGACCAGCTGAAAGATCTGCTGGGGCGAAGCGGAAAACTGAAGCTGATGCAATAGGCGGCCGGGGTGGGGCGCCCCGGCTAAAAGTGTCGAAGTGTCATTTTGCCGCCGTCAATTCGTCATTTATGACGATATGACGGGAAATGTCGAAAACGTGACGTGCAATGTCGATTGCCGTCACGTTTTTTTGTTTGTGCGCAAAATGTTGTTGTGCAAAGGGAAATAGAATTCATCCGGTTTGCGCTTCCGGGTGGCCGCGCTGCTGGCACGAAGTGTGCAATGACACCCTGGTTGATAGTTTGCGTGGTTTTCTTTGGGGGTACGGTTATGAACCGCTTCGTTATTGCGGAGCCAAAACTTTGTATCGGGTGCAACACATGCATGGCGGCCTGTTCGATGGTTCACAAGGCTGCCGGCCTTCAGGCGCATCCAAGGTTGACCGTCACGCGCACGGCGGAACATACCGCTCCGATTCTGTGCCGTCACTGCGAGGACGCGCACTGCGCCCGAGTCTGTCCGGTCAATGCGATCACACATGATGGCGACGCCATCGTCCTGAACGAAACCCTGTGTATTGGCTGCAAGCTGTGTGCGATTGCCTGCCCGTTCGGCGCGATCACACCGGCCGGTACGCCTTGTACCGGTGTGGTGCCCGTGAGTCACGCGTATCTGGCGCCGGCAACCCAGGGTCTGCCGGGCGAGGCCGCGACCGACAGCCAGTCGACACTCGACCCGCTGCTGGCCTGGGCGCCTGGCGTGCGTTCAGTGGCGGTCAAGTGCGATATGTGCGACTTCCGTAGCACGGGACCTGAGTGCGTGCGCGTGTGCCCGACCGGGGCGATGCATGTGGTCGATAACGGCGCTCTCGATGCCGATGCGGATGCCAAGCGCAAGATGGCTACGGCCGCGCTGGGCGAGCAGGTGTCGCTGGATGCCTCACGGGAGCAAAAATGAACCTGACGCCAATTGGAATGTTGCTGCTTTCGGTGCTGTTGTTTGCCGCCGGCGCGGGCATGTCCCTGCTGCTGGCGCGTTGCGAACGTCTCGCCATTCAACTCTCCGCGCTGACCGGCGTGCTGGGGGGGCTCTGTGGCCTGGCCGCAGCCGTCCCCGTGCTGCTGTCGGGGCAGGGGGTCAGCTTCGCGATCGACGGCCCGTTCGCTTTCGCCCATTTTGTGGTGCGGATGGATCTGCTGGCGGCACTGATGGTGACCGTGATCTCGGCCATGGCCCTGATCGCCTCGATCTATTCGCTGTCGTATGTGCAGGAGTATGAAGGACGCGGCGCCTGGACGATGGGGTTCTTCATGAACCTGTTCGTTGCGTCGATGATCGGTCTGGTGGTGATCGATAACGCCTTTTACTTCCTGGTGTTCTTCGAAGCGATGTCGCTGTCTTCCTACTTCCTGGTGATCTTCGACCAGGACCGCGAAGCGGTGGATGCCGGTTTTCTGTATTTCCTGATCGCGCACGCGGGTTCGGTGCTGATCATGGTGGCGTTCTTCATCCTGTATCAGAAGAGCGGCAGTCTGGACTTCGACAGTTTCCGGGCGCTGCATCTGACGGGTCCGCTGGCCTCGGTGGTGTTCTTGCTGGCTTTCTTCGGCTTTGGCGCCAAGGCCGGCATGGTGCCGTTGCACGGCTGGTTGCCGCGCGCCCACCCTGCCGCGCCGTCGCATGCTTCGGCGATGATGTCCGGGGTGATGGTCAAGATCGGTGTATTCGGGATCATCAAGGTCGGCATCGATCTGCTGGGCGCTTCGACCGCATGGTGGGGCGTGGTGGTGCTGGCCTTCGGCGCGGTGTCGTCGGTACTCGGTGTGCTGTACGCGCTGGCCGAACAGGATATCAAGCGCCTGCTGGCTTATTCGACGGTTGAAAACGTCGGCATCATCCTGATGGGGGTGGGCACGGGCATGGTGGGCATGGCGACCGGTCACCCGGTCATTGCCGTGCTGGGGCTGCTGGCCGGCCTGTATCACCTGGTTAACCACGCCGTATTCAAGGGCCTGCTGTTCCTGGGCGCCGGCTCGATCCTGTATCGCACACATACCAAGGACATGGAGCAGCTGGGTGGCCTGGCGCGCGTGATGCCGTACACCGCTTTCGCCTTCCTGTTCGGATCGCTGGCGATCTGCGCACTGCCGCCGTTCAACGGCTTTGTCAGCGAATGGTTTACCTATCAGGCCATGTTCGGCATGAGCCATGGCGGCGATATGCTGCTGCGCATTGCCGGCCCGGTCGCCATTGTGGCGCTGGCGCTGACCGGTGCGCTGGCCGCGTTGTGCTTCGTCAAGGCTTACGGCGTGTGCTTCTCGGGTAATCCGCGCAGTCATCACGCAGCCGAGGCAAAAGAAGCGCCGTGCTCGATGGTGTTTGCGCTGATGCTGCTGGCCGTTGCCTGCGTCGTGCTGGGGCTGGCTGCGCCGTGCGTGTCGCCGATCATCAGCCATGTGGCCAGTTCGCTTACCGGTGGTGTGGCGCTGGTGGTGACACAGGGTTCCGTGATTCACCCGGGCAACCCGGCGCAGACCCTGGTGTCCACGCCGCTGCTGGCCGTGCTGCTGTTCCTGATCCCGCTGATTCCGCTGGTGCTGGTTTCGCTGTTCCGCGGACGCCGTCTGCAGCGCCGTCATGCCGGCGATGCCTGGGCTTGCGGCTATGCGACCGAAGGAAATATGACGGTCTCCGGCGCGGGTCTGGCCCAACCGGTCCGTTTCATGTTCGCACCGCTGTACCGTTTGCGCGAAACGCTCAATCCGTCGCGCGCCATGCGTGCAACGGTGGATTGCTCGGTGTCGGCGGCAACGCGTGTCGAGCCGGTGTGGGACGACAAACTGGTCTCGCCGATCGTGCGCGGTGTGCAACGACTGGGCAGCTGGGTTCAGATTCTGCAGCGTGGCGACTTCCGCATCTATTGCCTGTATGTGGTGATCGCGCTGGTGATTCTTCTGCTGTGTACGGTTCGATAGGAGCGATGTGATGCCGAACCTAGAGATGTTTATGTTGGCGATTGGTCAGGCGGCGCTCCTGTTGCTGCTTGCGCCGCTGATGACCGGGATTTCGCGCATGATGCGCGCCCGGATGCATTCGCGCCGCGGCCCGGGGGTGTTGCAGGACTATCGCGATATCGTGAAGTTGTTCAAGCGTCAGGATGTGGCGCCGTCTTCGGCGGGCTTCGTGTTCCGCGCTGCGCCGTACGTCATTCTCGGCACCATGCTGGTGCTGGCGATGGCGCTACCGGCACTGACCCGGCACTCGCCGGTCGCCGCGCTGGCCGACCTGATTACCGTGATGTACCTGTTCGCCATGGTGCGCTTCTTCTTCTCCTTGTCCGGTATCGATTCGGGCAGCTCGTTCGCCGGTATCGGCGCGGGTCGTGAGTTGACGCTGGGCATCCTGGTCGAACCGACGATGATTCTGTCCTTGCTGGTGGTTTCGCTGATCGAGGGAACGACCAATCTGGGCAGTATCGGCGCATCGATCGGGGATAACTACCTGAAGGCCCCGGCGGCGATCGGCCTGGCAATGCTGGCATTCGGTTTTGTCGTGTTCATCGAGATGGGCAAGCTGCCTTTCGACATGGCCGAAGCCGAGCAGGAGTTGCAGGAAGGTCCGCTGACCGAGTATTCCGGCGTCTCGCTGGCAATGCTCAAACTGGGTCTGGGTCTGAAGAAAGTGGTGATCGCCCAGTTCTTCCTGGGGGTGTTCCTGCCCTTCGGTCTGGCTGCGATTCCGGCGGCCGGATCGCTGGTGGTTGCGCTGGTGGCGCTGGTGCTCAAGCTGGTGGCGGTGTTCGTACTGGCTGCGCTGGTCGAGAACAGCATGGCGCGCGGACGCTTCCTGCTGGTGTCGCGTGTGACCTGGATCGGTTTCGGTCTGGCGGCGCTGTCGTTCATCTTTTATCTCACCGGTCTCTGAGGAGCAAACATGGAAAACATCGCTCTCGCGACCATTCTTGTGCCATTTGCCGGGGCTGCGCTTGTCTTGCTGAGCCCGCAGGGCGCCGCGAAGTGGATCGCGACATTGTTCGCCGCACTGGCCTCCATCGGGACGGTCTTGCTGGCGTCCTCGTTCGCCTCGGCCGGCTGGGTATCCCACACCTTCGACGTACTGGCGCTGGGAAACATGACCCTGCTGGGGCTGACGGTTGACCGTCTCAGCACCCTGGTGGCGATTGCGGTCGTGGTGCTGGGCTTTCTGGTTGTGGTGTATTCCACGGCCTATATGTCCGAAAGCAACCGCGAACATCCGCATGTCGCCAAGCCGCGCTATTACGCCTATCTGCTGGTGTTTATCGGCGCCATGGCGGGTCTGGTCCTGTCGTCGACCCTGGTCGGCCAGCTGATTTTCTTTGAAATCACCGGTGCCTGTTCCTGGGGCCTGATCGGTTACTACCAGAAGCCCAAGGCGCTGAAGTCGGCATTGAAGGCTCTGCTCATCACGCACATCGCCGCGCTTGGCCTGTATGTGGCGGCGGGCTATCTGTTCGCCCATACCGGTACCTTCGCGCTGACCGCGCTGGCGGCTTTGCCTGACAGCGCCAAGACGGTGGTGTTCCTCGGCATCATGGTGGCGGCCTGGGGCAAGTCGGCCCAGTTGCCGCTGCATATGTGGCTGCCGGACGCCATGGAAGCGCCGACCCCGGTCAGTGCTTACCTGCACGCGGCTTCGATGGTGAAAGTAGGGGTGTACATTTTCGCCCGTGCGATCTTCTCTGCCGGCGCAGTGCCGGAAGTCATCGGCTGGGTCGGTTCGATCATGGCGCTCATCACCATGCTCTACGGCTTTGCGATGTATCTGCCGCAGAAGGACATGAAGCGTCTGCTGGCGTATTCGACCATCGCGCAACTGTCGTACATCTTCCTGGGGCTGTCGCTGTCGATCTTCGGTTCGAAAGTGGCATTCAACGGTGCCGTGGCGCACATCTTCAACCACGCCTTCGCCAAGAGCCTGTTCTTCCTGGTGGCCGGCGCGCTGAGCCAGACCTGTGGTACCCGCATGCTGCCGCAGATCCGCGGTTTGCTGAAGGGATCGCCGCTGCTGGGCATCTGCTTCTGTGTCGCCGCGCTGGCGATCAGCGGCGTTCCGCCTTTCAACGGTTTCTTCAGTAAATTCGCCATTCTCGCTTCGGGCTTCGAACTGACGCGCGAGCATCTGTTGCTGTTGCCGCTGATTGTGCTGGCGCTGATCGAATCGGTGGCGAGCTTCGCCTGGCTGATGTCCTGGTTCGGCAAGACCGTGCCGGGCGAGCCGTCCGAAGTCGTGGCCAAGGCCGCGCCGGTGCCGCTCGCGATGCAGTTCGTGCTGATTACCCTGGTGATCATGTGCGTATGTTCCAGCTTTATTGCTGCCTCTTGGCTTGGATAACGGAGTCGCTCATGGACGGAATGCTGATCGTCAATAATCTTGCAGGGCTCCTGATCGTCACGTCTTTGATGGTGATCGGAACACGCCGCATCGCCACGTCGGCGCGGCTCTACGCTCTGCAGTCCCTGGTGCTGGTGCTGATCTTCGTTGCCCTGGCCGCCACGCAACACTCGCCCGAGCTGTATCTGTGGTCGGTGTCGGCGCTGGTCACCAAGGTGATTCTGGTGCCGCTCATCATGGTGCGCACGCTGGGACCGCTGACCACCAACGAACAGCTGGATAGCTGGATGTCGCCGGCCCAGCTGATGCTGATCGCCGCGCTCATCGTGCTGTTGTCGTGGTTCGCGGTGTCGTCGGTACACCTGTCGGTGGTGGCGAATCTCAAGCCCGCACTGGCGGTCTCGCTGGCGCTCTTCCTGCTGGGTCTGGTGGGCATCGTCAGTCAGCGCT
>Ga0326728_10020179_pt1 | contig 12767 bp, 13 predicted proteins | sample MB3enrmetagenome_FD_207602 | JGI IMG/M metagenome (GOLD analysis project Ga0326728, IMG submission 207602) | Lab enriched peat soil microbial communities from McLean, Ithaca, NY, United States - MB31MN | ecosystem: Environmental > Terrestrial > Soil > Wetlands > Peat | place: USA: New York...
CTTATTCCCGGATGGGGAATACCAGCGACAAAAGAAACTGCTGGAAATGGAACTGGAATCGCTGGTGGTACCGGCCGCCAACGCCGCTGAAGAAGCCGGAAACCTGATCAATAACCTTAAAAACCTCTGGGCTGAGGCCAGCCTGGAAGAGCAGCGGAAACTCCTACTGACCATGCTGGACGCTATTTACATCGATGCCAAGAAGACCAGATCAATAGTAGCCATCCGGCCCAAGCCGCCTTTCAAACCTATTTTTCAGGTCGCGGTAACCAAAGAAGGATCGGATATCCGTATCATTAACGAGCCTCTCCAAGGCTCGCCCGTGTTTCTGGTGGAGACGGGGGAGAATATAACTGCACGGGAAACACGAAATATCCCAATTTGGGCGAATAATTGCTTTGAAGCAAAACCACTTGAGCAGATTTATTGTAAATAGGTCGGATTTCTTGATCCCCCTTCACAGTGGATATCCGATCTTTTCAAAAATAAACTTTCCAACAATTAAGATCCAAAAGAGTCACTGTCATATTTTTCTCCGATCCCTGGCGCGTATACATTTCACGTATACACGGTGATTACAAATATCACGCCTTACCAATTTTAGAATTTTCGTCGGTGAAAGAATGGCGTGCACCCCATCAATAAAATAAATAATGGCAATTATGCCATTATTTAATAATCAAAAACAGCTCGTGACTCAAATTGGAGTCTATCTGACATTCCTATGTATAATTTTGATAATCTTTTTTCTATTTGAATTTCTCCTTAGTAAATCTTTTTCTATTATGCAAACGATGTCAGATTAAACATGTGCTCTGATTTGTTGGTCCACTATAAAACTTTTGAAAGCCCCCCGATGTTTGCAGGAGGCTTTCAGCACACCCACGGGGATTCTGCTTTGTAAGCTTGTTATATGACCGAGGGTGTTAATTGGCCAATGAAATTCTGATTTAGCCTATAATTTGTGACTAATTTCAATCGGGTGCTTTATTTTAACTTGTCCGACAGTGTTTACATTAACCATACTTGATATATCTCTGCGGAAACCACACGCGAGACACGCTTCATCCCAACCATTTTTTTCGCGCTGTATGAAAAGGTCGCCACCACATCGAGGACAACTTTTCAACTTCCAAACTGCCATTTTTCTTAGACCTCCAAGTTTACAATGCTGATTGTTTTTAACTTTTGCGTGCTGCCAACTTGCGACTAAAGTATTTAAGTTTTACCTTATTCCGGATTAAAAAGGATACCCATAACAGCTCTGAGGATCTTTTATCATCTCTCTTTCTATTGGTCTGGTAAAGTTATTGCCCAACAGTAAATCAACAACTTGACTCAGCACTTTTGCTGATTTTATTAGCTTATTATCCATTATCTTCCTCCACTCTAGCCACTAAATTTGGTTCTCTCCTGATTCCCATTGGACGCGAGATATTCATTTTTCCATGGATCTCACCTTTAATTACAACTCTATCACTCCCATATTGTGGTTTGGTTAAGGTAAATTTATGTTTTCATTAAATTTTAGTTAACAATAGGCACATGCGAAATTGGACGCCAATTCAACATAATCCAATTTTTGTGCTGCAAGAACAGGAGCCGAATGTTTTGCTTTACTTTTAGATTTGATGGCACTAGCAATAATTGAAGCAGCGTCTTGAAAAGCATTGTCTTTCGTATTGATCACCAGGCCATAATCAAGCAAATTCTCTGTTTCGGCATGAAAATATCTTCTGATGAATTCGCGCTGGTTATTATCGGAGCTTTTTATCTGTTTCTTTGCATTTTCTTCATCCAACTTTAAACTTTCCATGGTTCGCTCCAGTCTCAAACAAGTTGGTGCCACTATCAGAACGTGGCAAGCCCCGGGGAAATTTTTGAGGATAAATTGACTGCCCCTTCCTCGAATTACAATCTCGTGGCTCTTTGCTAACTCGGTGATTACCAGTTTCAGGGTTTGGAGGTAAAGCTTATCGTCAATGGGTATCTCCCACGGGTACATTTCCATTGGCACATAAAATATTTCTCCATCACCAGATTGATAATCCCTTGAATAGGAATTCCCGCCCATAGATAATGCCCCTGCGATACGTCCTAATAATGTGCATGACGAAATCTCCTTCTTTACTACGTCCAACACGTGTCGGTTTAATCTTGTGGCTATATCGGCGACGATCCGGTTGTCAACATACTCAATGCAGAGTTCTTTAGCCAACATTTTCCCGATTTCTGATACGCCACAAGCTTCCTTACCATGAATCGTTATCACTGGCACTCTAATTACCTCCTAATACCTAATGTGATCCACCATTATGCAAATCTCGGACTTTACTGCTCTCACAAAAGTTGGATTAACCCCAAAAATGATTATTCTTGTTAATTTTTAGGATTACGTTCTTTCTTTGCTGTCGGAATGCAATTACTATTTTCGTCTACGCATGAAATATCACACGTCCAGTAAGTTTCAACATATCGAGCAACACGTCTCCTGCAGACATAAACTTCACTAGCTATATCAGGGAACCGAACATCTAGTAGATCATAACGTTCAAACTTGTCCAGATTACATTCTCCCATATTCCACCTCCCTTTAATTTAATATTAAACCCTGCATATTTAGCCTTGATTAAGGAAATGTAAATTTTTTATTAAATCTCACTCTTGACCAAAACAGGTTTTCAGTCCATGTAGAGGAGAGACCCTGCGAAGTAATATGGTGAGAAAAGCACCAAATGTTTTTAAGGAGCCGCAAATGAAATTTAATACAAGCCTATTCAGCCAGATTCTACAGGTTGTGCCACGGTCTTCATTTTCGAGGTTGGCCTATGAAAGCAAGGCAGGAAGTCATGCCAAGGCCTAGGCAAAGAATCTGCGTGGGATTAGCACCAGACTTGCAATAACCTGCGGTAAATTGGGCCATTTGGGATTGCATGCCACCAATGCCAAAAGCACACTTTCCTTGTTTATGCTTACCGTCCCTGGGAACTTTATCAATACGTTTTCTACCATATGCGAGATTTCTGTCGCAGCGAAAGTCCTGACAAAAAGAAAAAATCCCGTTTCAAGAATAACCTGCTCAGCCTCGATTCCACCATCGGGACATTTGTTTGAGCTTATTTCCTTGGGCGGACTTCTGTCAAACCAAAAGGGCCATTAAACTCCTTTTGTTCACGAAACAAGAGGGCTACTGCCTGATTTCGCAATTTGCCAATTAGCCATATCATCAAAGATTTAATAAAACATTTACAATCTCTTAATCAAAATTAAACATGCACGCTTTATAATTTGATTTGATGGAGCTGGAATATGGGAAAATGCAATCTCGATCAAATAGAAATGAGTGTTTATTATGACCAGGACTCTTCAGACTTCGGGGAAAGAATACCTTCCAGGTGGGAAATCATGTCCCGGAACGCAAACATACGCTGGAGATACGGAAATCCAGCTGCGGGGGAAAACATTAAAACTGGTTACCCCAATAACCTTCATGGATTTACAGGATGGTATGCCCTATCGTTCGAGGTTGATTACAAACTCGATGAAAATTCGACGTCCACGCTTTTTATCGAATAGTTGATACGTTATTTCTGCCAAGCAAGATAATGTTGCTCAATATCCAAAGACAACTCAATTAAAATAACCAGTTAACGAATGTTAGTCAAACGGCCGACGGCACTCAAACTGCGCTTACCGCTTTAACCACCAACGTGAACAATTTGCCCACAGGGCTCCAGATAACTCCGTCAGTGAGTTCTCACACCATTATTCTGTCAATAAATTCCATTATAGCCCAGACAGTTGCTTTTTAATTTGTGTTTGTGCCCACTACCGATAAGACTCGATTAGCTACGATGGATGCTTCTCTTGCTGCTTGTAGGCTGCTTCCGGTATTGTAGAGACCCTCCGCGAATGGGAAAAACGATTTTCAGACGTTGTTCCGTAACTTCAGAGATGGGATTCTTGGGCCATGGTTATTTACATTCAATTTCTGGCACGGGAAAAACCTCAATGTCGGAAAGTCCTGCACCGGGCATTGTTGCAACGGCGGAAGAGATTTGTTCCATCGTTTTGCAATCTATTACAAATACAATTGATTTGTGAAACAAATTGTCTTGGGTCAATTTGCTATGCATATTTTGATTTGAGGCCGTGCTTGTATCTTCTATGCTAACCCATTTGGCATCCATGTGGGTAAAGAACTCGTCGTGAGAGACGGATCCATTAGACAAAAATTTTGCGTAACACAAGCATCTCATCTTATCCACCCTTTCCCCCATTTTTACCTGTCTATATTGTAAGATGCTTTTGTTAAGGGACACTTAAGGTTAGGTTAAATTTATGTTAAATATTTTAAATATCAGAAAAAATTAAGTTTTTTATAACAGTAATTTAACAATTCCTTAATTCAATCTTAATGAACGTTCTGTAAAATTAATAATAGGGAATTAAATATTAACCAAACCTTTAATTCACCCCATTGCAAGGCAGAAAAACTAAGAATTGCATGAAAGCTAAAGTATACATACTATTAAATATTCGGGAATGTAAGAGCTCGGAAATTGCCAATAAGCTTCGAGGGCAGATTGGCGTCAAGAGTGTCGAGATGCTGGAAGGTTCACCTGAAATTATATTTACTGTTGAGGCTAACGGAAGACCTAAATTGGCTACGTTGTCAGTTTCTGCACTTAAATCGATAGAAAATGTTGTTGAATCCGTCCAACTGTTACCAGTACATGATACGTCCGGAGTGTTGGTTCATTAAATTCCACTATTTCACGGTCGACTGAAACGTATTTATTAACACCAATATTTATACAAGGAGGGCGATGAAAATGACCTTTAGAAGCACCAAAATCTTTGCCAAGAAACAGAACCTACATTCTTCAACAGCGGAAGTCTGTCGTGGATGTGGTGGTGTAATGTCACTGGAGCCGGATATAAAAGCTGGATATGTCAAGATTTGCTCCCGATGTGGTCGCATCGAAAATATCTCTCGCAAAGCGATTATGCAAAATCATTTGTTATGAGTTCCAAATGTTATATGTTTGTAATATTTTAAGTGTCAGTGTTATTATTTTTACATAGCGCTTGTTTTATTATATTGATGTCTTTCTGGTTTTATTTTGAACAAAGTTGTCTCTTAAAGGGTGCTTAAAATTCCTAAGTAAAAACAATTGCAATTATTATAGAAACAAACATGGAAAGAAAAATAAAAATAGTGGCTAACAATGGGCTCTTATGCATTTTGGTTGATCGGATGGCTGATACTCAAACTGAAATGCGTTCGTGCGATTATGCAGAAGGTCATTGTGTGTAAATTCCGACTTCACCGACCAAGATTTAGATCTCAAATTTATCGATTTAATCTATGTTCACTGAATTTTCAACAATACTCGGTTTTTTCGGATCAAGAGTAAAATAATATTGCGTTTCCGTAAGGGATGCCTAAAGTGCAAGAGTTATTGTATCGGGCAGATGGATCGATAATCCATAATTTTGATTCCCCATCTCTTTACATTAATAGGGAACTGTCATGGCTTGAGTTCAACTATAGAGTGCTGGAAGAAGCTCAAGACGAACTTACTCCCATGTTGGAAAAATTAAAATTTGCTTCGATTTTCAGCTCGAATTTAGATGAATTTTTTATGGTTAGGGTTGGAAGTCTTTTTCGCGTTCTCGATGCTGATATTAACGAGCGTGACCCAAGCGGAAAAACCATCAGGCAGCAACTGGATGAAATATCGGACAAAGTAAGGAAACTAGTTACCGAACAATACGATTGCATAATGAACGAAATAATACCGGGACTTAAAAAAGGCGATATCTTTATTCACGGAATTGATGAACTTGGCGAAGAGGAATCCTCGCGACTTAATAAATACTTTGAAATTCAAGTTTTTCCGATTCTTACTCCACTAGCTGTTGATGCGGGGCATCCATTTCCCTTTCTAAGTAATTTGCGATTAAACTTAATGGTTATTTTTCAAGAAGCCGGTGCAGCGAGCGGTCCCCAACCCTATGCATTCGTCGAAGTTCCTTCAAATGTGCCCAGGCTTGTACCTATAAATTTGAATATGCCGGGGCACCATTTCATCCTTCTTGAAGATTTGATACGTACCCATATTAAAATGCTATTTCCCGGCATGCCAATAAAAGGTACTATCGCTTTGAGGGTAACCCGGAATCATGACTATGATCTGCATGAAAATGAAGTTATGGACTTATTGGAATCAGTTCAAACTGAAATTAAAGAACGCACGCATCAAATAGCGGTGCGCCTCGAGGTGGAACCGCAAATCCCCATCAATATTTTGAAAATGTTGGAAGACCGTTTAGGCATCGAGGAAAAATTTGTATTTGAGATTAATGGTCCGATAGACATTTGCGACCTTTTGCCATTGCACGACATTCCTCTTGCTTCACAATTTAAAGATCCGCCATTTAATCCTCGAATTCCGCAAAAATTTGCTTCGAACAAAGATATCTTCACACTTATTCGTGAAGGGGATGTGCTCCTACACCATCCCTACGATTCATTCGCGATTGTGATGGATTTCCTCAACCGAGCGACAGACGACCCCGATGTTCTTGCAATAAAACAAACGCTTTACCGTATTGGAAACGACTCACCCGTTGTCAGCGCACTATGCCGTGCTGCTGAAAACGGTAAACAAGTGACGGCTGTTGTTGAGCTGAAAGCTCGTCTGGACGAGCAGCATAATATCGAATGGGCACGTCAAATGGAGCATGCCGGCGTCAACGTCGTGTATGGTTTTGTGAAATGGAAGGTTCACTGCAAGGCGACTCTTGTAGTGCGTATGGAGAATAAACACCCTCGGCGTTATGTACATGTTTCAACCGGAAATTACAACACGCTCACCGCAAAAATGTATACTGATATTGGACTCTTAACATGCAATCCCGAATTTGGAAACGACGTTTCTGCTCTCTTTAATGTACTTACTGGCTTTAATTCATGGAGCAGCGGAGATATATTTACCGCAGAAACATTGGCTTCAATGTTTCATAAATTCATGATTTCACCAGTGACAACCAGAGATTCTATGCTCCGTCTTATTGACCGAGAAATTAAGAAATCAACTCCAAAGATTCCGGGGCGTATTATTGCCAAATTCAATGCCTTAGTGGACACCGGCATAATTGCCAAATTGTATGAAGCATCGTGTGCCGGCGTTCGCATCGACCTTATCGTTCGCGGTATCTGTTGCCTGCGCCCAGGCGTACCGGGGGTTAGCGAAAACATTCGTGTTACCAGCATTTTGGATCGGTTTCTTGAGCATTCACGCATATATTATTTTAGTAATGGCGGAGACCCAGAGATTTACTCAGGTAGCGCCGATTATATGCCCAGAAATTTCTTTAAACGTGCTGAAATCATTTACCCAATTGAAAATACCGATCTTAAATCGCGTATTATTAACGAAATTCTGGCAACTTACCTTAACGATAATGTCAAAGCTCGACTTATGCAACCAGATGGATCTTATGTTCGTCTGAAACCAAAGGAAGGGGAACAAACTTTGCGTAGCCAAAGCGCGCTAATAGACGCCGCGCGGAGCGGCGGAGTGAAGTCCCGTCCATATGAAGAACGCGTAAAAGAGATTGGAATTAAAAGAGCCAAAAAGTAGTAAGCCAATTTTGGAAAGAAAAACGATGCGTGGTGCCACATTCAAGGAAACCCGTTTTAAAGTAAATAAAATATCACTAGCTTATAACAGTGACCCAGAGCACAGCAAGCATGTGACTTGTCTGGCTCTTGAAATTTTTGATGCACTTAAGCCTCTGCATGGGTATGGCAAGATTGAACGCCAGATTTTGGAAATCGCAAGTCGTTTACATGACATCGGGTGGTCACAGACCTCTCTAAAAAAACATCATAAACTGAGTGGGGATATGATATTAGAGCAAGATATCCCCGGATTTGATAACAAAGCCAAGATTGTGTGTGCTCTGGTTGCCCGATACCATACAAAAGCGCTGCCGAATCCTGCAAGACACCAGAAATTCGCGGCTTTGAGTCTGAAAAGTCGTAATGTTGTTGAATGGCTGGCTGCCATTTTACGAGTGGCAGATGCTCTAGACAGCAATCATGCTAGTATCATCAGCAAATTGAAAATACAAATTAACCGCAATAAGATCGTTGTGAATCTAAAAACTAATGGTAAATGTTGGGATGAAATCAGGCGAGCGCACAGAAAAGAAACCCTGCTTGTAAAAAAGGCGGGCAGAACGATGGTGTACCAGTGTTAATAGCATTTATTTCCGATGTACATGGGAATCTTCCCGCACTAAATGCAGCAGTTGCTGATGCCAAAGCGCAGGGGGTAAACAAGATCATCTGCGCGGGGGACATCACCGGATATGGGCCGTTCCCCAGCGAAGTGTGTAATTATTTGGAAGAAAATAAGATCCCAACAATCAGTGGCAACTACGATTGCAAAGTTCTTAATGTCATTCAGCAGGGAAAAGAAATAGCCGCTAAAATGCCGAAGAAGAAAAGGGAACTTTTATTCTGGACAGCGAAACACATCAAAAAACCTGCTCAACGTTTTCTTGAAGGCTTACCTGCAATGCTGGAAGAAGAATTGCAGGTTGGACGTAAACTTCTCGTCGTACACGGTAGTCCGATGTCCAATGACGATGATATTTATCCAAGCATTACCAACGTGGGATTGGCACTGAAGCTCGGCGACAAACAGCCAGAGATTCTGGTTTGCGGACATACACATATTCCCTTTATAAAACGCATCGGCGGTGTTCTTATCATAAACTGCGGTTCAGCCGGGCAACCGGTTGACGGTGATCCTAGGCCTTCCTATGCTATACTCTCTGCAGACGAAAATGCAATCCGTGGCCATATTGTCAGGTTCGGTTATGATATGAATAATGTAGTGATAGCTCTGAAAAAAACTGCGTTGCCAAAGGGCTTACAGAAGGATTTCACTGAAGGGAGTAAAAGGAGATTCTTAGAGTAAACTACTATCAGCTAAAGCAGACAGCTTTCCCCTGCCCAGCCCCAACGAGGGTGGGCGAGAAGTACGGCACGTTTACAAGTGCCCTACGGGAAATATTTCCCGCAGCGACCGTATCAGCGGGTGAGGAGAATCCGCAAGATACACAAGAGAATATAGCTTGAGAAAGACGATTATGTTTATCAATACAACCGCAGATAGGACAAGTGCGAGAAGTATTGCAAGGGTCAACAAGTTTTACAACAACCCCTGCCAACTTTGCTTTGTATTCGATAAAAGTACGCAATTGTCTGAATGCCCAAGAGTGGTGTTGTCTCCTCTGGCTATGCCGAACCGTGATTCTGTCACGGATACCGCTCAATTCTTCCAGAGCAATACCCCTGCCAGTGTCTTTAGCCTTTGCAACAATGCTCTTTGCAATGGTGTGATTGATATTGGTAGCGAAGCGTCTTTCTTTACGAGAACGCTTTACGAGAAGTCGTTTGGCTGCCTTCGTGCCCTTGGCTTGAAGTTTGCCACGGAGTTTAGCCTGTCGTTTTCTGAGACCATTGACCTGATTACCCGAATACGTTTTACCATCGGAGTCAGCGGCAATATTCACGATACCGAGGTCAATTCCCAAGTAGCCGTTAGGGTCATCGGGAGTCGGTTCGGGAGCATCTACCACGACAGCCAAGTAGAAGATACCATCACGGAGAATCAAATCAGACTGACGAACTTTACGGTCAAGTCTTGCTTCTTGGTAAGCACCAATCCGTGTAGGGATAATCTGTCTGCCGCTCAAGGTCAGTATAGAAACTTTGTCAAGTCCTTTCCACGAAAGAATGCGCTGGTCATAAACCATAGCCGAGTGGGGATTAAAAGAGTGCTGGACTTTCCTATCAACCTTATAGCTCTCCGAGACTTGAGCAACCACTCTCACTGCCATCTGCGCCGAAAGTTTGTAATGCTCACGAAGATAGCCGTAAACAACGTGGTGAAGGTAGAACTGACCGTAAGTATAAGTCTCAAAAGCCTTACCCGAAGTATAGTTGCAACCTTCGTTGAAACGTTCCATTGTCTCAAGCAGAGCCTTGTATTGCTCTGGATTCGGGGAGAGTTTTATCATCAGTGTTTGCTTCATACCAGTATTGTCGAACAATGTTATCCACAATGCCAAATATTAAGGAGGATTCCCGCAATTCCTCTGTCGCCTAAAGGCGGCAGTCTCCTTGCGGAACTATTATGATATCGATCTCTGCTTTTAAAGCGGGGAAACCCAGCTTTGCCGTAGCCGTTTTTGCCCCTGCGGAAAAATGCTTGGTAGGCTTTGTCTAATCGTTGAATTACATCCTGAAGAACCTGAGAGCCGACTAACTGATATTCAGGGAATGCCTCTTTTAACTCAGGAAGTTGTTTAGATTGGGCATAATAGGATATTGTTTTCTTGTTGTAACGGTAAATATAGATTCGTTGCTCTAAAGCGATGTTGTAGAGTCTCTGACACAACAGCAGCCACTCGTCAGCTTTGCTGAATGTCGTCTTATTACCCAATAGGCGATATTTGTAAATCTTTCTCATGTCATTGCCTGAGCCTATTTATATTTACGGATTATGCCTTTATCACAAAGCTGAACGCTTCATCTGAAATAGTGGTGATTAGCTGATTTACTCGTTCGTAGTAAGTATTCCTCTCCTCTTCAGTCAGCTCTCGGATAAGTCTGTTCAATACTACTTCAGGCTTTGCGTCAATGTCGGGATTAAAGTTGTTGAGCTGATCGCATTTTACCTCGACGCAGCATCCGCCTGATTTTGCGTGAAGACTCAGCTCATTGCGATAAATCCCACGGCGCATTATCGGGGAAAGGTCTACCGTGAGATATGGCTCCAGAATGGTGGCGTCCTGTTCCATAAATATATCGACGTCGTTGCAGATGCGCCACGATTTCAACAGCTCTGCCAACTTATCTTTAGCTACATCCACATCGAGTTGGATCCCTTCTTTGAAGAAACCGATGATGTGGAAACCCTTGCCACCAGTCCAGTAAATCTTTGCCTCTTCCACTTGGGGGGTACTGGTAAAAAAATCACAGATACTTCGTGTTATGGACTTAAGCCTGTCCATTGGGAATCCATTGCGCGGATCCAGATCGACAAAAAAACGATCAATTACATATTTTGATGCTTTTTGCGAACCTATTCCGCTGTCTTCAACATTTGTAGTGGCAACCATTTCACCGATTTCACCATAGAAGTCGACGGCTCCGCGCTGGACCCAGTAAATTAGTTCTTTTTCATTTTGGATCGTGATTGGTTGCCCGGTATCGATACCGTTACGGCGCAGTATGGTATGCCCTCCGTTCGCTGTGATAGCCCTCAAGGCCGTAAAACGGTGCTCACCATAGTGCGGCTTACCCCGTTCGAGTTGTGCCTTCATAACCTGGGGAAGAAGATAATAACGGAGGATAAATTCTCGGTCGTTAGCAAGATTCTTAGCTAGCGGCAATAGCCCGTGTTTACCTAGTGCCTCCCTTAATCTCTTTACCAGACCTCTTGTGGGAAGTATGCCTTTTAGCTGCTCATCAGACAGTAGTTGCAGTCTTTCGATTGTTGGTAGCCCTTCGCCAACACCTTGCTCGTCGAGAGCATGCATCAGATTCATCGTCCAGCCTCGTGTTAAGCCTTCGACCTGTAAATAAGCAATTGGTAATGCCTCAGATGGAAGACCATACAGAACCATTTCAGACAGCCCATCCAGATCGTCCGGAATCCGATATTTGCCGATTGAGTCAGTCAGATTTACCGTTATTTGAATCTCGGACTTAAATACTCCCTGAACTTTTCTGCCGATATCGCGGCATGCCCTTATCAGCCGGCTAACCTGCCTCGCAATTTCATACAGCGATCCACTGCACAAGCCATATTTCTTTTCTATTACTATTGTGGGCAGACCCGTTATCCAGTCTTTCAGCGCCAAACAGGTGATTGCAGCATCTCTTCCCCCGCTTGGAGGTAGTTCAGGTAAAGCGCTATGATACTCTTTTACAATAAAATCTCTATTTACCGTTGAAAGTTCCGTTTTCAATAATCTCACAAGTGATCCATCGGAAGTGCATAATAGGAGCCGGAAGAAGTAAACCTCGTTGATTTCCATGATCTTTTCATTTCCAAATCCAGTAACAAGCCACTTGTAGAGTTCATCACAGGTCTTAGTCGAAATGCCGTGTGAACAACATATCTTCCCGAAGTTGGTTAATTCAAAACCCTGATTTTCACCAGTTTTTACCCAATTTAAATAACGCGGTAAATTTTTGTTGTTCGTGATGCTATCTGCCGAAGAGCACATTAATGTTTCCAAGAACTTATCACTTTCTAATAGGCTCTCGAATTTAAGGAGCAGTGTGCGTTTCAACCGGAATGCTTTGACATGGGTTAACCAGCCCATCTGTTTTTGGACTGGAGTGTTTTCTATTTCGCGGTCTACCAAAGCTTCTATCCACCAAGCGATCTTGTCCATCCTCTGATTCAAACCCAGGACTGGGCTAACACTATCATCCTTTATGAATAATTCTCTCAGTTCACCAAATCCTCTATACAAATAATGTTTATCGAACCACTGGATTTTGGCAATCGTCCAAGAAATGTCATCTTGGATGTCCATGCCACGAAATATGCGTGCTAACTCACAAACGGTACTATTTTGGCAAGTCTGAAAGATTGAATCTCTTAATGTGTCTTTTATTTCCCTAATTACCGCGGGTTCAACTAATTTGTTAATATTCGAGCATGGCA
>Ga0326728_10020180_pt1 | contig 12767 bp, 15 predicted proteins | sample MB3enrmetagenome_FD_207602 | JGI IMG/M metagenome (GOLD analysis project Ga0326728, IMG submission 207602) | Lab enriched peat soil microbial communities from McLean, Ithaca, NY, United States - MB31MN | ecosystem: Environmental > Terrestrial > Soil > Wetlands > Peat | place: USA: New York...
GTATGAGAAAAAAGAAGAAGCCCTGCGTATACTCGGCAAGCTCGGCTGACTACCATTTGCTCTGGAAGATGCCGGCGATACGCAGTTTCTGGTTGCTCGCATCCACAATCACTATCTGCTCGCCCTTCTCGAATGCCAGCGGCTGCGACAGGGTGATGTCGCTCTCGTTCAGCGTGCCTTCCACATACTGCATGTTGGTGTAAGCATGTATCTTGCCCTTCAGTTCGTCCCTGAAAAACGGGCTTTTGGCGAACCTCCCGTTCACCACGTTGCTTACTTCGTAGTCGTTGCGCATGGGCGCCAGGATGCCTTTTTCGAACGGCTCGCCGCTGAAGACGAATGAGACCTGCGCGCCTGCAGCGGCCTCGTCTGCATCCTGCCCGTCTACCTGCAGGCTCCTGATCTCTATCTCCTTCTTCTCCGGCAGCGCGAACAGCCGGTCATGCTTCTTTATCCTGCCTGATTTGACCACGCCATGGGCCACGTGACCCAGGGATTTTATCTGCTCTGCCTTGTGCACGAGTGCGATTGTCCCCTCGCCAGCGGCTTCAGGCTGCAGTGCCTTGACCTTTGCTGCCGCAGCTGCCAGGTCCGGCAGCTTCTCGTATTTATCGAGCACGGTCCCGCTTATGGGCAACGGCACATTGGATACTATGATGCCCCCAGCGACCCTCATGCTGTTCAGCGCTATAATCAGTTCACCGACCTTCGGGCTGAGCCCTTCCACCAGAAGGACCGCGTAGTCCGCTACGGAGAGGGAATAGAGCAACGGCTGTATTTTCTCCGGATAATTAGTCGGCTCCACCAGCGTTATGCCGGCTTCGCACGGATAGAACGTTATGTCGTTCCTGGCAGCTTCCTTCCCGACCAGTTTGCAGAACTGCTCCCGCAATTCAGGCTTGTCCGATAATACGGCAACCAACATCTCTTCCACCCCAGAACTTATTTGGATGGAAAGGAATTTAACTCGTGGGTTCGTGCCTGCAATCCATATGCAGAGGAATCAGAGCCTGTGCCTGATGAATTCCGTAAGCTCCATCCGCTTCTTATCCAGCCTCTCCTTGGTCTTGTATTCCATGGTCAGCCTGATGATTGGTTCCGTGCCCGAAGCCCTGATGAGGAACCACCCGTCGTCCTCGTCCAGCCGCACGCCGTCGTCGGTCCTTCTCTGTCCCTCGACGTCCATGGCATCGACACCCTTCCCCACCCTTTCCATGGCAGCCTGCTTGTCCTTAGTCTCGAATCTCTCCCTGGCCATGAAGTTCTGCGGGTAGCTGGCTTTCTGCCTGGAAAAGGGGCCCCTGGTGCAGAATATCTCTGCGAATTTAGCTGCCGCGAGCACTGCATCGGGCACGTGGACGCCTTTGGAATAGACGTATTCGCCGCAGGGCTCGCCTCCGAACAACGCTCCGCTCCGTTCGAGTTCGTCTGCTACGGACGTGCTCCCCACCGGCGTTATGGTTATGCTTCCGCCTGCCTTCTCCACCACCTCCCGTATGATGAGGGATGCCTCCACTGTCGAGACTATCTTCTTGTTTTCGGACGAAGCGAGTTCATGCTCCATCATGATTGCAAGCTGCACGTCGAGAGGGAGCATGGCCCCTGTCTCATCAAAAACCACGCACCGGTCGCCGTCGCCGTCATGGGCTATCGCGAAATCCGCACCCGAGGCCTTCACGATGCCGCCCAGGTGGGCGAGGTTCTTCTCATTGGGTTCGGACGGTCTCGCGAACGTTTCCAGGGAGCAATTGACGCTCACCACGCGGCATCCCAGGTCAGTGAGCAATGACGGCGTTATTACCGCGGCTGCACCATTGCAGTCTACGACCACCTTGGGCTTCTTTTTGCCTATCGCCTGGCCGTCCACCATGCCGCTTATGAGTGCCTTATGCCTGCCGATTATCCCGGTATCCCGGCCCACGCGGCCTGGCTTGCTGCTCATCCTGAACGTGCTTTCCCTGTACGCTGCGGCAACCTCTTTCTCGAGCGCCTTGCCTATCTCCTTGGAATTTTCAATCAGCTTGAGGCCGTTATACTCCGGCGGGTTGTGGGATGCTGTTATCATGATGCCCCTCCCTCCGGCGAGCGCCACGGTCGGCGTAGGCACTATGCCCAGATCAGTTACGTCTGCGCCAGATGCGATTGCCCCTGCGGATACGGCCTGGAACAGCGACAGGCCACTTTCCCTTATGTCCCGGCCTACGGAAAGGGGGTTCGTGGCGAAGATGTTCGCTATCTTCAGCGCGAGCCCTTCGGTCACGTCTGTGCCGTAGATGCCTCTGATGCCTGAGGTGCCGAACATGAGACAACTAAGGTTTCGAAACGTATTTATTCCTTCTATGGTTAAATCAATGCAGGAAACCGAGGTGGTTTTTTGTCCGCTATAGATGATGTCCTGAAATATATCGCTACCAACGAGATACGCTGGATAGACTTCCAGTTTTTCGACGTCAAGGGTCTCATGCACAGGGTCAGCGTCTCGAACAGGAAAATCGAGGAAGACACCTTCGGCAACGGGATGTACGCCGCGGACCTGGCAGAAGTGTTCGGTCCCACCGACCAGGGCGAACTCGTGCTTCTCCCTGACCCGGACACCCTCGCGAGGCTTCCGTGGGAACCGGCAACGGTGCGGCTGGTGTGTGACATCCTGGTGGCCATAAAAAAGGAGCGCTTCCTCAAGGATCCGAGATACATCGCAGAGCGCATGGAGACCAACCTCACCGCAGCCGGCATAAAGAACGCGCTGGTGGGCGCGGAAGTGGACTGCTACATGTTCGACACCGCCACCGCGGACAAGACGACAAGGGGCAGGGGAAGCGGGCTCATGATGGACTCGCGCGAGGCCAGATGGGGTCCGTCGCCGCTTTCCAATGAGGCCCGTGGTGCATACGTCGCCACTCCGTACGATTCCATGTACTCGGCACGGACGCAGATCTCCGAAACCATGGAGGACAGCTTCGGCATGCTCGTGGACTCGCACAGGCACGGGCGGTCACCCACAGCGCAGCAGACGTTCGAGCTTGCCGAGAGGGACCTCAAATCGGCCGCGGATGCGGTCAACACGCTCAAGTTCATCACCAAGAACCTCGCCACGGCGGTGAATGCGTCAACAACATTCATGCCCTATCCGATTGATGGAGAGAAAGGCAACTCGCTGAATGTGGCCGTGAGCCTCTGGAAAACCAGCGACCAGAACCTGTTCTACGAGGCGAAAGAGGACTATGGCCAGCTGAGCCAGACCGGCAGGTATTACATCGGAGGCCTGCTCGAGCACGCCGCTGCGCTCTCGCTATTCACTGCGCCGACACCCAACTCCTACCGTAAACTGGCAGCGGACAATAAGACGATGGGCTGGAGCGCTACGAGGCACGACTGCCTGGTCTACGTCCCCTTCACCAAGAAGAACGTCAAGGAGGCCAAGCGGGTCGTTTATTCCGGCGCGGACCCATCTGCAAACCCCTATCTCGCCTATGCGGCCGTGGTGGCCGCGGGCCTCGACGGCATAAAGAACAAGACAGACCCGGGAGACCCGGCAGAGGTTGACAGCAAGAAGGCGCGTGTCCAGAAGGAGCTGCCCATGAGCCTCCATGAAGCATCCGTCGCGCTGCAGAGCGACGTGAAGTTCCTCAAGGGCGTCATCCCCGTGGAACTGATGGGAGACTTCGTAGAGCTCAAGGAAAGGCAGCACAAGGAGTCGCTCAAGGGGGTCACGGCGCTCGAACTCCAGAAATACTACAATGTCTGAATGCGGTCCATTTTCCTTTATTTCCTGCTGATGTCCATGCGCATACTCGTAGTGCTTCTGGGCCGCACGATGCCCGGCTTTCACCCGCTGCTTGATTCCATAAGCAGGGAATTCGGTGCGAAGGTCACGACCGAGCTGATAGACGTGCCGTTCACCCGCTCGTTCCGCAGCAGACGCAACCAGTACGATGCCGGCGTCATGCTCAAGGAACTCGCGCCCATGGTATCGCACTATGCCGACAAGGCACTTTTCATAACCAGGGACGACCTGTTCGGCTCGCAGTTCCAGTTCATCTTCGGGATGGCAAAGGGGAAAAACTGCATCGTCTCGCTCGCCCGGCTCGACCCCCGTTTTTATGGCCCGGTCCGCAATCCATCCGGGGCGAATGCGCTGTTCAAGGAGCGCATCCACAAGGAGGTCCTGCACGAGCTCGGGCACACATTGGGGCTGGAGCATTGCAGGAACCGCAAGTGCGTTATGGCGTTCTCAGGGTCGTTCGAAGGCATCGATAGGAAAGGGAAATCGTTCTGCGGGTGCTGTAAGCAGGAAATAAAAACACAATCCAGAACTATCTCCTAATCAGGGCCCATAGTCGAGTTCCGCCTTTTGGAAAAAGGCGGCCCAAAACTTATTGTTTAGGGCATGACGACAATGGTTAAGACGTCGCTCTTACACAGCGAAGATCCCCAGTTCGATCCTGGGTGGGCCCATTTTTGTTTTGCTAATTTTCCCTTCGGGAAAATGCAAAACGGCTTATTTTTTTCATGTAGGATGCGCGCTTTCTGGCATCGAACTTCTCTATCGAGTAGCGCAGCATGGTCCGCGGCATGCTTCTGCAGTGCTTTTTCAGGAACCGTTCCTCAGCATCCTGGTCCTGCTTGCCGATTTCCCGCAGCATCCAGCCGACTGCCTTGTGGATGAGGTCGTGCTCGTCTTTGAGCAGCATCTCCGCTATCTTCAGCGCATCGCAGAACTGGCGCGCTTTTATGAACCGAAACGTGCCCATTATGGCAATCCGCCTCTCCCAGACGTTGCGCGAGCGCGCGAGCTTATAGAGCACGGCGCGTTCTTTTTCGTGGTCTAGGAGGTAGTCACTCACGATTTCAGGAGTGGATAGGTCCACCAGGTCCCAGTTGTTCACCCCGTACGTATTCGCCAGATAGAAGTCGAATATGCGCTTCCTTTCGCGGTCGTTATCCCTGGCTTTCCGGTATTTGTCCACGAGTATGAGCAGTCCGGCGAGCCGTTCCTCGTGTATCCGGCTCGAAAGGAGCCTTCGGACCTCGCCAAGCGGCAGGTTCGCGTATTTCCCCGCCACTCTCCTTGTTTCCGGTACCACTATGCCAAGGAAAACGTCTCCTTCGCCGTATTCGCCTCTGCCGGTCTTGAAAAACCCGGAAAGAATACGCGCTTTTGCCGGATTGGCGAGAGCCTTCAGATCGGAACCGACCGTCATGCATGGCACCCGGAAAAAGTGTATCAATATCTGCTGCCGAATTTGGAGAAGGTTGGCGGCTTGGTGAACAGGTAATACTTCTCGTTACCCTGCAGTTCGCTGAGTATGCGGTGCACGAATATGCCCAGCGGGTCGGTCAGCGTCGGCACGCGCTTGTGCAGGTCTGCGAAAGATTCGAAGGGCTTGATTTCCCGCTCGTGCAATATGGCTTCCATGGTTTTCTTCCCTATGCCCGGAAGCAGGTCGAGCGTGTGCACCCTTATCGATATGGGCCGTGCATTGTTGATGAACGTGACGAATTCGGATTCTCTCTCTTCGACCGCCTTCTTGAGCATGCCGGGCAGGAATTCCCTGGCGCCATTGGTCAGGTCCTCGTAGCTTATCCTGCCCTTTATGTGCAGCACTTCTGTCCGGCCTTCCTTGCCCACATTCACCTTCTGGCTGAGCATTATGCTGGCCGTTGGGCTGACGCTCGCCTCCAGAAGCGTGAAGAACCTGGTGCCAAGCAGCTGGACGGCTGGCTCCCTCCGCAGCGCCTCGGCATGGCCTGATGGCAAATACTCGATGACCCATGCATAGTCTTCCATCGCCATCCCCCTTACGCGAGTTCCTTGACTATCTCGTTTATCTCCTCTTCCGAGACTTCCACCTTGTCCTTGGACAGGATGGCTTTCACGGTGGCCTGGTTGTCCGGTCGTATGTCTATGAGCTTGGAGGCCATTTCCTCGCTGATTTTCCCGGCTTTGACGAGCTTCTCCCGCAGGTCGTCCGCCTTCTTCGGCTCTATTTTCACCGTCACCTCGAGGTTCTCAAGGGCCTGGGCCTGCTCGTAGCCGAGTTCTCCCCCATCCTTCCTGGCGGCGAGTATGCTCTTGGCTTCGGCGGCCGTGACCGGCCTCGACGATTTCATGTCCATCAGTATCACCTATGGGCTGAGAGTCAGGTGGATGGGGCTCACCACCACCTTCTTCATCTTGTCGTAATCCTTGACCTCGACTACGTAGCTCTTGCCTCTCTTCTCCACTACGAAGCCGTGCCGATTCGAATACCGCAGGTGCGGCATGCCTATCCACTTGGCTTTCGGCCTTATGACTACCTTGTCACCGACCTTGAACGTCTTGACATACTCCGCTACGGTGACCGTGCTCTTGCCTTTCAGGCGCCTGGTCTGCCGGTTCATCGGGCCCTTTGAAGCTCTGACCATGTGAATCACAAAGCATTAGTTTTTCCTCATGTCTTGTTATGAGAAAGTCTTTTTAAACCGTATCCTCGATGTATATATAAATACTTTTTAAAAAGAGGGTGGTCTTTTGTCTAAAAAACCGGATTTTGTAATCACCAACATGGTGGCATCTGCTTCTCTGGGCCTGGAGCTTGACCTCTACGCGCTGGCCAACAAGATAAAGGAGATTGAGTACGAGCCCGAGCAGTTCCCCGGCGCCATCCTGAAATTCAAGGACCCCAAGGCGTCCCTGCTGCTCTTCAAGAACGGCAAGGTCGTGTGCGTCGGCTGCAAGCAGCGCATCCTCATAGAACGGACCATCGACAAGACGATAAAGATGCTCACCCCCTATGCCAAGCGCATCAACAACACCAAGAAGCCGAAAATCGACATAACCAACATCGTGGCATCGGCCAATCTGGGCCTGGAGCTCGACCTCTACAAGATAGCGTCCAAACTCAAGGACGTGGAGTACGAGCCCGAGCAGTTCCCCGGCGCCATCCTGAAATTCAAGGACCCCAAGGCGTCCCTGCTGCTCTTCAAGAACGGCAAGGTCATATGCGCCGGCGCCAAGAACGAGAAAGAGATACGCATCGTGCTCGACAAGGCCAAGAAGCTCCTCAAGCCCTATGCCGAGACGCGATAGCATGCGCAGGCTCATTACTCTGCTTTCCATAATCCTCATCCCATTTCTCATCAGCGGCGCGCTGGGCCTCGAAACCCAGGCCGACTGCGACCAGCAATATGCCCTGACCGGTCAGGTGTCGCAGCAGATAGAGTGCTATCACCAGGCTGCGGTCACAATGGCCTATCTCGGTGATCCCACGCAAGCAGAAGGCCTGTGCCAGGAGATAGTGTCTGATTTCGGCACTCCCGGTGAGTACTCCGCGGATATCAACCAACGCGCCGAGCTGGAAGCGAACGACTGCTATTTCGATATCGCCAAGATACTCGCTGACAACAACGTGCCCGGGGCCTTGGCGTTATGCAGCGACATCCAGGATACCACGAACAGCGGCCTCTCCGGTGCGGCCACCACGCAGGAGATGTGCAATGATGAGGTCGGGAAGGCCTACCAGCAGTCACAGCCGCAACCAGGCAGCCTCTGCAGTGTCCTGTTCATACTGCCGCTGGTGCTCGTCGGTGCGATAGCAGCCGCCCACAGGCGCTGAAAAATCAGATTTCAAGATCCATTATCTCGAGGGCCTTCTTCACGCTCATGCCCTCCCTTATGCCCAAATCCTCGGCCCAGGTGGTCGTGTATCTTATCTTGGCCTTCTTGAGGTCATCCAAGCACTTCACGCCGGACACGAACGCGGCGATGTCGCCGACTTTCTCGGCGGTTTCCTTGTCTATGTAGCTGCAGGCCACGTATCCTTTCTTCGCTTTCACGACGATGAGGGGTAGGTTTCCGATATCCTGTCTGAGCGCAACATATTTCTTGCCTTCGAAGGATACTTCATCCATAGGAGTTCCTCTCCCTTCTCCTCTGCGCCTGCTGCTTCAGCTTTTCGAAAATGCCCCTGTGCTTGGCGCAGCTTATGCAGTAGTATACGTTCCTGAAGCCCGTGTAAGTCACGTTGTCCTCTCTCAGGTCCGTGGTAAAATGAGTCCTGGTGGAATACTCGACCGCTTTGTCCCGGGGGACGGCCCTGCCGCACGCAACACACCGTTCAAGCCTGTCCCTTCCCCGTCGCGTTGCCATGTGAAATCACTTTATGCTGTGGAGTTTTCCCAGACGCGTTCCGTCCAGACGGAATACTAATGCATCGTTGAGTTTAAATAGATTGTTGTTAAGGACGGGCCCCAAGCGCTCTTCCGACGTGGAATTTATTGGCGAGCCGACCAGCGGATTGAAGGCCGGCATGAGGACCAGTTTTATGTTTCTGTCGAATTTTTCGTAGCGCGCGGCTATTTTTTTCCCATCCGCCGGCGCTACGAGCCATACCGCTTCGCTGTGGTTCCTGCCAAGGGTGTCCGTCATTGTAACCAATGGATGCTGGTGGCCGCTGATGAGGTATTCGCATTCCATCAGTTCCCTTGCTGGCCACGAATGGCCGTGCATGAGGCCGATTCCTTTGAATACGAATCCTTCGGACGGGAGTACCTTCGCACTGCCGCAGCGTTCGATGCCGCCGTCATGGTTGCCGCGCACTATAGTTACTTCGCAGAGCAGCGACAGCCGCGCGAGCACGTCCGCGGTCATGGGGTCCAGCACTGTGATGTCCTCTTTTACATCGCCCAGTAGTATGAGCCGTTTCGCGTTGTACGCGGTTATCAGCTCCTTCAGCTTCCCGAAGAGCCGCAGGCTGAACTGCTCGTCGAATATGCCCTTCCTGCGGAGTTTCGATTCCATGCCGAAATGGGTGTCACCGACTATTATCGCGTCCCGATGCAGTATGGCCGGAGCGTTATAGAGGAATTCCACATTATCAGCCCAAGGAAACCGGTTGTTGCCGGCCGGTGATTGGCTGATTGAATACCCTCCAATATATAAAAATACGGCCACCACAATTACCTGCAGGTGGTGCCGGTATGAACCAGATGGAATGGCCCACCGCAGAAATCCGAGAAGTGGGTGATGAGATTAAATTCAAAAATCTGGTTTTAGGCGTGGCCCCCGTATTGTTCCTTATACTCGCTGCGGTCCTGCTAATCCCCGGATGCACCTCCACCAGCCCGACTAATGCGCCTGAAAAGCAGCCCGGCTGCGGAAATCAGGCCCCCTCCGGAGAATGCTCCAGCGCCAAGCCGTATTACTGCGACAATGGTACGCTCCTCTATGAGCCGGCCGAATGCGGTTGCGCTGATGGCTTGCGGGTGTATAATGGCACCTGCATAAAACTGATCGCCTGTCCGGACGGGACTCTTACTCCTGATTGTTCCAGCACAAAACCCTACCTCTGTCAAAATGGCGTTTTAGTGGAAAATGCCAGTGTCTGCGGCTGCCCGAACGGCACGATACCTGATAACGATACATGCATGGATATCTATATGACCGACCCGTCAGTGAGAGAATTCCCATACACGCTTTACGGTCAGACGTATAACCTGACCACTACGCTTTACGGCGGGCTTAATCTTTATCTATCCACCCAGAACGGTTATGAATACGAGTATAATTCGAACAATATCCCGTCACAGCAGGAAATCGAAAGCAGCGTGTCAGAAGCGGTGATTGATCAGCCGGACCAGGTCCGGCTGATCAACAATCTGGTCGCATCCATAGAAAACGCATCCGCGAACAAGCAGGACCAGGCCAGGATTGCAATTTCGCTCGTTCAGACCATACCATATGACTGGACGGAATATTACCAGGCCGTAGATTCAAACTTCTCGTCCAATGAAAAATACCCGTATCAAGTGCTTTATTCCGACGCCGGCATCTGCGAGGACAAATCCGAACTGCTGGCATTGCTGCTGGAAAAATTGGGTTTTGGGGTCGCATTGCTGGAGTTCTCCGCTCAGGACCACGAGGCTGTCGGCATCAGCTGTCCGCTCCAGTATAGCATCGTCAATAGCGGGTACTGCTTCATAGAGACAACCTCGCCCAATATCATAACCTACAGCACCGGCACCTACATAGGTAATGTCACGCTGGGGCTTCCATCCAGCATAATCCCCATAAGCGATGGGCTGTCTTTCAATGCTTCGCAGGAATATGCGGATGCGCAGGAATACGGGGAGCTCGAGGCCCTGAGCAACCCCCTGAACCAGTCTGATTATGCCGAGTGGGTGCTTCTGGTCAACAAATACGGCCTTGTCATCGGAAATACGAACGCGAGCATAACCGGTTCAAACGCCAGCTGTCCAATCGGGTCAACATACTGCAATGACCTGTGCTGGCCGGGTTGTTCTGATGGGGCCTCATCAGAATGCAACTCCCAGGGGCTGGTCTGCTGTCCTGCGGGGTCGACCTACTGCAATGGGGAATGCGGGCAATGCGGTGAATACCAGGTTGGGTCATGCACTGCGCAGGGCTGGCAGTGTGAATATAATCCTGACAACTGCCCGCCAGGGATGCATTCCTGTAACGGAGACTGCTGGGATGGCTGTTCCAGAGGCTCCTGGAGATGCACTTCTCAGGGTGGCGTCTGTTATGTCTGACACTTCCCGGCTCTTCTCCCCTGCCTCTGCAGAAACGAGGAAGAAAAACCCGCTTAAATACATCCCTGCATATCTCCATTATGTTCTTCCGCCATGACAATATACGTCCCTACCAGAAAGAACTGATGGAGGACATCTATTCGGCGATAGCCGACGGCAGCAACTTCATGGCCCAAGCACCTACCGGTTCCGGGAAAACTGATGCCGCGTTCTCTGCGGCGATAACCTGTGCCATGGAGCGCAACCAGACCGTTTTCTTCCTCAGTCCCAAGATATCGCAGCATCGCATCGCGCTGGAGGTGGTGCGCGGCATCGCTAAAAAGCATTCGCTCCGGCTCCGCGCAGTGGACATCGTCGGCAGGTTCCACTGCTGCATAGACGACTCGCTTTCCGCCCTCGACAACGAGAGCTTCCAGAACACGTGCGCGCGGAGGCGCAGGAAGCAGGAATGCATCTTCTACGAAAAAGCCCGCGGCTACGGGCGCCTGGGCGAACTGAAAGCGGAGCTGCTATACCGGAAGGCGATGATGGACTACGGGGCGGCCAGGAGCCACGACGAGCTGATTTCCCTGGGCAGGAAGCATGGCTGCTGCCCCTACGAGTGGCTGTTGAAGGCGGGCGAATCGTCCAATGTCGTCATCGCGGACTACTCTCACCTCATGGTACCCAAGATACGCGACGTGTTCATGATGAAGCTGAAGAAGCGGCTCGAGGACTCCATCATCATAATAGACGAGGCCCACAACCTCGCTTCCCGCGTGCGAGCGAGCATGTCCAGCAGCGTGAACAGCTTCACTTTCATGCGCGTGAGGAAGGAGATGCGCTCACTCGGCATGGACGCCGGTCCTGTGGACGAGGAGTTCGCCTCGTGGGGTGCCCGGATACTCGGCAGGGAGGAGGAGCGCATCGTCTCGCCCGGTTCGCTGAACGATTTCATGGCCGGCTTCGGGCTAACGGTCGAGGAGATACTGCCGAAGCTTTCGGATGCTGGCTTCGAAATCGTGGAAAAGACCGGCAGGAAGAGCGCGTGCCTCAGCCTAGCCACGTTCCTCGCCGGCTGGACCGAAGGCGAAGCTGAGTGCGTCCGCGTGCTCAGGAGGAAGCACGGCCATTTCTTCCTCTCCAAACGCCTGCTCGACCCCTCCCCGGCCACCCGAGTGCTCAACGCCTGCGCTTCTTCAGTGCTCATGAGCGGCACCCTGCTGCCGCTGCAGATGCACCGGGACGTGCTCGGCCTTGACCCGCAGCGGACGCTCATGAAGAGCTACCCCTCACCCTTCGACAGCCGCAACATAGTCAATATCGTGACGCCGGACGTCACCACCCGCTATTCGCGGCGCGACGAGGAGGGCTATGCGGCCATCGGCGCCAAGCTGGACTCCGTGATAGCCGCCACTCCCGGTGGCACGGCGGTCTTCTTCCCATCATATGTCGTCATGAACTCGGTCCTTCCGCTCATGCGCTCGCGCGGGCTTCTCATCCAGCAAAGAGGCATGCGGCCGCACGAAGTGCGGCAGATGCTCAAGGACTTCCGCGGCGGCGGACCGGACGGGCATGGCGTGCTGTGCGGGGTGCAGGGCGGGTCCCTCTCGGAAGGGGTGGATTACTGCGAGGGCGAGATAAAGACGGTAGTCATCGTCGGCGTGGCTCTGGACGAGATGGACGTGGAATGCAGGGCGCTCATAGATTATTACGATGAGAAATTCGGCAGGGGTTGGGATTACGGCTACCTCTACCCTGGGACGATAAAGGCGCTCCAGGCGGCCGGAAGGGCGCGCAGGAAGGAGAGCGACCGCGTCGCAGTCATCTACATGGACGAGCGTTTCCAATGGAGCAAGTACTCCTGGATTCTGAACCGGCAGGAGAAGATTGTAATCAGCGAAAATCCCCAAACCCAGGTGAGCGAGTTCTGGAAGCCAGTTCTCTGCGGGCAGGCGAGAGAAACCGCTGGGAAGTAACGCCGCTATTCCAGGAATCGTGGGCCGATGAATCTTGCAAAGCCGACGTCTATCCCGTATAAGAGAAATAGCGTTACACCGGCTCCTAACCATGACTGGTTTATGGTGCATAATGGCGGGCTCCAGTCAGTTATGCAGCTTGAATCTGGACCTGATATGCAATCCTGAGGTGGCGGGGGTGATGGGCAATCAGGCGCAGATGTCTGTATACCCATCAATCCGTCAATGGCATTCACAAAAAGAGGCATCACGATGTAGATTATTGTCAGGATTATTGCC
>Ga0326728_10020181_pt1 | contig 12766 bp, 8 predicted proteins | sample MB3enrmetagenome_FD_207602 | JGI IMG/M metagenome (GOLD analysis project Ga0326728, IMG submission 207602) | Lab enriched peat soil microbial communities from McLean, Ithaca, NY, United States - MB31MN | ecosystem: Environmental > Terrestrial > Soil > Wetlands > Peat | place: USA: New York...
TGAACGCCTCGACCAGGCCGTGCGGCAGCTTCCGGATGAAGCCGACGGTGTCGGTGAGCAGGACATTCTGGTTGGTGGGCAGGCGCAACCGGCGGGTGGTGGGATCCAGCGTGGCAAACAGTTTATCCTCGGCCAGCACATTGGCGCCCGTGAGTTGGTTGAGCAGCGTGGACTTGCCGGCATTGGTATAACCCACGATGGAGGCCAGTGGCCACTGCTGGCGCTGGCGCCCGGCGCGCTGCGTTTTGCGCTGCCGGCGCACCGTCTCCAGTTCGCTGGAAATCTTATCCAGCCGCTCCTGGATTTTGCGGCGGTCGGCCTCGAGTTGGGATTCACCCTCGCCACCGATGGAGCCAGTGGAACCGCGCTGGCGCGAAAGGTGAGACCAGTACCGGGTGAGGCGCGGGAGCAGATACTCGAGCTGCGCGTGCTCGATCTGCAGCTTGCCTTCCCGCGTGCGGGCGCGCTGGCCAAAGATCTCCAGAATCAGGGCCGTGCGGTCCATGATTTTGCATCCGAAAATTTTCTCCAGGTTGCGGGTCTGCGCCGGCGTCAGTTCGTCATCGAAAATAACGGTGTCCACGTCATTGGCGTGACAAAAGGTGGAAAACTCCGCGGCTTTGCCCTGCCCGATATAGCAGGCGGCGTTGGGCGTGGCCAGTTTCTGGACGCCCTGGCCGGCCACTTGCGCGCCGGCGGTGGTGGCCAGCTCGGCCAATTCAGCCAGGGATTCGGCCACGTCAGCAGCCGAGCGGGACTTCAATTCCACTCCAATGAGGTAGACGCGCACCGAGCGCGTGTCGCGAGTCTGGATGAGCGATTTCAATTGTTCGTGGCGATTAACTTACCAGAAATGCCGCCGGACGAAAGGGGGATTCCTTAAGGCGAAAACCCGGCCCGCAGCCTCGAATCAAAGGACAACGGCGAGCCCGGATCAGGCACGGAGACATTCGCACATTGCGGCCGTTCGTTTTGAAAGATCCTTGGCCGTTTAGGGTTGGTTCAAAATCAAGTCTCAGCGGCCGGGGACGGCCGCGGACCGGGGGCGATCATCCTGCACCAACCGGGCGGGCGGCAATTTCGGGCTTTTGGCGCGGCATGATCCGGCTAAGCTGGGCGCCATGCTGATCGCGTTTCACAAGCCATACCGGGTGCTGTCGCAATTTACGGGCGACGGTTCGCCCAATCGGCCGCTGGCGGAGTTCGGCTTGCCGAAGGGGGTTTACCCCATCGGCCGACTCGATGCGGATTCGGAGGGGCTGTTGCTCTTGAGTGATGAGGCGCGTTGGAATGAGCGGTTGCTACATCCCCGGCACGCGCACGAGCGCGAATACTGGGTGCAAGTGGAGCGCATCCCCGAACGAGCGGCGCTGGAACAATTGCAACGCGGTGTGGCGGTGCTGGGAAGAAGAACCCTGCCTTGCCGGGCCTGGATCCTGGAACCCCAGCCGGTGGCGGCGCCAGGCACGGAATCGGGCAGCCACCTTCCATCTTCAACTCCCAACCCGCAACCTCCGAACCAAGAGGCCTTCGCGTGCGCCATCGGCGCCGACACGGTGAAGATCTTCCCACGCACGCCGCCGATCCGTTTTCGCAAGAGCGTGCCGGATTGCTGGCTCGGTCTGGAGCTGATCGAAGGCAAGAACCGGCAGGTGCGGCGCATGACGGCCGCGGTGGGCCACCCCACCCTGCGCCTCTTGCGCGTGCGCATTGGAAACTTCTGGCTCGGCGAACTGCCGCCGGGCCGGTGGCAAGCTCTGGGCGACCGCGAAATCAAGCAGGTGGCCGGCTGAAAGCCGCCGATCGCCCGCCGGAGGTTCGAACAGGACGCCGGTGGCTAATCGCTGGTCTTGAGCAACGGGCTGCCGGCTTCGAGGGCTTGCAATTCGGCCACGCTGGCAAACGCGCGCCCGTTCTGTTCGCTCAGGGCCACGAACTTCAGGTAACGCCCCTGAACCGGCTGCGCGAAGCGCACGGTGGCCACCTCAGCCGCGCGGTCAAAACAGCCCTTGGCCACGGGTGAATTCCAAGTCTGACCATCTGGGCTCACATACACTTCATAGTCCTTAACGTGGCCATTTTCGCCATCAGCGCGGGCAGTATAGAGGAGACCGCCCAACGCCAATTCCCGGCCATAATCGATCACCAAGAAGTGCGGCGGCGGCGCTTCCGGACTGCTCCAGTGCGAGTGCCAGTATGTGGTGACGTCGCCGTCAACCGCGTGCTCGGGATTGCCCTCGCCATCCTCGAAGCTGCTCGCAGCCACGACCTTGCCGACCGGACCGACCGGCATTGGCTCCGGCGGCACGGTCAAAGGCGAGCGACCGGCGGGCAGGGCCAGGCGACCGACCGACCGAAAATCGAGCTTCCCGGCGGGCAGCAATTTCAAATCATAGGAAAACGACGCGGGTTCTGACCACACAATGTACTTTTCGCCGGGCCGCGGCCCGCAACTGGCCGAACCGACGCCGAGCGTGCGGGCCGCGATGGTCAGCACCGTATTGGTACTGGGCGGCAGGTCCACGGAATACTCCACTGGCGTCATGACTTCATCGGTGTAAGGCAACGCGGAAACTTGGAGGCTCTGCTCATCAGCCTGCACCATCAACGCCGCTGATCCTTCGCCACCCAGCGCCGCCCAGCGAACGTCCTCGTGATTTCCGCACTCCATCGGCTTGGCATACGGCGTCATCTGCTCGCGCACGGAGCTTTGGTAGAAACCAATGTCCGATCCCGTCTTGCGGTCGGCATAATTCTCCATTGGGCCGCGCCCAAAATAGCAAAACTGATCCAGCCGGCGATCGAGGAGGAGACGCACCCCCAGACGCGCCAAGGGCACCTTGCGGATTGACGGCTGGACCACGTTGTCCACCGCCAGCGAACCGTCGCCATAAACGAAATAGACCGCCGTGTGGCGGACGCTAAAGCCTTGGCGACCCCGCCATTCAACGACGGCCTGGACCCGGGCACTGGATGGTCCGAGGCGGGTTACGTCGAGCCCCTGCACTGTGCGCTTCAATTGATCGAGTCCATAGGACTGCCAGCTCTGGTAAGCCCACAGGTCATCATTGCGATGCGGCGCACGCCACAAGTGCAATTGGGGGCCGCCACCGGGCAGCAGGAGGTTGGCGCCATCCCGCGTCAATTCAGAAATTGTCCCCTCGGCTTTGCCAAAGGAAATGGTGAATCCCTGGCCACGCAGCACGATTGAATTGGCCAGTTGATTCACTTCCAGCGGCGGCATGCCGGCGGGATCAGTGACCAGGGCGGGCGTGGTGGCCGGGAACGGAAACTCCTGAGCGGCCATCTCATAGCCGGCTGGCGCCCACTTTTGGGCACGGGCCAGCGCAAATCCGACGCGCAAGAAATACGCCGCTCCAGGTTTGGGGGCAAAGGACTTGACCGGCAGCGACACCGTCCGTTCGCCGCCCGGCGGCACCGCCAGCTTCGGCAAAGCTCCGTGATCAATCACCACCCCGTCCTCCGCGAGGGTCCACGCACCCTCGAATTGATCCAAGTTGATAAAGGCGTAGTGGTTTCTGATCACCAAGTTGGTGGTGGTGGCGTCCGGCTGAATCTGAATCCACTGAAACACCCGCTTCATTTCCGCGTAGTGGGGTTTGGGCGTGCGGTCGGAGAAGACCACGCCTTTGTGGATGAAGTAATGATCATTGGGGAAATCGCCAAAACCACCGCCATAAGCCAGAAACTGGCGCTGGGGATCGCGTCGGTTCCAAATGCCCTGGTCCTCCCATTCCCAAATGGCCCCGCCCATCAGCGCCGGATATTGGTCAATGAGGGCATTGTATTCGGCCAGGCTGCCCATGGAGTTGAACATGGCATGGGTGAATTCGCAAAAATAATAGGGTTTGGTGTACCGGCTATCGGAGGCGACTTGCTTGACCGAGTCCAGACTCGGATACATCCGGCTATCCACGTCGGCGGGATTATCCACGCCGATGCCAAAGGGCTCGTAGTGAACCGGACGGCTGGAGTCCAGGCGTTTGACGGCATTGCGGGCAGCCACGAAGTTTGTGCCGCCGCCGCATTCATTGCCGAGGGACCACATGATGATGGACGGGTGATTCTTGAAATTCTCCACGTTGGCCACACTGCGGTCCACGATGGCCTTTTCATACTGCGGTTCGCGATCAAGGACATTGTAATAGCCGTGGCACTCACAATTGGCCTCGGCGGTGAGGTAAATGCCGTACTCATCGCATAGCTCATACCAGCGTGGATCGTCGGAATAGTGGCAGGTGCGCACGTGGTTGCAGTTGCCCTGCTTCAGCAATTCCAGGTCGCGGATCATGTGTTCCTCGGAAACATAATGGCCGGTATCGGGCCAGTTTTCATGCCGGTTGGCGCCCTTGAGTTTCACCGGCACGCCGTTGATTGTAAACACGCGCCCCTTGATTTCCACCTTGCGAAAGCCCGTCCGGGTGGAAATGAACTCCGCGTCCCGGCCCTGCCCCAGTTTTAATACTGTAGTGTAAAGATAGGGTGTTTCGGCGGTCCATTTGGCGGGGCTGGCGACGGGCAGCGAAAGCCTGACGGCTTGTTCCTCACCGGGCTGCAGGGCGGGCACGACCGTCCGCGTTTTGCCCACGGCATGGCCACGGGCATCGAACAGCTCCAGCCGCAATTCCCGGGCTGGCGCGGGCGTATCCGCATAATTGCGCACCTTGGCCGTGGCGGTTAGCGTGGCATCCCGGTACTCCGCGTCCAACTCCGGTTGCACGAAGAAGTCCCGCACATGCGCGGCGGGCGAACTCCAGAGCGTGACGTTGCGAAAAATGCCGCTCAGCCGCCACATGTCCTGATCCTCGATGTAGCTGCCGGCCGAATAGGTGTAAACTTCCACCGCCAGCAAATTCGTGCCCGGCTGGAGATATTTGGTCAAGTCAAACTCGGCCGCGTTGCGGCTGTTGACGCTGAAACCAACCTTGGCCCCGTTGACCCACAGGAAGAACGCGGAATCAACGCCGTCGAAGTCGATAAAGACGCGCCGGCCGGCCCAATCGGCGGGCACCGCGAAGGTGCGCCGGTAACTGCCCACGGGATCACGCTCCACATAGGCGGTAAACTCTTTGGGCGGCTCGGTCAGCACATGCGGCCAGTCTTTTTGAAAGGTGTACCCGTTGTTGCGATAGAACGGCGTACCGTAGCCCTGAATCTGCCAGTTGGACGGCACGGGAATCTCCCGCCAATGGCGGTCGTCAAAATCCGGCCGGTAAAAATCAACGGGCCGCTGCGCCGGGTGCGGCACCCAGTTGAACTTCCACTGGCCGTTCAAACTCAGGCTGAAAGGGGAAGCATGGCGATCGGCCGCCAATGCCTGACCCTCGGTGGCATACGGCATCAGGCAGGCGTGGAAAGGCTCCTTGTTGATCCCCAGACATTGCGGGTCTTCCAACTCCGGCGGCAAGGGCGCCTGCGCAAAGATTTGCATTGCCACGCACTGCCAAAGCAGGCCGAGGCCGATGGTTTTCAAAGACCGGAACGAGTGATTGATCATGCGGTGTACGCACTTGTTTACTATAGGCGCCGTGTGCCGGCAACGGCAATCTCCACACCCCTTACCGCGCGAAATGGTCGCCTTCGCCAACATTAAACCAACATTAAAACATGTTAATCTACCACACAGAATTCTTCATCATGTTATTTTAGGCAGTAACGAATAACTTATGAAAATCAGTTGCCTGATAGTGTTGTGTGCGGTGTTTACCGGCTGTAGTTCGGTAAGCCGTACGAATGCCAATTCCACCACCACGGCGGCCGCGCCCACGAACGCGGAGTCAACCCAATACCATGCGCACATCATCACCGAATATTCGGACGGTGCAACGAAGTTTCTGGATATGAGCACGAATGAAGATGCCGAAAATCCGTAGCTCGTGCCGGCCTTGTCGCGGCCATCCCCGACAGCGATGTGCTGGCGCCGCCTCGGTTCCCCCCTCCCGGGCGGCCGCCCAGCCAGCCACCGCCGATTTACAAGTTGGTGGCCGCCCGCCGGAGATGGCCGGAAAGCGGCGTCTTTACCATTCCGTGCCCAGTGGAGAGCCTGGCCAGAACGCGCCGCGGCCCACGCATCCGCAAATTTACAAGTTACTAATAAATAGCAGCTTTTGTGTGTTAACAGATCGCAAACCAACGGCATGTCCCGGCCGCGGTTACACCTGTTTTTCCTCCTCCAACCTTTCCCGTTCACGCGGCCACTTCCGCAAGGCTTCTGAAAACGCTGGTCAGCCAATAAAATAAGATGACTTTGCTTCATCCTCACGTTACTTTTAAACAAATCGTTCAGCAGCAAATGACGGTTGTGCGGGTCTTGCGATGGCGGCAACACATCTGTTCAAGGATCGTTGACCGCAAGTCCCGGCCAAAAATGCTCGCAGCAACGGCCTCATTAGGCGAGGTAACCGATGCCTCCCGAGTCCGGAATAGTCTAAACAGCATGACAAACAGGCAGATTCTGCTGGCCGACGATCATCCCGTGGTTTGTAGCGGGCTCCGCGTGGAAATTGCAAAGCAAAGCGGTTGGATCGTCATTGGCCAGGCGGCAACCGGATTGGAAGCCGTGAGACTGGCCCGCAAGTTGGAGCCGGACTTGTTGATCTTGGATCTGCGCCTGCCGAGCTTGGACGGGATCGCCGTTATTGAAAGCGTTCTGCAATTCTTACCGGCCGTAAAGATCGTGGTTTTCACCGATGACGGAGATCCCGCGCAAGTGGAGCAAGCCTTGCGGGCGGGGGCTTCGGGATACGTGCTAAAATCCAGCGCGGTGGCCGATTTGCTGGAGGCCATCGGCAAGGTGCTGGAGGGGCGGATGTGGGTGAGCCCCCAGCTCCGAGCGGGCATGCTCGAAAATTACCGGGGTATTCTCACTCAGCCGCCGGGCCGAACCGGCCCGATGCTCTCCGAAAAAGAGCGCATGTTGCTGCGCCTGCTCGCCGCCGGGAAACGGAGCAAGGAAATGGCCCCCAGCCTCAACCTGAGCCTGAGTTCCGTAGACACCTACCGTTTGCGGATCAAGCGAAAACTGGGCTGTCAAAGCACGGCCGAACTTGTTCGCTACGCCATCGTCAACCGCATCGCGGAGCTTTGAGCCATTTCCACCGGCCGGACCGCTTGGCAGCATAGTCCTCGGTCACAAACGACGCCCACCACTTCAACCGAGCCACCCCATTCGGAAGCCAAGCCACTGCTCCGGCACGCCCCCCCCTTCGCCGGCTAAAGCCGTCGGCAGGTCTCCGGCGAGCCGGATTAGTGTTTTCAGGACAGGAAATGTCACGTTTTTAAGACATTAGTCCGGATCATATTCTGCCGATGCTGGAATATGAAAAACTGGACTGTCGGCGCCCGGATCGCCTTCGGATTCGCCGGCGTCATTGTCGTAGCGGCCGCCTTGGGCGGGTTTGCCTACACCCGTTTGACGACCATTCGCCACCATGCGGATCTGATCGCCAGCCAAACTGCGCCCACCGTCCAGCTTTGCGGCCAAGTCGGCATGCAGGCCAAGGACACCGTGCGAACGGTTTACCAGCATATCGGCAGCAGCGATGCGGCCGATATGACGCGGCTGGAGAACAGCATCAAAAATGGCGCGGAGGCCAACACCAAAGCTTACAACGAAATTGAGCGGATCAATACAGACGCGAAATGTCGCGAACTGCTGGCGCAGATCAAATCCGCACGCACGGATTACACGACGGTTCGGGGAAACGTGCTGGCGGTCAGCCGGCAGTCGACCAACAACACGGCCGCCTACCAGATGGCTCGGAACGAGCTCGACCCCGCGACCGACCGATATTTAAGCGCCCTGGGAGCGCTGATTGATTACAGTCGATCGAGCTCAGACCAGGCAACCCGGGAGATTCAGTCGGCCGTCCGGGCTTCACAATTAGGTATTGAAATCGGGTTGATTGTGGCGCTGTTGGTCGGGGTTGGGCTGGCTTGGATCATCACGCGCAACACCGGTCACGCCCTGCACGCCATTGCCGCCGGATTGAATCAGGGAGCCGACCAGGTAAGCGAAGCGTCGGGACAGGTGGCGTCCACCAGCCAGTCGCTGGCCGAGGGTGCCAGCGAACAAGCGGCTTCCTTGGAAGAAACCAGCTCTTCGTTGGAAGAAATGGCGGCCATGACCAAGCGCAATGCAGACAACGCCCGGAAGGCGAATGACTTGGCCAAGCAGACCCGGACCGAGGCTGAGCGGGGCGCCGCCGACATGCAGCAAATGTCCGCCGCCGTGCAGGCCATCAAGAATTCGAGCGATGATATTGCCAAAATCATCAAAACCATTGATGAAATCGCTTTCCAGACCAACATCCTGGCCCTGAATGCGGCCGTGGAAGCCGCGCGGGCCGGCGAGGCCGGCATGGGATTCGCCGTGGTGGCCGATGAAGTGCGCAACTTGTCGCAACGGTGCGCCCAGGCGGCCAAGGAGACATCGGCCAAGATCGCCAGCGCGATTACAAAAACGGGGCAAGGGGTTGAAATCAGTGACAAAGTTGTGCAGACTCTGACAGGAATAGTCACTCGGGTCAGACAATTGGACGATTTGGTGGGCGAAGTTGCCAATGCTTCCCAGGAACAGAGCCAGGGCATCGAACAGGTGAATGTGGCGGTGGGGCAGATGGACAAAGTGACCCAGACCAGCGCCGCCAGCGCGGAAGAGCTCGCAAGTTCATCGCAGGAACTGGCCGCCCAGGCGCAGATCATGAAAGCTTCGGTCGGCGAACTGCTGGCACTGGTGGATGGCACCGATGCCGCGCACATCGATCACGGATCTCTGTCGCTCGCCTCCCACCAGGGAAGCAGCCGGCTCAGGCAGCCGACAGGTGCCCGCACGGCTGGAGCGAAAGACCCGGCCGCAGGCCACAGCAAATCTCAAGAACACAATCGGCAGCCCGCAACGGCGGGAGCCAATCCCTAAAAACGACAAATAACACGAATGAAATCATACGCAAAAACAACTATCCGACGGTCTAATGCTTCCGTCTTCAGATATGATTCGGCCTATTCACGCCGCATCCAACTCGAATCCGCTGCCCTCTGCGCATCGCTGCTGGCCCTGATCCCCAGTGCCGGAGCCCAAACCGCGCAGTCTGCCAGCACCAACGCACCCAGCACTGGTACGGCCAGCACGCTGCCGGCTTTTTCCTTCCTCCCGGAAAAGCCCGCCTGGCTCAGCGACCTCAGCTTCACCGCCAAGGAAAGCTACAATGACAACATCTATGGCGTCTCCGGCGATCATGAGAAGGAAAAGAGCTCGTGGATCAGCACTTTCTCGCCCACGCTGGGCCTCAACTTGGTGCCGCTCTTCGGTGACGCGTCGGTCGTCCAGGCGCTGTCCCTCGGTTATAACCCCGAGGTGAACATTTTTCACAACGAGCCCAGCCAGAACTACACCGCTCACCGCCTGGCGCAGACGGTCAAGGTCAACGCCGGTGCGTTCTCCGTGAGCTTGGATAACGGTTTTAACTACATCGATGGCAGCGACAAGGCCCCCGTTTATTCGGGTGACGACAGTTCTCGGAGCTGCTACGCCACCGCCCTCCCGCGCGAGCGCCTGCAGCAAATCCAGGACCGGTCCAAGCTCGCCATCCAGTTCGACCAGGACAAGTATTTTGTGCGTCTGGCGGCGTCGCTCCTGTATTACGATCTCATGACCGATTGGAGCACTGAATCCGGCTACCAGAATTACGTGGACCGCTACGATGCGAATGGCGGCGTGGACTTTGGCTACAAGGTGGCCTCGAACTTTGCGGTCACGTTGGGCTACCGCTACGGCCATCAGTATCAGCAGACACTCTCGGAGGCGATCGATTCCAAACAATTGAGCGCCACCAGCGACTATAACCGCGTGCTGCTCGGCGTCGAAGGCAGCCCGTGGAAATGGCTGACGCTGTCCGCCCAAGGCGGCCCGGATTTCCGGAGCTATGACGAGAGTGCGCCGGTCAACGACGATAACACCATTACGTATTACGCGGAAGCCAGCGCCACCGCGAACATCTCCGACAATGACAAACTGTCGCTGCGCTACAAGCAATGGCGTTGGGTTTCCAGCACAGGCAAAGTGCCCATCATGGAAAGCCTTTATGAACTCGGTTACAAGCGCAAGCTGACCAGCCAGCTCGCTTGGGACTTGACCGGCCGTATTCAGTCGAGCGACTACACCTGCGGCAACGCGGGCAGCACTTCCCTGCGGAACGATTACCTGTACACCTTGTCCACGGGCTTGACGTTTGCGGTGAATCGCAACCTCAGCTTCAACGTCGCGTACAATCTGGATCTGGCCCGCAACGCCCAGAACAACGCTGCCGAGGCCCCTTATCGTGAGTACGATGGCAATCTGGTGTCCGTAGGCACGACGATTAAGTGGTAAGATAACGCATCGTTTAGCCAGCCGGCCGACTTTCGACGGTTTGGTCCATTGCAGTTCTGGGCGGAGCGGGCGACCTTGAAAGGTCCCTCTCCGCTCAGATTTTTTGGCAGTGCGGACAGAAAAAAGTGCTGCGCGCCGCCTGCACGATCCGCCGAATCGGTGTCCGGCAAACCTCACACGGTTTGCCGGACCGGTCGTAAACCCGCAAACGTTCAGTGTAGAAATCCCGCTCACCAGCGGCACTGCCGTAATAGTAAAGGCCGTCCGCTGCGTGGGCGCTGAAATTCAACGGCACCGTGCTGCCCTCGGCCACTGCCGTGGCCAGCACCTCACGGATCGCCAGCCAGAGCTTGGCCGTCTGCGGGCGGGTCAGCCGGTTCGCGGGGCGCCGCGGTGAAATGCCCGCCCGGAACAGGGCCTCACTGGCATAAATATTGCCAATCCCAGCCACCAGCGATTGGTCGAGGAGCTTCACCTTGATCGGCTGGCGCGAGCGCTTGAGACCGCCCGTCAGCACCTCCGGCGTGAAGGTCTTTTCCAACGGCTCCGGCCCCAGTCCCGCCAGGGGCGAAGGATCCAGCGTCAACCGGCCAAAATAACGGGTGTCATCGTAGATGAAATTCAACCGGCCCAAGTCGAGGATCACCGCCGCATGTTTGGGCAACGGATCTTTCTTCGGCGCCAGGTACATTCGCCCGGTCATGCCCAGATGCCCCAGCAGCAGGAAACGGGTCCGCGAGTGCCGGGCGCGCATTTCGAAGCACAGGTACTTGGCCCGCCGCTCCAGCCCCACAAACGTGGTCCCCAACAGGGACTGCTGGAAATCGGCAACGGTGGTGGGGGCCAGCACCTTGGGCCGGCGCACTTGGACGGCACGGATGGTGCGGCCCTCGATCAAAGGACGCAAATGGCGCGCGAGCACTTCAACTTCCGGTAATTCAGGCATGATGGGAGACGGCGCAAAACTCCGGGTCCGCCAGGCAGGTGATCACCTCAACTCAACCGGTGACCTGGGTGCCCACGGCTTCACCCAGCACCACCCGGCGCAGGTTGTGCGGACGGAAGAAGTCGAACACGATGATGGGCATCTGGTTATCCATACACAGCGAGAAGGCCGTGGAATCCATGACTTGCAGGCGCCGTTGCAGGGCATCGAGATACGAAATCTGGCTGAAACGTTTGGCCTTGGGATTCTGCTTGGGATCGCAATCGTAGATACCGTCCACCTTGGTGGCTTTCAGGATCACTTCGGCGCCGATTTCATTGGCGCGCAAGGCAGCCGCGGTGTCGGTGGAAAAATAAGGATTGCCGGTGCCGCCGCCAAAAATCACGATGCGCCCCTTCTCGAGATGCCGCACGGCGCGGCGGCGGATGAAGGGCTCGGCCACCTGGGACATGGTAATGGCGCTTTGCACGCGGGTGGGCGCGCCCAGCTTCTCGAGGGCGTCCTGCAACGCCAGGGAATTGATGATGGTGGCCAACATGCCCATGTAATCGCCGGTGGCGCGTTCCACGCCCCGCTTGCTGCCGTTCAAGCCGCGAAAAATATTCCCGCCGCCCACCACCACCACCACTTGCACCCCCAGTTCACGCACCTCGCAAATCTGTTCGGCCATGTTCAGTATGGCCGCGGAATCGATACCATTGCCCCCCTCCCCGCCCAACGCCTCACCACTTAGTTTCAGCAGGATTCGTGAGTATTTGGGGCGTTTGGCTTTGGTCATATCAATAAATGGTGGCGCGCAAAAATTTCGCGTACCTTGTAGCAACAAACCCCCGGCCGGTCAAACCAATCCGCCCCCCGGCGCACACGTCGCCCCCCCGAAATCAAGCTGACGCGCACCCCAATCTCCCGCTGGAGGCAGCAGGCAACCTCTGCTACCTTGGCGGCCACGATGCCGTGATATGAACCTGATCCTGATTTACGCAGTGACGCCCGTGCCATGGCCGCTTAGCCAGACCTTCCCATTGTTTGGCCAACCCCCTCCACTTCATCGCCTGTTTTTTCGGGCGACCGGCACGCCGTGAGCCCCGCAGCTTCTTTCTCCCCAACGACGGTCCCGGCTTATCGCGGCCGGCTGGCGCCGTCGCCCACCGGTTACCTGCATCTGGGGCACGCGCGGACCTTCTGGGTGGCACAGGAACGCGCCCGGACCGCCGGCGGCGCGCTGATTTTGCGCAATGAAGATCTGGATACGGCCCGGTGCAAACCCGAGTTTGTGCAGGCCATGTTCGAGGATTTACGCTGGTTTGGTTTTGATTGGGCTGAAGGACCGGATGTGGGTGGCGCCCTGGGTCCCTATAACCAGAGCGAGCGAATGAATTTTTACCAGGCCGCGCTGGATCAATTGCGGGCCGGCGATTGGGTCTATCCCT
>Ga0326728_10020183_pt1 | contig 12766 bp, 8 predicted proteins | sample MB3enrmetagenome_FD_207602 | JGI IMG/M metagenome (GOLD analysis project Ga0326728, IMG submission 207602) | Lab enriched peat soil microbial communities from McLean, Ithaca, NY, United States - MB31MN | ecosystem: Environmental > Terrestrial > Soil > Wetlands > Peat | place: USA: New York...
CTGGGATTGCGAAACGCAAGTTCAGCCCGGAAATCCTGGACGCTACGACGGAGAAAATGCGGAGACTGTGCGACGGCAAGATCGATGCGGTGTACTATTGCCTGCACCATCCTCACGCCGCGGATAAGCGGTATGAATGCGATTGCGATTGCCGGAAGCCCAAGCCGGGCCTGCTTTTGAAAGCGGCTGAGGAATGGGATATCGATTTGCAGGCATCCGTGATGATCGGCGATGGCTTGACCGACGTGATGGCCGGTCAAAGAGCCGGTGCGCGCACCATCCTGGCCGGCACACGAAAGTGCTATGTATGTGCCGCGATGGATGAGCACGGCGTCACGCCTGACTTTTGTGCAGCAACATTGTCTGAAGCGGTGGGTATCGTTGAATCTATGAATTTATCAACAGATCTTATTACGAGAGAGAGCCTGCGGATATGAGTTACTCGGCAACATATATCGACGAAGCGATCGGGGTTTTACGGAGTCTCGATGACGAGGCGATCGAGAGAATCGCGGAACTGTTAAATAAAACGCGCGCGAACAATGGGCGGCTGTTCATTTTGGGTGTCGGAGGCGGGGCTGGGCATGCGTCCCATGCGGTCTGCGACTTCAGGAAGATCGCGCAGATCGAGTCCTACTCTCCGAGCGATAACGTTTCGGAACTCACAGCGCGCATCAACGATGATGGCTGGGATTCGGTGTATGCGAATTGGCTGAAGGGAAGCAAGTTGGGGCCGTCGGACATGATTTTTGTCTTCTCAGTGGGCGGGGGAGACGCGGAGCGTAACATCAGCACAAACCTGGTGCGGGCGCTGCAGCTCGCGAAAGAGACCGGAGCGAAGATATGCGGAGTTGTGGGGCGTGACGGTGGCTTTACAGCGAAGGTAGCCGACGCGTGCGTGGTGGTGAAGGTTCCCAACTCCGCAAATGTAACTCCACATACGGAAGCGTTTCAGGCGTTGGTGTGGCATCTCCTGGTAAGTCATCCGTTGGTAAAGGCTTCAGAGATGAAGTGGGAGTCGGTAAAGCGCTAATGTCTTCCGCTTCAGGCGCTCGATCCGCATCGACGGTCAATACAGTTGTAATCCCGGTGGCTGGACGAGGCACGCGCCTGCTCCCTGCTACCAAAGCGATACGGAAGGAGTTGTTGCCTGTCGGCCGAAAGCCCTTGCTCCTTTATGCGGTGGAGGAAGCGATTGCCAGCGGCGCCGACCACATCATCTTTGTCACTACGCCAAATGATCGAAGCGTAAGTCAGTATTTCAGCAGAGACCTCGAGTTAGAGGGTTATCTCAAGAGGCGCGGGCGCTCGGAAGAAGCGGCAGCTCTTGAGAGGTTGTGTACATCGGCATGTTTTACGTTTGTGCCCCAGGAATTTCCTCGCGGCCTGGCGGATGCGATCCTTTGTGCGCGCAAAGAGACAACGGGTAAGCCTTTTGGGGTGATTTTGCCCGATGCCCTTATTCTTTCTCAGCATCCTTGCATCGGGCAGCTTGCGAGTTGCTATCTGCGGCAAGGCGGCCCGGTCATTGCAACGCGAATCATTGAGCGCCATGAATCACCCGGCTACGGGGTGCTTGTAATTGATCCAATCGGCCCTGGCTCAGACTTCGGGGTTGTGCGCGTTCGATCCATGGTGGAAAAACCCCGGCCTGAATGTGCGCCGTCGTTGTATGGCATATTTGGCCGCTATATCCTTGAGCAGGGGATCTTTGATGCGATTGAAAGGCTTCGGACCGATGCATCCGAGGAGTTACAGCTAACCGATGCGCTTAATCTCTACTGCCAGACGAATCCTGTGTTTGGTTTCCTATTTGAAGGAGAGCATTTCGACACCGGGAACTGGCTTGGATATAGCAAAGCGGTTCTCGAGTGTATGCTCGCCGATAGCGAGATTGGCCCCACGCTGTCTCAATACTTAGGAACAAGACAGCATCGCTAAGTGACCGGGCTTGCGGAGAAATCCTTTAAGAAAACGCATCCGGAGGCCGCGAAAACAATCAACATCGGCGGCAGGAGGAATGTGCTGCGGGCGGCGGACGACACCCAAGGCACCCGGCTGCGCTGCGCCGAGAATGGGAACTGAAACGGGCCACTCCGCACCAGCGGAGTGGCCCGTTTCAGTTTTGCCGCGTCCTACTCCACCGTCAGCGTCACGGTGAAGTTATTCGAAAGCGAGCCGGAGGTTCCTGTGACGGTCAGGGTGTAATTCTGCGGCGGAGGCGTGCTGGAACCGCCGCCGCTGCCGCCGCCGCAGCCCGAGACAAACGCTGCACCGGCAATCGCCACGACCATCAGGCAGACCATACCCTTTAATCTGCGGCTCATGCGGCGCACTCTGCCTGCAAACGGCAGCAGGATCATGCCGAGCGCTACCGGCAGCGCGCCTCCACTCAACGGCGAGTTGAGCGGCTCGGCTTCGGCCGTTGATGGCACGGTCACCGTCATCGTCACTGTGGTGTTGCCTGCGCCTGCCGGCACGGGGTTCGGTGAGAATGTCGCCGTTGCTCCTGCCGGAAGGCCCGTTACGGTAAAGGTGATCGGCCCGGCGAATGTTGCGCCGCTGGGTGGATTGACGGCAAATGAATACAGCGCTTGTCCGCCAGGCGATGCCGTCGCGGTCGTGGTGTCGCCGGTCGAGACGCCGATGGTGAAGTTTTCGATGGTCTCGGTGGTGATGCTGCTGGTGACTGCAACGAAATTGCTGTCGCCGGAGTAGACCGCGGTAATCGAGTGCGAGCCGGCCGCGAGCGACGACGTGCTAAAGGCCGCCACACCCGCGCTCAGTGTCGCCGTTCCCAGCATCGTTGTGCCGTCGTAGAACGACACCGTCCCGGTGGGAGTGCCTGCCGAAGACGACAGGGTCGCCGTGAAGGTGACCGAGTTTGTTACGTAAGCCGAAGAGGCCGAAGCCGCCAGCGTGATTCCAGGTGCCGCATTGTTCACCATTATCGTCACGTCTGCCGTCGCTGTTGTGTAGTCGGTTGTGTCGGTTGGTGTGAATGTTGCCGTTATCGTGTGCCCGCCTAGGGTCAATACGGTTCCGGCTGGGGGTGAGTAACTGAAGGTTCCAGCTACCGGCGAGGTCGCATTGAGCTGGGCCGTGCTGAGCGCCGTGCCATAGGTGATGGATGCGGGCGTGCTCCAGGTAATCGAAGGCGTCACCTGGTTGACGGTGATCGTCACGCTCGCGGTCGCGGTTGAGTAGTCGGTTGTGTCGGTTGGCGTGAATGTTGCGGTCAGTGTATGCCCGCCCGCGGGTAACACGGTTCCTGCCGCTGGCGAGTAAGAGAAGCTTCCGGCTACCGGCGAGGTCGCATCCAGTTGGGTTCCACTCAGCGCCGTGCCATAGGTGATTGGTGCCGGGCCGTTCCATGTAATCGGGGGCGTGGTGCTGGCTCCCGAGTTCACCGTCACCAGGTAGTCGGCGGAATTTGCAGCGTTGTAATCGCTGTCGCCCCCATAGGAAGCCAGAATGTACGTGTTGCCACTCGGCAGTGTGCTGGTCGCGCAGGTGGCTGACCCGCTGCTGATTGCGCCCGAACAGAGAAGATTAGATCCGTTGTAAATGTCTACAGTGCCCGTGGCCGCAACTCCGCTTCCGGTCACCGTGGCCGTAAAGGTGATGGATGCGTCATAGGCCGATGGATTCGGCGATGCCGAAACACTCACTGACGGTGTCGTCGTTGCGCCGTAAAGAAGGGTTGTGGCGGAGGTGCTGGGGGCGTAGTTGCTGTCTCCATCGTAGCTGGCCTCAACCTGGTGCGGGCCTGAGGACGGAGGCACGGTGACCCCCGTTGTGTTGTCGACGAGCGTCTGGCCCTGGGCCAGCAGGATCGCAGCCGGGGGGATTCCCGTATTCTCTGCCACGACGATATCGGAATAGCCATCTCCGTTGAAGTCCCCAACGCCCAGGAAAGATGCACCACCTGTGACCGGGTTTGACGCCGCGTAGCTCGGCGATTGAAAGCTCCCATCCCCGTTGCCCAGGAAGATATTCACGTCGTCTATCGAAGCTGAATCTTGAGTTGTACTCGAGACCGCAAGGTCCAGGGTCCCGTCCCCGTTGAAGTCACCTGCCGCCAAAGACGCGGGACCATAGCTCGTTGTCAGGCTCGCTCCTGCTGTAAATGTCCCATTTCCATTGCCCAGGAAAATATTTAGCTGATAATCCAGAATGGCGAGATCTGCCTTGCCGTCTCCATTGAAGTCGCCTGCCACTATTGCCGCGGGGCCAAATGTTTCCAAACTTGGCAAGCCGGTCGTCGCCTGGGCCGAGAACGTACCGTCCCCATTTCCGAGGAGAATCGTCACGCTCAAAAAGAACCCTGATTCCGAAAATCCGGTGCTGTCCAATACTGCCAGATCCGGGATGCCGTCCCCGTTGAAGTCCGCAACGACAAAAGTGCTCGGGAACGGGGATGCGGAAGGGATGTTTGCTCCTGCTGTGAAAGTCCCGTCCCCATTGCCCAGAAAAATCTGGATCGCGCTGTACGGCTCGAGCGCAGCAAGATCGAGCTTTCCATCCCGATTGAAATCTGCGACCACGAGAACGGTGGGACCCCCGTAATACGAAGCGGGGAGTGCGATGTTCGATTCTTGCGTGAAGGTTCCGTCGCCATTTCCCAGGAAAATCGTGACCGTTTGGTTCGTGTTGCTGGCAACGGCAATGTCCGGGATGCCGTCCCCATTGAAGTCCCCTGTCACAACACAGTCCAGGGGTTCGCTTGTGCTGGTGTACGGCACGGGGATGTTAGGCGCAGCAGCAAATGTGCCATCCCCGTTGCCCAGAGCTACAGACACCGTATTATAGGCCTCGCTTGCCGCGGCAAAGTCAGGGATTCCGTCTCCATTGAAGTCCGCAACTGCAATGGAGACGGGGGCTCCCACAATTGCCGAGGTCGAAGAGCTGAGGAAGCTGATTCCGGGGGAGGCCCCGGATAGATTGACCGTGTCGAGCACGGCATTGCTGTTGCTGGTGTCGAGATACGACACGTTCCCCGTAGGTTCCGTGGTACCTGCACCACCCACCGTCGCGGTCAGAGTATACGTGCCCGCGGTGGCGCTCGCGGTGGCGCCAATCTCGGTGATTGTCGGGAAGAGGCCTCCGGTGTACGTCACCGTCAGCGACGAGGCGCTGGAACTGCTGGTTGTGTACGTGGTGGTGCCAACAAAGACAGCCTTGTAACTGTGGCTTCCCGCGACCGGCCGGAATCTTACGACGGCCGTCCCCGCGCTGGTTAGCTGCGCTGTGCCGACGATATGGGCGTCCTCGCAATAGGCCGCCGTCGCGACGCAGAACTTCACCGTTCCCAACGTCACCGGCGTGCTGCCGGCCAGCACGGTCGCGGTCAGCGTGACCACGGCGCCCGAGCTTACCGACGTTGCCGCGCTGCCGCCGGAGGCGACGGTCAGCGTGGTTGTCGTGGCTGTGCTGGCAAACCCAGGGCAGCTTGCGGCAACCATCCACGCGCAGGCGAGCAGCAGCGCAATGCGGGCCCTCAAGTCAAACCGGTTCAAGATTGAAGGAAATTTCCGAAGAACGATGGCAGAAGCTGGGAAACGAGGCGAATAGAACATGGGAGCACCTGGAGAAGAGAACTCACTCCCCTCCACATTGTTGCTCTGTTTTGGCTCGCTGCGGCGGAGAACCGCTGGGGATTGCCGGCGAATTCATCTAGCTGGACGAATTGCAACTTCGCGTGGGTGGTGACTATACGTTCTTTTTCTGGGGAGTCCCTATTGCCCCGCCTCCGCCCCCGGAGACGCCAAATCCTCCGAGGCCGAGTTGCGAGCATAGTGCTCCGGCGATTGATTCGGTGACGCCGAGCACGTGGATGGCTGGACAAACTTATCCCATCACGGTTCTAGGCAGTGACTTCGTCACGCCTGCCATGGCCGCGGCTGATCCGAATTGTGTCGCCAGCCAGCTTACCGTCAGCGTGCCCACCGGAAGCGTCATACTCACCGATGTCAATGTCATCGATTCGACGAAGATCACCGCCACCGTACAGCCCATGGACACCGATCCCGCGGAGATAGCGACGCTTACCCTCTGGGGGGCCTATTTTGGGCCCATGGTAGTCAAAGCTCCCACCCGTCTCGGCGCAATGACTAAGCCTGATGTCGCTCAAGCACACCCTGGCCCCGGCGCTTTAGCTAAGCCCGCCGCGGCCCTGCCTGCCGATGGCGGAGCGCCGCCGGGCCCCTATTTGGTGGGGCAGACTACGGCAGCGGTTCTGCCGATACCGGTCATCACATGGACATACAACAATCAAGAAATCAGAATGAGCGCGGCCGACGGATCTCCGCTCTCAACCCAGAATGCTGTTGTAGGCCAACAAATCGTATTAACAACGACACCCAAAGAGGAAGACTTGAGGGGACTCGGGTTCCAATTAACTACAAATGTCCTGAACGAGGGCGACAGCTGGACAGTGGACGGAACGATCATCGGTGGGTATAACCATTCGATCGGCTCTGGCTCAGTAAAAACGGCGGATCTGACACAAACCGGTCTGACATCCTATTGGGTCTATCCTTCGGCTCAGGGTAATCCTTTCAATGTGAGGTACCAATACTGTGTCTTAGATTTGAATGCGCACTTCCAATGCAGTGCTACAGCGAACGCCAAATTCAGCATTGCAGGGCCCACAGGGAAGATATCAACTGATCCTAAAGCCAATCCTAATATCAGCAGCAGTAGTTTTTCTGTGTTGCTCATGCAAAATTGCGACACGCCCCCTTTAACTGTAGCGTACCTTTCATTTGGTCAAATCCAGAGTGGCACGACTTGCCATCCAATCGGTACCGCTGGGATTTACTTTACTGGTAATATCACCTCCAAAGGCTCGGTTCATGGCAATGTAAAATGGGAGCAAATCGTATCTGAAGGTATGATAGCCAAGTCGTCACCCAGTAACACCCTGAACTTGAATTGTGGTACCGGACTAGATAACGGCGACCCATACCCAGCGGCGAGTGGGAATCTAGCGCAGGATAGTCCAGGTTTTGGTATCGAGCCGGTCACTTACACGTCGGGGTTGAGGAAGTTCTCTGCGGTGATGTACCTGATGTGGCAATCAAGCACTCCAGACTCAATTATGGTGCCGTTGGCGTCTGTTCAATGGGGATTCCATGACGGTGCAACCGGGAACGCGTTAGGCACTCGATGGTCAGTCGACAAGGATTCAAAGGCATCAGTTGGTCAAAACCAAGCGATCACAAGCGGCGAACCGCCGGCGTTTGGCTACCCGACTTGGACCACGCATGTGACGAACAACTCATGCGCTGTTATAGAATAAGTGAGAAGATGGGAGATGACAAATGCGTAATTTGATCCGACGTTCGATGTTTTCGTATCTATTTCTGATCTCTGTCGCATCTGTGCTTGGCAAAGGTCAGAATCCGTCGCCAGAATTCACGCTCGCCATTCAAGCTGAGCGGCAGTCAGTGGAAGTGGGCCAAACTGTCGTTATCAATGTAACCCGACAGAACATTACTGACCAGACGATCGACGATAACAGAACCACCAACCCAATGGAGTACTTGACTTTTCGGGTATCTCGTGACGGTGTACCAGTGGCCGAAACCGCAGAGTTACAGAAGATGCACGGAAGGGGCCTCGCGCCAGGTGAGGTTCAGACAATAGTGACGAGCCCGTATTTTGCCAAACTAAAACCTGGAGAGTCTTCGCACGACACGGTTGAAGTCAGCCATTACTACGATATGTCGAAACCTGGGACATATTCAATCTCGGCTTTGCAAGAAACTCGCCCAGGACTGCCCGAGAAAAGCGTATCCGTCAAGTCCAACACTATTACAATTACCGTGCTTCCAGCTGGTGACCCCTCCGCGGCTCAGCAATGAAGCGACCAAAGCAATCACAGTGCCCGGGGCCCGATGTTCTACGGGCCGCTTGCGTTCATAAGTCGCCATGAGAATGAGGCGTAGGAAGATGAGAAGACAGGCGCTCTATTGGGCTTCGCTGGTGTTCGCACTTACGACTGTTCCTCTTTTTGCTCAGGAAAACGAGAAGTCGAGCCCGACTTTCGCTTTGTCGATTCAAGTGGATACGGATGCGTCGCGGATAGACCCGTCCCTACATCGGCTGCTGGTGAATTTCACCCGCACTGCAGTCGGGGCTGAAGTGGAGCAGTTCCACGAAGAAGCAAAGGGAATGTACGAGATGATCGTCTTGCGTGACGGCGTCCCCGCCAATGAGACGGACGCCATGCGAGACCTTAGAAGGTATCGAAAGAGAGACGGCAGCCCCACCATAAGGAACCCGCGCCTGCTCAAAATGGGAGAGAGCTGGATCACACCCTTGGACGTGAGCGACTACTATGACATGACCGAGCCCGGCGTCTATCAAATTACGGTGACCCGAGAAACACAACCGGGGTTTCCCCCTCCCTACAGCGGCGCATTGGTGAGTTCTAACACTGTTACCATCGTCGTGCCGCAGAAAGCCGGACGCGTACCAGGCAACGCCGTTGAAAAGCCAAGGCCCAGATTCGATCTGACTATCTCTCCAGAAGACCCGGGCGCTGTGCCTCCGGACTGGGTTACAGTGTCGATGCAAAACATTTCAAGAAGTGCAATCAGAGAACGCAAGTGTTGGCCGTTTTACGGAATGTACAATTTTGTCGTTCTGCGCAATGGCGATCCACTCAGGGAGTCTGAGGAGATGGAAAACCTTCAGCGCATTAGGTCCGACGTCAGGTGTCCAGGGAACGAGAGCTTGCTTGAGATCGAGCCGGGAAATGTGTACGCAGATCGCGTGGCCCTTGGCAATTATTTCGATATCCATGAACCAGGTTCGTACGTTGTCTACGCCACACGAGAGACTTACCCATATAACCCCGCAAAGAGTGTCTTAGTCGAATCGAGTCCCATGAGCTTCGTTGTGCCCGAGCCGCCGCCGGTCACTGACACGCCGCCGGATTCACATTGAGCGAACCTATGATTTCATACGCCGAATCGGGCGAGGAACGGGGTCATAGCCGAGTCTGTTTTCCGCCATCAGTTCGGAACGCCCCTCAACTTGCGTTTGACGATCCCAGTCTCCTCGTTTGTCCCTATTGGGAAATGATGAAAGCGTGATAACGTACGATATTTTTCGCACATTTGAATCGCGTTTTATGCTTGGGAGGTTGGTACAAGCAGGAGGAGCGAGACCTCTGAGGCGGGAACGATGGAGCCAACCATGGAAGCAGGAGTGGAGCCGGCCGGTGAGGCAAGAGCGCCGTTTGGGCCGGTGGTAAAGATCGACGAAGGGCGCATCCGCGAGCACCTGGACGAGGTGGTGCGATCGACGGTCGAGGAGACATTGAACGCTTTGCTGGATGCCGAAGCGGATCATCTCTGCGGCGCCAGGAAGTACGAACGCACCGAAGGCCGCAAGGACACGCGGGCGGGCAGCTACGACCGGCACCTTCAGACCAAGGCCGGGGAGGTGACGCTGACGATTCCCAAGCTGCGCAACCTGCCCTTCGAGACGGCGATCATCGAGCGCTACCGGCGGCGGGAGTCGTCGGTGGAGGAAGCGCTGATCGAGATGTACCTGGCCGGGGTGAGCGTGCGGCGCGTGGAAGACATCACGCAGGCTCTGTGGGGCACGCGGGTCTCGGCCTCGACGGTCAGCGACTTGAACCAGAAAATCTACGGCAAGATCAACGAGTGGCGGGAACGGCCGCTGGTGGGCGATTTTCCGTATGTCTTCCTCGATGGCCTTTGGCTGAAGCGGAGCTGGGGCGGCGAGGTGAAGAACGTCTCGGTGCTGGTGGCGATCGGGGTGGCGCAGAGCGGCTACCGGGAGATTCTGGCGGTGAGCGAAGGGGCCAAGGAAGACGCGGCCAGTTGGACAGCGTTCCTGCGCGAGCTGAAGGACCGCGGCTTGAAGGGCGTCGAGTTGTTTGTTTCCGACAAGTGCCTGGGGCTGGTGGAGAACCTGGCGGACTTCTATCCCGATGCCTTGTGGCAGCGCTGTGTCGTGCATTTCTACCGCAACGTGTGGACTGCGGTGCCCACAGGCAAGGTGAAGGAAGTGGCTGCCATGCTGAAGGCCATTCATGCCCAGGAAGACGCCAAGGCAGCTAAGGAAAAAGCTCTCCAGGTAGTGGAAAAGCTGCGCGCCATGCGCCTGGCCAAGGCTGCGGAGATCGTCGAAAACGGCATCGACGAAACGCTCCGCTACTACGCCATGCCGCCGGAGCACTGGCGCTGCCTGAGGACCAACAATCCGCTGGAGCGGCTGATGCGGGAGATCCGGCGACGAACGAGGGTGGTGGGCGCGTTCCCAGACGGCCAGTCGGCTCTGATGCTGGTCGCGGCGCGGCTACGACATGTTGCCGCAACCAAGTGGGGCACGAAACGCTACCTGCAGATGGAGCGGCTGGCCGAAGTCGTCGCCATCGCCTGACCGCTTTGCTCCTGGCCCCCATGGGGGCCAGGAGCAAAACAACCTCAACCCAACAACCTTCCAGCATGTTTACAAAGATCGAAAGTGCGAAAAACTCTGGACACTACCCTGGACACTACCGTATTTGTCGATGCGCGATCGGTACTGTCAGGCCCATCTCGGAGGCGATTGGCTGCATGGAGTGACGAGCGAGCGCAAGTTGATCGGGGAGCTTCGGATGCACCTTGCATGGCGCTGGATTATAAGCTCACATCGATCAAGGAATTCCGCACCACTCAACTTCCTTCACTGACCCTGTCAAGGCGCCACGGGAGGGCCAATCAGGGGGGTCCGTACCGGCGCGGCCAGTCCGATAAACTGTGTCAGAGTATTGTTGCCTTTATTGCTGACCCAAAGATTGCCACTGGCATCGATAGCAAGGGAGTAGGCTTCGAGCAGGGCGGCATCTGAACCTAGACCACCCGCCGGTGAAAGGACGGTTCCAGGGACAGAAGCGGTCGAGCCAGCCAGTTCGGTCAGAGAAGGGCCCCGGTAATTCGAGATCCACACGGTCCCTGCGCCGTCGATGGCGATGTAATCCGGGTCGTCGAGGCTGGCGCTGGTAAATCCGCCATGGGAAAGCACAGTACCCGCGCCGGAAATCTCGCTGATGCTGTTGCTGTCGAAATTGGGCACCCAGACATTGCCGCTTTGATCGATGGCCAACCCCTCCGGGTCATTGCAACAGTCATAGCTGGTGAATTGGCTTCCATCCTGAGTAACACGGGTGACAGTGGTAAAACCCTGGTTGCTGACCCAGACGTTATGGCTCTTGTCGATCGCGGCAGCGAAGGGATTCCCCAACAGCGTTGACGAGTAGGGGGAGCCGGAAAGTTCCTGGCCCGAACTGGACAGATGCGTCAGTTCCGAATCGCCCCAGTCCGCCACCCAGGCTGAGCCATCTGTGTCGATCGCCACGCCGTTTGGATAGGTGTACGGGCCTGTCGAGTAGCCGCTGCTTCCGGCCACGGACACGCCACTGCTATTGAAGACGCTGACTGTGTTTCCCGCCACCTCCCCGGGAACGGGAAAATTTGTGATCCAGGCGTTATTGTTTGCATCCACCGCCAAGCCGAAGGAGTATCCCAGCCCGGAACCGGTGACACCCTGCGCAAATAAGGGCGCGCCCAGAGGTGAAAACAGCGAAGCTACGCCGCCGAGTTGGCTGGCAACCCAGACATTGCCCGCGCTATCCACCCCCAGCGATGTAGGACTGTTCATGCCGCCCCCGGTGTAGTTGACAAAGAGCGTCCAGTCGGAGGGCTGCTTAGCTAATGCCGGGGCAAACGCGGAACTGGACGACGCCAAGGCATAGAGCGCAGCGACATTTTGGGCCGGGTTGCGCACTAAGTTGAAGGCGGCATCCAGAGTATTTTCCGGCGCACCGCTCGATGTGGCCGTTGCTGAAAACAGACCGCTGCACGCGCTTCCGCTGGCAGTCGCCGAGGCGCAGGAGTTGAGCAGATTGGCCAGTGTGTCGATTTTCGCGGCGGGAGAACCGCCGTTGGCGGCAAAGGCCGGCCCTGGGCTGCTTCCTGTAAAGATGTCCGCCAGCGCCTGGGCGGTGGCAACGGCGTTCTTCAGGCCAACTGTATCGGTGGAACTTGCACCCAGATTGCCTCCAGCCGAGAGAAACTGTGCCAGCGCATACACAGTGGCCGCTGTAGTGACCTCGTTGATTACGACCGGAGTTGCCGAAGCCGCCTCATTGCAGGCTCCCAGGGCCGTGAGCAGTGCAATGGAGTCATTGTCCGCCGAAGCTGCCGATCCCGGCTGGCCGCCGCGCGCCACGAGGTAGATTTGGGAATCGGCCGAGGGGCAGTCGTACCCCGCCGGAACAGAAAACGTTCCTGTGCTGCCGGTAGTCAGCGCATTCGAGAGAAGCTCAACACCCTTTGAACCGTTACCGCTGGCGCCCGCGGCATACAACTCGACCGAAGCTCCGATCAGAGGCTGTTGACCCACCAGCGCCTTGCCGCTGAAACCCTGTCCTTCATAGCCATTCTTATTGGATTTTGAATTGGCAACTCCGGCGCAGCCGGTTAGAGAGATCGCCGACACACCAACTCCCAATATCGCCAGAACAGCGCTGAACGATACGCTGAAAAGTCGAAGCTGCATGAAAGAAAACCTCGAAGAGTTGCCCACTGCCCGCATGAGCAGTGGAAAGTCGCACCGCAAAGCCCGTCGGTCAACGCACTCCAGCTCGCACCGGAACCCCCAGTTACACCAGTGCCGGCTTGCGGCTAGTCAGCACATATCCCGCCGCGCGCGCGTCGTCATAGAACATCCGGACCGTTTCAAG
>Ga0326728_10020185_pt1 | contig 12765 bp, 8 predicted proteins | sample MB3enrmetagenome_FD_207602 | JGI IMG/M metagenome (GOLD analysis project Ga0326728, IMG submission 207602) | Lab enriched peat soil microbial communities from McLean, Ithaca, NY, United States - MB31MN | ecosystem: Environmental > Terrestrial > Soil > Wetlands > Peat | place: USA: New York...
CACCAGCTCCTGCTTCTGCCTGAATTTCATTGGCTGCTTGAGCCGCAGTATGCCGGCGAGCTCGATGTTCTCTCCCGGAGTGACGACGTTCACCAGGTCGTCCTCGAGCAGCAGCTCTATCTTGGCCGTCGGCGCGCCTCCCTTCACGCGCTCGAGCAGCTCCTGCACCTCGGCCCTTTGGATGTCCACGAAATCCGACTCCTCGTCCACCTGCTTGAGCGCGAGCTTCTTGCAGGAGTCGCACCTCTTGGGGGGAGTGAAGTTCTTGACCACCGGGTAGCGGCTGGTGGAGTCGCATATCTGGCAGCGGTAGACCGCGATCTTCACCCTGTGCATGACCTCGGCCCGCTTGGTGACCACGGCCTTGAAAGCGACCAGCTCGTTGAGGTTCTTGGAGCTCAATTGCTCGATGAGCAGCTCCTGGGCAGGGACGTTCACGAACCTCACATGCGGCTCGAACTCCCCTCCGGATGGCAGCGCGAGCTTCATCTCCTTTATCGCGGTCTCGGCCGACTCGATGATGTTGTCCGGCTCGGACACGAGCCGGTCGGCGATGTCCGGGTCGAACATCTCGAGCTCCTCGTAGTCGACCACGAGGCTGCGCCTGGCGGGGTACACGAGGAGGAGGCTGTCGATGCGCGACTTATAAGTGGATGTGAAGAAATCGTTGAAGAGCGCTACCATGGGGGTGAGGTCCGGTTTTTCCATAATACCACTATAATTAGAGTGGAATACCTCTTTAGGTAAAAGTCTTTAATAAGCATAACTGTTTATAGGATTTTGTGATACCATGGCCAATGCCATAATCCTCATCATGGACGGGGTCGGGGACCTCCCCACGCCGAAGACGCCGCTGCAGGCCGCTAAGAAGCCAAATCTCGACAAACTCGCGGAGGACGGCATAACCGGCCTTCTCAGCCCGGTCGGCCGAGGGGTGGTGCCTGGCAGCGACACCTCGCACCTGGCCATATTCGGATACGAGCCCAAGATATGCTATCCCGGAAGAGGGCCGCTCGAGGCTCTGGGGCTCGGCATGGAGCTGCGGAAGGGCGACGTGGCTTTCAGGGCCAATTTCGCGACGATGAAGGGTGGGGTCGTGGTTGACCGGAGGGCCGGCCGCATAGACACCGCGAGCGCGACCGCCATATCCGATCTCGTGTCCATGAGGATAGAGGACGTGGACGTGATATTCAAGAATTCGGTGGAGCACCGCGGGGCGTTGGTTCTGCGCGGCCCGGGCCTGAGCCACTCCGTGAGCGAGACCGACCCGCATGCGGAGGCCGCATTGCCAGAGTGCTATGCCACGGAAGCGAGCAACGAGGCCAGGAAGACCGCCAGGATAGTGAATCGGTTCAGCCAGGAGGTGCAGAAGCGCCTCTCGGAAGCGCCGGAGAACAAGACGAGGGAGAAGAAAGGGCTGCCGCAGGCGAACGTGGTGCTGCTGCGCGGGGCCGGCTCGTTCACGACCGTGCCCTCTTTCGAGGAGCGGTTCGGCATACGGGGGGCGTGCATCGCAGGGGGAGCGCTTTATCGCGGCGTAGCAAAGTTCATAGGCATGGACATCTTCATGGTCCCGGGAGCCACCGGCGACAAGAACACGGACCTCTTCGCCAAGGGCAAGGCCGCGCTCAAGGCGCTAGAGACCCACGATCTGGTCTTCGTGCACGTGAAGGCGTGCGACTCGTTCGGCCATGACGGCGACCTCAGGGGCAAGACGAAGATGATAGAGAGGATAGACAAGGAGCTCATGCCGCTGCTGCTCAAATCAGGCGCCTGCATCGTGGCGACCGGCGACCATTCCACGCCCTGCTGCAGGAAGGAGCACTCCGGACATGAAGTACCGATCCTCATGTACGGGCCGCAGGAGCGCTCGGACGACGTCGAGAAATTCGACGAGGTCTCCTGCATGGCGGGCGGCATCGGCCACATCACCGGCAAGCACGTGATGCCGATGATGCTGAACCTGATGGGGAAAGGGAAGAAATTCGGGAGCTAGGTCGGCGGAGGACAGGGGCCGTCCTCGTCCCCGAGCTTGAACAGATCCTCGATGTCCAGATCGTCATCATCGTCCAGCATCGGGACGCCCGTTTCCTTCGTCTGTTTTAGTTTCATGCGTATCACCGATTAACATAACGAATCACAGATTTAAAAATCGGTGTAACAAAAACCATGGGCTGGGTGGATAAGTGGAAGAAAACAGCCACTCCGATACGATCAACCCGGCAGGTTCATCTGAACGAACCCCATTCCAACCAGATGAATATGGCGAAGATGGCCGCGATCAGTGTGCCCGCCACGATGGCGAATGCCTGCTCGAAGGAATTGGTCGGATAGGAACCGGTGATGACGAGCAGTATCCGTCCGACGATGTCTGCGGCGAGCAGGACCAACGCGAGGGCCGCCGCGTCCCTCTTCATCGTAGATATGAGCAAACCGGCTATGACGTAGAACGCTCCGATTGCGGCGTCGGCGTAGGTTGAAATGCTGGTGCTGGCCGTGGAGATCCCGAAGAAATCGTGTGTGAAGCCCATCATCATCTCCGCGAGCCCGAAGAGGATCATCAGGAGCGCAACGACGCTGATGCCTAAAGGCCGGGCTCGCCTCTTGGGTCGTGCCATGGACAGGTTATCCAGCACGGGATTATATTCTTTCCTCAGAGCCAAGGATAGCGGTCGCGCTGCTCGGTTTTGGTATAGAATAAGAAAAGAGAGAAATTAAAGAAAAAGGATTCAGCCGAGCACGGTCCCCGTGAGCACCGCATCAGCGGGCCTCGGGACTGTGGTGACGTCGTTAACGTAGTTGTAGTACACGACGAGGGTGCCCTGGAAGCCGCTGTTCGGGCTCAGAGTTATGGGGTTACCGTTCACGTCGCTGCAGACCGCGGACATCTTCACGCTCGAGCCTGCGGGGACCGTCTGCTGCGCGGCCGGCACCGGGGTTGCGAACGAGTAGTTAGAATCCGCGAACGCCGCCGTGGTGCAGAGCACCTTGGACACGTTCACCTCCTGGCCCTTGCCGTTCTGCAGGTTGAATTCGGCCACAACTTCGTTGGTCGAGCTGTTCATGATTATGGCCGGGTTCGTCGAGCAGCTGAATCCGGGCTGCGAGAACTCGCACACCTCGGGGACCTGCGTCAGCCTCGGCAGGAAGAACGCCAATAATGCGAGCACGATGACTATTACCAGGATCGCCCAGCCGTAGGTCATCAGGTACTCCATGGCGGCCTGGCCCTTCGAGCGCGATCCATGCGGCCGCGCGATATTTTTCTTTCTGTTTTTGCTTTTATAGACCATTTGGTAACACCTCAGATGAGAGTCGAGAAGAACACGTTGAGCGTCGCGCTCACGAACCAGTATACCAGCAGCGCGCCCACCAGCAGGAACGGAAAGTACTTGAGCCCCTGGCTCCGGGTGCCGGTCCGGATCACGCTCACTATGAGCGAGGAGGTCGCGGCGGTGACTATCATGGTGGGTATGGCGAAATAGACGAACTGGGTGGAGGTTATCATGGGACCGGAGAAGCTGAACGAGCTGAGCGCCCCGAACGCGCCCCCTGCGGCCTGTCCGGTCGGCATCTGCGGGGCGATCTTCTCGAAGACCTCCACGAGCTTCTCGGACACCGCGAAGAGGAACGGGGTGCCGACCATGGACGCGAATATCACGAATATCTCGTAGAGTATGAGGGAGGCGGCGATCTCCTTCCTCATTATGGAGGTGTTGCGCACGTCCTCGGCCGTCCGCTCGAGGACCTCGGTGAGCTCGCCTCCGCTCGCGGACGCCTGCTTCATGAGCGACGTGGTCCGCGTGAACACCTTGCTGTCGAACCTGGACGCCAGGGTGTCCAGCGCGTTCTCCATGGACTGGCCGGAGAACGAGCTCTTCACCACGGCCTTGACCTCGGTCGAGAGCAGCCCGAACTCTGGCTTGGCCGAATACCACATCGCCTGGTCCAGCGTCATGCCCGCCTTGATGTTGGACGCAACGAGCGTGAGGAAGTCCGGCAACGCGGCCTCAAGCGCGTTCCTCCTTGCGTCCGCCTGCATGATGAGATATGTGGAGAGCAGCATGGTCACGGTGATGTACACCAGCACCAGCATGATGATGAGCACCAGGAGCCCTGTCAATACGGCAGGCACCTTGGTTCCCAGCAGCCCGTTCACCGAGGACACCATGAAGTTGGCCGTGGGCGGGTAGACCATGAGGACCACGGAGAGTATGACCGCGATGATTATCACGTTCATCGCGAGGTAGCCGGCGAACGCGTCGGGCTGCACATTGAGGCCCGCGGCCGCGGTGTCGGTCTCGAAGCGCTTCACCTGGCCCCTTGTGAAAAGCAGGCGCCCGAAGAATTCGAAGGATGTGTCTTGTGCCATTCATGACCGCCTCATATGATGTACTTGGGCCTGCTGGTCTCTATGAGGCCAAGGAACAGGAACTGTATGATCGCTATCACCACGAACACCGGCGCCAGTATGGAGGACGTCATCCCGAGCGTGCCTCCGGAGATCGCCGAGAACACCACGGTGGCGAGCACCACCCCCAACGAGGGCACGATGATGCCGAACACCATGAAGAACATGACTATGGGCGTGAGCTTCTGGCTGTACTCCTTGAGGGAGATCACCTGCTCCTTGGATATCTGGTCCAGCACCACCTCGACCGAGCTGCCCACATCCGCTCCGGAGGAGATGGAGTTCGAGAGCTGCATGAGCATGCGCACGAAATACCTGGACGGGTTCTGCTGCGCCTCGTCCCGTATCGCCTGGACGAGCGGCACCCCGAGCGTAACCCGGTCCGCGATCTTGCTGAACTCCTTGCTGACCGCCCCGTATCCGGAGGTCGCGCCGACGATGGCGTCGAAGAGGGGCATGCCGGACTTCACAGCGATGACTATCTGCCTGCCCGCGAAGACGACCTCGTAATCCAGCTCCTTGGCCCTCTTGAGCACCATGGCGTCCGGATAGAGCATGAAGTAGTAGAACAGGACCAGGAAGTATACCACCGCAAGCGGCACGAGCCAGAGCAGCGACACCGGCGGGTTCTGCGAGAGGAATATCACCCCGGTGAGAAGGAGGAACGCGACCGCGAGGTAGATCGAGGAGAGCGAGGCCTTCTCGAGGAATTCGATCGGGGTCTGGCTCATGTTGGCGAGCGCGAGCTTCTTCTTGAGGTCTGGGAAGTAGGGCGAGAACATCTCGGCAATGGCCGTCTGGATGCTCCTCTGCCGGGCCGACGCGATTTTCTCTTCTGCCGCCATGTCTAGCCCTCTGTTTCGCTGAAGTACTTTCTCACCATATCATCACTTAAACCTTTCTCACGCGCCGTGAGCTCCTTGGCCCTGAATATGGCCTCCTGGCGCGAGACGTGCTTGCGCTCGTATCTCCTGTAGAACTCCGGGTCCTTGCTGTGCAGCAGGTAGAGCAGCGTGCCGTCGTCCATCTCGTTTATCTCGGCCACCAGGTCCTGCACCTTCGCCTCCTTGGCCGGCACCCCCTCCTTGCCGAAGGCCACCCTGCCCGATGTCTCTATCGTGGCGTCTATCTGCTTCTTCATTATGGCGCGCACCGCGGAGAACTCCTTCGCGTAATCGTCGTCTATGGTCTTTAGGCGGGCGTCGGAATCCTTAACGAGCTGCTCGTCGCCCGGGCCGAGGGAGGACTTGAGCTGCCGTATCTCGCTCTCGTGCTTCTGGGTGACGTAGTCCTGGTACTTGGAGACCGCCCCGGGGAGCTGCTCCAGGAGCGATGTCAATTGGAACGTGAGCTTGTCGAACTCCGCCTTCCTGCCAGCCTGGTCCTCTTCAGGGAGCGCTCCGACCGCGTCCTGGAACTTCTGCCGCATGGTGTCCATCTGCGCCTTGTAGCTGCTCAGTATCTTGTCCTTGGCATCGGCGAGCTCGGTCTTCTGGGTGGAGACCAGCGTCTCGAGCAGCCTGCCCCTGACCTCCTTCTCCGCCATGCCCTTGCCGACCGGCTTGGACTTCCTGGCCAGCATGTCCTTGAGCACGGTTATCTCGAGCTTTATCTGCTCCCTCCGGTTCAGGCTCTTCTCCTTGAAGAGCTCCTTGGTGAGCGAGAGCATCCTCTTCTTGAGCGAGGCCTCGTCCACCTCCTGGCCCAGCGACGCCGTTATCTGCTGCTCGATGTCCGTGTACTTCCTGCTCGCCGCCTGCTCCGCCCTCTCGCGGAGCATGGGCGGGACCTGAGCCGCGGGCCGCTCCGGTTCGGCCATGGGCCTCGCCACCAGCCTCGGTGCGGGCTTTTCCGGGATCTCTTTCGGGAGCTCTTTCTCTTCGGGCAGTTCTTTCTCTTGAGGAGCCTCGGGCTTCTCTTCCGGCATCTCCTTCTCTTCCGGAAGCTCCTTCTCCTCCGGCAATTCTGGCTTGGCCTCCGATGGCTTCTCGATCTCCAGCTCCGCCGGCTGCTCCTTGTTCTCGCCGAGCAGCTCCCGCTCGCTCTCCGCGGGCTTCTCCTCCTTCTGCGGCATGAGGTCGCGTTCCAGCTCCAGCGGCGGAGACACGAGCCTCTCCAGCTCGATCTCCTCCGAAGGCGGCTTCGCCTCGGGCTTAGCGGCGGCTATGGGCGTCTCCATCTCCTTGCCCATCTTCTCGGCCTTTGTGAGCGCATCGGTCGTGAGCGCCTTGACCTTGCTCTCCACTTCCGCGGTCTTCGCCTGCATCTCCTTCTTGGCAGCTGGCGTCACCGCGGCCTTCGCGCCGGCGGGCGCGCCGTACATGCCCATGCCGGCGGATGTCTTGATTATCTTGTCCGCGCGCTCGTAGAGGTTTATGAGGTCCGCGTAGGTGTAGTCGGCGAACTCGGCCGGCTCCAGGTCCAGCACCTTCTCGAATTCCACCTTGCCCTTGAACCCCGTGTAGGGCTGCGCGGATTTCTCTATGCCCCTCGCATCTTCGCAAGCTGAGCGGAATTCGTCGTCTGGCATGTGGAATCACTTTCTGGGATCAGCGCCCGAACTCCCATTTCACGCCCTTGCGCGCCGCCCCTATGACCTCGTCCGGGTCGAGGTAGTAATGCGACACTATCTCGCCCACCTGGTCGACGTCCTCGTAGCCGTTCTTCACCATCCAGTCGAGTATCTCGGTCTTCTCGCGGACGTCCTCCTCTATCTCCCGCTCGTCCATGCCGGCGTAGAGGGAGAGCTGGTCCGAGAGCCGGTCCATCTTGCCGACACCCTTTATCTTGTCGCTTTTGACGTCCCACCTGTAGAGCGTGTTTATCGCGCCGTTCTTCTTGACCTCGCTGAACTCGAGCACCCTCCTGATGTTGAACCTCCTGTGCCTGAAGGTCACCACGATGCCCGAAAGCGCGTCGAGCATGGCCGGAGGTATGTTTATCGGAGGGTTGGTCAGCCTCGATATCGTCTGCTCGGAGTTGTCCGCGTGCAGCGTGGCGTACACCGAGTGGCCAGTGTGCATGGCCTCGAAGAGTATCTCGGCCTCCCGCTGGCGCCTGATCTCACCGACTATTATGCGGTCGGGCCTCTGGCGCAGCGCGTTCACCATGAGGTCAAGCATCGTGACCTCGCCCTTGCCCTCGGGGTTCGGCTCGCGCACCACCATCGGCACCCAGTGCAGGAACGAAGGGAGCGTGAGCTCCCTCGTGTCCTCTATGGAGACTATCCTCTGGTTCGCGGGTATGAGCCCGGACATCGCGTTGAGGAAGGACGTCTTACCGGAACCTGTGCCTCCCGTGACCAGGAGCGAGAGCTCGTTCTGTATGCAGAGCCATATCAGGCCCGCGACCTCTGACGTCACGGTGTTGGAGCGTATGAAATTCGTTATGGTCCAGGGGTTCTTGGCGAACTTCCTGATGGTTATTGTGTTTCCGAAGCTGGATATGGGGAACATCGTGGAGTTCACACGGTCCCCCGAGGGCAGGTGCGCGTCCAGCATCGGGTTGAGCACGTTTATCTGCCTCCCGATCTTCCTCGCTATCATGGACGCGTAGTCGTATATCTGCTCCTCGCTCCTGAGCTTGAGGTTGCTCTTGCACCATCCGAACTTCTTGTGGTAGACCCACACCGGATCCTGCGAGTTGTTGATAACCACTTCCTCGAGCTGGTCGTCCGAGAGGAGCGCCTCCAGCTCGCCCAGGCCCAGCGTGTTCTGCAGCAGGTAGACCGCCAGGATCTCCTTCTTGTCCGCTGGGAGCGTCGGGAAGTTGCGCTGGAGTATGCGCTTGGCCGCCTCCAGGAACTTGCCCTTGACCTCCTCGAATTTCTTCGGGTCCAGTATCTCGGAGATGTCCAGCTTGACCTCGGTGACCAGCTCGCCCTTGAGCTTGGTCTCGAGAATGAGTTTGGTGCCCTCGGCTATGCCCGGGATCGTGACCTCGTAGCGCGGCACGAAGTCCTTGCCCTTGATTATCTTGACCTCCACGGGGAGGCCCTCGCTGGTGAAGCTGTAGGACGCGAGGAGGGATATCTTCGTCCGCCTCTCCTCTGCGGGGGCGGGTTCGGACGCCGCGGCCTCGGGAGGGTCTTTCACTTCGGGAGGCTTGGGCGGGTCGGCCCTGAGCCGGTCCCTTATCCTCTGTCTTATATCGTCATCCTTGGGCATAGAATCCACCGGGCAAACGTCGGCATGATTAAGCGTATTAAGATAAGTATATTTATATGCCTTGGGCTCGGGTTTCCCGGGCCGCTATGGCTTCAACGGCTGCTTCTTCTTTTCCTTGCCCGCGCGCCATTTCCGGTATGTCAGGTAGGCCAGGATCATTGCGACGATCACGGGGAGCACCCAGCAGTAATTCACCGGCTGCTGCACCACGGCAGGCCTGGACGCCAGGGTGGCCGGCGGAGGCAGCGCGACCGCGATGAGGTGCGTCCTCGCTGAGACGCCGTCCACGAGCAGGTTGACAGTGTAATTGCCCTGGAACGAGAACGGGAGCAGGATGTCGCCGTTCGCATCCGTGGTGGTCTGGAACGAGGCCCCGTCAGGCAGGACTATCTGGAGCGTGGCGTTCGCGAACGGCTCTCCGCCCACCGTTGCATGGACTTCGCCCTGCCCGCCCACCAGGCCCTCGTCGTCCCCGGTGAGCTCGAGGGGCTCGCATGCGTGCGAGATGCACACGTTGGAGATCGCGCAGTCGGAATCCTGGCAGCATTGGTATGCGGACCAGGCGTGGCCGGCTGCGAAGCCGCATGCCCCGGTGACTGGCTGGCACGCCCCGGATGCGAGGTTGCAGAAGTCCGCCGACGGGCACTCTGAGTCCGAAGTGCAGCCCGGCGTAGTCACTGGCGGCGTCACGGACGGAAGGGCAGGCGCGACCGCGCAGGTGGCGAACGTGAATGTTTCGCTTCCCGGCCCGTAGCCGGCCTTGGACGCGTCGACCTCGTAGGTCCCGTTCGCGCTCAGCGAGAATGTGGCCGTCCCGTCGCTTCCGGTGGCCTGCTCGTCCACCAATCCCTCGTACGGGCTGGTGAGCAGGAGCCGCAGTCCGGTGTTTGCCCCGCTGTACGCGGTCACGGTCACCTGGTTGGCAGGACAGGGCGCCCTGTATAAGGAAAGCGACATTGGGAGCTCGCGGGACGGGGGTGACGAGGGCGTCGCTGGAGGCGGTGATGACGGTGAAGGCGGGGTCCCGCCGAGGATGCCGAACACGCTCCCGAAACCGGTTATGTTCGCGAACACGTATCGGTCCGAGGTGTCCACCCCGTACGGGTACGAGAAGTCCGACGGGGTCACGTCCCATCCGCTCTCGTCGTATTTGGCCATGAAGAGCGTGCTCGGGTCCAGGGACACGACGTCCGAGGCCAGGTAGCTGAGGTTGAGGAAGAGATAGGAGTCCGGAGAGTTGGCGGCCGACTCGACGAACCTGCCGATGTCATAGAGGCCGGACGGGTCAGGGGCATCGATGGCGGCGCTGTCGGTGCCGTTCTCCAGGAGGTCTATCTCGAAGGTGTCGTTGCCGTAATTGGCGCCGCTGTCATATCCCGTCGCATCGTCATACGAGATGACGTACACGCGGTTCGGCGCCGTCCCTACGACCCCGTAGGTGATTGTGCTGTCCACGCCGTCCGTGAAGAGGTCGGCCCATAAGCCGGCGACCATGTAGTCCGAACCAGCCGTTATGTCCTGCGAGTCCATGCCCGCCTCTTCTCCGGTTCCGGGGTCGGTCGATACCACGGTCTCGTTGTTCAGGTAGATGAAGCCGTTGGTGCTTATCGCGATGTGGTCGTTCTGCCTTCCGAACAGGGTCACGTTGAACGGGAGCGTTATGTCGCCGCTGACAACGTTTCCGCCTGATATGGTCTGCGGGGACGAGATGTCAGAAACGGGCGTCATCTCCGTGGGGATGCTGGATGAGACGGCGCCCCCGTCGGGTGTCGCAATGTAGGCCACCGCCCCGTCGTAGGCGCCGGAGGTCGGGCCGAAGGAGGTTATGTCGCGGGTTCCCGCCAGGCCTTCGGATATGCCCGTGACTTTCTCGTCATAGCCATAGACCCCCGCATCGCTCGAGGCTATCTGGACCTCTACGCTCGGCGAGCCACCAGGGTATTCCTGCGGGGGCCCTGATTCCTGGAGATCGATGTCCTGCGAATCGAAGGACACCGAATCGTTGCCCAGTGTGAGGTTATCGACGGTGTTGCCAGTCGAGCCCGCGCTCGAGGAGAAGCCCCAGTTGGTGTTGCCGGATGCGTTGCAGCCGCTGAGATTGTTCCCGAGGGCGGAGTACAGGTAGAAACCGTCAATCGAGCCGGTGGAGGTGTCGTTCACCAGGTCATCCCCCAAAACGCTGTAGTATATGACATAGCCGTCCTGGCCATTGCCGGACGCGGAGCTGCTGGTGATGTTGTTTGAGTCCGACGAGTACATGTAAAAGCCGTTCTGGTGATTGCCATCCATGGCATCGTCTGCGAAGCTGGAGTTGGAGATCTGGTCCAGATCGAAACCTGAATAACTATCGCCGATGGCGGAACTGCCGGTGAAAACCAGCGCGTTTGAATAGTATAAGCCGAATCCGTCGCCCGTGGAGAACAGGGAGTTGCCGTTGCTGTCTGCGGAGTCGCCGGCGTAGGTTCCGTTGTCGCTCGTGCTTATATAGAAGCCGAACGCGTTGTCGGAGGACGAGGTATTGTCGATGGTGGCATTGTCGCTGTAGTATACCAGGAAGCCGTCGTTGTATAACGTGTCCGAGCCGTCGACCGCGCTGTTCGTGACATTGGAGCCCGATGCGCCGCAAAGCTCTATCTCGGCCGAATCCAGGCCGGCCCATGAGACCGAATCGTTGGAATAGTACACCGGGCGGTATGCGGAACCGACCGTGTCCGTGATGTTGTCCTGGCAGTCGCCTTGGGAAGACGGGTACACTACAAGGTCCAAGTACCCGTTCTCCATGGCGCTGTTGTTGTACAGGGTGTTCTGGCTCGACGTATCGAGCTCGATACCGTTCTCTTGGTTGCCGGATGCGCTGTCGTTGTATAGATCGTTCTGGTCCGAAGAATAGACTTCCATGCCCACATAGCTGTTGTTGTCTGCGCTGTCGTTGGACAGGGTGTCCTGGTCCGACGATTCAAGGTATACGCCGTAGCCGCTGTTGTTGTCGGCGCTGCTGTTGTAAATGCCGTTCTGGTTCGATTCGCTGATGAAGACTCCGTAATAGTTGTAGCCGGCGTCGTCGTTTGACATGTTATTCAGGTCCGATGAGCCATCCAGCCAGATGCCCACGAAGTCGTCATCTGCGCTGTCGTTGGACAGGGTGTTCAGGTCCGATGAGTCGGAGTATATGCCGTATTCGCTGTTGTCGTCTGCGGTGTCGTTGGACAGGGTGTTCTGGTCCGATGATTCAAGATAGATGCCGTAACCGCTGTTATTGCAGGCGCTGTTGCCGGATAGGATGTCCTGCTCGGATGAGTCCATGTAGATGCCCGTTACGGCATTGTCGTAGGCGCTGTTGTTGGACAGGTTGTCCAGGTCCGATGATTCGAGGCCGAAGCCGTAGCTGGTGCTGTTGTACGCGCTGTTGCCGGACAGCGTGTTGCCGTCCGATGACGTCATATCGACGCCGTAGCTGTCGTTGAATGCGCTATCGTTAGACAACGCATTCTGATCCGATGAGAGGAGGCCGATGCCGCTCCCGAGGTTGCTGCCGGCGCTGTTGTTGGACAGGTCGTTGGAGCTGGAGTAGTACAGGTCGATGCCGTTCGCGCTGCATCCGCCGGCGCTGCTGTCGTACAGGGTATTGCCGTTCGATGATACGAGCTCGAATCCGTCCTGGGCGCTGCCTTGGGCGCTGTCGTTGTACAGGACGTTGTTGCTCGACGAATCGAGATAGATGCCGTAATTGTCTTCGTATGAGCTGTCGTTGGCATAAGTATCCAATGTCGTGTTCTGGGCGTAGAACCCGTTATAGGCGTTGCCATAGGACGTGTCGTTGGCGAAGATGCTGTTGCCGCCGTTGGTCAGCACGAATCCGGATGCCGCGCCGTCATAGGCGGTGTCGTTCACGGCGAGGCTGTACACGGAATCGTCGAACCTGATGCCGTCCCAACGGTTGTCGTACGCGGTGGTGCTGGTGACATTGTTGTAATCGGAGCCCCAGGCATAGACGCCGATGTAGCTGGTGTTCTCGGTGCAGTTCACGACGCTGTTGTGATCGGAATTGGAATTCAGATAGAACCCTTCCTGTGCATTGCCCTCCGATACGCTCGAGTTCAGTGTATTGTAGCTGCTGTTGAAGAGGTAGAACCCGAGTTGCGAGTTGTTTCCGGTCGTGTCGTTGCCCAGGTCGTTGTGGTTTCTGTC
>Ga0326728_10020189_pt1 | contig 12763 bp, 10 predicted proteins | sample MB3enrmetagenome_FD_207602 | JGI IMG/M metagenome (GOLD analysis project Ga0326728, IMG submission 207602) | Lab enriched peat soil microbial communities from McLean, Ithaca, NY, United States - MB31MN | ecosystem: Environmental > Terrestrial > Soil > Wetlands > Peat | place: USA: New York...
CCCTCCGTGTTTCCGGCGTCCATGTTGTTTATCACCTCAAAGAAGTCGCTGTCACCGGGCGCAATATAGACGCCAACGCTTTGCCGCATCGTGCCCCCCCTCCCCTCCTCGTCGTCGAAGCCAGTTTTCCCAATAAGACAATCGGCAATCATAAAATGACTTACGCCAGGGGCGACACTCACACCATAAGTATCGTGTCCCGTTGTATTGTTGTGGCCATTGGCAGATATTTGCGCACCTAAGATTTGAATGTTTTCTCCTGCTTGAATAAAGACCCCGCTGAGGTGGTTCTCTCGGATAAAGCCGCCGGACCATGTAAAACCGTTGGTATGGCTGTTATTAAGGTTGATACCGTATCCTTTCTCTGAACCGGCCACCCATGAATCGACGAAGTCGAGATGAAAAACTGCTCCGCTGCCGCCGATCAGAATCCCATCCTGCTGATGTGAGGTGTCCACTACGACACCCTTCGCGAACACCTGGCCGACACCCTCATGCTGTCCAGGATCGATGACAATACCCCGCGCGTTTCCGTAAATCTCCACATCGGTCAGCCAGATCCCAGCTCCATTGGTAAGGTGCAAGCCCGTGCTTGGGCCGCTGCCTCCGTATAGTTTCGTATCGCGGACGGAAAGGTTCACCCCGCCCGTCTGCCAGAGGTCGTTGGCAAGGCATCGGATGTCGCAGTCATTGATATAGAGGTTTTGCGGCCCATTAAACACAATACCGTTATATTGGTTCCAGATGCGCACGTTCGAAACATGGACGAAACCGGCGCTTACGGTGATTCCCGCCCCGCCCGTGGGGGCCAAGTCGCCTTGAGTGTACAAGCCCAAATTGGCGATGGTGGAGTAGTCGCCGCCCTTTACAATTTCGATCTGGTTGCTTGCCAAGCCGGCAGACACGAACGTGGTTTCAGCGCTTCCGGCTCCCTCGAGACGAATCGTCTTGTCGATCCTTATGGGCGAGGAATGAGGGAATGATCCACCAGGAGCCATGACCGTGGATCCTGGCGCGGCAGCGGCAATGGCGTGGTTAATCCTTTCCGCCATATCCCTTCCCTCAAAGTCGCTTGCCCAATACACCTTGCGGTCGCCCGTGCGGGCAGCCTCCAGGGCTGCGCGGGCTGCCTTGCCCGCCGAATCGGACTCCGCGGGCGAACCCGATAATTGACAAGGAATGTTGCAGAGCAGCGTCACCAGCAATGAAAGGAAGAGAGCTAGCTTTAAGACGTCGTCATTCCGAGCGAAGCGAGGAATCTCGCCCTGATCTCTTGTGTGGGCCAAACGAAAAGCGAGATTCCTCGCTTCGCTCGGAATGACAACGTTCAAAAATTCCATTCTGTCTCCATGCCGAAACTTACGGCTCCGCTAAATGCGTGGACGCTCCAGAGTTGCACTCATGCCCGGCTGCCGCAACATGCCTCCTCCTACCCCGGGGCGCAGGCCGAAGATCTGGCGCGCACCATAGGCGACAGCCAGAATCAACATGTATCCCAGCAACTGCGGGTACACGAGCATCACACTGGCGCTGGCGCACAGGGTTCCCAATATTTCGAGACGGAACCAGACCCCGAACAGGTGGAAATACTGATCCGACTCCGCGCCCTTTGGCGGGCGTCTTACGTCAAGCAATCGAGTGTCAAGCCATCTCAACACGACACCGATCACCAATCCTTGCAGCACTACACCCGCAATCCCGAAGTTGAGATACCAGTCCGAAAACAACACTTGGCCCAGTCCGAAGTGCAATGGGTTGGTGATGTGTACGATGTTCAGGGTCACGGCGCCCCAGGCGTATTGCTGCCGGAAAGGAAGAAGGCTGCTGGGTACGAACCCCAGCAGGCCGGCGAGAATTGTCCTGCCGTGGAATAGGGGATAGCGATTCGCCTCGAAGGCCATCAGCACAAAGCTGGAATCGCGGAAATTGGCGAAGAAGGTGTTCCCGTGAATTACCTCGTACCATAAGTATGCCAATGTGATTCCTATGTGGTTGCGGATAAGCTGGAGAGCGGCGGCGCTGAGGAGCAGGAGAAAAGCCCAGATCGAGGCGCGAAACGGGGTCAGCTTGGTATTCTTTAGGGAGAAGTAGATCAGCCCAGCGGTAACGAACGGGGCGAGCAAATTGCCCCGAGACGCCGTAGAAAGATTCGTAATTGTGACCGCCGTAATTGCAAAGAAGCACAGCAGCCGATATTGCCGTATTATCTTCCCGAGGAACAAGCCGCCTGTCACAAATACAAGCCCAATATTAGCTAGGACAAAACCGCCGGTGTAAATGTATCGCAGGGGATGTCCCAATTCGAGAAGTTCGCGGGCGTGCTCTGCTCTGCTCAGGAGAGGAACCTCCCCTTCTTTGATTAGGAAAATCCACACGCTGGCGACCCCGACAAGGCAGACGACGCAAGCTCCCAGGGTGAGTTGGTTCAGGGAAACACGCGGCGAGCGGGGCTGCTCGCGCCGCTTTCCGGCAAGGCGCGGGAACAGGCGCGGGGTAGCCCAATGCCCCAGCATCACGCAGATTGTTCCCACGCATATCACTTGGAGGAGCTCATCTGCCGCCCATTGCATGTGCAACGCGTGGCCGGACATTCCGATGGCTAGGAGGGACTCCGGACTCAGGGCCAAGAGATAGGCGACGAACACCTGCAGGATGATGCCATTGACCATGAAGGCATTGCTGGGGGTAAGCAGTATCTTGGTGCGCCTGTATTGCCACAGCGTCCACGCCAGGCAGCCCACCAGCATAATCAAGTCGAGCGTCAGCATCTCGTTTATGTTCCCTCCCTATCCTCCGCAGCGCACAAAGTAAGCTCTTCTTGGGCGCCTAGGGGCAACTTGCCTTCACCTTCCCTACCATTCCATCCCAAAGCCCGCGTAACGTAGCACTGGCGAGGTCCGACCGTCCCTGAAGCAACCAACAACAGCCCTTTAAACACCGGCTTAGGGAGAATATGAATAAGAAGCTTGCATGAGAAGGAAGCGAATAATGCTTCCCATGGAAATAGACACGACTGCGTGTGAAATGGTAACGAGCGAGCGCCGACCCCACTCCCGCTGATCTACCTACCTTGTGGTAGATTTTTGACCCAAGGACCAGTATACGACGAAAACCAACCCTCGCGGCCCGGCGGCAGAAATCGGCGTCCTCGCAATATAAAAAGCTGTTCTCGTCAAGCAACCCTATTCGCTCGAAGACTTCCCTTCGTACCAGCATGCAACAGCCTGTGATCCAGTCCGTTTCGATTGTTCCCTGAGCTTCCGTAGCACCCTTCCGCATGTATTTGAGATCCTTGTCTCCCCACCAACTGAATCTACCGCCGAGGTACCAGGCTTTGGAGGCGTCGGCGTACTCGTAAACGGCGCCACCTGCCAAATGCGCGCCTGCGCCCTCCGCTCCCTTGACCAGGCGCTCCAAAGCATCGCATCCAACAATAGTATCGTTGTTCAGTAGCAATATCCAGGGCGCGCCCAGTTCCAGGGCATAGCGAATACCCAAATTGTTTCCGCCTGAAAAGCCGCTGTTATTCCGTGCTTCCAATAATGTTATCCCGGGCCTTGCGCATGCTTGCCTGTCGTTCATGGTACACGTCTTCAACATTCCGCCCCACGAACTCTCGGTCAGGGGCGGCAAGTAGTTTTGCATCCACCGTTTGAGTTCCGCCACCGAGTCATCCAGTGACAAGTTGTCAACTACAATAACCACGTAACGCATGGGCGGACCAGAGCAAACGCTCTCGATGCAAGCAATCGTGTCCTTGTACCCGTTGTAATTCAGGATGACGATCGCAAGACGCGGAGGCTGCGAAAACAATTTTTGCACCTTATCCCGCAGGAAGTTGGTTTTCTGGGGGCCTGCCACCGGGGCTTCTGCTCACGGTAACACTCGCAATCGACGATTCTGGTTTCATTGGCGACCCGAAACCCAAGGGCCGGTCATTCCCCAGCACTGTCTTCCTCGGCCCCCGCCTGCAGGGCTGCGGGGTAGACGGCGTAGTAAGAATAGAAGGCACGATAGAGGATCCTCGGCAACCTGAGCTGCGAGTCGAGCAGGGGCTTTATCGGAGACAAGAAAGGAACCAGGGTGCGAACGGAAAGCCTCTTCAATCGGCCTGCCAGCCCGGCCCTTTTCTGGGCCTCCATTCGGGCTAAGACCAACCCGGCTCCCCTGTTCTCAAAGAGCTTGAGTGCCGCAGGCACCCCCTTCGCCCGCCGGCAAGCATCCGCAAATGACATAAACTTGTGGTGGTATCCAAGCGCCGCAGGATTGTAAAGCAGCCGCAGACCTCGCTTTTGCAGCCTGTACCCCAGCTCTGTATCCTCGAAACCGTACCCCTTGAAATCTTCGTTGAACATGCCATTCTCGCGAACAAAAGCCGTCTTCAGGCTAACATTGCAGGAGTAAAAGTAGCGGAAGTCTGCACTTTCCCCGGGGCTCAGATGCGAGTAGGCAAACAACACGCCGTCCTTAGCCAACCACTCCATAAAGGGGGTGGGCTTGACCTCGGGCGCCCACTCCACGAAACCCAGGACAGCCACAAAAGGTTCTGGATACTTTTGATGCCACGCGAGGTGCTCTGCCACCAGATGCAGGCTAGGGACGATGTCGTCGTCGGCAAACAGGAGTAGCTTTCCCCTCGCCTCTCGTATTCCATGATTCCTTGCCGCAGCCTGACCGCGATGAGTCAACCGGAAGTACCGGACGTGATTCGCCGCTCTTTGGGAGAACTCCGCGACTGCTTCCCCTGTTCCGTCCGTTGACTCGTCATCCAGAACCAGAATCTCCAGGATCTCTGCTGAGGAGGACTGCTGCTGATAGGCCGCAAGGGTCTTCAAAAGGATCTCCTTGCGGTTATAGGTTGGGATAACCACGCTCAATTCAGGTCCGGCCATTGTTCCCAACTCCTTGAGAGGTCTGGCGACTGACCACAAAGATCATCCGATAAAACGGTGCTCGGTCTATCCAACGGAGCCCGGCCTCAACCAAGCCAGGGGCAAGCCGCAAGCAGGCTCGGAACAATCGATTCCAGGCGTACGACATCTCACGCCTGTTAACCCAGTCGTGAAAGCGGATCGTCAAAGCTGCCGTTCTCCTTCACCGGCCGTGCTGCGTGCCGGTGCGACCTTTCCGGAAATCTCTAACTAAGTTCACATCCGCAATTGACCGTACCTTCCCCGAATTCCGTCGCGAATTCCCCTTATCGTGAAAGACAATTTTTGAATCGGTTGTTCGTCATAAAGCACCACTTTGACAGCATCTTTCGCAAGTCTTGTCGCAACGCGGTAGAAATATCGGCCCTCCTTGTATTTCCACAGCTTACGCAGCATGTAACACGCGTTCCTCGCAATGTAATAGCATGCCTCTTTCCCATAATTGTTATAGAGCACTTTCCGACCCAGGTAATTCCGCGAGACTCTGTTCCCCTCCTGGTGCAACAGTATCGCTGGTGGACACAAGAAGACTCCCAAACCTGCGCGACGCAAACGGAGACAGAAATCGTCGTCGACGTAGTAAAGAAACAGCTCTTCATTTTGGAAACCAACGATCTCAAACGCTGTCTTTCCAATGAGGCTTCCAGACGAGATAACCGTTGGGACTTCTACAACCACCTCGGTGTCCCTAGACTGATAGCCACTAACGTAATATGTGTGTGACTTTTTGTCGTAGGGATTGGCTGCTACGATTCCGACTTTGACGCCTCGAGCTTCCGCCGCCCGCCAACCATCAAGCAGCTTGGCAACCATTCCGGGAGTTGCTTCGCTGTCGTGATCTAAAGTAAGGAACCAACGGTAGCCCCTTTTCAGGCCGTACCGAAAACCCTGATTCAAAGCGCATCCGATCCCCTTGTTCTGCTCATTGAGGAAAACAGTTGCCAACGACCGATTCGATAGCTTTTCCAGTTCGAGACGCGTTTCCGGGTCAGAACCGTTGTCGACAATAACGACCTCACTCACTTGATTGCGAATAGCATTAACGCACGTATGAATCTCAAACCCAATGTTGTATGTAACAATTACGGCACACACTGCCGATCTGTAATCCGTTTCTTCGTCATTGGGGGTTCGCATATTAAGATCGCCCAGGGCGGCTCGTCTAAGCCACTGGGATTATCCTCCGTGCAAAGCGCATGGCCGGGATAACACTTTCAGCCTTTGCAAGGTCGAACTGATCCAAGAACCTGCTGAGCGCGACGCTCGTGAAGTAGAGTATAGCAAAGATTGCCGCTTTGAGAAGCATGCCCCGCCATCCCCGAGTCGAATGTCCAGCCAGTGCCAGCACAACTCCCGCAGATGCAACCGAGCAGAGGAAGGGTTTCCAGTACAACCGCCGCAGGGCTGTGAAAGAGCATCGCGAATCTCGGTGAAGAATTTTGAATCGGGAACGCGTTTGGGTGCACTCCATTTCCGTCAAGGATCTACGGTGCCTTCAGCATGACTTCCGAATCCGCAGCGACATACCCAGCAGCCGCGGCGCGATTCAAATGTGAAGCCAGCCGCTCCCCAGCTTGTTCCAATGTCCAGAAACCCCTCACCACCTCCACGCCTTTAGCACCCATCTGTTCTCGGAGGCGATGATTCTGTAACAATTCGCCCAGAGCCGCTGCAAACGCCTCCTCATCTCTATCAGTTAGAAATCCTGTCTCGTTAGGGACGACCGACTCGCGCACGCCGCCTTCCTTGACGGCAACCACGGGCGTTCCGCATGCCATTGCCTCCACGGGTGCCAAGCCGAAAGGTTCGAGGATGAATGAGCACACAAAGACCTTCGCCATATTGTACAAACGAACGAGTTCGCTGTCTGGAATCAGTTTCCTGATAGTGAGGTCCACCCCCAGCCCAGCGCCCATTTGCACAAGATGTGCTTCCCACGCTGGGTCGGTGCGATTCGAGACGATCACCATTTTCGGCCGCGTCCGCCTGTCCATGAAGCTCAATGCGCGAATGCCAAAGTCAAATCCCTTGTTGGGTAGGCAGGCCCCCACAGACAGGACGAAATGCTCTTTCGCCAAACCCAGGGGCCGGAAAACGGCGGTATCAATTCCCAGATAGGAAACAAACGAGTTGAGTCCGTACGCCCGCAGGATTGTCTCCCTAGAAAAGCAGGAGTTAGCGAGGATGTATTTGGCGTATGACGCATTCTCCTTGTCGATCTTCGTAAGTCGGCTTCTCACGTGTGCGCTCCACATTTTCTTGTAGGTTGGAAGCGTTTCCATCCTGTGCTGCGACCGCTCCAGATTTTCCAGGACAGCCTCCTGCGCGCGGCACGGTTGTGCGCAGTAGTATACGGTCGGCTTCCTTAGGTGCCGCAACAAGAACGGCGTCAGCGTATACCGATCTTGCTCCGAAAACACCACGTCATAAGGACCCACATTGATCTCTTCCGCAATACGCTCCTGCGCCCGCTTATGGTCTAGCAACGATGTGCGCGGAATATACCGGAATGGGGAGATGACGCCCATCATCGTCCGTCGTACCGGGTAAACGTGAAATCCGTCTGCAATGCCTTTCAACGGCAGGTAGTTCTCATCGGCAGTGGACGGTACGTGGACGTCTACCTGATGGCCAACGTTCTTGAGGTATTTGACAAAGCTGTACAAAGCCCTCTTGGCGCCACCGGACGGCAAGTTGTGGAATACGGCTATTCTCATTTGCGTGCCCCCACGACCCAGCTCTCTGAAAAGGCCCTCGGAAGAGACACGGGCAACAACCTGGCAGCCTGCTTCAAGTCGAACGCATCAAAGAACCTCGTGACGATCAGAGCCATTAAGTAAACGACTCCAAAGACAGCGACCTCCAGCACCAGTCCACCCCAACCGATAGGCCTTAGAGAATTGATAAGGAAGCACGCTGCCCCGCCGGCTAGTGATGCGCCTAATGGTTTTAGGTACGACTCCGCGAACAGCCGTTTATAAGGGTACCCCGAATATCGATGAAACAGGCACATGAAGAGGATCATGCCGAAAGCTGCCGAGGTGATAGTACCCACTACTGCGCCGGAAAAACCATAGAATCGGATCAAGAAAAAACTCATCACCACGTTTAACACAGTCCCGCAGACGCTGGTCTTAACAGCCGGGGATAGTTCTCCCCGGCCAATGGTAATGTAATACCCCGGCCCGGTTATTAGATTGAAGATGTTCGTTAGGACCAGAAGCGCAAGCGGGACAGCAACAACAATCAATTGCGGACCGAGCCAGAGGTTGACAAACTGGCGACAAAGAACTGCCACAAGCAACAAAAGAGGAATGCTAAGAAAGGCCATGTACTTATGCGCCCTGTAATACAGTTCTTTCAGCTTTTCCGCGTCACCCCGGGCATCGAGTTCGGAGGCCGCTGCCATAACCGGTGACAACAATAATTCTGGGACACGCCGCGCCTTCGTGCCAGCGGTACTGGCAATGTTGTACCAGGCCACCGGCGTCATGCCGACAAGCCACCCCAGGTATACCTTCTCAATCTGACACTGAAAAACAAAGGCGACCTGCGTCACGTAGAGGCGCCAACTGAAAGTGAAGACCTCCTTCATCTTCTCTCGATCGAAGAGGAACGGGTTTATGGAGATGTTAGGCAGCAGCTTGTGCACGAATGCCACCAGCAGCCCCAGCCCCAGCAGCGCTCCAGCCAAGTTCGCGTAAACCAAGCCGCGCAAATGCCAGCCTAAGCTTAAGAAAAGAACCGTGAAAACTGCATTCGCAACCACGTTGACAAAACCAAGCACGCTGCCTAGGTCCATCCGCTGCAGGCCTACGACGACTGAAGAGAACGGCGCCGCAAGAATGTTGATCCCCGTGATCAGGATGATTACAAGCCACACGTGGCGCAGTTCGTGATAAGGTATCGATATGTTTCGAAAGAGTCCCGGTAGCAACCGACCGCTGGCAGCCCAGAGGGCAGACATCACGAAGAGGCAAACAAGGAGGTAGAACATCAATCCGGTGTCCAGCAATCGTTTCAGCGCGGCGAAGTCACCCTTAGCGTAGTGCTCCGCCACGTGTTTCGTGAGCGTGGCAGCCATTCCCAGATCCGTCAACGCGGTGAAGCCGATGACTGCAAACAAAACCGCATATACCCCGTAATCGCTAATCCCAACTTTCCCCAGAATGAAAGGAATGAGAAGGAATGGAATGGGAAACACAACGATGTTCTGAAGCAGCGAGAAAAGCGCATTACGGAGCACTTTGGCGCTTACGGGTTTCTGTTCGGGCGCAAAGACTCTGGTCAGGAATCCCAAGGTTACCTCAATCGGAAAAGCATGTTCTCAGGTTAAGCAAACAAAGCCCTCTCCAGCGATATAGCCGTTGTGACTCCCGTAAGGGAGGGGCCCGTAGGGTGGAAGTGGCGTTGCCCTTGCCGCCATGAAACATGATCGCCGCTCCCACCCTCACAACAACGGGCGCCTTCACGCGGTCGCGGTGTGGGCCCCTATTCCCGTTCGCTGTCGTGCTCGACCCGTTTGTACACGCCCACCCCTGAGGGGTGAGATTTCCTTGCTGCCCGCAAAATCCTTCCGGATCTCTAACTCCGCCTCCGCCAACGCATTCAGCGCCTCCGACACTACTTTCCCCACCAGACCCCGCCTCTTATCGGCGAATTGGGGAGCCAGAGAGAACCTTGACGAAATCACGAATGTTGTCGGCTGGCTGGTCGGCTAATCCACGGAACGGGCGAATCCTCGGACGTATCCGGTTTCGCAACGCCAGTGCTTGGATATATGCCGAGTACAGCAGGAAACGGCCTGTGTCGAAAGGATGATAGCGCCGGATTTGCTGCCTTTTCCGGATGATGTCCAATCTACTCAGGTTGTACTTGAACAGGCCTGAATTCTCTCGGAAGAGTTGGGCCCACATAGCATCATAGTTGAATTTCATCCCGCCGTAAAAATCCGGGAACTTGTCCATTGCTACCAAGATGGTATCGGGAGTCAGATTAAGGCCTATGGGGATCTCGGGGAAAAGGGTCGGATGAATTTTGTAGTCGCCGTATTCCTGAATAAATTTATCGAAATACTCATGCCGATCCGGCCTCCCAATAATTCCGCTATTAGATTTCTGCGACTGCCCCGCGACCGAAACGCAATAGCCCAAATCGATGGCCGTCTTAGCGAAAACAGGCACTGCCATGGACATGAAAACGTCGGGCTGAGTGGAATGGAACACTCTTCCGGTCCTTTCTCGAATGGAGTCAGGAATGCGCTTAACAACGGCTGAGTGATACATACACGGGATAAGGGACAGTCTATAGCCTCCCCCCCTGGGGACCACCGCCCTGGCCAAATTCTCCAGATTAACCTGCGAGGCTTGAGTTGTGGGGGGTACATAGAAGACACGAGCTGGTTGGCCATCCATGGGCCAATTGTAAACGGGTCTTGGCCAACTATAGACAAGGCCATGTGTCCCCAGGATGGACGCTTCCAATTTGTCGAGGGCACCGGGGACAATCGCGTCGTCGTCCCCGATGAACATGACATAATCGCCTGCCGCGTGCTGGAGAGCGAAATCCCAATTGTCACGCATGGAAAGGCGTCGACCGGGATTGATCAATTGTATTCGCGAGTCCGAAAAGCTCTTCACGATTTGTGCTGTATTGTCCTGGCTGAAATTATCACTAACAATGACCTCGAAATTCCGGCTGGTCTGGTCGAGCGCCGTTCTGAGTGTATAAGGCAGCGTCTCGGCGTGTTCCCGCGTGGGGATGATGACTGACAACAGCGGATTATCACGGCTGCTCATCTCTGGCTACGCCCCCCGTCAATGATAGACTTTCCGTGGCGGCTTGCCCGAGGCCCGTCGTGTCCAATAGGCGAAATGTGACGCTTTACGCTCAAAACTATTGCCGGGATCTTGCAAATTATAATTTGGTTCAAGCCCAGCTAAGATCCTCCCTCCGTGAATTAGACCGAAATGTTCGACTAATCGCGCGGCAAACCCAACTATTTTAGCAGAGTTTCGCCCCAGGCCTAATTATCCAAGTGGCAAAATGCTCTATCCCCTCTTGCCCAGACAGGCCAGTTGATTAAATGAAATCCGACGCTCGTTGCCGATCGAGGTCGCTACAGGTTTACCGGCATGCGCTGTTAAGCCCAACTCCCAGCAGGTGGGCGCGGGTGCGCGTTGGGATTACGATGGAAACCCTGGGCATTACCCTGACCTCCCATACTAAGGCAAAGAAGCAATCCCTCCCTCTGCCTAAACGAGCGGGGAGGTGCTCGCGGGCGCCAGCTTCTGCAAAGTCAGCCGGCGCAATGTGTCGCGTAACTCATCACCAATCAGTCGATAGGCCGCGGCAACAAACGCAATCGAAGCAAAGATATAACCCAGAGCTAACGACAGAATCGAAAAAGACCCAACTAATATAACAATGGCCCAGGCCCCACCGTAGGTCAAGCCTGCCAGTGCAAAAACCTTGAGTACATGGAGGTACCATTTCCAAACCGGTATGCCCAGGCATTCAGAGCACGTGCGCGGCACCCAATAGGCATAGGCGAAAAGGTGGTAGAAAATCCAGGAGAGTCCAGCCCCGGCGATCCCGAATCGGTACACGAGCAAAAGGGTCACGGGCAAGACCGCGAACAGCGCATAGCAGTTTGAACGGGCCGCGATTTCAGGCTTGCCCACCGCCAGGGAAAAGACATAGGGGATGCTCATCGTTCCGTTCATACAAAAACCGATAGACAAGAATGTGACCGGCCAAAGGAGCATTCGCGCCGCTTGCGCATTCAGCGCGAAAGTGAAGAGAGGGCGAGCCGCAAACGGGATGGCCGCGAACATGGGTACGATCGCATAGCACAGAAGATCTTGTAACTTCTTATACTGGCGCATGAGCCCATCACGGTCACCCTGCTTGTACAAAGCGGAAAAGGAAGGGAATACTGCCTGGGAAACCGAGGCGGTCACCGGCATCCCCCGCGACACGGCGCTGTAGGCCAAGCTGTAATATCCAAAAACGCCGAGCGATAGAAGCTTACTCACTATGGCTTTGTCGGATTGCGTGTGAATCATAGAAAAGACCGTGATCCCAGCCAGCCTGAACGTATATCCGGCATTCCGTTCGATCACCGAAGTCGAAATCCTGGGGATAAATGCCTTGCCGCCGAAAAAATGAGCGCAGACGCCTAAGTAGATGACAAGGCCTAAAAGATAGCAACTGGCCATCCAGAGGGTAACCTGAATCACGCCCCCACCCCAGAGGAGGACAATGATGGCGCCGAACTGCTGAAAGGCACTGGCCCCCACGTCGATGAGATTGGTGAATTCCATGCGCTGAATACCCCGGAGAATGCTGGTACAGAAAGAGCGAGGCAGCGTCAGGAGCGATGCCATTCCGAGCACACGCAGAATCAGCGTGGCGGTCGAGGGACTGAGAGTATCCAGGTTGATCCACTTGGTGACGAGCCAGGGGGCAGAGGCGTAGAGCGCCACTGCGGCCAGGATATAGAGGCCCCAATAGAAGAATGAGGCGGTTTGAAGCAGGTGCTTTACATAAGTTGGATCTTCTTCGTGAAAAGCCGCCACCTCCCGGACGGTGGTTTCATTTATTCCCAGGGCCAAGATTGCAGTGAGGAGCCCGTTGAGCGTGAAGGTGAAATAGATTATCCCGAGGGCATCCTGACCCAACTGCTTGAAAATAAACTTCACGGCTACGAACCCCAGGATGACAAGCAGGCCCTGGCCGACCAAATTATAAAGAATGTTCTTTGAAAGCCGTGACATCCGATCTCAAAACCCGAAAGAGAGTCTACCACGGGGGGCACAAAAAAGATCTAC
>Ga0326728_10020190_pt1 | contig 12763 bp, 10 predicted proteins | sample MB3enrmetagenome_FD_207602 | JGI IMG/M metagenome (GOLD analysis project Ga0326728, IMG submission 207602) | Lab enriched peat soil microbial communities from McLean, Ithaca, NY, United States - MB31MN | ecosystem: Environmental > Terrestrial > Soil > Wetlands > Peat | place: USA: New York...
CAAATCGCCGAGATTCTTCGAGCGCAATTGAAAGTGAATGAACCCTTGCGAGACAAACTTGCTGCGTTGAGAGAAGAATTAAGCAAATTCCGGCGCTCATACCGGGACGACGTTCCGACTCAAGTCGAAGGGATTAAAATTTTCGAGGAGTTTAAACTCGCAGAAAATTTTCCTGCTGCCGCTGATGCAGTAAATCGATTTCGAATTGCGGATGAGGCATTATTAAAGTTACCGCCGCCCGACGATTACTTCATCAAAGCCATGAACTGCCCGCATCACCACCGCATTTTTGCGGCCGAGCCGCGCAGTTATCGCGACCTGCCGTTGCGCCTGGCCGAGTATGGCTGCAATTACCGCTACGAGCAGTCGGGCGAATTGTTCGGCCTCATGCGCGTCCGCTCGCTCAACATGAACGACGCCCACATCTATTGCACGCCGGAGCAGTTCGCCGCCGAGTTCAACGCCGTCAACGAAATGTATCTGAAGTATTTCAAGATTTTCGGCATCGAGAAATACGTCATGCGCTTCAGCACGCACGACCCGTCGCGCCTGACCGGCGATAACGCCAAATTTGTCAACGAACCGGAATTGTGGAAGCAGACCGAAGACATGGTCCGCCGGACGCTCATCGAATCGAAAATTCCTTACGTGGAGGTGCCGAACGAGGCGGCGTTTTACGGTCCGAAGATTGACGTGCAGGTCTGGAGCGTCATCGGCCGCGAATTCACGCTGGCCACCAACCAGGTGGACTTTGCCGTGCCCAAACGCTTCGGTCTGGTTTATCGCGACAAGGACAACACGGACAAGACGCCGCTCTGCATCCATCGCGCGCCGCTCGGCACGCACGAGCGGTTCATCGGCTTCCTCATCGAGCATTACGCCGGCAATTTCCCGCTCTGGCTTGCGCCCGAGCAGGTGCGCGTCCTCACCATCGGTGAAGAGGAACCGCTCGTGGATTACGCGAAGAAAATCACGGCCGAGTTGCGGGCAAACATGGTCCGCGCCGAAGGCGATTACGGCACGGACAAGATCAACGGCAAGATTCAGGACGCGGAGAAGGCGAAAGTCCATACCATGCTCGTCATTGGAAGCCGCGACATGGAAGCGGGAAATGTTTCCGTCCGTCTGCACGGCAAGGGCAATCTCGGCGCGAAGCCGAAGGGCGAAGTCGTGGCAGACATTCTCGCAGCGATTAAGGAACGGCGGCCGTGAAAGGATACTGGCAATGAACCCGATTATTCTGGCAGCGCTCACGGTGACCAAACCCGTCGCCATCGGCATTGGCATCGGGGCGTTGGTCGTGCTTTACCTGGCATTCAAAGTCGGCAAGTTCATCATTAAAATGCTGCTGCTGCTCGCCGCCCTGGCCGCGCTTGGGCTGGTGGCGTGGTGGTTTTATACCGCACACCATGGCTCATTCTGAACAAGACGAAGTTCACCGAAGCCGAAGGGTGAAGTCGTGGCGGAAATTCTGGCGGTGATTCGAGAGCGGCGGGCGTAACGACGTTCACAGACAACCTGTTTGCGACACAGCAGGCTGCCAGTCTGTGCTACGACTTTTTCGGCGGCGATCAAAGAGCAGCGGGCGTGATACCGGCGCAGGGCATCGTTCCAGCGGAAGACCAATTAAAGTTCCTTTTGCAGACATATTGAATTTTAATGTTGCGGCGCGGGGTCTTTTCGGGTCCAATGCTACCGCTATCTGAGGCACAGATCGGCACGCGTGGAATTTATTCACGAATCGGCTCGGTCGAAATCGGAGCGAGTTTTCGGGAATACTCCCTCTCAAGGCGCTTGTGTCATCTCGAACGGTCGGCACACCGCTCGCTTCCTTCACCCTCGAACCCGGAAAGGTTGTCCTTTATGAAAGTGTTCCTGATTTACGTCAATGATGAGAATTTTTACCGGCTGCTGCCGGAAGAGTTGGGCGGCTCCAAATCGGGTGACGCGCGGATCAAGGTGATGGGGTTCCCCCCGCTGGGCATCGAAACGCTGGCGCCCGTCCTGCGCAAGCAGGGCCATCAGGTCCGCATGTTTGACACCTGCCACCCGCAGATGAAGGAGCCGGACATTGCGCAAGCCTTGCGCGAAGACCCGCCGGACGTCGTGGCCCTCTCCTTTCTATCCACGACCACCTACCCCGGCGTGAAGAGCATGGCGCAGGTGGTCAAGGCCGAGTTGCCAAATGTGCCGATCATTTGCGGCGGCGTTTTTGCCACGATGAACCAGGAACGGATTCTGAAAGATTGCCCCTACATTGACGCAGTGGGCGTTGGCGAAGGCGAGGAATTGTTGCCGGATTATCTGGAGCATCTCGACCAACCGGGCACCGTCGCCGGCCTGATTTGGCGCAACGGCAAAGAAATCGTCAAGAACATCGCCCGCCCAATCATTCGGGACCTGGACCAGTTTCCGTATCCGGACCGGACCACGCTGCCTATTGATTATATCGAGTCGCTGCCGCTCGACGTGCCCGCGGTGCTTTCACTGGAAAAATTCTGCACGATGCAGACATCGCGGGGCTGTCCCTACACCTGCATTTACTGCGACATTCCCGCGCTGACCAACGGTAAATGGCGGTTCCGGTCGCCGGAACACGTTCTGGGGGAAATGAAGCAGCTCCACGACCAAGGCTACCGCTCGATTTACCTCACCGACGATCATTTCCTGCTGAAACGGGAACGCATCAGCACTATTTGCCAGGGCATCATTGACCGCAAGTTCGAGTTCAAATGGGGTTGCGAGGGCCGGGTGGACTCGGTGGCGGTAGATCAACTCCCGATCATGGGCAAAGCCAACTGCAATTTCCTGGCGTTCGGCGTGGAATCGGGTACGCAAAAAATCCTCGACCGGCTCGACAAACGGCAGACGCTGGCGCAAATCGAACACGCCGTCAGCGAAGCCAAGCGGTGCGGCATCGAGCGGGCGCACGGATTTTTCCTGGTCGGCTCGCCCGGCGAGACCGAGGCGGATATTCTGGAGAGTTTCCGCTTCTGCGCCCGGCTCAAGCTGGACACGTTCGGATTCAACCGCCTCTGTGTTTATCGCGGCACGCCTTTGTGGCACGAGTATCTCGAACGCGGCATCCTGGACGACGAACGGGATTGGGCCAAATGGTTCAAATGCTCGGACATTGATCCGACCGTTCTGCCCAGCGAGGTGGTCAACCGCGCCCGGCAGAAGGGTTATGCGCTGCTGTTTGCCCACCGCATCTTTTTCCGTCCCATCAAAACCTGGAAGTTGCTCCGCACTCTGGGCCGGCACATGAAGTTCACCGACATCCTCCGGCTGCTGAGCAGTCCGTTCCGGAGACGGAAGCTCAATCGCAAACCCGAATTGCCGGCCCGGATGATTGAACTGGGCCTGACCGCGCCGGTTAGAACGGGCGTGCCATTGGACATTCCCAGCGTTTCTGCCTAACGCGATGACGGGGATTTTGCTGGCGGGGTGCCGGTAACAGTGCGTCAGCAGGCTTGATTCCATTGAATTGAGCTGCTCCTGTTTGTTAAACTTTCCCCATGGGCCGTCAATGGTTGCATGCCAAACGTCTGGTGGCCGGACTGAAGAAAGGCCGCGCCACCAGCAAAATTGTCCGCGAAATCTCCATCGCCGCCAAAATGGGCGGGGCGGATCCGGCGATGAATGCACGCCTCTTTGCCGCCGTGGAAAAGGCGAAAAAGGAAAGCGTTGCCAAGGACGTCATCGAACGCGCCATTAAAAAGGGCGCGGGCATCGGCGGCGAAAAGCTGGTGATGGAGCATGTGGTGTACGAAGGTTACGCGCCGCACAAGGTGCCGGTGATTGTCGAGGTGCTCACCGACAACGTCAACCGCACTGCGCCGGAAATCCGGATGTTGTTCAAAAAGGGCCAGCTTGGCGCGGCGGGCAGCAATAAATTCCTGTTTGATCACATCGGCCTGGTGGAAGCGCATCATCCGGACGCGAAGATTGACCGTGAAGCCGCCGCCATCGAGGCTGGCGCGAACGAAGTCGAACCGCTCACGCCGGAGCAGAATGACGACATTCCGGCAGGCACAGCCGGGGCGCGGTTTATTTGCGACCGCACAGCCATTCATGCCGTTTCCCAATGGCTTTCACAAAACGGCTGGACGGTGGTGACCAGCGAGCCGGGGTATTTACCGAAAACCCATCCGACACTCACGGAAGAACAGCGGATAGAGGTCGGCGATTTTCTGCAAAGTTTGGACGACCACGATGACGTTCACCGCATCTGGGCCGCGGTGAAGTGAACTCTCAGCTCAGTCGCATCGGCATTACCACATAAAGGAACGGGCCGTTTATCTTCAAAACTCCGGGACTGAGTTCGTCCGTCAGTTCGAAAAATACCTCGTCCTCGGTCAGCGCATTGAGCGGTTCAATGAGGAATTTTGGATTGAAGGCGATGGCAATTTCCCTGCCTTTATAGTTGACCGCGAGACTTTCACGGGCTTCGCCAACCTCCGGTGAGTTGGCAGTGATGACAAGGTTGTTTTTACTGAAGCTCAGCTTGACGGAGTTGGCCTTCTCACTGGTCATAATCTCGGCGCGCCGCAGGGCATGCAGAAATTCCTCACGTACTAGAGGCACGCGCTCTTTGGTCTCAGTGGGAATGACCTGGCGGTAGTTGGGATAGTTCCCTTCGATCAGCTTTGTCAGGATGAGAACGGAAAAACCTTTGTCATCCTTGAGTCTGAATGCAGCCTGATTCTCGCCAAATTTGATTTCCACGTCTCCCTTTTCCTGCAACAGTCGGCTCAATTCATTAACCGCCTTGGCCGGAATGATGAACTCGCCTTGGCTCTTTTCTGAAATTTCCACTTCTTCGTCCACGAGTGCCAGCCGGCGGCCATCCGTCGCGACCATCGTCATTTTATGATCCCTGAGACTGATAAAAACTCCGTTCAGCACATAGCGAGACTCGTCAGTCGAGATGGCAAACGATGTCTTTCCCAGCATGGATTTGGTTGTCTCCTGGGTCAACGCCACCTTTTTATCGTCCTTGAATTTTGACATCGGTGGAAATTCATCCGCCCCTATTCCATGAATTTTATAGAAGGAGCTCCCACTGCGAATTCCGCACTCGTTCTTGTCAATCTCCCCGCCACCCAGTTCCCGAACGATGCCAAAAAGCTTTCTGACGGGCACGGTGATTGCCCCACTTTTCTTCACCTTTGCTTCCACCGAGCAAGCCACCGTTACGTCCAAGTCCGTTGCGGTGAACTCAACCCGTTCTCCATCAGCCTGTAAAAGAACATTGGAAAGAATGGGAAGGGTCGTCCGCGAACTGACTACATTTTGAACCGCCTGCAGGCCGTTAAGAATTTGATCCTTCGAGATAGTGAGGTTCATGGGCGGCTAATGGTATCTTTCTTTATAAAAAGTATCAGTACTAAGGACTGTGAATAAGGCAAACAACCTTTTGTGTCAAGGTTCCATCGGTCGAAAATAAGGGAAGCAAGGGACGAATTGAAAGACAAAAAAGAGAGGGAAAAAACCGGATGCTGAAGTTCCCAACAGATTTAACAAAGATTTCACAGAGAACTGGAGACTTATTTGCCGAGTTGTGCACGGAGAACCACCTCTGGAAGAATATGACAAACAAAGTCCACTTCCTCAGTTGTGGATTCCCGCCCCAAGGAAAAGCGCACAAGGGAATTAGCAAAGGCTGGCTTGCCTAAAGCAACAATAACATGCGAGGGTTTAAGTGAACCTGCTGAACAGGCGGAGCCACCGGAGGCGCAAATTCCTTCGATATCCAGTCCACCCAGTAAGATACTACTGTCTACGCTACGTACAATAAAGGAAGCTGTGTTTGACAATCTTCCTTCAAATGAACCGACAAACTCCACACCGTCAGTTTCTACCAGGTTGGCAATCAACCGTTGAGTCAGAGGTGCCAAGTAATCGTTCCTGAAAACCGGAGAAATGACGAATCTTTCCATTGCTTCAACCAGTCCGGAAATAGCGGCCAAGTTTTCTGTACCAGCCCGTCGTTCATTTTCATGCCCGCCGCCGAAAACAACAGGATCAGGGAGAAGTGGTGATTTGATATAGAGTAGCCCTACCCCCTTAGGCCCGTGAAATTTGTGCGCACAAACTGAAACCAAATCCGCGCTAAACTGGCCGACAGTTTCAAACGGCAGCTTCCCAAACCACTGCACCGCGTCGGTGTGAAAAACGATTCCGCGCTCGCAACAGATTGCCCCCAACTCCGCTACTGGTTGAATTGTACCAATCTCATTGTTAGCCGCCATGATGGAAACGAAGGTCGTATCTGGGCGGATCGCCTGTTTCAAGTTTTCCACGGACACGCGGCCTTTGGAATCTACTGGCAGCCGCGTGACTTCAAATCCTTCTTTCTTCTCGAGATAATCGAAGCAGTGTAGCACCGCGTGGTGTTCGATGGCAGACGTAATTAAGTGCCGGCCTTTAGGTTTAAGCAGCCGGGCCGTACCAAAAATCGCCAGGTTGTTGCTCTCCGTGCCACCGCTGGTGAAGACAATTTCGCTCGGCTTGCAACCCAGAACTTTCGCTGCCCGCTCGCGCGCCTCATCCAGCAACGCCCGTGCCTGGCGCCCGACATGATGCACGCTGGACGGATTGCCCCAGATTTCGCCGAGGAATGGCAGCATCGCGGCGCGCACCGCCGGATCCAGCGGCGTCGTGGCGTTGTAATCGAAGTAAATCGTCCGCGGCATGACTTATTTTTGAAAAACTGCGTTCGCACGACGAGATAAAATTTGGCCGGAGACGCGGGCTTGGTTTGACAGCCAAGGTGGTTTGCTTATCTTGTCAGGATGCGGCAAAAGCAGCCGGGCGCAAGCCACCGCCAAAAAATCGCAAACCGCCGACAGCGAAGATTCGCCACTGCATTTAATTTATTTCACGATGACAACGAATAGGTCAACGCAAACGCCGGAAACACGGCTGGACGCGCTGCCGCCGCAGCAATGCGCCGTGGTGCGCCGGATTGAAACCGACGGCGATGACATGCAGCGACTCAAGACGCTCGGCATTTGCGTGGGGCGGCGGATTGAAGTCATCAAACCGGGCGATCCCTTGATTGTTCGCGTCTTCGGTTCGCGGCTGGGCTTGTCGGCCTCGCTGGCGTCGCGGGTCTGGTTGGAAGTTTGCACGCCCGACCATTGCGCAATGCGGGAAGCCCACGCGCATGAATGAGGCCGTGAAATCCTGGCTTGGGCCGTCCTGCGGCGAGGAGCAGCCTCCGGTTCATTTGTCGCACCATGCCTTTACGCTCGCGCTGGTCGGCAATCCCAATGCCGGCAAGACCACGTTGTTCAACGCGCTGACCGGCCTGCGCGCCAAGACCGCCAATTTTCCCGGGACCACCTTCGAACGCCGCGTCGGGCGCGCGCGTATCGGCGACCGCCAGATCGTCATGGTGGATTTGCCGGGGCTTTACAGTCTGGAAAGCTCTTCGCCGGAGGAAAAAATTGCGAGTGACGCGCTGCGCGGGCGGCTGGCGGAACATCCCGCCCCGAACGCGGCGCTGGTCGTCGTGGACGCCACGAATCTCGAACGTAATCTGTTTCTCGTCAGTCAGGTGCTCGAACTGGATTGTCCCGTCGTCGTGGCGCTGAACATGATGGACATGGCCCGGCGGGATGGCATCCGCATTAACGTCGCCAAACTCCGCGCTGAACTCGGCTGCCCCGTGATTCCGATTTCCGCGCGCACTGGCATGGGAATCGGCGAACTCAAAAACGAAATCGAGCGGCTCGTTACCGGCAGAAATGCAAATGCCGCCGCCCACGCCAAGCCCGCCTGCACGCTGGGTTGCAGCGGTTGCCCTTATCAGGCGCGTTATGAATGGACGGAGCAAATTTCGACCAAGGTCATGGACGCGGCGGCGGCGCGGCGTTCGGCCTGGACGGAAAAAATTGATGGCATCTTCACGCATCCCGTTGCCGGCGTCATCGTTTTTCAAATCGTCATGATTTCGCTGTTCGCGCTGATTTTCTGGGCCGCGCAAATTCCGATGGACCTCATCAGTCACCTTTTCAGTACGGTTGGCGCCTGGGTGGCGGCGCACACGCCGGCGGGCGATTTCCAGAGTTTGCTGGTCAATGGCGTCATTGGCGGTGTTGGCGGCGTGCTCGTGTTTCTGCCGCAAATCTGCATCCTGTTCTTTGCGCTGTCATTGCTGGAAGACACCGGCTATCTGTCGCGCGCGGCACTGGTGATGGACAAAATCATGCGCCGGCTCGGTTTGCCGGGCAAGGCGTTCGTGCCACTGCTGTCGGCGCACGCCTGCGCGATTCCCGCTATCATGTCCACGCGCGTCATCGAAAATCCGCGCGACCGACTGGTCACCATCCTCATTGCGCCGTTGCTGACGTGCTCGGCGCGGATCCCGGTCTATGTGATGGTCACGGCACTGCTCTTTCCCCATTCACCGCTCAAGGCCGCGCTCCTCTTCGCGGGGGCCTATGCAACCGGCGCGCTGGCGGCGGTGCTTGCGGCGGTGGTGTTCAACCACACCATCCTGCCTGGCGGCAGCCGGCCGCTGTTGATTGAACTGCCGCCGTATCGCCTGCCCGGACTGCGCACGGCGCTGTTGCACACGTTCGACCGCGCCAAAATTTTCGTGAAGCAGGCCGGCACTATCATTCTGATGGTTTCGCTCGTGCTCTGGGCGCTTTCGCATTATCCAAAATCCGCACCGCCCGCCGCCGCCGTGGCGATGACGGCGCAGGCCGCGCAATTCGAGAAATCCGGCGACGTGCAAAAAGCCACGGAACTCCACACGGACGCCGACCATCTGACCGCGCAAAGCTCGCTGCAAAATTCTGCCGCGGGCAAAGTTGGCCGTTTCCTGGAGCCGGCGCTCAAGCCGCTTGGCTACGATTGGCAGATCGGTATTGGCATCATCAGCTCGTTTGCCGCGCGCGAAGTCATCGTCTCCACGTTAGCCATCGTTTATGGGGTGGGCCAAGACGCCGCCGAGCATCACAGTGCGTCGCTATACGATTCGCTGCGCCACGCCGTGCGGTCCGACGGCACGCCCATGTTCACTACGGCCACCTGCGCCAGCCTGCTGGTGTTCTACATCCTCGCCGCGCAATGCCTTTCCACCACAGCGGTCGTGCGCCGCGAGACCAACAGTTGGAAATGGCCGCTGTTCCAGATTGCCTACATGACCGGCCTCGCCTACCTCTGCGCGTTCATCGTGTACCAGGGCGTCAGTCACTTCGTGCATTGAAATTTACGATTTATGATTTTTGGTTTATGATTTGTTTCGCGATTTTAGCGGCGGCCAAATTATAAGTCGCGACTGTACAAATACGGGACGGAGCGCGGAGCATTGCTCCGCGGGGATCGTGTAAATCGTGCCGGGCAATGCTCGGCGCTCCGCCTGGCGCGGACTATTGCACAGGTCTTAAATCGTAAATCATCAATCGTAAATGAGTGTGCGGGTCAAAATTTGCGGTATCACCAGTCTGGCCGACGCGCAAGTCGCGGTCGAGGCGGGCGCGGACGCGCTGGGCTTCGTGTTTTATGACCGGAGTCCGCGGTTTATACCCACGAACACTGCGGCGGAAATTTCGCGCGCGCTGCCGCCGTTCACCCTGCGCGTCGGTGTCTTTATGAATCCTTCCGAGGAACTCGTTCGGCGCGCCATCGACGAATGCGGCTTGGGCCTGTTGCAATTCCACGGGGATGAACCGCCGGAATTTTGCACGCGGTTCGGGCTGATGAGCATGAAGGCCTTTCGCGTCCGCGATGCCGGATCGCTGAAGGAATTGCCGAAATACCAAACCGACGCCTGGTTGCTGGATGCTTATGCGTCCGATACGTTCGGGGGCACGGGCGAAAAATTCAATTGGAGCCTGGCCATGGAGGTGCAAAAGCTCGGCAAGCCGGTTTTTCTCGCGGGCGGATTGACGCCGGAAAACGTCGCCGAGGCCATTCGGCAGGTGAAGCCATTCGGCGTGGACGTCTCCAGCGGCGTGGAATTCTCGCCGGGGAAGAAGGACCACGCCAAGGTGCGCGCATTCATTAACGCTGCTAAGTTATTGCCACAAAAACATTTGCGGGCTTAATTCGCCTCGCTCATGGGGCGCGACAACTCCCGTGCAAAAGAATGGCAACTTTTGAGTTAACAGGAGGAAAAGGGTGTGATAAGTTGCGCGTCACGTTTTTTGGAAAATGAAAATTTCTGTTCCTAGGGAAACGCAACCAGGCGAAACGAGAACACCCTTGACACCGGACAGCGCAGCCAAACTCGTCAAGCTCGGCGCGCAGGTGGAAGTCGAGGCCGGACTCGGGCGTGCGGCGGGTTTTGCTGATGACGCGTACCTCAAAGCCGGAGCAGCCCTCACGAGTGATCGCAAAGCGTTGTTGAGTTCGGCTGACCTGGTGTTGCGCTTGCGCAAACCGCCGGTGGAGGAAATAGGGTTGCTCAAGTCCGGTTGCATTCACGCCAGCTTACTTGACCCGTTCAACGAAAAAGAACTTGTGCAAAAGCTGGCCGAACGCGGCGTGAGCGCCATCAGCATGGAATTCGTCCCGCGCATCACCCGCGCGCAGAAAATGGACGTGCTGTCGTCACAAGCCAACCTCAGCGGTTACGAGGCAGTCATTCTCGCCGCGCGTTACTCCAACAAAATTTTCCCGATGATGACCACAGCGGCGGGTACCATCCTGCCGGCGAAGGTGTTCATTGTCGGCGTCGGCGTCGCCGGCTTGCAGGCGATTGCCACCGCGAAACGGCTGGGCGCAAAAGTGACCGCCTATGATACGCGGCCTGTCGTCGAGGAACAGGTCAAATCGCTCGGCGCTCAATTTCTCAAGATTGACCTCGGCGAAACCGGCCAGACCAAGGAAGGTTACGCCAAGGCGCTGACTGAGGAACAGATCCAGAAACAGCGCGAGGCGATGAAAAAAACCTGCGGTGATTCCGACATCGTCATCACCGCCGCGCAGGTCTTTGGCCGCCGGGCGCCGGTTCTGGTCACCGCTGAAATGCTCGACGCCATGAAACCCGGCAGCGTGGTCGTGGACCTCGCGGTCGAAACCGGCGGCAACGTCGAAGGCGTTGCCTATGACCAGGTGATTGATCGCAACGGCGTGAGGATCGTCGGTATCGCGAATCTGCCGGGCCGCGTGCCGTTGCACGCCAGCCAGGTTTATGCCGCGAACCTCGTGGGTCTCGTCGAGGAATTCTGGGACAAGCAGAACAAAACTTTTGTGCTGAAGCTCGACGACGAAATCATCAAGGGCTGCCTCATCACGCACGGCGGCAAGATTGTGAACGAAAAACTCATCGCCAAACCCAATTGATTTTATGAGTCCCGAAACCACTATCTTTATCCTGACCTTTTTCGTTTTCGTGCTCGCGATTTTTGTGGGCTTTGAAGAAATATCGAAAGTGCCTTCGATGTTGCACACGCCGCTGATGTCCGGCACCAACGCCATTCACGGCATTATTCTGCTCGGCGGTATGCTGGTGCTGGCAGACGCACACAGCACCCAGACCATCGCGCTCGGCTTCGTTGCGGTGGTTTTTGGTTCGGCCAACGTGTTCGGCGGGTTTATGGTCACGGACCGCATGTTGCAAATGTTCAAGAAAAAGAAATAGTCATGAGTTCGACGCTTGCCCTCATTTTCATCGGTGTCGCGGTTTTGTTCATTCTCGGCATCAAGTTCTTGAGTTCGCCGAAAACCGCGCGCTACGGCAATTTGCTGGCCGCGTTCGGCATGTTGGTCGCGTTGATTGCAACCGTTCCCCTGCTCGGCAAGGAGGAAACCTCGCTGCTGAAACACGGGTGGAACCTGAATTACACCCTCATGGTCGTCGGCATCGTGATCGGGTTGGTGATTGGCGCGATTGGCGCGTATTCGGTCAAGATGACCGCCATGCCGCAGATGGTCGCGGCGTTCAACGGCTTGGGCGGCGGCTCCGCGGCGCTGGTCGCGAGCTTGGAATTCCTGCGGCGCGCGCAAAACCACGACATCACAACTTTCGTTGCGGTGACGATGCTGTTCGCCACGCTCATCGGCTCGCTGTCGTTCTCCGGCAGCATCATTGCCTTTCTGAAATTGGAAGGGAAATTTGAGAAGCCGCACACGTTCCCCGGCCAGAATTTTTTGAACGGCCTCGTCCTGTTGGTCATTCTTGGCTTGTGCGGATATTTGATCGTCGGACAAACAACCAATACCACGGCGTTCATCGTGATGTTTATGCTGGCGCTCGTGTTCGGCGTCGCGATGGTCATGCCCATCGGCGGCGCGGATATGCCGGTCGTCATTTCACTGTTGAACTCGTTCACCGGCCTCGCGGTCGCGGCGGACGGCTTCACCATCAACAACCTTTCCATGATCGTCGCCGGCACGCTCGTCGGTTCCTCCGGCACGCTGCTCACCCTGCTTATGTGCAAGGCCATGAACCGGCCGGTGACGAACGTCTTGTTCGGCGCGTTTGGTTCCGGCGGTGGCGCCAAAGCAGCCGCCGGCGGAATCGCCGGAACCGTCAAGCCGATTCAGGCCGACGAAGCCGCGGTGTTGCTCAGCTACGCCACACAGGTGGTCATTGTGCCCGGCTATGGCATGGCCGTGGCGCAGGCACAACATTCCGTGCGCGAACTTTCTGATGAACTCGGCAAACGCGGCGTCGAGGTGCGTTTTGCCATTCATCCGGTGGCTGGCCGCATGCCCGGCCACATGAACGTGCTGCTCGCCGAGGCCAACGTGCCTTACGACCAGCTTTGCGAAATGGAAGCCATTAATCCTACCATGGACC
>Ga0326728_10020191_pt1 | contig 12762 bp, 9 predicted proteins | sample MB3enrmetagenome_FD_207602 | JGI IMG/M metagenome (GOLD analysis project Ga0326728, IMG submission 207602) | Lab enriched peat soil microbial communities from McLean, Ithaca, NY, United States - MB31MN | ecosystem: Environmental > Terrestrial > Soil > Wetlands > Peat | place: USA: New York...
TGGCTACATTCTGGACTTTCTCAAGGCGCTCAATAACGAAGGCGAGGTGCGTCTGGAGTTCAAGGACTCCCAGTCCGCCGGCCAGATGCGCCCCGAGGACCCGGACGCCGAGTACAAGTATCGCTACGTGCTCATGCCGATGCGGATCTGAGAAGGCAACCGGCCAGCAAGACAGCGACGGCCCGGCAGCAATCCGGGCCTCTGTGTTTCATAACACCGGCGAAGAAGCAGATCAACGCGTGTTCAATGTAAGTTCGTAGCGGTCAGGCAACAGCCTCGACCCGCAGGAACTCCAGCGCGCGAATCAGATACGCCTTCAAATCCTTGCGGGGAACCACCGCATCGAGGAAGCCCTTTTCCAGCAGAAACTCGGAGCGCTGAAAGCCCTCGGGCAGCTTCTGACGAATCGTCTGCTCGATGACGCGCGGTCCCGCAAAGCCAATCAACGCGCCCGGTTCGGCGATGTTCAGGTCGCCCAGCATGGCAAAGCTGGCGGTGACGCCGCCGGTGGTGGGATCGGTGAGCACGCAGATGTAGGGAACGCGGGCGTCGTCCAATTGAGCCAGGGCGGTGGAGATTTTGGCCAACTGCATCAGGCTGACTACTCCCTCCATCATGCGCGCCCCGCCGGAGGCCGCGATGACGATCAGCGGCTTGCGGCCCAGCCGCGCGCGGTCAACGGCGCGGGCAACGGTCTCGCCCACCACGGCGCCCATCGAGCCGCCGATAAAGCTGTACTCCATGGCGCTCAGCACCACCTGGTGGGGTCCAAGCTGCCCCACGGCGTTGAGGATGGCGTCGTCCAGCCCGGTCTGTTCCTGAGCTTTGCGCAGCCTCTGCTTGTAGGGCTTCACGTCGGTAAAGTTCAAGGGATCGGTGGAGCGCAGGCCGCCATCGACCAGCTCATAACCGGGTTCCAGCAGCAGGCTGATGCGCTGGCGGGCGCCCATCTTGAAGTGGTGCTGGCATTTGGGGCAAACGTTGAGGTTGGCTTCAAGCTCCGGTATGTAGAGAACCGCGCGGCAGCCCAGGCATTTGGTCCACAAACCCTCGGTGCGCACCGTTTTTTCAGCGGCATCCGCGCCGCCCACTGGGCCGGTACCGCTCGCCGAGGCGGGGTACTCGTCATCTTCACGCTTGAACCAGGACATGCGACTCCTTTTCTATAGTTGTCAGTTGTCAGCAATTGGCAACATAGAATCTCCGATTTTTCTGGCAAGCGAATATCGCTCGACACCCGCTGCCGAGCGGTGTAATGACTGAAAACTGATAACTGACAACAGACAACTGTTAGAATTCTATGCCGCGCTGGGCCAGAACGTCTTTCTGATAAGCATGTTTTACCTCCCGCATCTCGGTGACCGTGTCGGCCAGTTCCAACAGCAGGGGATGGGCGTTGCGGCCGGTCAGGATCACATGCACCATCTCCGGGCGGTTTCGCAGGGCCTCGGCCACTACTGCTGGGTCCAGCATTCCGTAGCTGATGGCGTAGTTGATCTCGTCCAGAACGACCATATCCCACTCGCCGGAGTAAATGGCCTCGCGCGCCTCGGCCCAGGCCTCCTCGACGAGGCGAATATCTTCGGGGTCGGTCTCCGCTCCGCCCACCTTCACAAATCCGCGGCCCATTTGCTTGAGGACGAAGCTGGGGCCGAAGGCCTTGACCGCATCCAGCTCGCCATAATGCCAGGAGCCCTTGAGGAACTGAAGCATGAGCACCCTCATGCCGTTGCCCACGGCGCGCAGAGCCGTGCCCAGGGCCGCGGTGGTCTTTCCCTTGCCGGGGCCGGTATTGATCAGGATCAGTCCTCGCCGCGAGTCGGTCATTACAGTTATCAGTTCTCAGTTGTCAGTCGGCATTCAGTTGGCCGCCTTACGCCATCAATGTCAATTGTCGATTGTGAACTGACAACTGACTGCTGACAACTGACAACTGTTTAGTGCCCCGCGTGATAGGGGTGTCCAGAGAGAATTGTAGATGCCCGGTAAAGCTGTTCGGCCATTACCAGCCGGGCCAGCGAGTGGGCCAGCGTCATGGGTCCCAGCGAGAGTAGTCCGCCGCGGCGGACGCCCTCCTCGCGCGCCGCGTCCGACCATCCGTTTGCTGGGCCGATGGCGAAGACAATGTGCTGCGTCCCCTCGTCGCGGCGAGCCCCCAGCCATTCAGCAAAGGCCTCTGAAGTCATCTGCCGGCCGCGGCTATCCAGCAGCACGGCCGCGGCGGGCGTCCGGCCCTGCTGCCGGTTCAGCCATTCGAGCATCGCTTCCTCGGCACGGAACGCCTCAGACTGGCAGCGCGCAAAGGCCGAGCAGCGTTCGAGATACATTCGAGTGAGGGGGTCGAATACATCCTTCGAACCAGGCCGGGGGCCGATATGGGCCAGGGTGATGCGCATGGGGAGGAGGATACTCCAAAATGCTTGATTTCGGCCTCTTAGATTACCCGGCAGGTTCCCCAAAATGAGAGGCAATGCCCATTTTTGGAATATTGGGATCAAAATCTCCGCAATTTAATATTTACAAGATATCCACAAAGTGGTCAAAAGAAGACATAATCACAGTATGTCATTTATTATCAACAATAAGCAGATTAATTTTGACCTGTCTCAGAATGGCACTCATTATGCTGTAAATTATTGGATAGGCTATCCCTATCTGTAGTGGGAAAATTTTCTATCGTACGATCCACAGGGATGTAGCCTCTCTCAACTCTTTATCATTGCGCGTATAGTTCCTTTGCCTCTCACTTGCGGATCGGGCCCAAGCCCAAATCGAGACACCGAAGTACACTACGCGGATCGAGGGATTCTTCAAGAGAGATACCTTTCGATCGTCACTTCATCTGGAGGAAAACGATGCGATTTTTTCGGTTGCAAAACGCGGTTCTAGCGTTGAGCCTACTGGCCGTAATTGGCTTTTTGGCTAGCACTACTGCCACAGTGGCATATGCTCAATCCAACGTCTCCGGCGACTTAGCCGGGACGGTGACTGACCCCACAGGTGCATCCATTGTGGGGGCCACGGTGACGGTCACAAATGCCGCTACGGGAGCAGTGAACGTCACAAAAACGAATAGTACCGGCGGATATCGCTTTTCGTTTCTCAAGCCGGGCTCGTATTCGATCAAGATTGAAGCCACCAGCTTCAAAGACGCAACCTCCAAAGTTAACGTCAACATAGGTCAAGTGACTACTCAGAATATCCAGTTGACCATCGGCAGCGCTTTACAGACAGTTGAAGTGGCGGCCAGCGGCGATCTGCTCCAGGTCGAGAATGCGGATGTGTCAACCACCATCAGCATCGAGCAGACTCAAAACCTGCCGAACCCCGGTAACGACCTCACTTTCTATGCCCAGACCAACCCCGGCGCGGTCATGAATACGCAGGGCGGCTACGGCAACTTTGAAGTCTTCGGGCTGCCGGCCACCTCGAACAACTTCACGCTTAACGGCGGGCAGGAAGACGACCCATTCCTGAACCTAAACAACTCGGGACCCTCGAACCTGCTGTTGGGCAACAACGATATTGCCGAAGTGAACGTCATCACCAACGCCTATAGCAGTGAGTATGGAACGTTCGGCGGCGCTCAGGTAGCTTCCATCAGCCGGTCGGGCGGAAACAAGTTTCACGGGAATGCGAACTACTGGTGGAACGGCACGGTGCTGAATGCCAACAACTGGCTTATCGAAAACCAGGAAATTGGGGCTGGCCAGCCCAACATCCGGCCCGGTGACGTCGACAACCAGTGGGCAGCCGCTATCGGCGGTCCGATAAAGAAGGATAAGACCTTCTTCTTCCTGGACTATGAAGGCATTCACTTTGTAACCACCAACACCGGTGGAATCTATATTCCCAGCCCGGCATTTCAGACAGCCACCCTGGCGAATATCGCTACCTCGACGAATCCGGAGTTAAAAAGCGAATACAACTTCTACAAGAACAATGTTTTTGGGACGTATAACAACGCAAAGGGCGCCAATCTTGCAAAAGTAACGTCATTCGATCCCGACGTATATTCCTTCGAATCCGCCAGCAAACTTTTTCTTCAGGAATGGTTCATGGCGGGGCGCATCGATCAGAACGTAGGGGCGAACGACAAGGCGTTCTTCCACTTCAAGATCGACAGGGGCTTGCAGCCGACCTATGCCGATCCTTTCACTACGGCCTTTGACGCCAACAGTTTTCAGCCCGACTATGAGGCCCAGCTCGGTTTCACTCACTCGTTCAACCCCAACATGGTGAACCAATTGCTGCTCGCCGGGTCCTACTACGGCGCGATCTTCAAAATGGCGAATCAGGCCGCGGAACTGGCCCTGATGCCGGAAACGCTGGACTTCTTCGATGGCAGCTTTACCGGTCTGAACAACGACGGAACCGCGTTCCCGCAGGGCCGGAACGTAACCCAGTACCAGATTCAGGACGACTTCAGCTTGACGAGAGGGCGGAACACCCTGAAGTTCGGCGGATTCTTTAAGCGGGATGATGTCTCCGACTTCGACATGCAGGAGTTCACCACGCCTCTATTGCTCACGGAGAAGAATTACTTCGGGACCTTCCAAAATGGGGGCGCCTTTGAGGAATACTACAACCGGAATCTCCTGAATCCCGCGGCCGGCGACCAGCAGATCGGCATCTCCGTGCTGGGTCTCTATGCGGAGGAGCAGTGGAAGCCGCGCCCGAATTTCCAAATCAATGTAGGCCTTCGTATTGAAAAAGACTTCAATCCCAACTCGAGCCAGAACAACTTCGTGCGCCTGACATCGGGATTTCTCAATACTCTCGCCACCCACAACACGGTCACCGGCGCGTTCAATTCCTTTATCTCGCCAGGGCATGGCAATGCCTTTGTAAACTATACGGCCATGCAGGCTGAGCCGCGTATCGGCTTTACCTGGTCGCCCAAAGTCAATTCGAAGACATTGGTTCGCGGTGGATTCGGGATGTTCACCGATGTATTTCCGGGCGTAATTGCGGACAGCTTGCTCGGCAACTATCCTTTCTCGATCAATGTCGCCACATTACCGGACGTTAATTACCTGGCTGGCGTGAATGCCGGCATCACTACCAACCTGCTTCAGCCAGGCCTTGCGGACAGCGCCAATACGATGGCGGCGAATACGGCTGCCATCTACAAGAGCGGCTTCACTTTGGGAAAAAGCTATGCCAGCCTCTCGTCCGCCAGTCCTTGCCCGGCCTGCACCGGATATAATCTCGGCGTTGCGCCATTCAACTTCACCAACGCGGCCAATAACATTGACTATCCGACCTACGAAGAATACAGCTTGCAGGTCGAGCATCAATTCAGCCACGCCACGAGCATGAATGTGGGCTATGTCGGCAACCATGGCTATCACGAGCCGATTCAAAACGAGAATTTCAACGCTTATGACGTAAACGGATTCGTCGGTTTACCTGCCGCTCAGCCGGCCGGCGGTCTCAACAATGTCAATGAGATCCAATCCACCGGCGGGTCAAAGTACAACGGCATGATCGTTTCTTTGATTCACCGTTCGCATGTACTGGTGCTCCAGGCAAACTACACGTGGTCGCATGCGCTGGACGACGTCTCTAACGGAGGCATCAGCCCGTTCTCATTCGGCTCGGGCGCAATCAACGCGCAGATCGATCCGTACAATCTGAAGTACAACTACGGAAACGCAGATTACGACAGCCGAAATGTCATCAACGGCAACTATCTGCTCAACATTCCCTATTGGCGCGGTCCTCACATGCTGTCGGATGGCTGGGCGTTCTCCGGCACGTTCTTCTTCAACAGCGGTTATCCCTTCACGCTCGTGGATAGCGCGGCGTCCCCCATCGCCAATGGGGAACTCTTCAACACCGCTATTCCCGCTAAGGTTGTTTCCGGCAGCACCTCGCGGCGCTGCGGCATCAACAAGGCCAATCCAGGGGATATTTGCTCCGCCTTTGCGACTGCTTTTGCGAAAGGGGATATCACATACGCGACTAGTTTCGGCACGCAGGAGCGCAACCAGTACCTTGGACCCCGCTACTTCGATACGGATTTCGGGGCGTCGAAGACCTTCCCTCTCGGTTCAATTGAAGGCGCAAGTTTCAAAATCGGCGCGCAGTTGTTTAACGTCATAAACCACCCGAACTTCTCGCAGCCGGGCGCTGACGCCAATTCATCGAGCTTCGGGACCATCACCAGCATGGCCAACCCCCCGACCAGCATCTTTGGATCCTTCCTTGGCGGCGACGCATCTCCACGCATCGTGCAGTTCAAGGGTGTCATTACCTTCTGATCGATTCTCGAGAATCAAGCAACGGGGGAGGGATTAAAATTCCTCCTCCCTTTTTTTACCTCGGAACCGCTGGGTATTTGACTCTCTTCCAGCCAATATGGACAATCGAATTGGGCTGCGTTCAGCCCGTAAATCGAAGTCCGATTCATGTCATGGAGGATTCCCATGTCTTTCTCTCGCAGAGCAGTCCCGGCTATCCTGGCTATCGCCGCATTTATCCTATCTGCTTGTGTACCAGCCGCCCTTGCGCAGAAATCATCTACAGCAGTTCTGGCGGAATTCACAGGAAAGCTGGATACCAGGTCGGCGAAGGTTGGCGACACCATCACCGCCAGAACTCGCGCCAAAGCGAAACTGGCGGACGGCGCCGAGCTGCCCAAGGGCGCAAAGCTTATTGGCACAGTGGTCGCTGTTGAATCCAAGCAGGCTGGAAACGGCACCTCTTCTCTCTCCATCCGTTTCGATCGGGTTGAGGTGAAGGGATCCGCACAGATCACAGTCCATGCCGCGCTGGTCGCCATCGCTCCTCCACCTCTGGCCTCAGGCGAATTGCCTCTTGGTTCAGTCCACACCAGCGGCGGGAGCCTCTCCACCCAAAGCGGTTATGGTGTGTCCGACGCTGGAGGCACGGATATCCCGTTAGGAAGTACATTGGAGGGCGTAGGTTTAGGTGATCATGTAGGCACAGATGGCACTTCGCAACTCCGCGGGAATCACCGGGACATCAAGCTTGAACCAGGCGGGTTGTTGAAGGTTGCATTTTTTTAACCGGCTATGCGTCAGCGAACGCATTATAGTCAGTATGCGGTTTTACGCATCGACGTTTGTTGCTGACAGTTTTTTACCTGGACCGGCCAGATTTCACCCGCAGGATCAGTGGGAGGAATAACCTGCAATGCGCGCAATTCAGGCCGCGAAACCTCGCCGGCAAGCTTACCAAAAACGAGAGACAAAGCCCGTTTTTGGAATACGGGAATTATTTTCTCCGCAATATCATATTTACCACATATCCATAGGGTAGCTAAGTTGGTACAAATCAACAATAACTCTTTTATTATCAATAGATATTAGGATATTTTCTGTGCTTTTCGAGAATGGCACTCGTCATGCACTAATCATTAGGAGAGGCTGTCCCTAGCTGTTGTGGGAATGCGCTATCCATTATGCGATCCACAGGGATGGAGCCTCACTTTTAACTCTTCATCTTTACGATTTCAGTTTTTTGCTCTTGCTTGCGAATCGGGCCCACACCCAAATACCGAGACGCCGAAATACAATACGCGGACTGAGAGGTTGAAGGTTGAAACCTACCGGTCCCCAGCAATACTTGGAGGAGTAATCAATGCGATTTTTCCGGTTGCAGAACATGGTTCTTGCGCTGAGCCTGGTGGCCATGGCCGGCTTTGTAGCGAATCTTACGGCGCCTGTCGCTCTTGCGCAGGCCGACCTCGGCTCGGTCACCGGCGTGGTGACTGACGCCAGCGGCGCAGTCGTTCCCAATGCCCAGGTCAAGGTGACCAATCCGGCCACCGGCGCGGTGCGCGCTGTAGCGACCAACGGCAAGGGCGAGTACAGCGTCACCCAACTCCTGCCCGCCGACTACACCCTGACGGTAACGGCGCCGGGCTTTGCTCCCGCCAAGCAGAATGTCTCCGTCACGGTAGGCTCGCAGAACACCGCCAACATCAAGCTGGCCGTCGCCGGCGGCACCACGGTGGTGACCGTGGCAGCGGACGACTTTGCCGGCGTGCAGTTGGAGAAGCCTGAGGTTTCGGCGGTCATCGAGACCAACCAGATTCTCAGCTTGCCCACGGTTGACCGTAATCCCTACGACCTGGTCGCCTTCTCCGGCAACCTGACCTCCGACCCAACCGCAGCCTCCCGAGGCGTGGGTTACAACATCTCAGGCTCCCGCTCGGCCTCGGTCGATATACTTCTGGACGGCGTGGAAAACACCGACATGTACGCCGTTGGAGTCGGCCAGTCGGTGCCCATGGACGCCACCTCCGAGATTCGCATCGTGACCTCGAACTCCGGCGCTGAGTACGGACGCGGCCAGGGCGCCGTGAACGTCTCCACCAAGTCGGGCACCAACAGCCTGCATGGTTCGGTCTACGAGTACAACCGCGTCTCGACTCTGGCCTCGGATGGGTTCAATAACAACTACATCCACGATCTTGACCCGAGCGTTACGGCCAAGCCGCGGTATACACACAACCAGTTTGGCTACTCCGTGGGCGGCCCGGTCAAGAAGGACAAGATCTTCTTCTTCTCCTCCACCGAGTGGACCAAGATTCGCAGCGCGCAAAACGTGATTGCCACTGTTCCGACCCCGGCCCTGATCGCCATGTCCGCCTCGAACATGCAATCCTTCTTCTCCACCTACGGAACGCTGGCTCACCCCATCAACGGCTCTACCTACACCGGCGCATCCACGGCGGTCCAGAGCGTCTTTGGGGCTGACGTCACCTACCTTGCCGCCAATGGGCACCCGTCGATTCTGACTACCCCCATCTTCGGCCAGTCCATCTATCAAGTTCCGGCTGATTCGGGCGGCGGCACACCGGTGAACGAGTGGATCAGCTTCAACCGCGCCGATTTCACCTTCAGCCAGACGACCTCGATGTTTGTCCGCTACATCCAGGAAGGGCTGGTCAATCCTGTGGGCTCGGTCAACAACAGCCCCTATAACGGGTACAACACCGATAACACTCAGTACAATCACGGCCTCGAAGTTTCGTTGAGCAAGGCATTCACGTCGAACCTGGCCTCGGCTACCAAGCTGCTCGGCTCGCGCTTCAACAACCAGCAGCCGCTGGGCACGGCGCCGGTCAGCCCCACCCTTTACGTCAACGGCAGCACTCCCGTGACCCTGGGCGGCGGATATATCAACTTCCCCGGCTACTCCCAGACCTCTCCCGGCAACGCGATTCCCTTCGGCGGGCCGCAGAACTTCATAGAGCTCGGCGAAGACCTGGCCTGGAGCAAGGGCAAGAACCAGTTCACCTTCGGTGGAAACTTCATCAACATCAAGGACAATCGCACCTTTGGCGCTTATGAGGAGGCAGTCGACGGCCTTGAACAGAGCGGTCAGGCGGGCGCGCTGAAGAATTTCATCAGCGGCGGACTTGGGCTGCTGCAAGTGGCCATCAATCCGCAAGGCGCATATCCCTGCTACCGGAATTCGGTCGGCGCCTACCAGCAGACCACTGGCTGCACGATTCAGGAGCCGGTCTCTTCACCCAACTTCTCGCGTTCGAATCGTTACCAGGACGGCTCGGCCTATGCCAACGATAACTACAAGGCTTCGCCGAATCTGACCCTGAACCTGGGCCTGCGCTGGGAGATCTACGGTCCGCAGCACTCGCAGAAGGCCAGCTATGACGCCAACTTCTTCCCGGCTACAGCAAGCAACCCCTGGGATGGTTTCCGCAACGGTCATATTCTGACCCGCGCCACTGCTCCTAACGGCCGCCTGTGGAACTTGAATCTGACGCAATTCGCCCCCAAGCTCGGCTTTGCCTACGACCCGTTCGGCAAGGGCAAGACCAGCATCCGCGGCGGCTACAGCATCAGTTACGAGCGCAACTTCAACAACGTAACCTATAACGTCATCCAGAATCCGCCCAACTACGCAGTCGTTTCCTTCACCACGGCGGACAACGGCGGCGCGGCGATTCCCGTCAGCACCAATAACTTTGCGCAGTTCGGAACCGGAACCGGTTCAAAGCTGCTGCCCAACGTGACGCTGCGCGCCGTCGATCCGAATATCAAGCCCTCCTACGCGGAAAACTGGAGCCTCTCTATCGAGCGGCAGATTGCCACCACCACCGCGAGCGTATCGTATGTGGGCACGCGCGGCCTCCACAACTACTCCATCGCCAACGTCAACCGTTCCTTCGACGGCGCAATTTATGAGGGAGATAACATTGTAAACTTAACGACCAATTCCCTGGTCAGCGCCGTTGGCAACCGCACCAACTACGAGTATGGGAACATCAACTGGCGCGGCGCTGACGGAGACAGCTTCTACCAGGGCTTCACCGCCGAGTTGCGCAGCGCCAACCTGGGCCACACCGGCCTGACGGTGCGCGGCGACTACACCTGGTCGCACTCTCTGGACAACACCAGCTCCACCTTCACCGATGGCGCATCCAACGACGACAACCTGGGGTACCTCGATCCGTGGAACAAAAAGCTGGATCATGGCTCCTCGGACTTCGACCAGAGGCATCGCGGGCTGGCGACCATAATCTGGGCGATTCCCTACGGCAAGAACCTGACCGGCGCGGCCAAGTTCCTGGGCGACAACTGGACCCTCTCCGATACCTTTGATGCCGAGACTGGCACCCCGTTCACCATGTTCGATTGCTCATATGCGGTCACGGTTTGCCCGCGCGCCAGCTTTATCGGCGACGTGCCGAAGAACAGAACCCGGAGCATGAACGACCTGAGCTCGATCTACGGGCCGAACACCTTCTCTTATATGACGATGCCCAATTTTTGGGACCAGACCGGCACCAGCCCAACCGGCGTCGACCAAGCCAACTACAACGAGCAGTACAATCCCATTGTGAACGGTTGGTACGATGCGTACTTCGGATTACCCGCGGGCACGCCTGTTGCGGGCAGCGATTCGCCGATCTGCACCGGCATTCATGGTGCGGGCTGCTCGCTGGTCCCCGGCATGTCCGGGCGCAATCAGTTCCACGGACCGGGCGCATGGCATGAGAACTTCGGCGTCGTGAAGGACTTCAAGATGCACGATCGCTATTCCCTGCAGTTGAAGGGCGAGTTCATCAACGTATTCAACCACGCCAACACCTACCTGAACCTTGCCGGCTCCAACGACGTCTCCAGCTACATCGACGTCCTGGCATACAAGAACGGCAACCGCAACACGGAGCTCTCGCTTCACCTTTCGTTCTAAAGAACGCAGGCCAGTAACGCAAAAAAGGCCGTGGCTTAACGCCGCGGCCTTTTTGTATGCTGCTGGAAAACCCTCGCCAGAGGGCCGATCAGCTTCTCTTGCCGCCCTTCTTCGCGTCAGCCTTGCGGGGTGCTGCTTTCTTTGCAGGGGATTTCTTAACCGCAATCTTCTTCACGTCGGCCTTTTTCGCGGCAGGCTTCGCCGCCTTCTTCGCCTTCGGTGCGGGCGCGGCCTTGGCGGTAGAGGGCTTCACCTTGGCCGAGGCCTTCTTGCGGGCGGCTAAAGTTTTCTCGGTGAGCGCGGCCTTCAACTCGGCGTCGAATTCAGTGGGAGTAAGCGGGCGGGCGGACTTGCGCAGCCGCTCGATGTCATAAAATGCGCGGCGCTCGGCGAGAAACACGTGTACTACAAAGTCCACATAGTCGAGGAGAATCCACTCGCCTTTGCGGCGGCCCTCGACGGAGTTGGGGTAGGCGCCGAACTCCTTCTTGAGTTTGTGTTCAATTTCGTCGGCGATGGCGACCGATTGCCGGTCGTTGCTGGCCGAGGTTACAAGGAAGAAGTCGGACAATCCGGAGTCGATGGGGTCAAGTTCGAGAATGCGGGTCTCTTCGCCTTTTTTATCGATGCAGGCCCGGGCTGCGGCCTGAACAAGGATGCGTGTTTGCCGGCGTGCTTCGGTTGGTGTCATTCGGGGGGAATGTTCTCCAGCCTTAATCGTATCTCTTCGCCATGGTCGCGGCAAATCAACGATACAGGTTGTGCGACCGGATGTAATCAAAAACGGCGACGGGAAGCAGCTCGCGCCCCTTTGTCCGGCCTCCCGAAACAGCGCGAACCTGCTCCCGAATCTCTGATGCGCTGATCTCCACATTCAGCCCCGGCAGAAGGTAGAAGGGCGCGCTGTCTCCTGCGGTGTTGCGCAGCAAGTAGGACCTGACCTCGACAGCGGAGCCGGTCCGCGCCGCGTCGGGGGCGGATTCGATGGTAACTCCATCCGGCAGCGCCGCCCTTAAATCGTCCATCCGCTGGCCGGGACGCGAGGCTACGATTAAAGGCGCTACAAAGGGAATCTCCGCCGGCCTGTGCCAGCGCCGCAGCCCGAAAAACGCATCGGCTCCCATGAGGCAAAACAAAGCACTGCCCGGCGGCAACTCCGCACGCAGGCGATTCAGCGAGTCAAGGGTGAAATTAGGCGCGCCCGCGGGCTTGGGCGCGTCCACCAGCGAAACCACGAAGCCAAGTTCGCCCGCCACGGCCAGCCGGGTCATGGCCAGGCGGTCTTCAAAGCCGGCGGTCGACCCATGCGGCTTGAGCGGTTGCGCTCCCACTGGGGCAAAGAGCACCGAATCCAGCCCGAGCGCCGCGCGGGCTGCCCGCGCCACGGCCAGATGACCCAGGTGAGGCGGATCGAAGCTGCCGCCGAAGAAGGCGACGCGCCGGACGCCGGTTGTTGCCTCGTCCATGCGCTTATCTTAATCCGCGGGGCGCTCCGGCAGCATCTAACTCATACCATGCGATACGCGATTGCCCTGCTTGCCCTGGCCGGCGTAGTGGTTTCCGCGC
>Ga0326728_10020192_pt1 | contig 12760 bp, 9 predicted proteins | sample MB3enrmetagenome_FD_207602 | JGI IMG/M metagenome (GOLD analysis project Ga0326728, IMG submission 207602) | Lab enriched peat soil microbial communities from McLean, Ithaca, NY, United States - MB31MN | ecosystem: Environmental > Terrestrial > Soil > Wetlands > Peat | place: USA: New York...
TATTTGGCCATAGCCAGATCATATCGAAATTTGCTCCGCTTCGCCAGGTTCCACCTGGCTTCGCTCCGAAAGGATGCCATTCATCCCCAGGCTTAAAAGCCTGCGGTTTTCTGGCATAGCTTATAAAGAGGAGGGAAGGAAAGGTATGCCCCCTGCCGGAATATGGATTGACGGACTGATCCAGAGCTGTATTTATATGACCATGGCCTTTGGAATGGTCCTGGTATTCAGTATCCTCGGGCTCTTGAACTGGGCCCACGGCCAGTTTTATATGCTTGGGGCCCTTATAGTCTATTATACCATCACGGCGGCGGGCATACCTTTTCCCTTAAGTATTCTGATCACAGGGATCATCATTGCCGGATTAGGAATCCTGGTCAAAAAAATCATTATCGATCACATTGAAGGGGACTTATATGTAGGAGTGGCCACCATATCTCTTATCTTTTTTTTCGAAGGCGGCGCCAGTGTCCTTTTCGGTATTGAGGATAAAGGTTTGAGCATCGTTCTCCCGGGGGTACTCACCCTGGGTCCAATCAGTCTAAGTTACCAAAAACTGGCCGTCATCATTTTTACATTGATGGTCATGACAGCCATGTATTTCGTCCTAAACCGGACCAAGGTGGGCCTGGCTATTAAAGCCACCGCCCAACAACCGGATGCGGCGAGTTTGTACGGCATCAGCGTGGAGCGCCTTTCCTTGATCGTCATGGGCATCGGCTGCGCGCTAGCGGCCATGGCCGGTGGTATCATGGCCCCGGTATATCCGATCAGTCCCTTTATGGGAGGCATCCCAATGATCATGTCCTTGTTGGCTATAGTCATAGGGGGCATCGGCAGCCTAACTGGGGCCATCATCGGGGGCATCATCTTAGGATTCCTCAATAGCGTTATCGCTTATTACCTGTCCTACCTGTCCGAGGTGGTGCTTTTTCTATTGGTTATTTTTATTCTGCTTGTCCGGCCCCAGGGACTATTCGGAGCTTCTTTAAAATGATGACCTATATCGATTATAAAACTGTTGTTCCCCGAGTTGCTATCGCCTTGGGAGTTTTTTTGTTCCTAATGATGCCGGTTTTCACCCAAAATCAGGCCACACTGTCTGTCTTTATCTTAATCGGCCTTTGGGCCATCGCGGCTATGGGCTTTACCTTGGTCCTGCGAACCGGACAATTCAGCCTGGGACAGTCCGCCTTTCTGGCCATCGGCGGTTATACCTCGGCCATATTGACCGTCAATCTGGAATGGCCCTTTTGGCCCAGCTTTTTGATGGCCGGGCTGATCTCGGGGATGGTCGCCTTATTGGTCGGCATGGTCGTCTTGAGAGTAGGGGGGATATACTTCTCTATCATTACCCTGGCCCTGGGCGAAATCATCCGAATAATCGCAAACCAATGGGAGGGAGTTACTCGCGGAGCCAGGGGGCTGATCACTTCACCGCCGCCGACCCTTTCAATGGGCTTTTTCGAAATTAATTTTAATGCCGGTCCCATTCCTTATTTTTATTTCACGTATTGCCTTGTGGCTGTAACGGCCGTGATTTTCTGGCAGATCGGTGAGAGTCGGCTGGGACGATCCTTCGCCGGTATCGCCTTCAATCCGGTCCTCGCCGAGCATCAAGGCATCCATCTGATGAAGTACAGGGTCATTGCGTTTACGGTAGCAGGTGTGTTCACAGGCCTTGCCGGATCCCTTTACGCTCATTTCCTGACGGTCATCACCCCTTTCGTTTTTGGATTGTGGCAATCGATTCAAATCATGATCATGAGTATCGTCGGAGGCATCAGCGCTTTGGTTGGTGGACCGATCATAGGCACTTTTTTACTTTATTTCTTAGGAGAATATTTGACCCGACTGGGAGGGACCGGCATTCAACCTCTTTTGTTCGGAGCGGTGGTGGTGTTGGTGCTCCTTTTCCTGCCTAAAGGGACCGGCTTAATTGACCTGTGGGGGAAGTTTTGGACCAAGGTGGTTTGGAGAGAGAAGGAATTTGAATTTGACGAGGTGGAGGAATAGGTGATAATTTCGTGCCCTTGGTAACTGTGAAGCATGAAAATGAATTCTTAGGATTCAAGGAACCAAGGGGCCAAGGATTCGAGTGAAGATCTTGGAGACAGAACACTTGAACCCCCGAATCCTTGAATCCTCGAATCCTGTTTTGAGGTTTTCCACATGCCTTACTTAGAGTTAAAAAACGTCACCAAAACATTCGGCAAACTGGCCGCCCTTAAAGATATCGACCTTCGGGTTGAAAAAGGAGAAATATTGGGGATCGTCGGACCGAATGGTTCAGGAAAAACCACCTTGATCAACGTCATCAGTGGTTACTTTCGTCCCACGATGGGAGAGATACGCTTTAACGGTAAGAAAATATCCGGGCTGCGCCCCGATCAGATCGCCAAGCTCGGCATCATCAGGACTTTTCAGTCTAATGTCCTTTATGCTGGGGCCACGGTCATTGAAAACATGATCATCAGTTCCTATCAGCAATACAAAAGCAGTCACTGGCATTCTTTTTTTAATACAAGGACCTGGAAGAATGAGAATGAAAGAGTTGTGGGCCGGGTGATTGAGCTGATTAAACTTCTCGACCTGTTGAACGATACTTTTCTGCCGGCGGAAGGGCTCTCTCACGGGTATCAACGGCTGCTCGGGATTGCCATGGCCATGATCGCCAATCCCAGTATATTACTGCTTGATGAGCCGACTACCGGTATGAATCATGAAGAGGCCATGTTTGTGGTGGATAAGATCAAGAAGCTCAGGGAAGAGGGCGTCACCGTCATTTTGATCGAACACAACATGAAGGTTTTGCTGGATGTGGCCGACCGGGTGGTCGTCCTGAACTTCGGGACGAAGATAGCCGAGGGTAAGCCTGAAGAACAGATGAACAAGCCAGAAGTCATCGAAGCCTATCTGGGAACGGAGATGGTTTAACCATGCTGGAATTAAAAAACCTATGGGTCAGATACGGTAAAAAAGCCGCCGTCCGCAAGCTGTCTTTAAAGGTGAACAAAGGGGACTTTGTCACCATCCTGGGGGCTAACGGTGCGGGGAAGTCAACGACCTTGAATGCCATCAGCGGACTCGTCAAAGTGAAAAAAGGGCAAGGGGAAATCCTGTTTAAAGGGGAGAAAATAAGCGGCATGAAACCCGGGAAAATAGCTTCCAGGGGGATTATCCAGATTCCGGAGGGGAGAAAGCTCTTCCCGCTCCTGACCGTCAGAGAAAACCTACAGGTTGGAGCCTACCTGCAGAAAGATAAGCGACAGGTGCAGACGTCTATGGAGAAAGCACTGGCCCTTTTCCCCGATCTGAAGAACCGGCTCAATGCCAAGGCTCGTGAGCTGAGCGGCGGACAACAACAAATGCTTGCGATCTCGCGAGGGCTGATGGCGCAGCCAGAAGTGCTCATGCTTGACGAACCTTCTTTGGGACTCAGTCCCTTGCTGCGCCAGCATCTTGCCGAGAAGATAAAGGAGATCCACCGCGAGGGAGTAACCCTGGTCCTTGTGGAACAGAATGCTCGTCTTGGGCTCATGCTCGCCTCTTACGGCTACGTTCTGGAAAACGGGGAGCTGGCCTTGCAGGGAAAGACGTCTGATCTCATGCTCGACGAAAACGTAAAAAGAGCGTATCTGGGGGTGTAGAGGCAAATCGTAGAAGGGAGCATTTTATGAAGCAATATCCATGGATAAAGCAATATGAGGCCGGTGTGCCGCATACACTACAACCGTATCCGGATATTACCGTACTCGATGTGCTCGCAGATACCCTGAAACAGCGGCCGGAGCATCCCCTGGCCATCTTTCAGGGCAGAGAGGTATCTCACCGAGAGGTCGAAGAGCACAGCAATGCGCTGGCGGCCGCGCTGATCGCGGGCGGCGTGAAGAAAGGGGACAGAGTGATATGCCTTTTCCTCAATTGCCCGCAGAGTTTTATTGCTTTCGTTGCCATTTGGAAGGCGGGGGCCATTGTGGTGCCGCTCAATCCGCTGTATACACCGTTTGAACTGGAGCGTTCGATAAACGATGTCGGAGCACAGGTGGCAATCATCGGCTCGACCTATTATCAGGCAGTCAAGTCCTTCCAGCCGCGCACCAAGCTGCGCCTCGTGATTGCTTCCGACGTGGAGACCTACGCCAGGTTGCCGATGAAGAGGGAGGGTGATTCAATCAAGCTGGAAAAAGGGGATGTCTGGTGGAGCGACCTGATCGACAAGTATAGAGGCTCGCCTCGTCCTGCCGTCAAAGTCAACACATCGGACACCGCCGTCATCCTGTTCAGCGGCGGTACGACTGGCACGCCCAAGGGCGTTATGGGCAGCCACCATTCGATCATCATCACTGCTATGGCGCACAAGGCATGGTATCGATCGGTCATTGTAGAATGGGAGGATAGGACACTGGTGCCGCTGCCTTTGTTCCATTCTTTCGGTGTCTATGTCTCCTTCGGTTCGTGGCTGATGTGTCACATTCCCCAGGTGCTGATTCAAAATCCAAGGGATATAAAGTTGATGGTGGATACAATCAGGGATCATAAGATCACCGCTGTTTCGGTTACTCCCACAACGCTGATCGCCATACTGAACTACCCCGGTCTGAAACCGGACGATCTGCGGTCGCTGACACGTGTTGGCTCGGGTGCGGCTCCACTGATGAGTGAGACCAAGCACCAGTTCGAAAAACTCATCAGCGGACCCATTGTAGAGGGATATGGTTTAACGGAATCGGGAATCGTTGGCGCAACTTTTCCTGTGAAGGGAAAATGGAAACAGGGATCGGTAGGGGTTCCTCCGATGGACGTTGTGGTGCGCATCGTGGACATCGCGACCGGAACAAAGACACTTAAAGAGGGAGAGATAGGCGAGATCATCATCAAGGCGCCGCAGCTGATGCAGGGATACTGGAAACGGCCCGAAGAGACAGCCGAGACTTTGCGTGACGGGTGGCTGTATACGGGTGATATCGGCTACATGGATGAAGACAGCTACCTCTTCCTGACATCGCGAAAGAAAGACCTGATCAAGTGCGGAGGCTTTCAGGTGTGGCCGCGTGAAATAGAAGAGATACTCATGATGCACCCCGCGGTCGCGGAGGTTTGTGTTGCAGGTATCCCGGACCCGCGGCAGGGCGAGGCAGTGAAGGCATGGGTGATCCTCAAAGAGGGACTTCAGACAACACAGGAAGAGCTGCAGCAGTTCTGCAGGGAGAAACTCACCGGCTATAAGGTCCCCAGATTCTTCGAATTCCGCAAGGACTTGCCCAGGACCATGGTAGGCAAGGTGTTGCGGAGGATACTGCAGGACGAGGAGAAAGAGAAACAGGAGAAGATAAAACAAGCATAGGCGTTTGCCTCTTCATGGTCCAAAATCCGAAGAAGGAGAAGTACGTTGGAAGAAAGACCTTGGCACAGACACTATGATTACAACGTTCCAACAAGCGTCCGCGTGCCACGTGTAGCGGTCCATGAACTGATCCAAATTCCCGCCAACACCTACCCTGACAAGGCCGCCCTCAACTTTTTTGGGACAGAGATAACCTTCTTGGAGCTACGCGGCCTGGTCATGCGCTTCGCCAACGCTTTGGGATCTCTGGGGGTTCAAAAAGGGGAACGGGTGGGAATCCATCTCCCCAACTGTCCCCAATACCCGATCGCTTACTATGCGGCGTTATCTCTCGGCGCAATCGTTGTCAACCTCAATCCCATGTATACGGCCGAAGAGCTTAAGCTGATAGCTACCACCACGGACATGACCACGCTCGTCACCTTCGATATGGCGCTGCCCGCCATCCGTGCCCTGTGCAAACAGGTTCCTATTCCTCGAGTGATCGTAACCAAGGTCACGGATTATATTAGAGGCATGGGTGTGAGCACGGCAGACAGTCTGGATTTGGAAAGGGGATGGCATCATTTTTCAACTCTGATCGAGAGCGTCCAAACCTTCAAGCGCCCCCGTGTCCAGGTGAATCCGGAGGATCCAGCCTTGATTCAGTTCACGGGCGGGACCACAGGAATTCCCAAGGGAGCAGTCCTCACGCATGGCAACGTCGTTGGGGCCACATTACGAGGTGCGCTCTGGGGGAGTTCTACCAATATGCTAATTTCCTACGAAAGACGCAGTGTCATCGCGGTGCTGCCCTACTTTCATGTCTATGGAAACATTGGTGTGATGAACGGGGCATTTTTCAGTTGCGCCACGCAAATTATGATCCCCCGGTTCCAGATTGATGAATTCATGGGGATACTGGCTAATTTCAAGGAGATCACCTACTTCCCTGCTGTCCCCACGATGATTAACGCCGTGATCAACCATCCCAAGGCTGCAGAATTGAACCTGGGCAGAAAGCTGGGTATGTTGAATTCTGGAGCTGCGCCGATGCCCGTGGAGATGATCGAGCAGATCAAGGATATGGGTATCTTTTTTGGCGAAGGCTATGGACTGACTGAATCGAGCGCCCTTGGGATTTCCAACCCTATCCTAGGTCATAAAGTGGGCAGCATTGGGATTCCTTTTATTGATAATGATGTACGTCTCGTCGATCTCAAGGATGGGGTCACGGATGTGAAGCAGGGTGAGCCGGGGGAGGTTATCATGAAGAGCCCCTTCATCATGCAGGGGTACTGGAACAATCCTCAAGAAACAGCCGGGCAGCTAAAAGATGGTTGGCTCTACACCGGAGACATTGCCGTGCAGGATGAAGACGACTATTTCTTTATCGTGGACCGGAAAAAGGATATGATCATCGCGGGCGGATTCAACATTTACCCACGGGAGATCGATGAGGTGCTTTTCCAGCATCCCAAAGTGCAGGAAGGTGTTGCGGTGGGCGTGGCAGACAAGTACCGGGGAGAGACCGTCAAAGCCTTCGTCGTTCTTAAGCCAGGGGAGACAGCCACTGAGGAAGAGATCATCGCGTTCTGTCGAGAAAAGTTGGCTGTTTACAAAGTCCCGAAGCTGGTGGAATTTCGGTCCTCGCTTCCAAAATCGGCTATCGGAAAAGTTCTGCGTAAGATCCTGCGGGAGGAAGAGATAGCAAAGAAAGGAAAGCTTTCATAGAGATGTGAAATAGTCGATGCTTCAATCGAGGCCTCACAGACAGGGGTCATAGAAAACTGGCAGGGTCAGCAATGGCCCTGCCTTTCCTATTTCAAAGGGTTGGACGTCACTCATTTTGACTCCCCCGGATGGCTTGAGAAAACCTCTCGTCTTGTGGATTTGTTGCTTGACACAAAACCCCGTTTTTCGTATATTCAACCCAACCAGAAACGGATAGGGGAATCCAGGGGATACTTTCAGGATAACAGTCCTATCTTTTTTTAGCGTTGCCAAATTCTCCAAATTTGAACACTCAATTTGAATGCGGTGTCGCTCTGGGATTCATGAAACATTGTGATTTACGTTGTCTTGGGAGGGGAAGAAATGGGAGTATCGATCATAAATAGAGAATTGGGTAGGAGAGGTTTCGAGAAACGAACAAGTGATTTTGGGAATGAACCCGAGAAGCATAAACCCTCTGAATTCAGTGCATTGGACTTGCAGGACGGTTATCGTACGATTTCTGAGAAATCGCTTGTAGGTTTATACATTATTCAACGGGGTCGGTTCAGCTATGTCAACTCGATGCTATCTGATATTTTGGGTTATGGAAGCCCCGATCAGCTGATCGGGAAATCCCTCTGGGAATTGATTCATCCTGATGACCGAGGGTTGGTTAAGCTCGTCATGGAAAAAGGAAAAAACGAATTATTTCAGGACAGGTCTATTTTTCGCGTTTTCAAGAAAGATCGGACAATACTCTGGGTGCATATGGGGGGCAGCACCACGGTCTATCAGGAAAAACCGGCAAACGTGGGCCACCTGATCGACATGACCCCATTTAAGGAAATAGAAAAATCCCAGCGGGACTCCCTGGAAAAATACAGGAAGATCTTTAACGAAGTTGAAGACGGTGTGGTCGAGGTGGATCTGAAGGGAAATATCACCTTCTCCAACAATGGCGCTGCAAGAATTTGGGCAAGTACAGTGGAAAGAGAAACCGGATTGAACTACCGATCCTATGTAGATGAGGAAACAGCCAAGACGGTATATCAAGCATACAATAAAGTCTTCAGAACCGGCATTCCCGGTAAATTCAGTTACGAAATCATCAGAAGGGACAGCAGCCGCAGAATCATCGAAGATTCCGTTTCGTTGATTCGAAACGCAGAGGGGAAAATCACCGGCTTTCGAGCTGTAAGCCGCGATATTACGGATCGCAAGGAAACAGAAAAAGAATTAACTGAACATCGCACCCGGTTGGAGGCCATCTTCGCAAGTGTAAAAGATGGCATTGTAACCGTAGACCCGGAGCTAAAGATCATCGAAGCAAATAAGTCCACGGAAAATATCTGCGGAATCGCTGCCAAAGAAGCAGCAGGCAAGATATTCTCCCAATGCTTCAGCCAATGCAGCAAATCCTGCTCTGAGGTCCTCGGGCAGACTCTCGAAAAGAAAATGACGATTAAGGAATATCGGGTCGAATGCGGCCATCAGCAGCGTGACCAGCAGACCGTCAGTGTGACCAGCTCCCCGCTACAGAATCCCGAAGGCAAATTCATGGGAGCGGTGCTGGTCATCAGAGATGTCACTCTGCTCAGAGACCTGGAAAGAGAATTGAGAGAGAGGAACCAGTTTCAGAACATCATCGGGAGAAGTAAAAGGATGCAGGATATCTATCGGCTCTTAGAGGACCTCGCCAATCTGGAGACCACGGTTTTGATCACGGGAGAGAGCGGAACGGGAAAGGACCTCGTTGCCAGGGCGCTTCATTATAGCGGGCAGAGGGGTTTTAAGCCTTTTGTCACGGTGAACTGCTCTGCCTTGGCGGAAAGTCTTCTTGAGAGCGAGCTTTTCGGCCATGTCAAAGGAGCTTTCACCGGGGCCATTAAGGACAAACAGGGCCGTTTCCAGGCGGCCAATGGGGGGACAATCCTGTTGGATGAGATTGGTGATATTTCTCCGCTCATCCAGCTGAAACTTCTTAGAGTCCTACAAGAAAAGGTATTTGAGCGGGTGGGAGAATCCATTCCTCAGAAAGTGGATGTACGGGTGATTGCCTGTACGAACAAGGACCTCAAGGAGAGGGTGAGGAGGGGAGAATTCCGGCAGGATCTCTATTATCGGCTCAAGGTGGTGGAGGTTTCACTGCCTCCTCTTCGCGACAGACTTGAAGACTTACCCTTGCTGGTTGATCACTTCTGCCGTTCCTTTAACGAGAGGTTCAAAAAGAATATCGAGGAGGTTTCGACTGAGGTGCTCAGCAGGTTTATGAATTATCCTTGGCCGGGGAATGTAAGGGAGTTAGAGCACGTGATGGAACATGCCTTTGTTCTCTGCCATGGAGGGGTAATCACTCTTGAGCATTTACCATTGGAGATCAGGGATGACGGGACGACCAGTGGGTCTGAGAAGAGCGTAAGAATCCCTGTTCAAGAGAGTCACACGCAGGGATCGAATGGAGCTCAAGAGGTCCTGAATGCTCTGAATAAGGCTCACTGGAATAAAACGAGGGCTGCTCGTCTTTTGGGCATTAGCCGGCGAACCGTTCATCGGAAAATCAACCGCTATCAACTCATCAACGAATAGTAATAAAATATGAGACATGTCTCAGAATGGGGCGTCTCTATTTGAGACAGGACGCACTTTATAAAAACCTTCCCCTTATTTCCACGCCAAAATAGCATAAATTGCACCTTATTGTCATAGTTTATTCCTCTTTCCTTCTGGCATACATCTTGTAAACGCCTTTGGTCCAAAGTTAAAGAATAGAAAATCCGAAGTTCTTGGATTTTGAATCATGGAGACTTTGGTCAGTTTAATTCGTCCAGAGAATTTTGAGCGAGAGGTGATTGGAGAAAAGAAACCCGTTCTCCTATTATGCATGCCTCGGGATGAAGAGTTCCCCAATCAGTTGAAGGTCATAGAGGCTGTCGCGAGAAAATATAGGATGGAATTAAGAGTGGGTGTACTGGAGGAGGAGTTCATTGAATCATTCAAAAAGAACTACGGGGTTATAGGGACCCCAACATTTTTGCTCCTGGTGGAAGGCAAAGAAAGAGGCCGGATGTTGGGGCTTGCTGATTATCAGATGCTAACGAACTTAATTTCGCAATCTTATTGATGGCAATCGTTCTGTGTAGCCACAAGATTATAAATGAGACGCCTGGAAAGTCTGGGCCATCAATTTGGAAATGTGGGGAGAGCATGGCGAGAACGGGTTGAGAAAGAAAATACTTTCGTGAGCCAGCCAAGAAATCCATTGATCTTTGGGGGAATGTTCTCCATTGGCGCCTCCTTCCCATGAAGAAACCCATCACATGTTGCCTAAGTTGCCCCCGACAGGATAAATGAGTTCTGTCGGGGGCGTAAAGAATCTTGGCTCAACGAAATGGGGAAATGTAAGGAAGATCACCAGGAAGGCTAAAAAACTGAAAGGGGGTGGTAGTCATCAGCGAATCAAGCACAGAGGCCTTAGGGTAACGGTTAGTTATTGGTATTCAGGGAGAAAGGTTTTTGGACAGTCTGACATCAAATGTTTTATCAGCAAAATAAGAAAGGAGGAGGAGGACAATGAACTGGAAAGACATTTTACGATTTAAATCTATAGGTATACTTCTGGCTCCGGCATTGATGGTGATGGTACCAATGAGCTACGTTTTTGCTGCAGATTTTGATGACCCAGTACTGACAGACGCTGGGTATGTTTCCGGGTCAAAGATAGACTCTATGGTCAACCCTGGGCCGACGACAGAACAGACGGAGTTATTTGGACCACCGGCACTACCGGGAACGATAGGAATAATTGGAGATGTAGTGCATGTTTATAGAGGCATTCCGTATGCTGCTCCACCCCTGGGGAATTTGCGATGGAAGCCACCCCAACCGGTTACTCCTTGGAAGAACATCCGGGAATGCACCGTATTCAGTCCTATGGCTCCACAAATATATCCAAGCGCTGCACTATATGGTAGTATACCAGAATCAGGAATGAGTGAAGACTGTCTATACTTAAATGTTGTGACACCAGCTAAAACGAATATGGATAATCTTCCTGTAATGCTCTGGTTTCATGGTGGCGGCTTGTTCTCAGGTTCCAGTAACCCGGCGAGCAATAACAGCCCACCCCTGCCCCAGCATGGTGTAGTGTTAGTAACCGTCCAACATCGGTTAGGGGCGTTAGGTTACATGTGTACCTCCGATCTTGCTGCGGAATCAGGTGGCTTATGTGGAAATTATGGTTTCTTAGACTTAATCGCTGCCTTGAAGTGGGTCCAGAGAAACATCAAAAACTTCGGTGGCAACCCGCATAACGTCACGATTTTTGGCGAGTCCGGGGGTGGTGCTAAAGTCAATGCGTTGATGGCCTCACCTTTAGCCAGAGGACTTTTCCAGCGAGCTATCTGTGAGAGCGGATGGATGCCAGGTCACAATAGCGTAGACTTACCAACAGGAGAATACTTGGGTGGACTTCTGGCAAGTTATCTAGCAGCAACTGGTAAGAGTGCCTCTGCGTCTATTGCCGATCTGCGTAACGCGAAATGGGAAGACATCGTAAATGCTTCCGAGAATGCCACTCTGGGGCTCTCTTCGCCGAGCGGATATTTAGATAGCCCAACGTGGGACAATTATTTTCTGACAGGTTATATAGACACCATTTTTTCAATGGATAAGCAGAACGATGTCCCCTACATGGTTGGTATGAACGGAGGGGATATCACTACGGTATTTAGTGGGACGACAGCTATTGTTCCTACTATAAAACAACACTCCAATGTTTATGTCTATCTGTTCAATCACGTGCCAACTGGCTGGTACAACCAGGGTATACTCGATGCATATCATGGTCTTGATGTTGCATACGAATTCGGCTTCTACCCATGGGTATCTTTTTTCTGGGGTACCCTTTTCTTCCCATTCTCATCGTATTGCGGGATAAATGTAGGTCCAGACCCAGGGCTTGACAAAAAAGACGTTTATGTAGGCGAAGCCATGATGACGATGTGGGCTCGGTTTGCTGCAACCGGAAATCCAAGTATAATTGGTCTTCAGTGGCCAGCTTATACTCCTAGAAATGACCAGTACCTTTATATAGATGATCCTTTGGCAGTAAAATCCGGGTTCTCTGGGCTGACGGAGCCAGGGCCCTCATCGGTCCCCCCGGTCCCCCACTGTGGTCTGTAAGCAAGGTAAAATCCGGGTTCTCCACGTTGGTCCAATGAATGGCAATCGACAGCCGAGGTCAAAAAATTTCCCTGACAAGCCCCCGGCAGGATAAGTGAGCTCTGCTGGGGGCGCTAGGAATTCCGGCTCAAAAAATGTAGACCGAAATTATTAAAAAAGAAGGAGGAGGACGATGAAGAAATTAGCTTACTGTTCAATTGCGTTTGTATTGTTATTTTCGGTTATGGTGGCCACCAATGCCCATTGCGATGACTACTGGAAAGTAAACTGGCAATACATGGGGTCAACCGTATCAGCCTATGACCCGAATGTGAAACATTATACCTGGGAAACAACCCGGCCACCCTACGGACCCTGGGACAAGATCGCCCTACATCGTTATGTCCGCCAACCCAACCACTGGGGTGAAGATCCGTACGCGCCCAGTCCCGACCGGCGGAAGGTTTTTTTCATCAACCCCGGGACATGGGATCGCGGTTTTGAATCAGAAACCAACCCAACTACCTCTCAGTTCTGGTTCTATTCAGGCAACGGGTA
>Ga0326728_10020193_pt1 | contig 12760 bp, 10 predicted proteins | sample MB3enrmetagenome_FD_207602 | JGI IMG/M metagenome (GOLD analysis project Ga0326728, IMG submission 207602) | Lab enriched peat soil microbial communities from McLean, Ithaca, NY, United States - MB31MN | ecosystem: Environmental > Terrestrial > Soil > Wetlands > Peat | place: USA: New York...
TCGCCTTCCAGACCAGCTCGAACAGCAATACCGGCAACATTTGCACTGGATATCGAAGCCCCAATGCCGCCGTCGCACCGAGACCAGCCAGCAAGGCGAATTGAGCCCCTTTAGTTGCCGCCAACTCGTTTGTGTGGTGGAGGACGACGGGCCAGATAGTCACGCCGAGCCCCACGGTCATCACAAGGTACGAGGCGCGCAACGTGTAGAGGCGAATCAGCGAGACCTCGGGTATCGTGGCACGTGATGTCACGTCACCGGATGGAACGAGCGACCCCATAACGGAGTTCATAGTGATGTTTCCTCGGCATCTCTTTCTCGACTCTGGTTGTTCATTCGTCTACCTCCAAGTGCACGTTCGCGACCTTTGGTTGCCACAGTCGAATGCATGCTAGCAACGAGCGCTCTCTTCGCGGTCGCCTGGGCCACGCACTCCGGAGAGCTCCCATTTATAGCATAAGTTGCAGCGCTCGCAAAGGAGGACGCGGGAGCAAGTAGCGCGGACCGCCGCCCTGCGGCCCATAGCCTTCGGCCTGCCTGCCGTATGACTCCAGGAGGCAGGGCGACGGGCCGATCTTGCGGTCCGCGTCTTTTCCGTGGCTACTATCGCCACCGTGCCGTATTCTATCGTGGGTGACGCCCCGATGCATCGGGGCGCCTCACGAATACGCGCAACATCCCCGTCACCGCGTCCCATCGGTGGCCTGTCCTGGCTTCTAAGGGTCCCGCGAGGCGGGATGTCGGCGCCGCCCGCGGTCATTTGACCCACAAACTTAAGTCCAACTCCTGCACTTTGCTCTTGACGCGACGAGGGAGACATGCTAGCCTATGTGGGTTGTCGCAAGAAAGCGCTGGCAAGCGGGCGCGGAAAAGGATTTCTAAATCAACCCCGCGGACGGAGAAAATCGGCGGGAAATTGAAAAAAGATGTTATTTTGACGGAACGAACCTACCGATCTAGTGCAAACAAAGGGCTTGGCCTTTTCAGAGGCCAAGAACGAACTAGTTTTTGAGTGCAAACGGACCCAAATCAAAGCCAAAAAAGTGGTCAAAAACCCAACTATTCTGCGACATCGAACCCGACGGGGGGACAATGGACAGAACCGCGAAAGAAAGCCCGTAAGGAACAGGTCGTTGATCCAGGGCAATTCCGATCCAGGGCAAAAATTGACACACCTGGGTGCGTATGTTACGTTGAACGTTCAGTCAATCCCTCGATCACCTGAATGTACGGCTCAAGTCTCAGCTAGGAGGTAAGGATGCCGCCGGGACGGCGGCGCTACGACAACGAAGCATGGTGAATCCTGAACGCTTCTTTTTCGACCGCTACGGGTTGACGGAAGCTGGCCTCTCGCAATATCTGGCGACGGCGCTTTCGGAGGGAGGGGACTATGCCGACCTATATTTTGAACATACTACGACCTCCTCCATCCTCCTGGACGAATCGCTGGTCAAGACTGCTACGGAAGGCATTTCTATGGGCTGCGGCATCCGCGTATTGGCGGGCGAGCAGACGGGCTATGGTTACACGGATGACCTTGCGTCGGAGAGAATTCTTAAGGCGGCGAAGATCGCGGCACGAATTGCCAGCGGGCCTGCGCACGTTTCCCGCGTTGGGTTGAGCACGGTTGAGAACGCCCACAACTTTTATCCGGTGACGTCGCCGGCCACGGAAGGCGAGCTCGCTGAAAAGCTGGAGTTGGTGTTGAGCGCGGACCGCGCGGCGCGCGCTTACGACTCGCGCATCAAAGAAGTTCGCGTCAGCTTTGGAGACCAGATTCGCCACGTGCTGATTGCGGGCTCGGATGGCCGCGTGGTGACCGATTTCCAGCCGTTGGTACGGCTGGGAGTCTTTACCATCGCCAAAGAGGGAAGCAAGTTGCAGTCGGGGACGAGCGGGGGCGGGGGTCGGGTGGATCTGGAGTTCTTCCGCGGCGAGCGTTCTCCGGAGTACTTTGCCGGCGAGGCGGCGCGGCAGGCCATCGTTCAGCTCGCGGCCCGCGAGGCGCCGGCGGGTGAGATGGAAGTGGTGTTGGGACCAGGCTGGCCGGGCATCCTGCTGCATGAGGCCGTCGGGCACGGGCTCGAGGCAGATTTCAACCGCAAAGGTATTTCCGCCTTCAGCGGCCGCATCGGACAGCGCGTGGCTTCCGAACTTTGCACCGTGGTCGATGACGGAACCATCCCTGCCCGGCGTGGTTCGCTGAATGTGGATGATGAGGGCGAGCCGACGCAGAAGACAGTGCTGATTGAAAATGGAGTTTTGCGGGGCTATCTCGAAGATAAGCTGAGCGCCGGCATCCTGAAGACCACGAGGACGGGCAACGGCAGACGCGAGAGCTACGAGCACATTCCCATGCCGCGCATGACCAATACTTACATGCTGGCCGGAAACGACGATCCGCAGGATATCCTCCGTTCGGTCAAGCATGGTCTTTACGCGGTATCTTTCGGCGGAGGGCAGGTTGACATTACCAATGGGAAGTTCGTCTTTTCCACCTCGGAAGCATATCTGATCGAAGATGGCCAAGTGACGACGCCTGTGAAAGGCGCCACGCTGATTGGCGATGGCCCGACAGTGCTGACACGCGTGACCGCCGTGGGAAATGATCTGAAGCTCGACCCGGGAATTGGTACCTGCGGGAAGGACGGCCAGAGCGTCCCCGTGGGCGTCGGGATTCCCACCATCAAAGTAAGCCGGCTGACCGTGGGGGGAACGTCGCTGGGAAGGTTACAGTCATTTCAGTGACGGCAAAAATGGTAAATAGTGAATAGTAAATAGTAAATTATGAATTGTGAATTATGAATTGAGAGGCGAGAGGGTGCAAAGCAACCGTGCGTGGGGTGCAGAGTAACCCTGCGTCCGCAAATTGCAATTTACTATTCACCATTCACTATTCATAATTCTGCTCGTCACTCATCACTTGTCACTGCTCTTATGGCTGATCTCGAACAAATCGCTAGCGATTTGCTGGATCGCGCGAAGCGCGCGGGCGCCACCTCTGCCGACGTGGTGGTGCGCGAAGCGGATGAATTCTCCACCACCTTGAGGCTGGGAAAGATCGAAAGCCTGAAGGAGGCGGCCTCGAAGGCGTTGGGATTGCGTGTCTTGCTCGGAATCCGAAGCGCCAATTCCTTTTCAAGTGATTTTTCGGACGCCTCGCTCGGGCAGCTTGTGGAACGGACCATCGCCATGGCCAAGGTGACTTCCGAAGACCCGGCAAGCGGTCTTCCTGAAGCAAGCCAATTGGGATGCTATCCGGGCGACCTCACTCTTTTTTCGAGCGATGTTGAATCGCTCTCCATCGAAGACCGGATCCAATTGGCGCGTCGCGCCGAGGAGGCTGCGCTGGGGGCCGACGCGAGGATTCAAAACTCCGAGGGCGCGTGGTTCGAGGCGAGCCAGGGGACGATGGCCTACGCCAACTCGCTGAGCTTCGCGGGGAGTTACCGCTCGTCTTATTGTGCCCTGTCCGTGTCGCCGATCGCCCAGCAGGACGGGGGCATGCAGCGGGACTACTGGTATTCGGTGGCGCGGGGCGCGGCAGCGCTTGAAACCCCTGAGGCGGTAGGGCAGAAAGCTGCGCAGCGCGTCTTGCGCAAGCTTGGCGCGCGCAAGGTTTCAACCTGCCAGGTGCCTGTGGTCTTTGATCCGGAGACGGCCCGCTCCCTGCTGGGCCATTTGTTCGACGCCGTGCGCGGGGACGCGATTTATCGCAGCGCCTCATTCCTGACCGGCAAGCGGGGTCAGAAGGTGGCCAACGAAAACGTCACCGTCCTGGATGATGGGTTGCGCCCCGGCGGCTTCGGTTCGCGTCCTTTTGATGGGGAGGGAATACCTTCTTCCATTACACCGGTTATTGAAAAGGGTGTGCTTCAGAACTACCTGTTGAATTGTTACACGGCGCGGAAACTGAATTTGCAGACCACCGGAAATGCTTCGCGCGGGATCGCGGGCCCGCCCGGTGTGGGGCTCAAGAATTTCTATATGCCGGCTGGCCCTTATTCCCCGGAAGAGATTGTGCACTCCGTGAAGAGCGGGTTTTACGTGACGGAGCTGATTGGGTTTGGGGTAAATACGGTGACCGGGGATTATTCGCGTGGGGCTGCCGGAATGTGGATCGAGAGGGGGGAGCTTGCCTACCCAGTCGAAGAAGTCACCATCGCGGGCAACCTTGCTGAGATGCTGACTCGCATCGAAATGGTGGGCTCGGACCTGGAGTTCCGGAGCGCCCTTGCCTCTCCTACTTTGCTGATTTCCGGCCTGACTGTGGCCGGGACGTAGAGCAGTCGAGGGTCGAAAGTCGAGAGTCGAGAGTCAAGAGTCAAGAGTCGAAGAGCCCAGCCTCTCAAACTTTGAGTCCTTGAGCTCCGACTCGTCGACTCGTACACAGAGCGAGATTCCTCGCGGAGTTTACCCTGAGCGGGCAGAGCGAGATCCTTCGCTGCGCTCAGGATGACAGCGAAGGGCTCGGAATGACAACCTAAGTCGAGAAGTCGAGGAATTGAGGAGTCGAACTTCTCGACTTTCGACTCTCGACTTTCGATTCTTGACTCGCGCGAACACTTCGACGATGCGATTCAAAGACCAAGGCATTTCCACACTTCGCATAATCCTAATTGTCGGGGCCGCGATGTTGGCGCTCCTTGCCGTAGTCGTGTTCTTTTGGCATTCACGCGGCGCCACCCGGTTCTCCGCCAGCGCTATCCCGACCGAGGAGCAGAAGGCCTACTTCCGCCAACTCGAATTCACCGACTTGCACATGAGCGCGGCGCAGAATTTTCTTGGGGATAACGTGACTTACCTGGACGCACAGGTGAGGAACGCGGGAACAAAATCCGTGCGGAGGCTGGACCTGGATCTGACCTTCGTGGACATGCTGAGCCAGGTGATCCTGCGCGAGAGGGCGCATCCCGTGAGCGAGCGCACACTACCCCTCAAGCCGGGTGAAAGCAGGGCGTTCCGCATCACCTTCGAGCACATGCCTGTGGACTGGAACCAGGCAGCTCCAACCTTGACGCCCGTCTATGTGCAATTCTGAAGGGCGTAGCGGTGTCCTTAACCACCAAGCCACCAAGCCACCAAGGAACAGCAAGTCAAATTCCTTGTGTCTGCTTGGTGTCTTTGTGCCTTGGTGGTGAGAGGTTGGTTCACCGGCCGTGTTCGAGCCGCTGGATGAGCAGTTGTGGCAAACCTGCCTTCCGCATCTTTTCTTGCGTCCTGGGCAGGTCATAGGAAGTGCGGAAGTACTCGACAATGTGTTGCCCGGAATCGAAGATAGCGAAAGCGGCGCGCCAATCACCATCCCGGGGTTGCCCGATTGATCCGGGGTTGACCAGATAGCGGCCCTGGTCTTCCAGGGGAAGAGCGAGGATCAGCCCGTCTTTCTTTAAGGGGAGGCGGATGGATTGAAAGCGTGCCTGGGGGGAAATCATGAATCCACCCTGACGGTGCGTGTGGCCGAAGCAAACGGTCCGAGTTTCCGGGCTCCTGAGCAAGGGGAATGCTTCGCCCGGCCCGAGGATGTAATCATCTTCATCGCGTGGAGAGCCGTGAACAATTTGAAAGCCGTCCAGTTGGACCGGGCCGGCGGGAAGGCTGTGAAGGAAACCAAAATGCTCGGGCGTGAGCTCATTCCGAGTCCACTCCGTGGCAAGACGGGCCAGGGGATTGAATTCCGCGGCGACGGTGTGGCCCGAACAAGCCTTATCGTGGTTGCCGCGAATGATGATCGAGGCCAGGGGCCTTATCTTTTCAATGACGGCATTGGGGTCGGGACCGTAACCGACCAGATCGCCTAGGCACAAGACTTGCTCGTATTTTCCCTGCGCCAGCTCGAGGCACACCTCCAGGGCTTCCAGATTCGAGTGTATGTCGCTGAGGAGAAGATAGCGCAAGACCGGATTCCTACGCAGCGCTCGTGCCTGCCGGGCTGGCCGTGGATTTTCCCGGCAGCAAAGAAACCGCCGGGCCGCGTGGCGCCCCGTGAGCTATGGGGTTACAACCAATGCTCGTCACTATATTTGGCAAACATCCGCAGCAAACCCCATTATAGTTCGACCGGAGGTCTGCCGGTGGGTAAATCACGCGTCCACTCCCACTTTTCAGCGTCCTGCGAGAGCGAGAATTCTGGTGCAAAGCGAAGCCGCGACTTTCGGTACGCATGTAATTTGGGGAAGTTGATTTTTCGTGTGGGCCTGTGAAGGCAGTCATTCCCGCGAAAGCGGGAATCCAGTCCGCCGATAGCGCATTTCCGAGGGTTTGCCGAGTGGATTCCCGCTTTCGCGGGAATGACTGCGGCTTCGGGTGCCCATGTCTCGCAAATGACACCGCGCGACTTTTGACCGGGTCGCCCAATTTCGCTAATATGAGCAGAGTGGAGACGTTTCCTAAGGGAACGTGCAAGTGAGGCGATGTTACGTTTTCAAACGGCTGGCGAATCGCACGGGCAAGCCCTGGTGGCGATCCTGTCTGGAATGCCTGCGGGCCTGTGCGTGGACTTCGATTATATAAACAGAGAGCTCAAGCGCCGGCAGGGAGGTTACGGGCGCGGGGGGCGGATGAAGATTGAATCAGATACCGCTCAGTTTCTCTCCGGGGTTCGCTGCGGCCGGACCATTGGTTCACCCATAACTCTGCTGATTTCAAACCGCGACTGGGAGAACTGGAAGGAGGCCTTGGCAGTCGAGGACAGTCCTGAAGCCCGAGCCAAGCATAAGTCCCTCACCCGTCCACGTCCCGGGCATGCCGACCTTGCGGGATGCCTTAAGTACAATTTCCCCGAGGCGCGCTACGTGCTTGAAAGAGCGAGCGCGCGTGAGACTGCGGCGCGGGTGGCTGCGGGCGCCCTTGCCAAACTCTTCCTGAAAGAATTCGGCATCGAAGTTGCCAGCCACGTGGTTGCGGTGGGAAGTGTGGTCCTCGAAGGTGAGTCGGTTTCATTTCAAAAGGTGCTGGCGCTTCGCGCGGTTGAGGACATCATGCTGGGATGTGTAGACCCGGCAGTGGAAGCCCGCATGAAGGAAGAAGTGGACAAAGCTCTGGAAGCCCGCGACAGCGTGGGAGGGACTTTCGAAGTCATTGCCCATGGCGTGCCGCCTGGTCTTGGCTCATGTGCCCAGTGGGATGAACGCCTGGATGGGCAATTAGCTCAGGCGCTGATGTCCATCCAGGCGGTCAAGGCGGTTGAAATCGGCGGCGGGATCGAGGGCGCGGCAAGCCCCGGGTCGCGCGTCCATGACGAAATCGGATACGACCGAGAAAAATCTTGCTTCACCCGCAAATCCAACCGGGCTGGGGGGCTGGAAGGCGGAATTTCGAACGGGGAAGACATCGTCGTACGGGGCTATGTGAAACCCATTTCGACGCTGCGTCGCCCCCTCGAGTCTGTGGGCTTCGAGACTAAGGAGACAGTGAAGGCGGCTTACGAAAGGTCTGACGTGTGCGTGGTGCCCGCTGCCGGTGTCGTCGGTGAAGCCATGCTCGCCCTGACGATAAGCCGGTCATTCCTGGAGAAATTTGGGGGTGACTCGATGGGGGAAACAAAGCGGAATTTTCTGGCTTATATGGAGCAAGTGAGACAGTTCTAATGATTTATCCAATTGTTAAGTACGGTCAAGAGGTGCTGGAAAGGCCTGCAGCGCCGGTGACCCAATTCGACGGAAGTCTGAAAAAGCTCGTGGCTGATATGTTCGAGACCATGTACGCCGCCAACGGCGTGGGACTTGCCGCTCCACAGATTGGCATCTCTTTGAAACTCTGCGTGATTGACGTTTCATGCGGCAAGGATCCCAATGCAAAATTGCTGCTCGTGAATCCGGAGATCATTGCCACGGAGGGCCAGCAGGTGGAAGAGGAAGGCTGCCTGAGCCTTCCGGATTTCCGTGCCAAAACGCCGCGTCCGTCGCGCGCCACGGTTCGCGCTCAGGATCTCAGCGGCACGGAATTCACCCTTGCCGGGGAGGGCTTGCTCGCGCGGGCTTTTTGCCACGAAGCCGAGCACCTGGGAGGGAAGCTCTTCATCTCTCATCTGAGCAGGCTGAAGCGGGACTCCATTAAGCGCCAGGTCCGAAGGATGGTCAAGGCGGGAGAGTGGTGAGTAGTTTTCAGTTCTCAGTCGTCAGTTGTCAGTTAAAGCAGATACGTCATGTAGATGCCCTCTGCGCCTTGTGCCGGCCCGACGGGAACCACCTCTGCGGGTTTGTTAATCGTAAGTCGCAAGTTGGAGAAACCAATCAACGGACCACTAACCACAGACTACTGACAACTGACGACTGACAACTGACGACTGACTACTGCCCCATGACCCTCATTTTCTGTGGCACTCCACAATTCGCCGTCCCCACCCTCGAAAGGCTGATCGCGGAGAAGCATGACATTGAGCTGGTGCTGACAAACCCCGACGAACCCAGCGGCCGTGGTTACGACGTGAAGCCGTCGCCGGTGAAGCTAGCGGCCTTGAAGGCGGGCCTGGAGGTCTTCCAACCGCTGAAGCTCAAGGAAGATTTAACTGCCGGGTTCCTGTCAAAGTTCCGTCCGGACTTCATCGTGGTTGTTGCCTACGGGCATATCATCCCGAAATGGATGATCGACCTTCCGAAACACGGATGCATTAACCTGCATGCGTCGCTCCTGCCCAAGTATCGTGGAGCGGCGCCGATTCAATGGGCGATTATCCGGGGAGAATCCGTAACCGGCGTCACCACCATGAAGATCGATGAAGGACTCGACACCGGGGATGTTCTGCTTAAAAGAGAAGTCCCGATTCAGGACGAGGACACAACTGAAACCCTCTCTGAGCGTTTGAGCGGCGTGGGCGCAGATTTGATGGTGGAAACCTTGCCCAAGCTTATTCGGGCTGAGATTCAACCCCAACCTCAGAATCATGCCCAAGCCACATTCGCCCCGATTTTGAAAAAGGAAGATGGCCGAATCGATTGGATGCTCAGGGCGGAGGAAATCCGATGGCGCGTGCGTGGACTAAGACCATGGCCCGGAGCTTATACAACCTTTCGGTCCAAGAATCTCCACATCTGGTCGGCCGCTCCCGTCCCAGGCCAGGCTGGGCCGGGAGATGAGCCTGGCACGCTTCTTCCCGAGCGCGGGAATCTGCGCGTGGTGTGCGGCCTGGGAACGCTCTTGGAAGTCCATGAGCTTCAGCTCGAAGGCCGAAAACGTCTGCTGGCGCGGGATTTCCTGAACGGTGTGCGCCCCTCATCCGGCGAAAAGCTTGGGGGTTAACCCGAATTCGAAAGTTGGCAGCCGCCGGTCGAGCCGAATCACTTGATTAGAGGCCTGTTTGACGCAGATACCGGAGGAACAAGATGGTGCGGGGCCGGGCGTAGGGGCACAGCGCGCTGTGCCCCTACAAGATGCGCATCGCACCCACGCTGACTTCCGAATTCGGGTTTAACCGAGGCCATCCTTGCCGATTTCGCCCGCCCGAACAACTGCCTATCGCATTCTCCGGCGCGTGGAAGCGGGCCGGGGGTTTGGTGTGGACCTGCTTCAAACCCAGGAAGTCTCCGCGCTCAAGGAAGAGGACCGGCGACTAGCGACTGAACTCGTGATGGGTGTTTTGCGCTGGCGCGGGGAGCTGGACTTCCAGATTGGAGAGGTTTCTGGGAAGCCTGTGGAGCGCCTTGACCCGGAGGTGGCGACGATACTACGCATGGGAGTTTACCAGGTTCAGTTCCTCGAGAGGGTACCGAAGGCAGCGGCGGTGAATGAAGCGGTGGAGATGACCAAAGCTGCGCGCAAGCGGTCAGCGACGGGATTAGTCAATGCGGTGTTGCGCCAATGCCCGCCGGGCAGAAGCGCCATAAGGCCGCGACGGTTCGATGACTTGGACGAAGCCATGCTCGAGAGTGTGCGGCACGCGACTCCTGCTTGGTTGCTCGAGCGCTGGGCGAACAATCTTGCGCAGGCGGGGATGGATGGAAACGACGTGGCCATGCGCTTGGCCTGGGCGAGCACCCAAGTCCCTCCTACCGCACTTCGAGTGGTAGAGCTTGCACAAGACATTCCTCGCCTGCGCGAGGAGTTGGCGGCGGAGGGGATAAAAACCAGGCCGGGGAAGTTCTCGGGTCGCGCCCTAGTGGTTGAATCAGGGAATGTGCAGGCGTCCCAGGCTCTGAGGCAAGGTCGGGTGGTCATTCAGGATGAAGCCTCGCAGCTTGTTGCAGACCTGCTGGCGCCGCAAGCGGCGTGCCGAGTGCTTGATTTGTGCGCCGCCCCGGGCATTAAGGCCGGGCAAATCGCGCAGGCGCTCGGGAGCGGCACTCTCGTGACCTGCGATCTGAGCGCCTCGCGGCTGCACACCATGGCAAGGCTGCTCCCGCATTGGCTTCCGAAAGAGGTCCAGTGGCTGGCGGTTCGACTCGATGCGACGCAAGCGCTCCCCTTTCGCTGCCCATTTGAGCGAGTTCTTCTGGACGCGCCTTGTTCGGGAACGGGAACGCTGGCGCGCAACCCGGAGATCAAATGGCGGCTTCGACCGGCGGAGTTGACCCGTTTGGCAGAGGCTCAGGTGAAGATGCTCAAGAGTGCGCTCGGCTCTCTGTCTTTAGCGGGGCGGCTGGTTTATGCCACATGCTCGCTGGAGCCGGAGGAAAACGAATGCGTCGTCGAACGCGTACTCGAGGAATCTCCGGAGTACCGAATCGTTTCGCCGGCAGAGCTCAAATCTGGGCACCCTGCGCTCAGCCCGCTGTTTGATCCTCAGGGGTACTTACGCACTCGCCCTGATTTGCACCCCATGGACGGCTTCTTTGCTGCCGTGATCGTGAGGAAGGATCAACGTTAACCAAGGAGTAACAATGCTGAAACACAAGCTGCTTTTTTCAATGCTACTTTTGTTGGCTCTGGTGGCAGCCGTTCCCCATGTGGGCCAATCCCGGACTGGCAGAAAAGGCAAGTTGCTTTACATGACTCTGACCAAGGGATATCACCACCAGAGCATCGAGTTATCCAAGCAAATTGTGAAGGAAATTGGAGAGAAATCCGGGGCCTTTGAGACGACACTGACGGAAGATGTCGGCGCATTCACGAAGGAGAACCTGAAGACTTATGACGCGGTCATGTTCTATACCACCGGAGAACTGCCCATGACCGACGAAGAGAAGAGCGCCTTCGTGGATTTCATTCGCTCCGGGCATGGGTTCGTAGGCGTTCACAGCGCCACTGACACGTTCTACGAGTGGGGCGTCTACAACAAGATCATCGGCGGCTACTTCAATGATCACCCATGGCATCAACTGGTGAGGGTAGACGTCGTCGACCCGAACAGCAAGCTGGTGAGTTCGCTGGGAAAATCGTTTCAGATTACCGACGAGATTTACCAGATCGCTGATTTCCAGGCTGACACTTCGCACGTTCTACTGGCGCTCGATCCCACATCTGTGGACCTGACCAAGCCTGGGGTGCACCGGCGCTATTACGGATGGCCCATCGCCTGGACGCGCATGTTCGGGAGGGGCCGGGTTTATTACAACAGCCTCGGCCACGAGGAAGCAGTGTGGAATGACCAGCGATACCAGGAAATGCTCCTGAAGGGCATCAAGTGGGTCATGGGGCAAATCAACTAATGGGGACGGCAAGCCGTCCCCCTACGGTTGTAGGGGTAGGGCTTGCCCTACCCTCGACCGCGGACCTCAAAATCGGAGGTCCGTGCTACCGGGGTTGCGCTTTTCTCTTGACAGGAGAAATACCGCGCTGCTATACGAAAAGAAGCGGCCTTTTGCCAGTCGAGTTTTGGTGAGATGCCGTGGGAAAAGGTTCAACCTCGTTAGGCGAGGTTACCACGCAAACATAAGCCACTGCCCGGAAACCCGGAGACGGGCCAACGGGTGCAGCAGGCAAGGCCGGCTTAAGGCTTTGTCTAATGTGGCTGTTCCGGGTTACGGGACACTACGTTGTGTGGAGCCAAAGCTCTCACCAGGAGGTTTGAGAAACCGGGTTTGTACAACCTGGTTTTCCAGGATCGCCCCTGCGGAGTTTTTGCTCCCAGGGGCGTTTTGCTTTTAGGGCATTTTCTATGGAATGGGTAGTCCTGTGGTTGGAATCTATGACTTCATGATGGGGAAGCGCGCAGGGTGGCGCTGGACGTGGTTCGGGTGGCTAGGGGCGCTGCTGCTTCTAGTGGCGATGGCCGCGCCCTCCGCTTGCGGGCAGGAAAGCTCTCCCCCAGACCAGCCCCAGAACGCGACCAACTCGGCGTCGCCAGATAGCCAGCCTTGGAACCTGCACATCCAGTCCACGGTTGGCGCTCAAGGCCACCCTTCCTTCCCTGCTGAATATACTGGCCTGAACAGCCTTGCGGCTGGCGCCCAGGTCAGAGACACCGTGTCCGTGGATGTAATGGGGGGCGTACGCTTGTGGAGCGGGGCAGAGTTTTTCGCGGACGTGGTCATCTGGCAAGGATACGGCCTGAGCAACACGCTCGGTATGGCGGGGTTTCCGAATGGTGAGGCGTTTCGAATCGGCAAGACTTATCCGGATGCCTACCTCTGCCGCGCTTTTATTCGCGAGACGATCGGCTTGGGTGGGAAGAAGGAAGCCGCGGATGACGCGCCGTTCGAATTGCGCGGTAAAAAGGACGTTCGAAACCTAACGATTACGATAGGCCACCTCAGTGCCAAAGACATCTTCGACACCAACGCCTACGCCAACGACTCCCGATCCCAGTTCATGAATTGGGCCTTGATGGCCAATGAGACCTGGGACTATCCGGCGAACACGCTGGGGTTTACGAATGGCGCCG
>Ga0326728_10020194_pt1 | contig 12760 bp, 12 predicted proteins | sample MB3enrmetagenome_FD_207602 | JGI IMG/M metagenome (GOLD analysis project Ga0326728, IMG submission 207602) | Lab enriched peat soil microbial communities from McLean, Ithaca, NY, United States - MB31MN | ecosystem: Environmental > Terrestrial > Soil > Wetlands > Peat | place: USA: New York...
CGGCAGCTCTTGCGGTTCCTCCCGAATTCCGGCCCACGGTTGCCGTCCTGATACCGCCACTACACTCGCGAGCTACCGCGAAGCGGTTTAGTTCACTGGGATTTTGAGGCGGGGACGCGGGATGCGGGGCTTTGGCCCGGTGTCGGTGGGGGCTTCTTAATAGCAAATAACGTCTTTATCTATCGTTATGTGGGGCATGGGCGCCGGGGTCCCGTTGGCTTACTTCTTTAGCTTCAGAGCGTGCTTCCCGTACGCATCGCCAATGGTTGCAACGGCGGCAAGGGGGAAAACGTACAAGGTGAGCGGGTCAAGACCGATTACGATTCGCTGCTCCGATATTTCGTTGGAATCAGCATAACGAAGAATCCGAGTCCATCGAGATGCAGATTCGCGACCGCGAGCGCGGCGGCCAGGCTGAATTCCAGATCTTCTGGGTCGGCATCGCTTTCGGCGTCCTCTCGTCCTTCACTGCCAGCATCATCTACGAGTTCGCTCGCGATTGGGAAACGCGCCATGACGAGAGCAAAAGGCCCCCGCTGATCATTCCCTGAGAATGCTTTCAAGGTGTCGGTCCGGTGGCGAATCACTGCGCTCTACGCCGAAAGCCAAGATGTCATTGGGTGGTGAGCGGGAATGTCTGGCCGGAGTTGGTCACGGAGGGACGGTGACGCGGCCCGATGGTGTCGGACATGGATATAATCCCCTCATGCGCGCTTCGCTGGTGTTTCTCCTCTCGGTCGCTCTGCTCTCCGCCGCTCCCCGTTTCCTGGTGAGACTGGCGCCCGAGACTGGACCCGCCGTGCGCGACGGACGGCTCATCGTCGTGGTGTCCAAGCAAATGCAGGGCGAGCCCCGGTTCCAGGTGACGTGGGGCTTGGCCACGCAGCAGATCTTTGGCAAGGACGTCGATGGTTGGAGGCCCGGCGACACTTTCGAAATGGCCGGCGACACGCCTGGCGCCCCGCTGCACACACTCGCCGATCTGCCCCCCGGCACGTACAACGTCCAGGCCGTGCTCAATGTCTACGAAACCTTCCACCGCGCCGACGGCCACATCCTCAAGCTGCACCCCGATCACGGGGAAGGGCAGCAGTGGAACCGCTCGCCTGGCAATTTGTACAGTCGGCCGCAGCGCGTCGAGGTGAGCGAATCATCGGCTGTGCAACTGGACCTCACCCAGACCATGCCGCCCATAGATCCCCCGAAAGACACCAGGTACGTGCGCCACCTGCGGCTCCAAAGCGCTCTGCTGACCGCGTTTTGGGGTTGCCCGGTTTGGCTCGAAGCTACCGTGCTGGTGCCGCGCGACTTCGACCAGAGCGCCGAGCACTATCCGGTGGCGTTTCTGCAAAGCCATTTCGGCGGCGACTTCTTCCAGTTTCGCGAAATGCCGCCCGAACCGAATGCGCGCGGACGGGGCGGGGAAGCGTACCAGTTTTATCAGGATTGGACTTCCGGCCGCCTGCCCCGCATGCTGCTGGTGGTTACCAGCCACGCCACTCCTTACTATGACGACTCCTACGGCGTGAACACTGCCAACGCCGGCCCCTACGGCGACGCGCTCACTAAAGAGCTTTATCCCGCCGTGGAAAAGCAGTTCCGCGGCATCGGCGAATCATGGGCGCGCGTGGTATTCGGCGGCTCGACCGGCGGCTGGATGACCCTGGCCCAGCAGATCTTCTACCCCGAGTATTTCGGCGGGGCCTGGGGATTCTGTCCCGATCCGGTGGATTTCCACTTCTTCCAGAACAGCGATCTGTATACCGACAAGAATGCCTACTACGATGAGGGGCCCTTCGAGCGCTTCCCCAAACTCCTGGGCCGGTTACCCAACGACCACATCCTGGCGACCATGGAATCGTTCAGCAGGCAGGAGGCTGTTCTGGGCACGCGCGGCCGGTCGGGCGGCCAGTTGGACGCCTTCCAGGCCACCTTCGGCCCCACCGATGCCGATGGCTATCCGGCCAGGCTATGGAACGCCGAGACGGGTGCGATCGATTCCGAAGTGGCCAGATATTGGCGAGAGCATTACGATCTGACCGCGCTGCTCGTGCGCGATTGGGAGCGCCTGGGCCCGAAGCTCACAGGGAAGATCCACGTCACCATGGGCACCAAGGACACGTTTTACCTGGACGCCGCCGCGCACCGCATGCAGCAGTTTCTGGAAAGCACCAAACTGCCCGGCAGGGGACCCTATTATGGTGGGACCTTCGATTTCGGCAACAACGAGCCGCACTGCTACACCGGGGACATTCCCAAAGGCGTGCCCATGCTGACGTATTTTGTGCGCGTCTTTGCCGACTACATCCGCGGCGCCGCGCCGAAGGGCGCGGACCTGGATAGCTGGCGGTAAGAAGGATGGGAGTGCACGCGCGGCGACACGGCATGCTCTTAGGATCCCGTGTGGCGCGAGCTGGAGCCCGGAAGCGGCGATACGATGGACAACGAGCAGCTTTCCAGCTCAGAAATGAACCTTCAAAAATCTCGTTTCGTGGCACCGTCCATCAGGGTCGTGATCGACGCTCATATCAGTTGCGTTTCACACTTTCCCGGTTGCGCCTGAGGCCCCTTTCGGCAACGTCCTCGAACCGACAGAATCTAATCCACCATCGAAGGAGAGGATTGGTGCAGGTATGAAGATCGCAATCATTGGTTCCGGCCGCATCGGCGGCTTGGTTGGAAAACTGTGGGCGCAGGCGGGCCACCAGGTTCGTTTCAGCTCCCGCCACCCGGATGGTCTCGATGAACTTGTCGCGGAGAGCGGGCCCAACGCCTCGCGTAGTTCCATCGGGGAGGCGTTGGCTTTCGGAGAGGTTGTCCTGATTTCGATACCCTACGGATCGTTGCCCGCCTTCGGACATCAGTACGGCTCACAGCTCTCGGGAAAGATCGTGATGGAGACGGGTAATCCTTATCCGGAGCGAGATGGCGATGTGGCCAGACAGGTGCTTGAGTCCGGTCTCGGCACGGGTCACTGGTCCGCACGGTGGTTGCCGGGCGCCCGACTGGTCCGCGCTTTCAATTCTGTTTGGGACCGGACGCTTGCGCGCGAAGCGCATCGGACTCCGCCGCGGATCGGTGTGCCGTTGGCAGCGGACGATACCCAGGCAATGGGAATTGTCGCCGGTCTAGTGCGCGACGCCGGATTTGATCCTGTGTTGGTCGGAGCGTTAGCACGCGCTCGCGAGTTCGACGTCGGGACACCCGTTTACAACACGAACATGTCCGGCCCCGAGGTGCGAAGGGCTCTCGGCGTGCCGGAGGCCGGAACGGCGTCGTAGTAAGCTGCGCGGGCGAATTGTCGGCCACTCGAGGAGAGTCCGCCGGAACGGCACCTGTGTGCCGGAATCCGGCCCTCGAACGATATCGGAAGCCAACAGAAGGCTCTTTCCGCTCCAAGGTCACGGGCGGACTTGGAAGCCCTCACCACGGCACGCGAGTCGCGCCAGACACGGCGCACGATCGCCAACACCGGATCTGCGGAATTGATCGCTACCGTTTGACGGCGAGCACGAACTGGGCGGACAACCGCCGGTTCTCCAGAATCGTCTGGATGGTGACCACGCTCTGTGAATCGGGCGCGTTGGCGTCGGCGGAAATCGTGAGGTCCTGGCTGACCGCAAACTTAACGACGGATGCCGCCATCGGCCCCTGCACGCCTGACGGCAGACCATTGAAGTACAGAGCCGCCGGCTCCTGAGGACCCTGCGCGAAATTCAGCGTGATTTTGCCCGACGCTCCAGGCTTGATGGTCAGGCGCTGCGGGTCGATCCGCAGCGGGGCCTCCTGCGCCTGCGGAGTCCTCTTGGGCTGTTTACGACCGAAGAACTCATCGGGCTCGAACTCGAAGGATAAACCGGCGAAGATCGCGGCTGTTTTGTCGGCGCCGCGCGGTCCCACCACTGCGCCCACCTGTCCCTGTACGAATACCTTCACCGTGGGGCTGTCGTTAGGGTCCTTCTGGATCTCAAGCTGGACCGTCCCCCCGGCATTGACGCCCGCCTGCACCGTGTTGGGATTGCCCGGGGCGCCGCCGTCCAGCGGAAATTGAACGTAGGGCTGCAGCCACAAATCGGCTGTCAGCTTGAGGTTTTCCGAAAGCTCCACCTCCTTCACCTCCGCTCGCGTGATCTGATAATAGGCCTGCAGATTCCGTCCCACTACCGGCGAATGCAGCGGTGTTACGATCTGAGCCCCTCCCGTATGCTCCCAATGCCCGGGCAAAAATTCGTCCGGCAAACGGCTGGTCTGCCAGGTCGCCTGCATCACGAACACCACGCTGGCGCCGGTCTTGTCGTACTGAATCCCGAGTTGCTCGGCGATGTTATCGAGCTTGGTCGTACGCTTCGCCGGAGGCGATTCGGGGCCCGGTTGAGTCCTGGTGCTCGGCGACGCGGGATCTGCTGGAGTGCCCGGAGGAGTCGCCGTTCCGATGTTCTCCCGCCGCACGATGATGACGGTGACTTTATACAGCGGGAAGAGCGCGTCCCATGTCTCTGCACCCACGATGCCGTCGTCCGGAATCCCGCAACGGCGCTGGAATCGGATCACGGCCTTCTCCGTCAGCGGTCCGAACATGCCGTCAGTCTCCAGCCCCGCGTCCGCCGGCGTGTCGTAAATCGGCATCCGGAATTTGTGTGAATCCTGCTTGGTCTTGGCGTAACGCTGGCGCGCTCCCTCGCCCCAGTAGTAGCCCCAAAGGTCCGGATATTCGCGTTCCGAAAGCTCTCGGTACCCAGGCTCCCACGGCGCGTAGTACCGCGGACGAGACAGGTGATAATTCAATGCTGCTTGAACGACTCGGACATCCTCTCCAAAATCGCCCACCCCAATGATTCGTCGCAGCGATCCCATTAGCCGGGATTATACGATGGCCTCCGGGCGGGGCGCTTTCACCTGGTACTATCCAGCGTGCGTTCGCGTACAGCTACTTCCTGCCGTGACCTCGGCGCGCGCCGCTCCCAAGCGCTGCCGGCTCCAATTGGGCGGAGGTGCCGAAATCAGGATGGTCCATTGTGCCGAGAACCAGTATAGGCATCTGCTCGGCGGCAAGCTTGGGCCTCACCCGATACCGCCGCACCGGGAGGTTTTCAGAGTCGCAACAAAACAACTCTGAGCCACGCGTTTCGTTTTCCATATCTTCTCCCCTCAGGCCTTCGTACTTTTCGCGGCCTTCTTGATCAGGGGTGCGGCCTTCTTTGCATCGTCCTCCGTCTCGAAACCGATGACTGCTGCAAACTTCCTCCCGATGACCTGCGCGACAAAGAAGGCGATATTGATGCCGCCGGCACCGATGATTTGCGCAATGGTGTAACCCAATCCCGGCTTGTTGTCGCCCTCCACCAGCAGCGTCGGAATAGCTGCAGCGCTCAGTCCCGCCGCGCCCGCGGCGGCTACTAATTTCTTGCCCGCGATTGGGAAGACCTCAATCGCCGCCCTTCCCTTGGCGGTGGGGTGCCGATAGCCCATCATAATCTTGAGGTCCGCACCGGCCTTGGCAGGCGGTTCGATGGTGCTGGCAAGCGTCCCCGGCTTGTTGTCGACCTCGCTTCGCCACAAGATGATCTTCTTGACGGTGATTGGCATGTTTTGCCTCCAGAAAATTCTTCACGCGCCACGTCCCCTTGGCTCCGGGGTGGCGCTCATGGAGAGTCCGCACCGCTCAAGCAGGCCCTCCACCAACGTCAGCCGGCGGCGCAGTTCGTCCCGATAGGTTCGATGATGGGTGTGCCGGATCTCAATTAGCAGCCTGGTGTGTGCCGCTTCCAGCAGTTCGGCTGGGATCGCAAACTCCTCGCTGGTAAGGTGGAGAGGCTCATGGGTAATTGAGTTCATAAGAATCTTCTTTTCGCAGATGCCTGTTCTGTTCCATTTGACGCCGACCGTGGCGAGGCTTCAAGCATCGAGCGCAGGTGCCGATCATTTCGAAGACAACTTAGGACCTCCATCGGACTTCCACTGGTGCCGGCCAAAGGCATCCCCGGCCGTCTGACAGATGCGGATAATCTGTTCATCGATTTCCTGCAATTCCAAATCAAGTAGTTCACCCCAAACGATCCGATCCTCGGTGGTCCTCCCGAAATCTGTGTCGCCGCGATATGCCCGCTCGGCATCCAGGTGTTCCAGACAGTACTTTTCTTCGGTCAAACGCTGCCCCGTCGCGCTCCCGACGCATGCCTCAAATTTCTCCTGGCCGGCGTCGCTCGGCCGAGTCGAACAAGGAAAACGCTGATCGGCTGGTGTCCGCGTGCCCGGGAAAAGGGCATCCGCGATCAACGCAATGACAAGCCCGACTACCAGCCCTCCGATAATCGCAGCAACGCCATAAGGCGCCCACCTCAGTCCCAGCGCACGCGCTCCGAAAGCGGAAGGGATGCTGAACACCAGCCCGAGCACGAACCCGCGCTTCCACCAGCATGTCGATCCTGCGGTAGCGCCAATGCTGAAGCCCAGGAACACGTTGCTGAGCAGGATCCACGCCAGCCCGTACCAAGGAATCGAGACGGCGAATCCACACTCTGCCAACCCCCAGCTCTGGAAACCAAAGATCGCCCCCAAGCCGGTGGCCAGCAGGATCCTGCGGATCGCCGATCGATCTGGTCTTGCCACCAGATCCAATTCCGGTAAACGAATCACGTCCCCCACCTTTGCGACCTGCCTGAGGCCGCACGACTTCAGTGCGGGTCCGTAGCAAATATAGGTCAACAGACTCCGAAATGCAATAGCTCGCTCCGCGTCTGTCAACGCCTGTGCAACGCCTCGGTGCCCAGCCAGCCAGTTGCGTGTCTCACTGCACCGTCCGCGATCCCACCGCCGGCGAGGAAGGCGGGGAAGGCAAAAGGCGTAAAGAAACTGGGCTGCCGTTGACACGTTGTCCGGCTCCATGAATAATTGGGTCTGCCGCGCTGTTGCAACCTGGCGGGGAGGGATCGCGCTTTGAACGACGGGGAGAAACACTCCGGCTACCGGCCACCGATAGGGAAAAAGGTCCCCTTATGGACCAGAGTGTTGAGCAAGCTCTTTTCCTGGACTCTGATCGGGCTTGGCTTGATCCTTCTCGCGAGCGGAGTTCTCCTCGGTCTCGGCCAGCTTGCCGTTCTGACGTCGTGGCCGGTCGCGGAGGCCCAGGTCACCAGCAGCCGCGTACTCTACCAGGACGGAAGCTACCAGCCGGAAGCTGAGTTTCGCTACACGGTGGACGGTAGGCAGTATGTTGCCAGGACGCTCCTCGTGTCCGGCCTGAGCGGCTATCCTCACGCAAAGGGAATCGCGGATCGCTACTCTCCGGGAACCCGGCACGCCATCCGCTACGATGCCCGCCGCCCCGAACAGATCGTCGCCAATGCCGGTTACACCCTGAATTTCTTTCGGCGGCCTTTCCTGGTGGTTGTCATGGGTGGGATCGTCCTCTTCCTTGGGTGGTGGCTGTTTCTCCGCACCCGAGCAGCGCCCAGAAAGCTCTCCCCGGCCCAGACCTGGCTGGTCGTCGGCGCGTTCATCGGCGCGGTGGGGACAGTCTTTCTCGCCATCGGAAGCTGGAAAGCCTACACGGATTACAGGGTCGTGAAGACTTGGCCGGCCGCCGATGCGCAGGTCGAGAGCAACCGGGTTCGACGCTATTACAGGTCCACTTCCAAGACCAGCGGCACCTACAATTACCAGGTGATTGTGGAATTCCGCTATGTGGCTGAGGGAAGGGAGTTGGTGAGTCCGTCAGCGGAGGATTTCAACTTTCCCCACGAAGCGGAGCAGGAGCGCGCGCGGTTCGCGCCAGGGAGCCGGCATGAAATCCGCTACAACCCTGCGGATCCGAACGAGATTCGCTTCAATGTGAATCCCGCCGATTTCAGCATGGCCATGGAGTGCATCTTCCCGGGGATGGGGCTGTTGTTTGCCGCCATCGGCGCGGCGGTCGTCTACCTGTCGCGCGCCAGGGGCACCCAAACCACCATATCGTCGGCACCGCACCGCCAAGCCCATAAAAGAGCGCGGCGTCAGCGGGGACCAATCGGATAACCCGCCAAACCTCAGCGGCCTGTGGCTAAACGGGGGCCAGCCTTGACTCCGCTTGCATAACGCGCCCCAAACGGCCTTGTGGGAAGTCTGGACCCGGACCGCCGGCCACCCGGAAATTTCCCGCCACCTCACCCGCGTGCTCTCCACGGATCTCTCGCTCTCGCGTCTGCTGTCGTACGCCATTCGATGTCATCCCGGCGCCTCTCACGCTGGTGGTCCGAACACCAGAGCGTTTTCACCTCCATCCCTTGCCGTGGGTCGATTATTCTCTCCCGGTTTAGCCTGAAACCAGCGCCCGGATGGCGGAGACGTTCTTTCAGAGATATGCTTGTGGCCATGGCAAACGCCCGAGCCCATTTGCATTTGAATTACAGCCGGCGCGGTTTCCTTGGGGCTGTCGCCGCTGCAAAGGTCGTCAAACCGGCCCGCGCGCAGACAGGGGCATCCGGACAACCTATCGTCTGCCGCGTGATCGACCGGGATTCAGGACGGCCGGTTCCGGCCCGCGTGCGCCTCGTAGATGAGCATTCCAATGAAGTGGTACCCCTGGGGCATGTGCCCGCCCTTGCTGAGGACGCGCAGGAAGGGGACGTGCGCTTCCAGGGACGGCGTTATTCCTATGTTGACGGCGAGTTCCGGGTGGACCCGCGGCGGCTGCCTTTGCAGTACCAGGTCCTGAAGGGTTACGAGTATGGCATCGCGGGTGGCGAGTTGAGTGCCGCGCTGATCCGCGACGGCATGTTCACGATTCCGCTCTCCCGCTGGTCGGCAGTCGCGGATGGAGGATGGTATAGCGGCGATATCCATATTCATCACATCGCTCCCAAAACATGCCGGCTGGAGATGGATGCCGAGGACCTGAACGTCGCCAACATCCTGACCTCCGATTTCACCCGGGATCGGGCGGAGTTCGAAGGCAGGCTGAACGCTTACTCGAGCGGCAAGAGTCTGATTTACGTCAACCAGGAGTTTCGCAGCGATCACTTCGGCCACATGTGCCTGCTGAACCTGAAGCAACTGATCGAGCCGGTGGCGACCCGTCAGCCCGATGCGTATCCACTGCACGCGCAGGTCTGCGACCGCGTGCACGCTCAGGGCGGTTATGTCTCGTGGGCGCATTTCCCGAGCATGCCGGCGCTCGAAAGCCCGCTGGATGTGGCCCTGGAGAAGTTGGATGGCCTGGAGATTCTGTGCGTGCTGGAGCCGCGGGAATTGCCGGTATTCGTCCGCAAACAGGTGCCGGAAATGGGCGCCAACAGCGGGCTGCGGATGTGGTACCGGTATCTGAACTGCGGCTTCCGGCTGGCTGCCACCGCAGGCACGGACAAAATGACTACGTTCGTGACCGTGGGAGCGAACCGCGTCTACGCCAACGTGGACGGCGATTTCAATTATGAGAATTGGGTGTACGCACTAAAGCGGGGACGCACATTCGTGAGCAACAATCCCATCATGACGTTCACGGTGAACGGGCGGGAGCCGGGCGCGCACCTCGCGCTGGCTGCCGGGAAGGATCGGGCGCTCGAAATTCTCGCGCGCGCAGAATCGCAGCTACCTTACGACAAACTGGAAATCGTGCGCAACGGCGAAGTTATCGCATCGGCGTCACCGAGCGGTCCGCGCCATACAGCCGAGATCCGGCTGGAGTATCCCCTTCGCGGAAGTTGCTGGATCGCGGCGCGCGCCATGGAGGACCTGGGGCGGTATCCGGCCGTGAATTTCAGCGAAATCCACCGCAGCGAAGGGACACTGTTCAGCAGCCTGTACGGAACGCGGCGCCCGGAAAACGTCTTCGCCCACACGTCGCCCGTCTATGCCACTGTCGACGGCAAGCCGATCCGGAGTTGGGACGACGCGCAATACTATGTTGGCTATATGCAGCACGCCATCGACTGGCTGAAAGCGGAAGCACGGTTCGCCAGCGCCGAGGACAGGAAGTCTTCCATCGCAGCCTTCGAACACGCCAAAGCCGTGTACCAACAGCGGGCGCGCGAAGGCAGGTAAACAGTGCGCGGGTAGAATATTTTCGAAATGTCCAGGGCATTACCTTTGCGACAAGCAGGCCGCCTCTCTGAGGCAGTTTCCTGCGCCTGTAAGCTCAACCTCGCGGTGATTCGTCTACGAGGCGGGTTTCGGGTGCTCGACGACGATCACGTTGGGTCTTGAGACTGCGGCGTCCACTTTAGTACGTGCGGGTGCCGTTGACGCGGGCACGGGCGCGGTAGACCGATCCGCCGGCGGTGATGTAGAGATCTCGGAAGCCTTCGCCCCAGTTGCAGTTGCCCGCAGGCTTGGGGACCGGGATGGTCTCCAACTGCTTGCCATGCACCTGGTCCATGTAGAGGGAGACGATGTCGCAGGGCGGCGGATAGTAGCGGTCGTTGATCCAGTAGCCTTCCAGAAAGCGGGTGATGAAATTGTCGGAGTGGGAGCGGACGTGATAGGTAGTGGAGAGGGCGGCGATGCGCGGCCGCCGCTCCGGGGCTGCTGCCAGGGGCAGGGCCGCTGCGCCGGCAAGGAATTGGCGCCGGTTCATTTTTCCGCGGCCTCCTCAACGGCGCGCATCACGCGCAGCAGGTTCTCGCCCATGATCTTGCGAATGTCCTCATCGGGGTAGCCCATGCCGATCAATCCGCGCACCAATTCCGGGTACTTGGAAACGTCTTCCATACCGGCCGGCACCATGCCGGAAACGCCGTCGAAATCGGAACCAAAGCCGACGTGATCGGCGCCGGCGACCTTGACGGCATGATCGATCATGCGGAGCGCGGCATCGATCCCAACTTTCGGCAACTCCGCGCGGTAGCGCTCCTGAATGGCGCGCTTCATCTCCCAACGGCGCGAGTTTCCGCCGTTCAAGCCGAGCATGTCGGCAATGTCGCGGTCCCTCTGATCGCGGAATTGCGCAAATGCATCGTACGCCTTGCGGTCGAGATAGGCGACGTTGAAATTGATGTTGACCACGCCGCCCTTGGAGGCGAGCGCGCGGATCATATCGTCGCTCATATTGCGCGGGATGTCGCACAGCGCCCGCAACGAGGAATGCGAGGCGATCACCGGCGCGCGGCTGACTTCCAGCGCGTCGTAGAAGGTCTTGTCGGAGACGTGCGAAATGTCCACCATCATGCCCAGGCGGTTCATCTCGCGCACCACCTCGCGGCCGAAAGCGGAGAGACCGTTGTGGGCGGCGACATCCGCGCTGGAGTCGGCCCAGTCGTTGGTCTTGAAGTGCGTCAGGGTCATGTAACGCACGCCCAGGCGGTAGTAGTTGCGCAGCATGGGCAGACTATCCTGGATCATGTGGCCGCCTTCCACACCCATCAGGGCAGCAACCTTGCCGGCGCGATGAATGCGGCGGATATCCTCGGCGGTGAGGGCCACTTCAAGATCGGATGCGTGCTGCCGGGCCTGCTGGTGGACTGCGTCGATCAACTCGAGCGCGCGCGGGATCCAGAGGTGCGACGGAAAATTCTGCGGCTCGACGGGGATGCCGAAGAAGACGGCGCCGACGTGACCGCGCCGCAGACGCGGGATATCGGCCTGGTTATAGCTGTGCTCTTCGCCGAGATTGTAGCCCTCATCGACGATGTACCAGGGCGTATCGACATGCGTATCGATCAGAACGGCTTCGCGTAGCAACCGGTTGAGGCGTTCAGTTGCAGTCTGGGCCGAAGCCAAAGCAAGCGAAGCCAGCAGCAGCATCAGGGAACGCATATACGCGAACGACTGTATCATTTCTCTACTGAAGCTGCCACCGCGTTCGAGACGAGTCGCAGAAATAGCCCACCATCCACCGTTAAAGGGCGGCCCGTCAAGATCACGCAGATTAAGCCCGTTTCCGGATCGGCCCATTCCATAGTTCCGGATGCGCCCAGGTGGCCAAATACGGCTGGCGACGCCAGGTCGCCGAACTCCTTACCCTGGGAACGGCCCAGCCTCCAGCCCAGTCCCCAGGGCGCGTTCAAATTCGGGTTCTGATCGGAAATCATCGCTTTCACCGTCGCCGGACTGAGGACTCGCTTTCCGGAGTAAGTGCCGTTGTTCAGAAAGGTCTGGAGCAGGATCGCCAGATCCATCGTAGTGGTGTGCATGCCTCCCCAAGGATGCCCCATGTTCCGCCAGTATTCGGTGTTGGCTCCCCAGCTTGCCAAATCTCTGGGGTCGCCGGACTCCTGGATCTGTACTGTGTCGCCAATCCGCATGTGACCCAGCCCGAGCGCGCTGTGCTCCATTCCGAGCGGTCCGAAGATCTCTTTCTGCTCGAAATCGCGCAACGGCATTCCCGAGATCCGTTCGGCGATTTGAGCCGCGAGTAGGATTCCCATGCTCTGATAATGGAATGCCGTGCCGGGGCTGAACAGCAGCGGAGTCGTGCAGGTGCGTTTGACGAACTCGCTAAGCGGCGCATGGGCACGGCGCAACTCGATATTTTCCGGCAGCATATCGGGCAGACCGGAAGTATGCGCCAGCAGATCCAGCACGCGCACCTTCGGTCTCTCGCCTCCCGTGAATTCCGGCAAGTATCTGGAGACCGGCTCACTCAGCGAAACCTTGCCGCGTTCGACGAGAATCATCAGTGCCGTGGCGGTCACAGGTTTGGTGAGAGAAGCGACGAGGTAGACCGAATCGGGTTTCACGGGCGCCGATCCAGGCTGCTGCGAACAGTGACCAAAGCCCTTGTACAGAACGATGGTTCCACGTCGCGCAACGAGGATCGAAACAGCCTGCAGACCCCCCTGCCGAA
>Ga0326728_10020195_pt1 | contig 12760 bp, 26 predicted proteins | sample MB3enrmetagenome_FD_207602 | JGI IMG/M metagenome (GOLD analysis project Ga0326728, IMG submission 207602) | Lab enriched peat soil microbial communities from McLean, Ithaca, NY, United States - MB31MN | ecosystem: Environmental > Terrestrial > Soil > Wetlands > Peat | place: USA: New York...
TTCAGGAGGATGTGGGTGATATCCTCCCAGACCCCGGGCATGGCGGTGAATTCATGCTGAACACCCTTGATCCGGACATTGGTGACGGCCGCGCCCTCGATGCTGCTGAGCAGCACCCGGCGCAAGGCATGACCACAGGTCGTGGCGAAGCCGCGCTCGAATGGATAGGCGACGAATTCGCCGTAAGAGCCCGTCTTCGAGCCCGCACTCACTTCCGCGAAACGCGGACGCTGGAAATCGCTGATGTTCAGCATTCCTGTCCCCTCACTTGCTGTAGAGTTCGACGATAAGCTGCTCGTTAATGTCTAGAGGCACATCCTCCCTGCTGGGAGCCGCGATCACGGTTCCCTTGAAGGCGCCGGCGTCCAGGCTGAGCCACTGGGGAATGCCGCGGCCGGCCGCGGTCTCCAGGGAGGACTTGACGAAATCGTTCAGCCGGGCCCGGGCGGAGATCTCGATGCTCTCTCCGGCCTTGGTCTGGTAGCTGGGGACGTCGACCCGCTTCCCGTTCACCAGGATGTGGCCGTGCATCACCATCTGCCGGGCTGCGGCGCGGCTGGGGCAGAACCCGAGCCGGAACACGACGTTGTCCAGGCGGCATTCCAGGAAGGCGAGCAGGTTGTGGCCGGTCACGCCCTTCTTGGCCTCGGCGCGCTGGAAATAAAGGCTGAACTGCTTCTCCAGCACCCCGTAGATCCGCTTGACCTTCTGCTTTTCCCGCAGCTGCAGGGCGTAGCCGGTGGGCTTCTTGGCCTTGGCGGCGCCGTGCTGGCCGGGGATCTTGCCCTTGCGGGTCTCGAACGAGCACTTCTCCTTGAAGCAGCGCTCGCCCTTCAAATACAGTTTCATCCCCTCGCGGCGGCAGAGGCGGCAGACGGCATCAGCATATCGAGCCATGGTTCTCCTCCTCTCTTAGACCCGGCGCCGCTTGGGGGGGCGGCAGCCATTGTGTGGAATGGGGGTGACGTCGCGGATGCTGGTCACCGAGATGCCGGCGGCATTCAGGGCGCGGATGGCGCTTTCGCGGCCCGCGCCGGGGCCCTTCACGCGCACGTCCACGGACCGGATGCCCTGCTCCTTGGCGGCCTCGGCGGCGACGCCCGCCGCGATCTGGGCGGCGAACGGCGTGCCCTTGCGGGTGCCCCGGAAGTTCTGGTTCCCGGAGGAAGCCCAGGAGAGCATGTTGCCCAGCGGATCGGAGATTGAAATGATGGTGTTGTTGAACGAAGCCTGGATGTGCGCCACGCCGTGGGGCACGTTTCGTTTTTCCTTTTTCTTGACCACCTTCTTGCCGGCGGTCTTCGACTGAGTCTTGGCCATGTCAGATCCTCAACCTTACTTCTTCTTGCCGGCGACGGTCTTGCGCTTGCCCTTGCGGGTCCGCGCGTTGGTGTGCGTGCGTTGGCCACGGACGGGCAGCCCCTTGCGGTGGCGGAGCCCACGGTAGCAGCCGATGTCCATCAGCCGCTTGATGTCCAGGCCGATGTTCTTGCGGAGGTCGCCCTCGACCGTCTCTTCGGCGGTGATGACCCGCCGGATCCGGCCCACTTCCTCCTCGGTGAGATCCCGCACCTTGGTGCCGAAATCCACCTTGGCCCGGGTCAGGATGCTCTGCGCCTTGGGCCGCCCGATGCCATAAATGTACGTCAGCGCGATCTCGACGCGCTTGGCGATCGGCAGATCGATGCCTGAGATGCGTGCCATGCTTGCTCCTTAACCTTGGCGCTGCTTGTGCTTAGGGTTCTTCTTGCAGATGATCCGGTTGATGCCTTCGCGCCGGACCACCTTGCAGTGCTCGCACAACTTCTTGATGGAGGGCTTGACTTTCATGAATTCCCCCAAAGGGACATAGGGTCGTTACTTGAATCGGTAGATGATGCGTCCCCGGCTGAGGTCGTAGGGCGTGACCTCCACCAGGACCCGGTCACCAGGAAGGATGCGGATGAAATTCTTTCTCATCTTGCCGCTGATGTGCGCAAGCACCTGGTGCTTGTTCTCCAGCTCAACCCGGAACACGGCATTGGGCAATGACTCCACCACTGTGGCTTCGAGCTCAATGGCTTCTTCTTTGCTCAAGCTTGCTCCTGGAAGAGGTGGACCAGCTGGTCGTAGATCTCGTCCGGAGGCCGGTTTCCTTCCACGAACCTGTAGTTGGGCATTCCCTGGTAGAAGGCCTGGAGGGGCTTGAAGGTCTTGTTGAATTCAACCATCCTGCTCCTGAAGGCCTCGGTGGTATCGTCCGCCCTGTGCTTCAGCGGGCTGCCGCACAAATCGCAGACCCCCTCCACCCGGGGCGCCTTGCTGTTCAGGTTGTAGATGGCTCCGCAACTGTTATTGCTGCAGACCCTTCGGTTGACAACCCGTGCCTCCAGTTCCTGCTCGCGGATCTCGATGTCCACCACGAAACCCAAAGCGATTCCCTGTACGGAGAGGAAAGTCTGCAAGGACTCAGCTTGGGATAGGGTTCGGGGATAGCCGTCGAACAGCACGTCACCGGTTTCGTCCTGCAGCCGCGCGAAGACGATCCCGTTCACCGTGTTGTCATCCACCAGCATGCCACTGGCCATGAGGGCCTTGACCCGCAGGCCGATCTCCGTTCCTTTCGAAACGGCATCTCTCAGAATATCACCCGTAGACAGGTGTATCAAAGACCTTTTTTCCACCAGGCGTTTGGCCTGGGTTCCTTTTCCGCACCCTGGCGGGCCGATCAGGATGTGCACTTTCATCGCGTGCGCCCTCCCGCCCGGGCCAGGCGGCCGCCGCGGATCCGTCCCTTTTCCAGGAATCCGTCATAGCGACGCATCACCTGGTAGCTTTCCAACTGGGCCACAGTGTCCAGGGCCACCCCCACGACGATCAGGAGCGAGGTGCCGCCGTAGTAGAAATTGAGTCCCGGCATGCTGTTGGTGATCACCGTCGGCACGATGGACACCAGGGCCAGGTACACCGCGCCGGCGAAGGTGAGCTTGGACAGGATGCTGTCCATGTAGACGCTGGTCTCCCGTCCCGGCCGGATGCCGGGGATGTACCCGCCGGACTTCTTCATGTTGTCGGCGGTCTCGTCCGGATTGAAGACGATGCTGGTATAGAAGAAAGCGAAGAAGATCACTACCGCCACGAACACCGGCAGGTAGATCCAGAAGTTCACCTGGGGATTGACGTAGGCGGCCATCTTGCCCAGCCATTCCCAGCGGGTGAACTGGGCAATGGTGGCGGGGAAGAAGATCACCGAGCTGGCGAAGATCACCGGCATGACCCCGGCGGTGTTGACCTTGAGCGGCAGGTAGGAGCTGCGCTGGCTGGCCATGCTGGAGGAGTCCACCCGCCGGGCATAGTGGATGGGGATCCGGCGGTAGGCGTTCTCCACCAGCACCACTGCCAGCAGCACTGCGGTCATCGCCACCAGCAGCAGCACGAAGACGCCCGGAGGTGCCACATTGCCCTTGTTCTGCAATGAATTCTTCAACATGGTGCCGATGGTGATCAGCCCGCGCGGCAGGCCGGCGACGATGCCGGCGAAGATCAGCAGCGAGATGCCGTTGCCGATGCCCCGGTCGGTGATCTGCTCGCCGATCCACATCACGAAGATGGAACCCACCGACAAGGTGAAGGCGCACAGGAATTTGAATCCCATTCCCGGGATGATCACCACGTCCGGCCCCAGGCTTTGGGCCAGGGAGGCTACGCCGAAGCCCTGGATGAACGCCAGCCCCACGGTCAGGTAGCGGGTCCACTGGTTGATCTTGTTCCGCCCGGCTTCGCCCTCCTTCTTCTGGAGGTTCTCCAGGGTCGGGACCACGGCCCCCATCAGCTGCAGCACGATGCTGGCGGTGATGTAGGGGGTGATCCCCAGGGCGAAGATTGAGAACTTCTTGAAGGCCCCGCCGGAGAACAGGTCCACCACGCCGAGCAGGTCTCCCGCCTTGCCCAGGTTCCTGGCCAGGGCCTCGGGGTTCACGCCCGGGACCGAGACGTGCACGCCGAGCCGGTAGATCACCAGCATGACCAGCGTGAAGATCAGGCGCTTGCGGAGTTCGGGGTTGGTGAAGATCTGGCGGAGCTTTTCCATCCTGGTTGAACCCTATTTGGCCGGCGGCTGGGCGCAGGGCGGCTCTTGGACAGTGCCCCCGGCAGCCAGGATGGCTTCACGGGCGCCTTTGGTGACGCGGTCGGCCACGACGGTGACCTTGTGGGTCAGCTCGCCGCTCTTGAGCACCACGATCCCGCCCACGGCGGATTTAAGGAGCTTCTTGTCCCGCAGCGATTCCAGGCAGACCGTCTCGCCTTCGGCGAAGTGGGTGGAAATGAACGTGAGGTTCAGCTCCTGCAGGACCACCGCGTGGATGTTGGTGAACCCGCGCTTGGGCAGCCGGCGGTGGAGGGGCATCTGGCCGCCTTCGAATCCGCGCTGACGGGAATAGCCCCTGCGGGACTTCTGGCCCTTTTCGCCCCGGCCGGCGGTCTTGCCGTTGCCGGAGCCCTTGCCGCGGCCCACGCGCTTGCGATCCTTGACGGCGCCCGGAGCGGGCTGGAGTTCATTGAGTTTCATGACTTACCCCTTCACCGTGACGTCGATGGCGTAGGGCATGAGCTTGACCATGCCGTGCACATTGGGCGTGTATTCGCACTCCCGGGTGTCCCCCACCTTCTTCAGGGCGAGGGTCTGGAGGAAGGCTTTGTGCTTGGGTACCATGCAGATCCTTGAGCACTTGAGGGTCAGGACGACCTGCTTTCCGATGAATTCCGACATGCTAGGCCTCCGCCTGGTCCAGGCCGCGGTTGACCAGGGTCGTGTAGGGATCCATGAGGTTCTTGAACCCTTCGAAGGTCGCGCGGACGACGTTGTGGGGATTGGAGGAGCCCAGGCTCTTGGTGAGCACGTTGCGGATGCCGGCGGCTTCCATGATGGCGCGGACCGCGGCCCCGGCGATGACGCCGGTGCCCTCGGGGGCGGGCTTGAGAAGCACCGAGCCGGACCCGAAGCGCCCGGTGACGGGATGGGGCAGGCTGCCATTGGGGGAGACCGGGACCTTGATCATGTTGCGCTTGGCGCTCTCGATGCCCTTCTTGATGGCGGAAGTCACTTCCAGCGCCTTGCCCAGGCCGAAACCGACCTTGCCGTTGCCATCGCCCACCACCACCAGGGCGGAGAAGGAGAAGTTCTTGCCTCCTTTCACCACTTTGGTGACCCGGCCGACGTAGATGACCTGGTCCTTCATTTCGCCCGGCTGGGACGTTTCCTGCTGGTGCCTGGATTCGGTCGTGGTGGTTGCCATTGCCCCTCCTCAGAACTCGAGCCCGGCTTGGAGGGCGCTGTCAGCCAGCGCCTTGACGCGGCCGTGATAGACATATCCGTTGCGGTCGAACACCACGCTGGTGATGCCCTTCTCCTTGAGCCGGGCCGCGATGCTGGCGCCCACGGCCTTGGCGGCGGCAATGTTGCAGCCGTTCTTCAGGGTCGAGCGCAGGTCCTTCTCGAGGCTGCTGGCGGCAGCCAGGGTGACCCCCTTGGAGTCGTCCACGACCTGGACGTAGATCCGCTTGAGGCTCTTGAAAACGGTGAGGCGGGGCCGTTCGGCGGTCCCGGAGATGCGCCCGCGGATGCGGGCCTTGGTCTTCTGGCGGCGAAGTGCGAGATCGTTTGCCATGGCTACCCCCTACTTCCCGGTCTTGCCAGCCTTGCGGCGGATGACTTCACCTGTGTACTGGACCCCCTTGCCCTTGTAAGGCTCGGGTTTGCGGAACTTGCGGATGTCGGCGGCCACCTGGCCGACCAGCTGCCGGTCGATTCCGGTCACGGTGAGGTGGGTGTTCTTTTCCACGCCGATGGTGATGCCGGCGGGAGCGGCGTAGTTGATCGGGTGGCTGTACCCGAGGTCCAGCCTCAGGACCCCGCCGTCCATGGCGGCCTTGTAGCCGACGCCGACGATGTCCTTCTTCCAGCCCGCCGTCACTCCGAGGACGGCATTCTGGATCAGGGCCCGGGCCAGGCCGTGGAAGGCCCGGAACCGGGCTTCGTCGGAGGCGCGGGTGAGGTTGACGGAGTCGGCCTTCACTTCGACGGAGATCCCGGTGGGAATCGGGCAGCTCAGGCTGCCCTTGCTGCCCTCGACGACGGCCTCAGCCCCGTGGACGGTCACCTTGACGCCTTTCGGCAGTGCCACTGGCTTTTTTCCGATGCGTGACATGATGGGTTCCTTGGAATGGGTTGAGGGGCGCGGGTTCTACCAGACGTGGGCCAGAATTTCACCGCCCAGGTTCTGCTTGCGGGCTTCCTTGCCGGTGAGCAGGCCCTTGGGGGTGGTGAGGATGGCGATGCCCAGGCCGCCGTGGACGTCGGGGATCTCCTTGACTCCGGCGTAGACGCGCAGCCCGGGGCTGGAGATCCGCTTGAGCCCGTGGATGACCGGTTCCCCCGTCCGGACGTACTTGACGCTGAGGATGAGGTACTTGCGGCCTTCGTGCTCCACAGCCTTGTAGCCGTGGATGTAGCCTTCCTGCTTCAGAATGGCCGAGAGGCGCTCCTTCATCTTGCTGGAGGGGATGACCACGGCGTCGTGGCCGGCCATGATGCCGTTGCGCAGGCGGGTGAGGTAGTCGGCGATCGGATCGGTGTTCATGGTTGCCTCTCCTTACCAGCTGGACTTCTGCACGCCCGGAAGCTCGCCGGCCAGAGCGTGCTTGCGGAAGCACAGCCGGCAGAGCTCGAACTTGCGCATGTAGCCCCTGGGCCGGCCGCAGCTCTTGCAGCGGTTGCGGTGCTGGCTCGAGAACTTGGGTTTGATACTGTCTTTGTAACGTTTGCAGTTGCTGGCCATGTGGGCTCCTTGCTACTTGCGGAAAGGCATGCCCAGGTGGGCGAGGAGCGCGCGGGCTTCGGAGTCCGTGGGCGCCGAGGTGACGAAGGTGATGTTCATACCCTTGATTTTTTCAACCTTGGAATAATCGATCTCCTGGAAGATCAACTGGTCCTTGAGGCCCAGGGTGTAGTTGCCCCGGCCGTCGAAGGACTTGGTGGGCACCCCGCGGAAGTCACGCACCCGGGGCAGCGACAGGGTCACCAGGCGGTCGAAGAACTCCCACATCCGGGGTCCGCGCAGGGTGACCATGCAGGCGATCGGCATGCCGGCGCGCAGCTTGAACTGGGCGACGCTCTTCTTGGCCTTGCGCACCACGGCCTTCTGGCCGGCAATGGCGGTCAGTTCGTCCACGGCGGTATCCAGCACCTTGATGTTCTGGATGGCGTCGCCGACGCCCATGTTGATGACGATCTTCTGCAACCGGGGCACTTGCATCGCAGAGGTGTACCCGAATTCTTCCTTGAGCTTAGCCGCCACTTCGGCGGCATAGCGGGCCCTTACCCGGGGCTCCGCGGGTTTGGCATTGCCGCGGGGCTCCGCTTGGTTTGGCATGACTTCCTCCATTTCCGGGGGGCGACTACGTCCCCAGGGTTCGGGAGAGCGGAAGGGCTTGGGTCCGGCGGTCCGGCCCGTCTCCCTCCAGACTCAGTTTTCAAGGGGCCGGCGACGAGGACTGCCGTTCGCCGGGTCTCCACCGACAGCGCTCCGTCGGCGGAACGGTCATTCTCTCACGAAAGGCAGAGAATGGAATGCACAATCAAGCACGCTTACGGGTGGGCTTCTTGGTCTTGGGGTCCACCAGCATGACGTTGGAAGCGTGGATGGGGGCCTCCTTGGAGATGATGCCCCCTCCCTCGCCGGTCTGCTGGTTGGGTTTGGTGGCCTTCTTGACCATGTTGAGGCCGGTGACGACCACTTTGTTGGTGTCGGGGCGCACCTTGGCGATCTGGCCCTGCTTTCCCTTTTCCTTGCCGGCGATGACGACGATGGTGTCGCCCTTCTTGAGCTTCATCTTGACCGGTTTTTCCATTAGAGCACCTCGGGGGCGAGGGAAACGATCTTCATGTATTTCCGCTCGCGCAGTTCCCGGGCCACGGGTCCGAACACGCGGGTGCCCACGGGCTCGCCGTCCTTCTTGATGATGACGGCGGCGTTCTCGTCGAAGCGGATGTAGGAGCCGTCCTTGCGGCGGAAGGCCTTGCGCTGGCGGACGATGACCGCCTGCACCACGGCCTTCTTTTTGACCGTGCCGCCGGGAATGGCCTCCTTGACGGAAGCGGTGATGACATCGCCCAGCTGGGCGATCCGGCCGACCCCGCCGCCCAGCGGCAGGATGCAGCAGATCTTCTTGGCGCCGGAGTTGTCGGCGACGATGAGCATGGATCCCATCTGAATCATAGTGGCTCCTTACTCCCCAGCCTTCTGGGTGATCTCGAGGACCATCCAGCGCTTGTGCTTGGACAGGGGACGCGACTCGACGATCCGGACCACGTCGCCGATCTGGCAGCTGTTGGTCTCGTCGTGGGCCATGAACTTGGCGGTCTGCTTTACGGTACGGCTGTAGAGGGGGTGCTGGAACTTGCGCTCCACCTTGACCACCACGGTCTTGTCGGCCTTGTTGGAGACCACCACCCCGCTGCGGATCATCTTGTGCTCTAGGCTCATGGTCTACCTCACTGGGCCAGCTTGAACTTGAGGGCGGTCTTGACGCGGGCCAGCTCCCGGCGCGTCTTGCGGATCTCGGCGGTGTTCTCCACCTGGCCCACGGCGTGCTGGACACGGAGGGTGAAACGCTTGGCGGCCAGATCGGCCTCCAACTGCGCCAGCTCCTCGGTGCTCTTCCCGGCCAGTTCGCTGAACGGATGTTTTTTGTTCATCTCTATCCTCTCATTCTTCCGGCGGGGTGCGGGAGACGAACTGGGTGGCCACGGACAGCTTCATCTGGGCCAGGCGGAGCGCCTCCTTGGCGGTGCTCTCGTCCACCCCTTCCATTTCGAACAGGATCCGCCCGGGGCGGATCACGCTCACCCAGCCGTCCGGGGCGCCCTTGCCGGAGCCCATGCGGGTTTCGGCCGGCTTGCTGGTGGTGGGACGATCCGGGAAGACCCGGATCCAAATGCGCCCGCCGCGCTTGATGAAGCGGGTCATGGCGATGCGGGCAGCCTCGATCTGGCGGTTGGTGAGCCAGCAGTGCTCGGTGGCCTTGAGTCCGTAATCCCCGAAGGAGAGTTCGTTGCCGCGGGTCGCGTTGCCGCGCACGCGGCCCTTCTGGACTTTGCGGTGCTTGACTTTGTTCGGCATCAACATGTTAATTCACCTCAGCGCTTCACGGTTTCGACGGAGGCCTCGGCAAGGTTGACCCAGACCTTGACGCCGATGATGCCGTAAGTGGTCTTCGCTTCGGCGAACCCGTAGTCGACGTTGGCGCGGATCGTCTGGAGCGGCATCTGGCCGGAGAGGTAGTCCTCGGTGCGGGCGATCTCGGCGCCGTTCAGGCGGCCGGAGACCTTGATCTTGAAACCCTTGGCGCCGAAACGCATGGCGGCTTCCTCGGCCTTGCGCATGGCCCGGCGGAAGGCGATGCGCCGCTCCAGCTGCTGGGCCACGCCCTCGGCCACCAGCTGGGCATCGATCTCGGGCTTCTTGATCTCCTGGATGTCCACGCTCACGGGGCGCTTGAGCTTGGCCTGCAGCTCCTCGCGCAGCTTGTCGATCTCGGCGCCCTTGCGGCCGATGACGATGCCGGGCCGGGCCGTGAAGATGCGCACGGTCACCTTGTCGGCGGCGCGCTCGATGTCGATCTTGGAGACCATTGCGTTGAGGCCGTGGAGCTGGCTCTTGAGCTGGTTCCTGAGCTTGAGGTCCTCGTGCAGCAGGGTGGCGTACTCGCGCTTGGAGAACCACTTGCTGTGCCAGTTCTTGTGGTAGACGATGCGGAAGCCGTACGGATGGACTTTCTGACCCATGGCTTATTCCTCCCGGCCCAGGTGGAGCGTGATGTGGCAGGTGCGCTTCTGCACGCGGTAGGCGCGGCCCATGGGGGCCGGGCGGACCCGCTTCATGCGGAAGCCCTCGTCCACGAAAGCGCTCTGTACGATCAGCTCGTCGGGGTTCACCGCCGGATCCTTGTCGATGGCGTTGGCCACGGCGGAATCCAGGAGCTTCTTGATATGGTCCGAGGCGTACTTCTTGGTGGAGGAGAGGACCCACTGGGCCTCGCCAACCTTCTTGCCGCGGATGAGGTTCACCACGAGACGGGCCTTCTGGGCGGAGCCGCGCAGGTGGCGTATGGTGGCGGAGGAAACGGTGTCGCTCATCTTATTTCCCCTTGGCCTTGGTCTCGGACTTGGTGCCCGCATGGGCCCGGAAGGTCCGGGTCACGGAGAACTCCCCGAGCTTGTGCCCGACCATGTTGTCGGTGACGTAGACCGGAATGAACTTGTTGCCGTTGTGCACGGCGATGGTAAGGCCGATCATCTGCGGGACCACCGTCGACCGCCTCGACCAGGTCTTGATGACCCGCTTGTCGTTGACGTTCTGGGCGACCTCCACCTTCTTCTGGAGGTGGGCATCGATGAACGGACCTTTTTTAAGCGAACGTGCCATGGATTCCCCTCCTAGTTGATCCGCTTGACGATGTACTTGGCGGTGCGCTTGCAGGTGCGCGTCTTGTAGCCGCGGGTGGGCTGGCCCCAGGGGGTCACGGGGTTGCGCCCGCCGGAGGTCTTGCCCTCGCCGCCGCCGTGGGGGTGGTCCACCGGGTTCATGGCCACGCCGCGGACGGTCGGGCGGATACCCAGCCAGATCTTGCGTCCGGCCTTGCCCAGGGAGACATTCTCGTGCTGGAGGTTGCCCACCTTGCCGATGGTGGCGTAGCACTCCAGGAAGACCTTGCGGATCTCGCCGGAAGGCATGCGCAGCTGGGCGTAGTCGCCGTCCTTGGCCACCAGCTGGGCGAAGGTGCCGGCTGCGCGGGCGATCTGCCCGCCCTTGCCGGGCTTGAGTTCGATGTTGTGGACTTCGGTGCCGAGGGGGATGCCCTTGAGCGGCAGGCTGTTGCCCACCAGGATGTCGGCGTTCTTGCCGGACACGACGGTGCGCCCCACTTCCAGGCCGTCGGGGGCAAGGATGTAGCGCTTCTCGCCGTCCGCGTAGACCAGCAGGGCGATGCGGGCGGTGCGGTTGGGATCGTATTCGATGGTGGCGACCCGGGCCGGCACGTCGTTCTTGTTGCGCTTGAAGTCGATGATCCGGTAGCGGCGCTTGTGCCCGCCGCCGATGTGCCGGGTGGTGATGCGCCCGGTGTTGCCGCGTCCGCCGGTGCGGTTGCGCTTGGTCAGCAGGGAGCGTTCGGGAGCGGTCGAGGTGATCTCCTCGAAGCCCTGCTTGGACATGCCCCGCACCCCGGGGGACGTGGGTTTGAGCAGTTTGATGCTCATGGGTTACCTCTTGCCTCAAAAAGGGTCGGGCGATAGTGGCAATGCTTGTCCGCCCGAACGCGTGGATGAACGACCGGCTACTCGGCCTTGGGGGTGAGCGCGTCGATCAGTTCGATGTAGGCCTTCTTTCCCTCCCCGGTGGATCCCATCCAGCGGCCCAGGCGCTTGGCCTTGGAGGGCATGCGGACGGTGTGGATGGACTTGACCTTGGCCTGGAGCAGCAGCTCGGCGGCCTCCTTGATCTGATGCTTGGAGGCCCAGGAGGCCACCTCGAACACCTGGATGTTCTTCTCCCGCAGGATCTGGCCCTTCTCGGTGAGGAGGGGCTTGCGGATCACTTCAAAGATCTTGGTCATGGCTTCACCACTTCCTGGAGGGCCAGGATGGCTTCCCTGGAGAAGACCACCTGGTCGTACTTCAGCAGGTCATAGACGTTGACGCCCAGGCTCTCGGTGGTGGCGAGCCGCGGGTTGTTGCCGGCGGCCAGCCCCACCTTTTCCGATCCTTCGGTGCCCACCAGCAGCGCCGTGCCCCGGATGCCCAGCTTGTCCAGGGTGGCGCACAGCGCCTTGGTCTTGTGGGTGGCCACCGCCCAGTTCTCCACCACCAGCACCTGGCCGGCGGCGAATTTCGCCGAAAGGGCGTTGCGCAGGGCGGATCGGCGGGCCCGCTTGGGGAACGCGTAGTCGTAGCTGCGCGGCTTCGGCCCGTGGACCGTGCTGCCGCCCCGCCACAGGGCGGAACGGATGGAACCCACCCGGGCGCGGCCGGTGCCCTTCTGCTTCCAGAGCTTGCGGCCGGAGCCGGAGACTTCCCACTTGGACTTGGTGCTGGCGGTCCCGGAGCGGCGCTTGGCCAGGAAATGGCGCACCGCTTCCCAGATCAGGTGCTTGTTGACTTCTTCAAGCTTGAAGACTTCCGCCAGCAGGTCGACGGTGCCGACCTGGGCGTTGTCCAGGCTCATGACGGGTGCTTGAAAGACGGCCATCTCACGCCTCCTGCTTGATCACGACGTAGCCGCCCTTGGGGCCGGGAACGGCGCCTTTGACGAGCAGCAGGTTGTTCTCGGCGTCCACCTTGGCGATTTCGAGGTTGCGCACGGTCACCTGTTCGTTGCCCATCTGCCCGCCCATGCGCATCCCCGGCCAGACCCGGCTGGGGTAGGAGCTGGCGCCGATGGAACCGGGGGCGCGATGGAACATGGAGCCGTGGGTGGCCCGCCCGCCCTTGAAGTGGTGCCGCTTCATGACGCCGGCGAAGCCCTTGCCCTTGCTGATGCCGGTGACGTGCACCTTGGCCTTCTCCTGGAACTGGCCGGCCAGGATGCTGTCGCCCTCCTTGAGGGTGTCCGCGGCGTCCACCCGCAGCTCGCGCAGGACGCGGACGGGAGCCACGCCGTGCTTTTCGCAGTGGCCCTTCTCAGGCTTGGAGGCGCGCTTGCCGCCCTGGGGATCCACGAAG